>WNGH01003832.1_pt1 | contig 23686 bp, 18 predicted proteins | sample 5400631 | NCBI WGS metagenome assembly WNGH01 (sample SAMN13153373, study PRJNA577476) | soil metagenome | isolation source: 115 cm soil or saprolite under Garry oak tree replicate 1 | place: USA:California | collected 2016-06-15
CAATGAAACGAAAGACCACCAGAGAAGGCCAGTTCCATGCTGCCGCGCAGCCCAGAGCGGAAACCAGATACAAGATCGCCATACCCCGGAGACTGTCACGCCGGCCATAACGCTCCCCCGGCCACCCAGCTAACATGGCCCCCAAAATCGTTCCGTAGAGCGCACTGGCAACGGTCACTCCCAGAAGCGTGGGTGAAAGGTCGTAGGCAGAGGCGAGGGCGCTGGTTGTGCCAGAAATTACCGCGGTATCGAATCCAAATAGAAGACCACCCAAAGCTGCCACGACCGTGCTCTTCAGCAGGTATGCATTCAGCTTCATGTCGGCTCCATTGATAGTTCTGAACCCCATAGCATATAAATGCAATCGGAGTTCGCACAATGAAAAGAATCGAATCCGCTTTCATGACATCCGTGTTGATCGTCATTTTGTGCACGGGCGCCACGTGGGGGCAGACGGAGCGTTGGACGGAGCAGACAGCGAATGCCTGGTACGCGCAACAGCCGTGGCTAATCGGCAGCAATTACGTCCCCAAGTCGGCGATCAATCAGCTGGAGATGTGGCAGGACGGCACCTTCGATCCGGCGCAGATCGAAACTGAATTTACTTGGGCGGAAGCGATGGGCATGAACACCATGCGCGTCTTTCTGCACGACTTGCTCTGGCAGCAGGATGCGGCCGGTTTTCAGAAGCGCATCGACCGTTTCTTGACTATCGCGTCGCGGCATCACATCCGCCCAATGTTTGTGCTCTTCGATTCGTGCTGGGACCCTTTACCTCATCTGGGCCCGCAGCATCCGCCGATACCGGGAGTTCACAACTCAGGCTGGGTGCAGAGTCCGGGAGCGAAAGCTTTGGCAGACGCAAATCAGTATCCACGGCTAAAGGCGTACGTGCAGGGCTTAGTGGGAGCGTTTGCCAAGGACGACCGCATCCTTGCCTGGGACGTCTGGAACGAGCCCGGCGCGGACAACGCTGGAAGCTATCTCAAAGAGGAGATGAAAGAAAAAGATAAGATCGCGCGGGTGACCGTGCTTTTGCCTCAAGCATTTCAATGGGCGCGAGAAGCCAATCCGGTGCAGCCCCTCACCAGCGGACTGTGGGCGGTTGATAGCTCGCCGGATGGAGCCGACCTTGGTGAACTGCAGAAGATTCAACTACGCGAGTCGGACATCATCACCTTTCATAACTATAGCTGGCCGGAATATTTCAAACGTGAAGTGACGTGGCTGAAGAAATACAACCGGCCCGTGATCTGCACGGAATATATGGCGCGTTCGGTGGGCAGCACGTTTGACACAGTGTTGCCCATTGCAAAGAACGAACACGTTGGAGCGATCAATTGGGGGTTCGTCGCCGGCAAGACGCAGACTTATTTTCCTTGGGAATCCTGGCAGCATCCTTACATCCTGGACCAGCCGCCAGTCTGGTTTCACGAGGTCCTGCGGCCCGACGGAACACCATATCGGCAGGCAGAAGTTAATTTGATTCGGCAGCTTACGGGAAAACAGTAATGATTTGGATTCACCGTCATCAAAGATATGGGTATAGGCGCGAACTCATGCGTTTGCACCTCACTCGAAGGAATCATCCGCAATGCGATCCAGGCGCTCGCCACCGCGAGGCCTGCGCAAACCATCATGATCAGGCGAAATGCAAATACGAATGCCTGAACAATGTCGGCACGGACTATCGCCGACATGCTTGAAGGAAGATTGGAAGGTACGTTAAGGCCGCCGAGCTTGACCGCGTTTGATCGAATCTCCTGGAGAATGCCGGGAGAGAGGTGCAGGCCAGAAAGCGAATCCAGCAGTCTATGCTTGAACGCTTCCACCATCACTAGTCCCAAAATTGCTATCGCCAGGACTCCAGCTACGCGTGCCACCGCATTGTTGATGCCCGACGCTGTACCGGCACGATCGCTTCCGACGGAAGCCATCACTACGGTTGTCAGAGGCGCCACGCAGACCGCCATACCAAAACCTAAAACCACGAAGGCGGGGAAAAACGTCGTCCAGTAACTACCTCCAACAGACGGCAAGGCAAACAGAAGGAAGCCTGCTGCGGCGATCAGCGGACCAACGATTAATGGCTTCTTTGGACCATAGCGAGTAACCAGACCGCCCGACCATCGTGAAAGAACAAACATGAGCAAAATTGTGGGTAGAGCAGCCGCGCCCGTGCCGGTAGCTGAGTACCCTTGTATCTGGATCAAGTTCAACGGAAACAGAAATAAGAAAACACCGAGTGCGGCATAAAGAAAGAGTGTCAATAGATTGGCGCCGCTGAACGCGGGCGATTTGAAGAGCGACAGCGGAACCATGGGTGCGACGACTCGTTTTTCGACGAACGGGAAAAGAGTGAGCGCGATAAATCCAACGATCAAGCTTCCAACTACCCGTGCGTTGCTCCAACCCAGCAAAGCGGATTCGAGAAACCCATACACCAGTCCCGCCAGACCGGTGGTTGCGACCAGCGCTCCCAGCCAATCGATTCTTTGCGGCGTCGCGCTGCGAGACTCCGGAACCTGCCACAACGAGATAGCGACTACCGCGGCGGCGAGCGGAACATTGATAAAGAAAACCCAGTGCCAAGAGGCGTGCTCGATCAACCACCCGCCCAGAACCGGACCCAAAGCAGTTGTTATGGCGGTGAATCCCGACCACGTCCCGATTGCTTTGCCACGAGACTTCTCGTCAAAGGAAGCACTGATAATCGCGAGACTGCTCGGTACAAGCGCTGCAGCTCCGATCCCCTGAACACAACGGGCCACGATCAATTGCGAAATGCTTGAAGAAAGCCCACACCCCACGGAGGCGGCGCCGAACAAGCCTATACCGAGTAGAAACATTCTCCGACGGCCGATAGAGTCGCCTAGCGCGCCGCCGACTAGAACCAGGGAAGACAGAAACAAGCCATAGGATTCGACCACCCACTGGACATCTACGACTGTCGCATGAAGACTGGATTGGAGCGCTGGCAGGGCCACGTTGACGACGGTTCCGTCGATGAATGCCATGCTCGAACCGACGATGGTAGCGGCAAGTATCCAGGAACGCGATTTAGTTTTGGGCGGAGCACTACGAGTTCCAGACCGGATCACTGCTTCATCGCACGGCTGCTTCATGCAAATGTGGTAGCTCCCTTGTCACTTGCAGCACTCTAACTTGCCGACCGTTTGGTGCAATGACTGATTCATGCTTGCGTGCCAAGACTGAAAGAATTGTCAATCGCCACTTCGTCCCCATTTCTCTCCTTGGCGGGATCCGGTGATGAGTGTCTACGTTGATTGAGTCCACTCGACGTACGTGGCAGTCTTGAACGCAGAGCTATTTCAACATTTCTTGAACCAGCGTCCCCACACCACCAATGTTCTTTACCAGGTCATCTGGGACAGCATGCCGTTTCGCCAGGTATTCGGGGCTGTTGTAGGAAACCCAAACTTTCCCCTGGCTATCCTCCCAGATCAAAACTTTAAGCGGGAGATCGATAGCGCTGCTGGGAGCGGCCAGCATCACGGGCGTGCCACCTTTGGGGCTGCCGAAGATGAGGAGTTTGGTGGGCCGCATTTTCATTCCCACCTTTTCGGCCTCTCCACTATGGTCGACCAGCGCGAACAGCGTTATTCCCTTCGCTTGCAGAATTCCTGTGAGCCGTTTCACTGTTTGTTCTACTGAGTGATTGCTGGGCGTTTGGACGATTCCGTTATCAGCAGTCGATGCCATGCGATTATCCCGAAGCGGTTGAGTTTTTAGTCTTCTCTGCACTTGGCAATTATGAGAGTTATGTCGTCGTGCTGCTCGTGAGGGCTGAATCGCCGAACTTCATCGACAATCGCGCCAAGCATGAGCTGCGGAGACAGTTCACGATGTCGCCGCAGTGCTTCGATAAGCTGGTGCTCGCCGAAGTCCTCTCCAGCTTGATTGAATGAATCGGTTATTCCATCGGTATAGAGTGCCAGTATGTCTCCCGCTGCCAGCCGTAGTTCCTCTATCGAGCAATCCCACTCCTGAAATAGGCCCAGCACGGTACAGGTGGAATTGAGCCGTTCAAGCGTGTTATCGCGTCGGAGAAGAAGAGGCGAGTAGTGACCACAATTCGCGTAGCGCAAGCGCCTGGCTTTATCCTCGTATTCGGCAAAGAAGAGCGTGGCATAGGCGCTGTCGGTCGTATTTTGGTAAAAAAGCTGATTCACCGATCGCAAAAAACGTTGTGGCTGATCCAGAGCGATTGCGCTTTGGCTCCGCAGATTGGCCTGCAAGTTAGCCATTAATAGGGCGGCACCGATGCCCTTCCCTGAGGTATCGCCGATGACTATTCCCAACCGCTCTTGGCCTAAATTTAGGAAATCATAATAATCGCCGCCGACTTCACGGGCCTGGATGCAAATACCCGCGTATTCCAGTGTCTTGAGCTCAGGCAGTGTTTGGGGAAAAAGCCTTGCCTGTACCTGTTTTGCAATTTCCAGTTCCTGGGCTGTGCGTCTTTCACCTTCCAGCTTCTCCGCAGCCGCGCGGCGTTGTGCTTCGATTTCGCGAACGAAGTCATCCCGTCCTACAAGCGCAAAAGAGTTTCCATCCAAATCGTCAAAGCGGGTGAAAATTCCGCCCCAGAGCGTGGTCTGCGGAGGATGGTGGAAGCGAACTCCGCGTTGCCGCCACTCTTCGAACTTGGCGACAACATCTTCGGTAACTAGCACAGCATGTCGGCAACGGCCAATCAGTTTGTATTCTTCGGACTTGCGTTTGGGAGTAATCAGCGCCAGGACCGTGCTGCCATCTGGCGGCGCAACCGCCACCCAACGGCCTCCAGCTTCGTAGCTCTCATCAACGACCAGGCCAAATCCAAGCTGGTCCACATAGAACCGCAAACTTAGATCCTGATCGCGGACGAAGATATTGACACAGAGAACGCGAAGGTATGGGTCATGCCGATCCAGACGAATAGGAAATCGGTCCAGCCCATCCTCTAAAGGAGAGATGCCCATCGTCGAGATTATATGTCCGAAACTGTGCTTCGGCCGGCAGGCTTGTTAGACAGAAACCTTTACGTTCCGCAGTTGTTGAACGCTCCTCCGCGGCAGGACGAAAACAAACCTAGGAGAACACAAAAAAGAAAGCCGCCAACTTTCCGGCGGGCGGCTATTTGTGCAAACTTCATTCACCATCGATCCGCTTAAAAGCGGAACACAATTCCAGCCGAAGGCTGTGCCGTATGAGTCACGGCATCGGTGTTGAGGGCGCTGAGTCCAAAGTCCGGTGACTTATATACCAGGCCACGATACTCCGCCCTTAGCGAGAAATGATTGCTGAGGGCGTAGTCAGCGCCACCGCCGTAAACGAAGGCGCCTTTTGCTTGCGTGTCCGCGCCCGTTATCAGGCTATTGTCCGTGGGGCTGAACACCAGGGCGCCGCCGCCCGCGAGTAAATAAGGATTGATTTTGAAGCGGACGGGACTGGGCACCTTAAATACGATCCCGCCGGTGTACTGGTTGACGTTGGTTTGTATTCCAGAGATACCCAGTGGTACCGAATACTGTTGCGTATTGCGGACAAAGCCGTAGTTCGCTTCCGCGGCGAACCACCGGTTTAGGTTGTAACGATACCCAACGAGAAAGCCTCCCGTGTCGGTGGCTTTCTGCCGGATTCCCTGTCCGTTTGAGTCTTTGGTGAAGAACCCAGTACCCTGAACGCTGATCTCCGATCGCGATTCCTGGGCAAGCGCGGCTGCCGTAAAGATCGCGATTGTAACAAGAGACAAAACCCCTTTACGCCACATATATTTGTAAAAACCTTCCCTTTCTTGAAATGCAATTCTGCGAACTTTCATAGGTAAGCAACAAAAAAGCACGCTGGCTGCCAAATGCTCAGTTATCGACCACCCTGCGGAAGTGATTGACTATGGGAGGTTTTTTGGCGAGAGCGAAATATAGGGTGACGAACGGTGTCAAATGTGTCAACGCAGTTCTCGTCAAGTGACGAAACCTTACGACATTAATTCGAACCTTTTAACTATTTCCTGACATCAGAAGATAAAAGCGGCTAACATAACTTCAACGTTCAGACCTCTGCGCAGTAGATTGCGCTGCCGGAAAACAGAAGAAGGAAGTGCAGGGCCGATCATGAGTACACTCTTGCAAGCGGGGTCGCCGACGCAGACTACGCGTTTCGAGGCCCTTCTCCGTGCATCGAAGGCAATTTCCTCCGCTCGCGATTGCGACTGTTGCGAGGAACTTTTCGCGCGGGAACTGCACAGCGTGATCCCCTTCGATTATCTCCACGTCAGCATGTTCGAATGTGACAGCGGCGACCCCAGCAAGCTGGGCTGGCGGCTCTTTGACATTAACGGCGAGAAGCGTCAATTTCCGGAAGCGGAGCTCCCAGTCGACGAAATAGAACTGACAACCGCGTGGGTGCACGAAAACAGCCAGCCACTCGTGATTTCGGATTGGAATAGTGAGACACGTTTTCCAAACTTTAGAGGATTCTTGACCGGACTCGGTATCGGCTCCACCTGCACGCTGCCACTGGTGCGAGGTGAGCGGCGGCTCGGGATCTTTGAAGTCGGCAGTGCGCAGGCGAACGCTTATTGCGAAGAAAAAGTTGCCTTTCTCGCGCTCGCCGCGGACCAAGTCGCGCTGGCGATTGATGCTGCCGTTAACTTTGCAATCTCGCAACGCTCGCAAGAGCGGCTGAAATTACTCTTAGAGTTAACCAATCAGGTTGTTTCCAACCTCGAATTGCGGGAATTATTGCGCACTGTCTCCGCCAGCGTGCGGCGCGTGATGAACTGCGACGTAGCAGCTGTTATGCTTCCTGACGCCGAAGGTAAACATCTGCGGGTCTTCGCACTGGATTTTCCTGACAGCAAGGGTTTCTTCCGCGAGGAAACACTTATCCCGATCGATGGGACACACCCCGGGGAGGCCTTCCGCACGAGGAAGCCCGTGGTGAAGGCCCACCACGAGCGCGCCGAGGAACCGTATCCCGAACACTACCAGCGGGTAGTGGGCGAAGGTGTGAAGGCAGGGTGCCTGGTACCACTTCTTAGTCGCGATCATGCGCTGGGTGTGTTGGCGCTGGGCAGAAGGCAAGACAGCGAGTTTGATCGCGATGAAATCGAGTTCTTGTGCCAAGTCGCAAACCAGGTAGCCATCGCTGTCGAGAACGCGCTGGCCTATGGCGAGATCGCTGAACTCAGAGACAAGCTCGCCCAGGAAAAACTGTATCTTGAAGAGGAAATCCGCGGCGAGATGGACTTCGAGGGGATCGTTGGCCAGAGTTCCGCGCTCCGCCAGGTTCTGCACTTGGTGGATACGGTTGCTCCCAGCGGTTCTACGGTGCTCTTGCTTGGAGAAACAGGCACTGGAAAGGAACTTATTGCGCGGGCCATTCATGATCGCAGCCGGCGTAAAGACCGGACTTTTGTCAAGCTCAATTGCGCCGCCATCCCCACAGGCCTGCTCGAAAGCGAACTCTTCGGCCACGAACGCGGCGCGTTCACAGGCGCAATTGCCCAGAAGGTCGGTCGCCTCGAATTGGCGGACCAGGGAACGCTATTTCTCGATGAAGTTGGCGACATTCCGCTAGAGGTTCAACCAAAGCTTTTGCGGGCTCTGCAAGAGCGGGAATTCGAGCGCCTCGGTAGCACCCGAACGAAGAAGGTTGATGTCCGTTTAGTCGCCGCCACCAACCGCAATTTGGAAAAGATGATCGCGGAAGACAAGTTCCGCAGCGACCTTTATTAATCGAATCGGTTCCTGCTGCCAGCATGAGGAAGTTGACACGCTGGCACTGGCCGGGAAACATCCGCGAACTGGAAAACCTGGTTGAGCGAGCAGTAATTCTCACTCGTGGTTCGGCCCTGGAGGTTCCGGTGTCGGATCTGGGCAACGGTTCCGCCGAGAAAGCTATAGCCACGATGCCCGACTCCAACCAGCGGGAAGAGTTCCTGCGCATCCTGAAGGAAACCCGAGGACGCGTGGGCGGAGCTGACGGTGCTGCCGCCCGCATGGGTCTGAAGCGCACCACTCTGATCTCCCGCATGAAGAAGCTCGGTATCGATCCGCGTGCGATGTCGTAAGGTCTCGTCAAGTGTCGAACTGAGCCGTCGACATTTTCGACAGTGTCCCCATAGAACCTGCGACGATTCTCCCTCGATTCAACTGCTTACAGACTTCTGATCACGACTCGCCTCTGGCATCCGCATTGCATTTACCCGAGCGAAGGCAAAACGGTGCTAAGAATCACAACCATCGAAGCCGGGCGCCAGCGCAAGCTGGTACTCGAAGGCAAGCTGATCGAGCCATGGGTCACAGAACTGAAGAAGTCATGGCTGGAGGCAAAGCTGTCGCTCAATGGCCACAGGCTGGTTATTGATTTGTGCAACGTAACTGTTATCAGCCCGCAAGCCGAGGGAGTTCTGCTCGAAATCAAGCGCGAAGGCGCCCGGTTCGTTTGCGGCGGGATCTTGAATAAGCACGTGCTTCGGCGAATTGAGCGCGCGTGCGAGTGTACCTACGAATGAGACAAGAATCGAGCCTTGACATTGATCGCTATTTATATTCTCGAGATCGTTTGCGGGATCGCGATTTTGTTCCTGCTGAAGTTCATGCGAGTTTTGCGTAGAGAGTTGCGGGCCTTCGGTAAGACTCAGGAGATGTTCAGACCAATACGAGGCGAATATGCTCAGGAAAAAAGAAGCTCAGCTTTCAACCACCAGAGTGCAAGGTTACGCAACCCAGGACGAGTTCTGCCGGATCTTCGCGGAAGACGAGAACGCGCTCTACCTCCTGGCCCTGCTGTTGACAGCAGACGGTTCGAAAGCAGAACAGTGCTTCGTGGCCGGACTGGAGGATTCTATTCAGGGGAACCCTGTCTTCAAGGAATGGGTGCGCTCGTGGAGCAGGCGCATGATCATCAAGAATGCGATTCAAATGGTCTCACCCAGCCCGGCACGAGTGAACGGTGCGCCGCATGTCTCTGACTTGCAGGGGCTCCCATTAGATTTAGGCGGTTCTTTGACCGCTGTTCTTCTGCTTGCGCCGCTTGAACGTTTTGTCTTTGTTATGTCAGTTCTGGAAGGTTACTCGCTTCAAGAGTGCTCGATTCTGTTGAGTTGCACGAAAGAGGAGGTCGCGAAGACCAGGGCACGGGTGCTCCAGAATATTGCTCTGGTGGAAGCCAGGCAGCTCTCGCAAGTCGCGCCTGGCAGCGACCGTGCCTCAGCTGCACACTTTTTGCAGCCAGCGCAGGTTGCCTGACATCTAAGTACCTCTACCCTGAATGGCCCCACGAGTAAGACGGTAGGAGTGGCCAACCCGGCGTGGTGTTCGGTAGCGAGATTGTAGCGCTCGTCCACATGGCCGCGATACGAGAGGGACTCATGGCGAAACGGATGATTCTGATGCTGGCGGTGGTGGCAACGCTGCTCGGCGGCCTCGGTTTTGTGAAATTCAGGCAAATTAAAACCGCGGTGGCGCAAGGCGCCGGCTTCCAGCCACCCCCGACGGCGGTCACAACGATTGTGGCGAAACAGGAGAAGTGGCCGGCAACTCTAAACGTCATTGGTACGGCGGCGGCGGTGCAGGGCGTGACGGTGAGCGCAGATCTTCCGGGCACGGTTGCCCGCATTGCTTTCGATTCCGGCAAAGCAGTGAATGCAGGCGACGTGCTGGTGGAACTGGACACTCGGCAAGAGCGGGCCCAACTGGCTGCAATGGAGGCCCAGCGCGACCTAGCGCACATTAATTTCGCTCGCATGAAGCAGCTCGTCGATGAAGGTGTCATCGCACGAACTGAGTACGATAACGCCACGGCGCAGCAAAAGGCGACAGATGCGCAGGTCGGGGAGATTCGCGCCACGATTGCTCGGAAAACCATCCGAGCGCCGTTCTCGGGAATCCTGGGTATCCGCCAGGTCAACCTGGGGCAGTACCTGTCGGCCGGTGAGGCCATAGTTCCTCTGCAGTCACTAAATCCGATTTATGTAAACTTCGGCGTGCCACAGCAGACAGCCGCGCAGGCGCGGGTCGGCCGCACGCTGCGCGTCTCCAGTAATGACGTGGGCGGCCTCACGTTTGTAGGGCGAGTTACCGCCCTTGACTCAGTAGTGAACGAGGCCACCCGCAACGTCCAAGTGCAGGCGACCCTCGCCAATCCAGGAGGCAAACTGCGTCCCGGCATGTTCGTGCAGGTGGAGATAACAACTGGCGCGGACCGCCCCGTTATCGCGCTTCCAACCAGCGCCATTAACTACGCGCCCTACGGCGATTCGGTATACGTCGTATCCGATCTCAAAGACCCAAGCGGTAAGACTTACCGCGGAGTGCGTCAGGAGTTCGTGAAGGTTGAGGGTTCGCGCGGTGATCAGGTCGCAGTGGTTTCGGGTGTAAAGCCCGGTGACGAAGTTGTGAGCTCAGGTGTCTTTAAGTTGCGCAACGGCGCCGCCGTCCAGGTGAACAATAAGGTTCAGCCGGGGAATAATCCGGCCCCCAAGCCTGAGGACAGCTAATGAAATTTACGGATCTTTTCGTCAAGCGCCCGGTCCTGGCGATCGTCGTCAATATCGTGATCTTGATTGCCGGCCTGCAAGCTATCCGCTCGCTCAGCGTGCGGCAGTATCCGCGCAGTGACATCGCAGTGGTGCAGGTCACGACAGTCTACACGGGTGCTAACGCGGACCTGGTTCGTGGCTTCATCACAACTCCGCTGGAGCGCGTCATTGCCAGTGCCGACGGTATCGACTACATGGAGTCATCGAGCGCCCAGGGCCTCAGCACGATCACCGTGCACCTGAAGCTCAATTACGATACCAACGCGGCGCTCACCCAGATACAGGCGAAACTGGCCCAAGTCCGCAATGATCTGCCGCCCGAATCCCAGCAGCCGGTCATTGACCTGCAAACTGCGGACAATCAATTTGCCGCGATGTATCTCGGCTTCTCATCCGCCACTCTCGACCAAAACCAAATCACCGATTATCTGACGCGAGTCGTACAGCCCAAGCTGAGCTCCATCAGCGGCGTGCAACGTGCCGACATTCTTGGTGATCGTACCTTTGCCATGCGGATCTGGCTCAAGCCGGACAAGATGGCGGCGCTTGGTATCTCCGCTTCCGCCGTACGAGATGCCCTATCCAAGAACAACCACCTTTCGGCGCTCGGGCAAACCAAGGGTTCGATGGTCTCGGTGAACCTGATCGCCAATACCGATCTTCGGACAGCCGATGAGTTTCGCCAATTAGTGGTCAAGCAAGATAAGGGAGTCGTAGTCCGGCTGGGTGAGATTGCCGATGTCGTGCTTGGCGCCCAGACCTATGAGCAAGATGTGCGCTTCAACGGTGAGACGGCGACCTTCATGGGTGTCTGGGTGCTTCCCACCGCCAACTCGCTTGCGGTGATCAAGCAAGTTCGCGCCGCGCTGCCGGAAATCCAGGCACAGTTGCCGACAGGAATGAAGGCTGGCATCCCGTATGACTCGACGGCTTACATTCAAGACGCGATTAATGAAGTGCTGAGTACGCTGACTGAAACGCTGCTAATCGTAATCGTTGTCATCTTCTTGTTTCTTGGCTCGTTCCGCTCCGTGCTTATTCCGGTCGTCGCCATCCCGATATCGTTGATTGGCGCGGTTTTTCTAATGCTGGTGGCCGGATTCACCATCAATCTACTAACTCTTCTGGCCATTGTGCTTTCGGTCGGACTGGTGGTGGATGACGCAATCGTGATGGTGGAAAACGTCGAGCGCCACCTTCATCTGGGCAAGCCTCCCTTCCGGGCGGCCATAGATGCAGCCCGCGAGTTGGTCGGCCCCATTATCGCCATGACGATCACCCTCGCCGCGGTGTACGCGCCAGTCGGCATTCAGGGGGGGTTGACGGGCGCGCTGTTCCGCGAGTTTGCATTTACCCTCGCAGGCGCTGTCATCGTTTCTGGAGTAGTCGCTCTTACACTGTCGCCGATGATGGGCTCCAAACTATTGCGCTCGGGAGACACCGAGCGCGGCTTTGCCGGCTGGATCAACCGGCGCTTCGAGAGTGTGCGCAGTGCTTATTCGCGGACCCTGGCAGGCACTCTCCAGTACCGCCCCGTGGTTTTTGTTCTCTGGGTAATTGTTGTCTCGTTGATCGTGCCGTTCTACATGTTTTCGCAGCGCGAGCTAGCGCCGGCCGAGGACCAGGGAGTGGTCTTCGGGGTGATCCAGTCCTCAGCGAATTCCACGATCGATCAGACTAACTTATTCACAACTCAGGTCTACGACGTTTACCACTCGTTCCCGGAGAGCGAGAGCATCTTTCAAATCACGTCCCCCAGCGGCGGCTTTGGGGGCATGGTCACGAAACCATGGAGCCAGCGTAAAAAAACCGCCCAGCAATTACTGGTCGAATCCGTCGGGCCATTGTCTAAAATCCCGGGCATTCGTGTGATTCCATTAACGCCGTCCCCGCTGCCAGGTGGTGGAAATTTTCCGGTTGAGTTTGTGGTCGTGTCGGCGGCTGAACCGAGGCAGCTCAGTGAATTCGCCAATCAACTGGTGAAGAAAGCATTCGCCAGTGGCCTGTTCATTTTTGCCGACTCCGACTTGAAGTTCGATCAGCCACAGGCTGAGGTTGTCTTCGACCGTGACAAGGTTCGTGCTCAGGGAGTGGACTTGACCCAGGCTGGTCAGGACCTTTCCACGCTGCTCGGCGGAGACTATGTCAACCGCTTCAGCATCCAGGGCCGGAGCTACAAGGTCATTCCGCAAATCAAGCGCGCCGAACGTTTGTCGCCTGATCAGCTCGAACAAATCTACGTCACTGGATCCGACGGTAAGCTGGTGCGCCTCTCGACCTTCGCCACCCTGAAAACCACTACCGAACCGCGGGATTTGAAGAAATTCCAGCAGCTCAACGCCGTAACAATTCAGGGGGTGATCCCACCGAACGTGCCGCTGGACAAGGCACTGCGCTTCCTGGAGGACGAGGCCAAGACGATCCTGCCGCAAGGCTTTACTGTCGACTACGCTGGCGAGTCACGCCAGCTCCGGGTGGAGGGCAGCAAGTTTCTTGGTACCTTCCTGCTGTCCGCGATCCTGATCTACCTGGTACTGGCGGCGCAGTTTGAGAGCTTCCGCGATCCGTTCATCATTCTGGTGGGTTCGGTGCCGCTGGCCATTTCAGGCGCGTTGATGTTTTCCTTCCTGGGGCTCACGACGCTCAATATCTACAGCCAGGTGGGATTGATCACGCTCGTGGGTCTGATATCGAAGAACGGCATCCTGATTGTGGAGTTTGCCAACCACCTCCAGGAAACCGGAAAGGACAAGCTCGCTGCGATCATCGAAGCCGCGACCACCCGGTTGCGTCCGATTCTGATGACGACGGCGGCTACTGTGGTCGGTCACTTCCCTCTTGTTTTGGCAAAGGGACCAGGAGCCGGGGCTCGAAACAGCATCGGTATCATGCTGGTCAGTGGCATGATCATTGGAACCTTGTTTACGCTGTTCGTCGTGCCCTCGATCTACATGCTCGTGGCGCGCAAGCACGTGGCCGACTCAAAGTTGGAGACGGAATCTGACGTCCCTGAGCTGGCAGAGGCTTCAGTCTAAAGTGCTGGAAAGTGCGAGTCGGGCATGACAGGCCCAGGTCATGGTTTTTGTATCTCCACCTCGCATTTCGCGTATTCAGTGCTAAACGAAGCAATGCTCGTCTTCGTTTTCTCACTAAAGCGAGGGCGACATATTTCTCTCGAGGTGTTCTCTCTTACCTACCCAACGGAAGTACTGCTCCTCTTCCGGACGCGTGCCCACGGTTCCGTATAATTGATGCTGTGCATTGTCGACTTTAGGATGTCCAGGAAAGGCGATGGCAGCATCGAACTGCTCTTATGGTGACGCCACAGATCGATCCCAGCATTGACGAGTACCTTCGCAAGAGGCTGATGCCAGTGGAGGGCGCGATTCCCCACTTGGCCGGAATCGACATGTATGGCAACTCCATCCCCGCTGGAACCGTGGGCGGCGATCTCTTTGAATACATCAATTTTCAGCAACGTTACAACATTGACGCGCGCATCGCAGGCGCTCTTAAAATGGCCGCGGAGTATCTGGAGCCACTCTCCCCGGGCCAGACTCCGCGAAATTCGGTAGATGATCATGTGCAGTGGCTGAAATCCAGACCGGGCTACAACACAACGGTCGCGGTCGAGTACCGAAAGGCAAAAAACTCGGAGCAGCTGAGAATCGCCGAAGATCTGCAAGACCTTTACACGACCGCAGGAGTTCTGTTAGTCGATGCGCAAGGACACGGAATCATCTCGGCGAAGATTGCGTCGACCGTACACGACACATTTCATGCTTTTATGCTTTCCGAACTTGATCGGAGCGGAAAAACAACGCCACAGTTTTTCGAGAAGATCAATCTCAGGCTGGCACAGTCGGTTACCGCGCGGAACGCTCTGGGACGGGATCCAAATGACAGTTCGCGCGAAATCGCGACGATGCTATACGGCGAGCTGCGACCCAACGGATATTTCCGCTTTGTGAATTTCGGTCATCCGCCTCCTCTGGTATTTTCTGCGGAATACGAAAAGTTCATGGAGATTGACAAGGATCGCATGGTGCAATTCCCCGCCCTCGGACTTGTAATCCCCGAAGATCATCCTGATCGCAACAAGTATTTTTCCATTGAGCTCAGGAAAAGACAGGTCAACTCCTCAGATGTGGCGGAAATCACACTGATGAGCCCAGGAGACATCCTTCTCCTTCATTCTGACGGGGTTTACGACGGCAGCGATGAACAGGATCGTCTGCAAATCCAGCGAGTAATCCGTGAACATAAAAATGAGCCGGCACGAGAGATTTGTAATGCCATCCTGCAGCACGCGGTAAAGCAGGACGAGTACCTGCAGCAAACTGGTCAAACCGACCGCATCGACGACAAGACCGTGTTTATCATCAAGCGCAGGTGAAGCCCGCTCTTTCCGGAATTCCAAATGCCCAGGCCCAGCGCTTCTGCCACACAGGGCGGCATCCTTCCGCTATCGCTTCTGAATGCTTCCTTGCTCCCGCCCAATGGATTCCTTGTGTGCCGTCGGCGTAGTTTTGGTGTCGCTCTTCCTATGCCGAAGTAAGACAACGATGGATCTCGGAGCCACTACGTATTTCGCCCGTTCCAAAGGCACTCCGTGCTCTGAAAAATCGTCGGGACTCGGCAAAGCTGTGTCAACAACTCTCTTCCACTCATTTGCGGTGCCTTCCTGGACTTGGAACTCCAGCTCTTCCCAGAACGCATTGATCATCGCGTAGATATCATCATCGCCTTGAGAGGCGCCGTGCAGGCAGAATGCCAGGCTGCGAGAGTCGTAGGACAAATCAACGATCGAACCCACTCCGTACCATGAGACATCCTCACGCCAGAACCTGCTGCGGCTCAGGGCAGGATGAGTTTTCCGGAACGCAATCATGCTTTTGAAGAAACGAAAGACCTCCTGGTTGGCCGGTAGTTGCCTCCAGTCCAGCCATCCCGTTTCGTTGTCCTGGTTATACGGATTGTTGTTGCCGAACTGCGTGTTCAGGAATTCGTCCCCGGCTCGGAACATGGGCGTTCCGTTTGAGAGGAACAACAAGCAGCAGAAATTCTTGATCTGTTTCCGCCGCAGCTCCAACACCGGCGCTGTCGCCCCTTCGTCCCCTTCGTGGCCGCAGTTCCAACTGTAGTTGTCGTCCGTGCCATCCTGATTATTGTGACCGTTCGTCCAGTTGCGCTTGTGGTTGTAAGAGACGAGATCGTACAGGGTGAAGCCGTCGTGGGAAGTTACGAAGTTCACACTCTGATAGGCGTGATACGCGTCGGAACGAGTGTCGGGAAAGAAGTCGTCGCTGCCGTAGATGCGACGCATCAAGTCAGGAACCATCCCCGGATCGCCTTTAACGAAACGGCGAATATCGTCGCGAAACCTTCCGTTCCACTGAAGCCAAGTCAGGCCTGGAAAACCGCGCCCAAGTTGGTAAGCCCCGGTGTCCCAGGGCTCCGCGATCAAATGTAGCGGGCCAAGTTCCGGATCAGCTGCAATTTCACTGAAGATGGGAGCGTCTCGCCAGTTGAGAGATCCATCCGCATTGCGGCTAAATACCGACGCCAGATCAAAGCGGAATCCGTCGACACGCATATCTTGCTTCCAATAACGCAAGCTGTCCATCACCATCTTGCGCACGTGCGCCTGGCCGAAATTCAAGGTGTTGCCGGTGCCGGAGTAATTGGCGTAGGGATTAGCCGGGTCGGAGGACAGCATGTAGTAGCCGGCTGCATCGAGACCTTTGAAGCTGTAGATCGGTCCCCTGTGGTCACCCTCGCAGGTGTGGTTGTAAACGACGTCGAGAACAATCCCGATACCGGCCTGGTGAAATGCCTTTATCATGTTTTTAAATTCAAGGTGTTGTTCATCGTCTTCGCGGGCCGTGGCGTACTGCCCGTGAGGCGCGAAGAAGTTCAAGGGCATGTAGCCCCAGTAGTCGCCTTGTTGTGGATCGCGTTGAAAAATCGGCATCAGCTCAACAACTGTGATCCCGAGTTCCAAGAGATAAGGGATCTTTTCCACTAGACCGGCGTACGTGCCGGCGCGAGATGCATCCACGCCAGAATTGGGATTCTTGGTGAATCCCTTCACATGAAGCTCATAGATGACCGCATCAGACTCGTGATATGGAGACTGATCTCCCTCCCTATCAAATCTCGGCCCGCGACCAGTCAGCACTCCCAGAGGCGCGCGTCCAGCGTTTGGTCCTTCTCGCATAGCCAGCTCGCGATCAAAACCGGGTGGAAAGAAAATGCACTTCGCATAAGGGTCGAGGAGAACCTTCTGGGGGTCGAAGCTATGAAGTTGAGGAATGGTCTCGCCCGACACTGAATATGCGTAATAACGGGCCTCACCAATTTCTGTGATCGGAATTCGGCAGTGCCATATCCGTCCTGACTTGTTATGCAGAAAGTCGAACCGGAAGGTCAGAACGGGGTTCACCAAATCGGTTGCGGAGAAAAGCAATAGAGCGACACTCTCCGCATGTTCGGAGTGGACGGCAAAGTTGAACGCCTGCTCCTCCTCAATCCAGCTAACTCCAAGCGGCAACGGAGTGCCTTCAGCCTGCTCCCATGTCGGACGTTGCGTAGGTGTGCCTCTCTGAAACCTATTCCTGTAGCGGCTGTACTCTCTCAAAAATATAGCTTCCTATCAGGCTGGCTCGATCTCAAAGCTGCACCACAAAATAGGCAGGGTGCAGCAACGAAGCCAGCAATTTGCTCAAGCCGTTCCAAAGGATTTGCACGCCGATGCAAACCAGCAGGAACGACGAGAGCTTCAGAATTACGTTCATCCCGGTCGGGCCAATCACGACCGCCAGGCGATCTGCGAAGCCGTAGCAGATGTAGATAGTTGCCGCAACGAAAGCACGACCGATCGCCGCCGCAACAATCGCCACCACGTTTGATCCGAGTTGCCGGGGTTCATTTGCGCCCAAGGTGATCGCAACCGAGATCGAGCCCGGCCCGACCGTCAGGGGCAGCGTCAGGGGATAAAACGCTTCATTTAGAACATTAGCGCTGCTGACGGTACGCCCCAATGCGCTTCGGTCATTTTCGTCCTTCTGCTTCAGCATCGCCCAGCCGGTAGCAATTACGATAAGCCCGCCACCGACCTGCACCACCGGAATCGAGATTCCAAAAAATGTGAGCACGTGCGAGCCAACAGTGAAGGACGCGATCATCAGGATGAAACTGTTCACCGCGATGCGGCGGGCCAACCATCTGCGAATCTGCGGCGTGTAATCTCTCGTGAGCGCGAGAAAGAACGGAGCCCCTCCGATCGGGTCCACGATCGGAAAGAGCGCGCTCACGACCAGAAGAATACTTTGGGCAGCTTGAATCAGGAGAGATGCGCTCCTCTCAACTCCGGACCCGGGAACCTAATGCATTGTTCACCATTTCCTGGGCTTCGCTCACGATGGCATTCAGATGCGTCTGGCTCTTAAAACTCTCGGCATATATCTTGTAGATGTTCTCCGTGCCGGAGGGCCGCGCCGCGAACCAGCCGCTCTGTGCCACCACTTTCAGGCCGCCGATGGGAGCATTGTTGCCCGGAGCTCTGGTCAGCTTGGCGCTGATCGGCTCGCCCGCAAGGTCGGACTCCTTTACCGCTTCCGGTGTGAGTTTTTGCAACTTTGCTTTCTGCTCGGGTGTGGCGGGCGCATCAATGCGTGTGTAGTACGACGTTCCGAACTCCGCCGTCAGTTCGAGGTAATGCTCTCCGGGATTCTTGCCGGTGCGGGCGGTAATCTCAGCTGCCAGCAGGTCCATGATGGGTCCGTCTTTGTCGGTCGTCCACACTGTGCCGTCACGTCGAAGAAAACTTGCTCCCGCACTCTCTTCTCCGCCGAAGCAACACGAACCGTCGACCAGGCCGGGCACAAACCATTTGAAGCCCACCGGCACTTCGCGTAGTTCACGGCCAAGCTTTTTGACGACCCTGTCGATCATGCTGCTGCTCACCACGGTCTTTCCAATTACGGCATTCTGGCGCCACTGTGGACGGCTCGTGAGCAAGTATCTAATAGCCACCGCGAGAAAGTGGTTTGGGTTCATCAGCCCCGCAACGGGCGTGACAATCCCGTGCCGGTCGGAGTCTGGATCGTTAGCAAAGGCCACCTGATATTGATCTTTCAACCGGACGAGGCTGGCCATTGCATATGGACTGGAACAATCCATGCGAATCTTGCCATCGTGATCAACTGTCATGAACGAAAACGTCGGGTCAATCGTGGGATTAACGACGACGATGTCCAGTCCGTAAATGGAATTGATCGGCTCCCAATAGTGCCGCGCCGCTCCACCCAGGGGATCCACACCTAGCTTGAGATTGGCGCCGCGAATTGCATCCATATCAACGACGTTGTTGAGATCGCGAACGTACGGTAGAACGAAGTCTTCCTGGTGCGTAGACGCGGCTTGGACAGCTTTGACGAAGGAAACTCGCTTGACCTTCACATTTCCCGCTCGCAGCAATTCGTTCGCCCGATCCTGGACCCAGCGCGTCACGTCGGTATCGGCCGGCCCGCCGTTGGTCGGGTTGTACTTGAAACCTCCGTCCTCAGGTGGGTTGTGCGACGGGGTTATGACGATGCCGTCAGCAAGATGTTCTTTACGGCCGCGGTTGTACACCAGAATTGCGCGCGAGATTACGGGGGTAGGAGTTACGCCGTCGTTTTCCTGAATGATTGTCTCTACGTTGTTCGCCGCCAGCACTTCGAGTGCGGTGCGCTGTGCAGGCCCGGAAAGCGCGTGGGTATCTTTTCCCATGTAGAGCGGGCCGTCAGTTCCCTGCTCGCGACGGTAGTCACAGATGGCTTGCGTGATGGGCAGGATGTGCGCTTCGGTGAATGTGCCGTGTAAGGGCGAGCCGCGGTGTCCATTGGTGCCGAAGCTGACTAGCTGGTTTGGATCACCCAAGTCGGGACGGCGTTCGAAATACTCCTTCTCCAGGCGAGCCACATCGATCAGCATCTGCTTTGGAGCCGGTTTGCCCGCGAGCGGTGAGATCGTCATTCCGTTCACCTCGCCCGTCTTTGATTTTGTTTCTAGCGTACTGGGCATGCTTCCACTTTCCAAATCTCGGCGGCGTATTCGCCGATAGTGCGATCACTCGAAAACTTCCCTGAGCTCGCCACATTCAGGATAGCCTTGCGCGCCCACTCGCCAGGATCGGCATACAAGGCGCCGAGTCGCTCGTGCGCTTGGCAATAAGACGTCAGGTCTGCCAGGTGCATGTAGTGATCGCCCATAGTCAAGAGCGTATCGCGCAGTGGGGCGAATATTCCTGGTTCGTTACGGCTGAAGTGATCCGAGAAAATGAGGTCCATAGCGGCTCGAGTCTCCGGCTCATTTTCATAATGCCAGTGTGGGTCATACCACGCACGGCTGTTCTCGACTTCTTCCACGGTGAGGCCGAACAAAAACATGTTCTCCTCTCCCGCCTCCTCCGCCATTTCGATGGTCGCGCCGTCACGCGTTCCGACGGTTAAGGCTCCGTTCATCATGAACTTCATATTGCTGGTTCCGCTGGCTTCGTAGCCGGCAGTCGAGATCTGGTTGGAGACATCGCTGGCTGGGATCAGACGTTCTGCCAGCGAAACATTGTATTCGGGAAGGAAAATGATCTTGATTCGGCCGCGTGCGACAGGATCCGCATCAATCGTATCCGCCAAGTTGTTGATGAACTTTATGATGAGCTTGGCCAAGCGGTATGCCGGCGCCGCTTTGCCCGCAAAGATGAACGTGCGCGGCACCATCTGGTCGGGATTTTTCCGTAGCCGGTTGTAAACGACAACGATCCGCAGCGCATTTAGCAGTTGCCTTTTGTATTCGTGGATGCGCTTGACCTGGCAATCGAAGATCGTGTCCGGGTCCACGATCTGCCCCGACGTCGCTTTCAGCCAATTGGCGAACTGCGCCTTGGCCTCCCGCTTTGAAGTGAGGAACACTTCGCGAAAGTACTGGTTCTCGGAGAAGGGCTTGAGTTCGTTCAGTTGGCTTAGGTCGGTGATCCACCTTTCGCCAATAACTTGCGTGATCGCGCCGGATAGCGCGGGATTGGCTTCCAGTAGCCAGCGTCGCGGTGTCACCCCGTTGGTTTTGTTGCTGAAGCGTTCGGGAAACATTTCGGCTAGATCCTTGACCGTCATGGTCCGCAATAGTTTCGAGTGCACAGCGGCCACTCCGTTGGTGCTATGTGTGCCGACGATGGCGAGATTAGCCATGCGAATCTTGCGCTCGCTGCCTTCCTCCACAAGGCTCACGCGCTCCACGCGCCCCTCGTCCCCGGGAAAACGAACCCGAACTTCGTCGAGAAGCCGCCGGTTAATCCCATAAATAATCTCCAGATGGCGGGGAAGAAGTATCTCAAACCACGCGGCCGGCCACTTCTCGAGAGCTTCAGGCAGCAAGGTGTGATTTGTATAAGCAAGTGCTTTTTTCGTTAGGTCCCAGGCCTGATCCCATCCCAAGTGCGCATCATCCAGCAAAATTCGCATTAACTCAGCCACTGCCATGGAGGGATGAGTGTCATTGAGTTGGATCGCCACCTTCTCAGGCAGCATGCTCCAATCCGTGTTGTATCGCTGAAAGCGGCGCACCAGATCGGCAAGCGAACACGCAACCAGGAAATATTCCTGCAGAAATCGTAGTCCTTGCCCGACAGTCGTGGAATCGTCAGGGTAGAGCACCCTGGTTAGCGATTCCGCTTGAAGAGTCTCTCCCAGCGCACCCACAAAATCTCCAGTGCCGAATTGCTGAAAATCAAAATAATCCGGCGCGGCCGCCGCCCACAGCCGGAGAGTGTTGATGGTTTTGCCTCCATAGCCAACTACAGGACGATCAAAGGGTATGCCGATCAGACTCGATGGCCGGTGCGGGATGACATGAAAATTACCCGCTTTCAGCTCGAAGCTGACATTCAACTTGATTTCCACCTTCTCGTGGGGCCGTGCGATTTCCCAGGGATCGTTGTCGCGGAGCCAGTTGTCCGGGTTCTCCTTTTGCCATCCATCTACGATGGACTGTTTAAACATGCCGTACTCGTAGCGCAAACCATAACCCATCGCTGGAAGCTGCATCGTGGCCATCGAGTCGAGGAAGCATGCTGCGAGCCGGCCCAAACCGCCGTTGCCGAGACCAGCATCTGGTTCCTGCTCGAGCAGTTCAAGCCAGTCGATACTTTTTTCCTGAACCGCATGTTGCACCAGAGGATCGAGCAAGAGGTTAGTAACGTTATTGGCCAACGAACGCCCGATGAGAAATTCCATGGAGAGGTAATAAATGCGCTTGGCATTCGTTCCTTCATAAGTCTTCTTGGTCTGGACCCAGCGTTGCGCGAGGATGTCTCGCACGGATCTGGAGAACGCTTCAAAGCGTTCACGGGCACTCGCCACTTTCGGATCGATGACTCTGTCAAAAAGCAGATGGCGTTCGTAAAACGCGTTCTCCGTTCCGACAAATGGAGTCGGGCCGCATCCATAGTGACGGAGAAGTTCTGAAGGACTGGCTGCGCTCGTGGTCATGGGAACCACTTTTGTGGGCTTCGGACGCACTGTACTCTTCGTGCTCATTGGAGATCCTTCTGATGTGAGTGTCTGAAAATCGCTAGCGTCCAGCGTCCGCAGCCGACAACTCCTCGCCTGCCCCTGACGTCGAAACAGGGGATCGTTCAGTCTTCTGTTCGGGAATCGACGACGTGAGTGTCGGCAGGCTTGATTGCTTGATAGTCTTGGCAATATTGCGAGCCAGGTTATGAGTGGCTCGCAGGTTGCCTCCGAAAAACCGGACGTTACCGTCAACAACCCGTTCCAGGATAAGACGGCCGTCTCGTGTGTAAAGCTGGCTACGGACTTTCAGCTTTGTAGCCCCGCTTACGGTGGTCACCGCACGTCGAGTCTCGCTGCCAGGTGTGTACTTCTGCACTGTTGTTTTCAGAATCAGGAGATCCGCAATATCGCGAGCGTTTCGATCACCACTTCGAAACACTTCTTTAAAGCGTCTGGTCTTCGCCAGCTCCTGCAAAAGATTCTCATAAATCGCGATTCTGAAGGCGGGTTCGAGAGTGACATCGCCGGTGACAATCTTGTCTACTTGCACGCACCATTGCGGGGCCGAGGGTTTACCGTCGGAAGGGGTCTTTGCTACTGCAGTTTGAGCTGCCAGTTGAGACGGCGCGGCAGCAAAAATGATCAAGATCGAGAGTACGACTGAGGTGAGTTTTTTATTTGCTTTCACTCTCGACCTCCGAAGTGCTTTGCTTCTTGGGTTGAACTTCTATCTTGGGTTGAACTTCTACCTCGGTGACATGGACGCCCTTGGCCACCAACTCATTCTTAATAACCTCGCCTTGTCCTTTGTTGAGCTGGAAAATAGCGCCGTGCAATCCGCCGTTGACGTCGAGATACTCCACCGTGAGCGTGTCGTACTTCTTGTGCGAGAAGAGACTGATCACCCGGCCTCCTCCAAACGGAGTTGCCGCCTTCCCCAATGTCATCGGAAGACCGCCAACTTGCTTGCTTTGCTCGCCGAGGAAGACAGCCTGGATGGAAGCTATACTTACTTGGTTGGTGGCGCCTCCACTTTTCTGGAATTGCAGAGTGTTGTCTTCAATGGTTAGATTCCCTGTAGTGTTGCCCGATACACCTTCGAGACCAAGGACATGTGTAACGCGAATCCCAGGGCTTCCGGCTACACTCACTGGCACGCTGGGATTCTGGGAAAGCATGGCTGTGCTGCACCAGACAAGCAGGATTGCGTAGGCCAGTAAGCGATCAATGAGGGAGGAAGCATTCGGATTATGTTCCGATGGAACAATCTTGCGATTCATGTTTCTCTCCAATCCCGACTCCTCCCGAGTTTTTTTCATCGTGGACTAAGCCTTGAGCATTCAAGGTTCCACATTCGGCGTCCGTGGGTCGGGGGTACGTGACACCAATGTAAGCAACTTAGGGTCATCTGTCACGAAGCACATGATCCACTCACCTCAAGATCTCAACCGGGTAATGACAAGACTTTGGCAAGTGGCAGGCAAACCAAGGTCGTCCTCTTGTCAGAAGATTGGCTGTTTGCCTTCCAGAATCATATGCATCTTTGCATTTCGCCATCCCTGGGCACCCTAAGCACGTG
>WNGH01008391.1_pt1 | contig 23674 bp, 17 predicted proteins | sample 5400631 | NCBI WGS metagenome assembly WNGH01 (sample SAMN13153373, study PRJNA577476) | soil metagenome | isolation source: 115 cm soil or saprolite under Garry oak tree replicate 1 | place: USA:California | collected 2016-06-15
CCCGCGAAGGGGTGGTCGGCGTGGTGACCGAGCGCAATCTGGACTGGATGACCGCCGTGCTCGCGATCTTCAAGGCGGGCGGGGCCTATTTGCCCATCGAGCCGCATTTCCCGGCCGAGCGCATCGCCAGGACGCTTTCCCGGGCAGGCTGCCGGCTCGTACTCACCGAGCGCGGCAGCACCGCCATGCTCGATCCGGCGCTCGACACGCTCTCCGGAGTCCAGACGCTCTTCATCGCCGCGGCCTGCGAGGAGGGCCATTCCGACGGCGATCTCGGGGTCGACGTGGCTCCCGACCAGCTCGCGTACATCTACTTCACCTCCGGTTCCACAGGTGAACCGAAGGGCGCGATGTGCGAGCACGCCGGACTGCTCAACCACCTCCTCGCCAAAATTGGCGACTTGAAGATCGGCGAAGGAACTGTGGTGGCCGAGACGGCGCCGCAGTGCTTCGACATTTCATTGTGGCAACTGATGTCCGCGCTTCTGGTCGGTGGGCGCACCCTGATCATCGAACAGGAGATGATCCTGGACGCGAAGCGCTTCATTGACACGATCGTCGCCGCACGGGTCAATGTCGTACAGGTCGTGCCGTCCTACCTCGAAGTTCTCGTGTCCCATCTGGGCCGGCACCCGAGCGAGTTCAAGGATCTCGAATACGTGGTGGCCACGGGCGAGGCCCTCAAGCAGGAGCTGGTCGAGCGCTGGTTCGCGGTCCAGCCCCGCATCAAGCTGGTGAACGCCTATGGACTCACCGAGACCTCGGACGACACCAACCACGAGATCATGGACCGCGCGCCGCAGGGAGAACGCGTTCCGTTGGGCCGCCCCATCAACAATGTGCTCATCTACGTCGTGGACGAGCAATTGCAACCGGCGCCCCTGGGCGCACCCGGTGAGATCGTCTTCTCCGGGGTGTGTGTGGGCCGCGGGTACATTAACGACCCCGAACGCACGCAACGCGCGTTCCTGCAAGATCCTCTTCGCCCGGGTCAGCGCGTGTACCGGAGCGGCGATTATGGCCGCGGCCTGCCTGACGGAAAGCTCGAGTTTCTGGGACGGCGTGACTCGCAGGTCAAGATCAGCGGCTTCCGGATTGAAATCGGCGAGATCGAGAATCAGCTCCTGAAACTGCCCGGTGTGCGCGAAGGCGCGGTGGTGGTGACCGAGGGTGCCGGCCAGAACAAGCATCTGGTCGCTTTCTGCTCAGGCGATCGTCCCACGAATCCCGGCGTCATGCGGGGCCAGCTCGGCAAGACGCTCCCCAAGTACATGGTTCCGTCGGCGATCCATTGGCGGAAAGCGCTGCCACTTACGGGGAACGGGAAGATCGATCGTAAGGCACTCCTGGCGCTCGCCGGAGAACTCGATGTCGCCGAGCAGCGCCACGAGGAGCCGAGCACCGCGACCGAGCGCCGGCTGGCGGCCGCGTGGGCGAAGGTGCTCGGCATCCCCAAGGACCAGATCGGCCGGCGGGACCACTTTGCCGAGTTGGGCGGCACGTCGCTGTCGGCGCTGAAGCTGGCGATCACCCTCGAGCGCGCGGTGTCGTTCAAAGACCTCATCAACCACCCGATTCTCGCCGATCTGGCCACGCTGGTGGACGACAGGTCGGCGCAGCGGCTTGAGCAGAAGCACTGAAAGGAAATCGAAATGGCGTCCTCATCCCCCGCTTCGACGCTTGACGTGGACGTGCAACCCGGCAAGCCGCCGATGCTGCGGGTTGACGCACCCGACGATGCGCCGCGCTGGGCGGCCGAGCACCGCGACGCCTTGCGTGCCGCCGTCGTCCAGCACGGCTCGCTTCTCGTTCGCGGTTTAGGGTTGCGCGACGTGGCTGGGACCGAAGCCGTCTTTCGGCAGCTAGGCAGTCTGATGACCGAGAGGGAGGCCTTCGCGCCCCGGCGGAGGTACTCCAACGGCGTGTACTCCGCGTCGACGTGGCCGCCCAACCAGCACATGTGCATGCACCACGAGCTCAGCTACGCGCTCGACTGTCCTTCCCTGATGCTGTTCGCATGCCTGATTGCGCCGACGGCCGGCGGCGAGACCCCCGTGGCCGACTCGCGGGCCGTGCTTCACGCGCTGCCCGGCGAGTTGGTCGAGCGTTTTGAGCGGGTGGGCTGGCTGCTCGTCCGCAAATACAACGACGAAATCGGGGCGTCGATCGCTGAAGCTTTCGGCACCGACGACCGTGGCGCCGTCGAGAGTTACTGCCGTAACAATGCGATCCAGTTCGAGTGGCAGCCCGACGGCGCGCTGCGCACCTGGCAGCGCCGCAGCGCCGTCGTGCATCACCCGCTCACCGGGCAGCAGTGCTGGTTCAACCAGATCGCATTCCTCAACGAGTGGACGATGGACCCGGAGGTGCGCGAGTACCTCGTGGACATCTACGGCAAGGACGGGCTGCCCTTCAATACTCGCTTTGGCAATGGCGACCCGATCGGCGCGGACGTCGTGCAGTTGATCGACGAGGTTTACGAGGCAAACACCAGACGCGAGCGATGGCAGGCTGGCGACCTGATGTTGGTGGACAACATCCGCACCGCGCACGCGCGAGAATCCTTCGAGGGCCCCCGCGAGGTCGTTGTCGCGATGGCCGACGCCGTGCACCTGGCCGACTGCTCGCCGACGATCGATGTGATGGCCAGCTAGGGACGGAACCGGCGGTGCCGCCGGTCCCGTCCCCAGGCTATCAGCAGAGAATGGAACGACACCCCTTGCCGTTGAAGTGGAGGCACTTGTATCCCGTTGCAGGGGAGCAGGTGGCCCGATCGAGGCAGAACTTGTCCGGGCATCCCATCGCGAAGGCGGGGGAGACCATCAGGCTCGAGAGGGCCGATGCGTACGGCGTGTGCGCCGGCGCCGGCGGAGCCAGCAGGATCGACAGCGACGCAACGACGGCGGCCAGGGCCGCAATCCTCAGAGCGTAGTTGAACGATTTGCGCACGATCCATCCTCCTTATTGTGAAGATGAGCCGGTTTTATCACGGATGACCGGGGTTGGCAAAGTGGGGGGGCGAGCCGCTTCGGGCACATCACTGCCAAACAGCGTCACTGACAATTTCTGACGCGGCCAATCTTCCACAACGCTTGACTGGACTCATGTTGGGACGGGCACTATGTTGCGGCGTTGGAGGTGACCAATGTCCGATAAGGCACACCGTCGGTTGGCTGTGAGACTCCGGCAGGCTCGTCGTAATCGCAATCAGGCCGAGAAGATGGCCAAGCGGGCCGCTGCGAACTTCCGGAAGGCACTACGGGCGTATCGTCAGGCCGCGTAAGGCTCGAACCCGGCACACTTCAGGGCAGGGCGGTTCACCCTCGGGTGGACCCCCTGCCCGTCGCATTTTTAGGGCCCTGCCTGGTCGCAGGCGTCCCCGATTCCGTCACGGTCGATGTCGCTCTGGTTCGTGTTCGGCGTCGTCGGGCAGTTGTCGCACGCGTCTCCCACCAGGTCTCCGTCGGTGTCGGCCTGGTCGACGTTGGGAGTGCCGGGACAGTTGTCGTCGCAATGCGCGGTGGCCCCTCCCGTGCAGCGGTGGTCGGCGTACTGTCCGTCCAGGTCGCCGTCGTTCAGAATTCCGTCCTCGTCGAAATCGTCCAGGTTCACGCTCTGCGTGAAGATGTCGTTGTCGCCGAACCGCGCGTCCGCCCAGATCGCATGAAGGCGATTCCCCACGGCCACCGGCTGATCGTAGTCTCCCCAGAACAGGGCAGTCGGGTAGGCACCGTCGGAGATCCGAACGTTCGGGCCGAACGTCACTCCTCCATCGGTGGAGGTGGCCAGGTATTCGGCTCTCAGGGGGACATCCACGCGGAGTCGCTGGTCGAAGAAGGTCACGTGGACCCGGCCACGGTCGTCCACCACGACCCAGGATAGGTACTGGGCGGCGCCGTTCCCCACGGCGTCGTCATTGACGCGCACCGGGGTGCTCCAGTTCTCGCCTCGATCGTCGGACCAGGCCAGGTTCACGTCAGGATCCCCTGGAGGAAAGGTGATCCAGACCACATAGATCCGCCCGCGATGGGGTCCGTTGCTTCGGTCCACCGCGATGACGGGAAACTGGTAGCTGGAAAACCCGTGAAAATCGCCGCGGTTGAAGGCGGTCACGAGGAGGTCCTTCCTCAGCCAGGTGAGACCGCCGTCGAGAGATCGATTCAGCCAGACACGGCCGGTGAACAGCGAGCCCCAGACGATGTAGATCTCCCCGTTCGCACCCGCGATGGGGACGGCCATGCTTCCGTAGGCCGACGGGTCGGAGATCCGCTGGGGGGCGGAGAACGAGACACCGTGATCTCTGCTCACCGCCAGGAGGATGCTGGCCCAGTGATTCCCGAAGTGTGGGCTGATGTCGGTCCAGGTCACATAGAGCGCGTCGGTGACAGGGTCGACGGCGATGAACGGCTTATCGAAGAAAGTATCGACCGCCAGATCGGCGGTCTCGTTGAAAGTCTCGCCTCCGTCGGTGGACTTGAAGACGCCGATTCTCCAACCCGCGGAACTCGTGCCGGTAAAGAAATCGACCGGCATGAGCGTCGCCACATAGAAGTTGCCCTCGCGATCGGCGACGATCGACGGGTCGCTGCTGTAGATGCCCGTTTCCAGCCGCCTGCTCTGCCAGGTCAGGCCTCCATCCCTCGTCCACGCGTAGTTCAGGCGCTTCTCCCAATGTTCCGGCGTGAAAGATGTCACTTCCCAGAAGATCGCAACGAGGTGCAGAGGATCGTTCGGGTCGACCGCAAGCGACGTCTCGGCCTGGGGATTCCCGGTGTGGTCCTGGTTCACCCGGACGTTGGCCGGCCAGGACGACGCGGCTCCCTGTCCTGATGTATCGGCGAACGCGCAGACTGCGACGAGGAACGCAATGAAGGGAATGCGCCCGGAAGGTTGCATAGATTCCTCCTGAGGTGTGCGGTCAGTCTACCACGGTGCGCGGGACTACTTCGCGGGCGCCGCGAGCGAAAAGTCGCCGTGCACCGGCTGGCCGTCGAGGAGCGTCAGGAGGACCTTCGTGTCGGAGATCGCCTCCGGCTTGATCGTGAACAGGTTGTGATCGAGCACAACCAGATCGGCGCGCTTCCCCGTCTCGATCGAGCCGGTCTTGTCGTCCTGGAAGTTCACGTAGGCGGCGTTGATCGTGAAGGCGGCCAGCGCCTCGGGGAGATCGATCCGCTCCTCCGGGATGAACGGCTCCTTGGTCTCCCCCTGCGGGCCCATGCGTGTGACGGCGACCTCGAGCTCCTCGAGGGGATTGGGGGAGGAGACCGACCAGTCGCTGCCGAAGGCGATGACGGCGCCGCTGCGATAGAGGCTGCCGATCGGATAGATCCAGCGGGCGCGCTCGGGCTCGAGGAACGGCAGCGTGAGCTTCACCATGTAATCGTCGGCGAAGGCCCACAGCGGCTGGAAGTTTGCCACGACGCCGAGGGCGCGGAAGCGCGGGATGTCGGCGGGGTTGAAGATCTCGAGGTGCGAGATGTGGTGACGGCTGTCGCGCGCCCCGTTGGCGCGGCGCGCCGCCTCGAGGGCGTCGAGGCAGTGCCGTATCGCGGCGTCGCCGATGGCGTGGAAGTGGACCTGGAACCCCTCCTTGTCGAGCCGCGTGACGTACTTCTTCAGCGCCTCCGGCTCGACCATCTCGAGACCGCGCGCGCCCGGCTTCCCCTTGTAGGGCTCGAGCATGGCGGCGGTCTGCACCTCCATGACGCCATCCTGCATGATCTTGATCGTCGTGGCGCGCACGCGCCCCTTGGTGTACTTGCGGCGCTCCTCCAGGAAGCCCGGGATCTGCTCCTCCCCCTTGTCGCGCTCCCACCACAAGGACGCCGCGACGCGCGCCGTCAGCTCTCCCTTCTCATCGAGCGCGCGGTACGTCTCGAGCGAGTCGACGTCGACGCTGGCGTCCTGGAACGAGGTGACGCCGAAGCCGTTCAGGAGTTTGAGCGCGCGTCGCAGTCCGTCCTGTCTTTCCTGCGCGGTGTAAGGGGGGGCCTTGCGGCTGACGAGATTCATGGCGGAGTCCTGCAGGCTCCCGACCGGCTCGCCGGTCCGCGGGTCGCGATCGATGCGCCCGCCGGGCGGATCGGGGGTCTCCTTCGTGATCCCGGCTATCGACAGCGCCTTGCTGTTGACCCAGGCCGAGTGGCCGTCGCTCGATTCGAGGTAGACCGGTCTGTCCGGCACGACCGGGTCGAGCAGCCTCTTGTCCGGGATCCCGGTCGGCGCGAAGGCAGCCAATGACCAGCCGTCGCCCCTGATCCAGGGCGCGTCCTTGTGCTCCGACGCGTACTTGGCGACGGCGGCCAGGTACTTCTCCTTCGTTTCAAGATCGTACAGGGCGCACTGCATCTGGCTGATGCCGCCGCTGATCGGGTGGATGTGCGCGTCCTGGAACGCCGGCAGGACCATGCGCCCTTCGAGGTTCACCACGCGCGTGCGCGGGCCGACGTACGGGCCGACGCCGCTGTCCGGTCCGACGTACAGGATGGTGTCCTTTCGGATCGCCACCGACTCGGCCCACGAGCGGACCGCGTCCAGCGTGTAGACGGCGCCGCCGCGCAGCACCACGTCGGCCTCCCGGGCCCGCGACGGGCCGGCGAGCCCCGGACCGACTCCCGGGGCGGGACGGCCACCGGCCCCTGCCGGTCCCGGGCTCGGCGGGGCTCCGAACACCAGTCCCGCCGCGAGGACGCCTGCCAGCGCTGTCAGAACGATGGACGACCAGGGCCTTCGCATCTGTGTCACCTCCTGAAATACCGGGTGGGGCCGGGACGGGGGATCCTACGCGAGGAGCACGAAATTGTGATCGCTTGCCCTTTTCCAGGCGGAGCCTATCTTTTCGCCCGGGGGCTCCGGATGACACAGATCGCTCGACAGTCGAACAGGATCGCGGTCCTCGTGCTCGTGAGCGGGATGGCCGTTTCGATCGGCATGGCGATGGGGCCGATGGCCGGACCCGCGGGCGCATCGCCGTCGCAGCAGAAGGTCTCTCCGGAGAGTTGCATGGTGTGCGGCCGCGCGGCCGATTGGCGGGCGTGCCACGAGACGGCCCTGGCCCTGGCCATGGAGCGCGACTGGTCGCGCGCCATCGCCATCGAAGAGGGCGTGCGCCGGGCGCAGCCACGCGACGCCGAGGTCGCGGCGGCCCTGGCCCGCATGTACCAGGAAGGAACGCGCAGCCTGCCACGCGCCTTCGAGCTGTACCACGAGGCGCTGTCGATCTCGCCGGGATATCCGCCTGCGCTCCTGGGACTGGGGACGATGATGCAGGACGCCGGCAGCCTGGACGTGGCGGTGCGCTACTTCCAGCGCGGTGCCCTGGAGAGACCCGACGAGCCGCTGTTCAAGGTCCGCCTGGCGGAGGCGCTGGTGAAGGTCGGACGCGACGTGGAGGCGCGCCCGATCCTGGACGAGATCGTCGAGCGCTGGCCGGGCAGCCGCGAGGCCGAGGCCGCCCGGAGGCTGATACCCACCACGGCGCTCGCCCGTCCCTGAGCATCAGGGTTTATCGGGGAGAATCGAAACCGAATGCCGATCGAGTCCCGACTGCTGGCGGGACCGGTCCCCGCGAGTCTTCTGGTCGTCGACGACGAGCCGCAGGTGAGGACGGTCCTGAAGGACGCCCTCGGCGAGAGCGGCTTCTCGGTCGATGTGGCGGCGGACGGCGAGAGTGCGATCCTGAAGGCCCGCACGACGCCGTACGACGTCGCCATCTGCGATCTGAAGATGCCGGGGATCGACGGTCTCGAGACGATCTCGCGCATCCGGCAGATCAATCCCGACATCCAGTTCATCATCCTGACGGCGCACGGCACGCTCGAGAGCGCCATCGAGAGTCTGCGAATGGGAGCGTTCGACTTCCTGCAGAAGCCGGTGGTGCTGAAGGACCTGGAGTTCTCGATCGGCAGGGCGCTCGAACGACGCAATCTGCTGGAGCGGTCGGCCCTGTTCGATCTCAGCCAGGCGATCTTCTCGACGCTCGACCCCGACGAGCTGTACGGCCGCCTGGTGCAGTCGGCGATGGAGATCCTGCGCGCCGACGACGCCTCCCTGATGCTCCTGGGGGAGAACCGCGAGCTGTACATCGCGCGCTCGACGTCGAGCGTGGTCGACACCCTGACGGCGACTCGGCTGGCCCTCGGCGAGCGCGTGGCGGGGCGGGTGGCGCAGCAGGCCGAGCCGGCCCTGATCAACGACGATGTGGCCGGCGACGGGCGGTTCGGAGGTGTGACGTCGCTGCGATCGATCCGGGCCGCGATCGTCTGTCCGCTGACCATGCGCGGCGAGCTGCTCGGCGTGCTCAACGTGAACCGCCTGAGCCAGGAGATGCCCTACACCGAGCGCGACCGCCAGACCGCCGTGATCGTCTCGTCGCTCGTGGCCCTGGCGCTCGGGAACGCCCGCCTGCACAAGGAGCTGCAGACGCGGCTGCAGCAGATCAGCGACACGCAGGAGGAGGTCATCCAGAACGAGAAGATGGTGGCGCTCGGCAGTCTGCTGTCGGGCGTGGCGCACGAGCTGAACAACCCGTTGTGCGCCGTCCTCGGCTACGGGCAACTTCTACAAGCGGAGGACCTCGACTCCAGGCTGCGCAAGGGGGTCGAGGTGATCGTCCGGGAAGGGGAGCGCGCCGCCCGGATCGTCGCCGACCTTTTGCGCTTCGCCCGCCGCGAGAAGCCGGAGAAGAGGCTCCTCGGTCTGAGCGGGGTGCTGCTCAAGACCCTCGAGCGCAAGTCGTATGATCTCAAGTCGTCGCGCATCGACGTGGAGACGGATCTCGACTCCGAGCTGCCGCTCGTCCTGGGCGACTTCCACCAGCTGCAAGTGGCGTTCACGAATCTGATCACCAACGCCCAACAGGCGATGTTCGAGCATCGCGGCCGCGGTGTCCTGACGATCGGCGGCGGGCACAAGGCCGGCAAGGTCGTGCTGACGTTCACCGACGACGGCCCCGGGATCCAGCCGGAGCACGCCCGGCGCGTGTTCGATCCGTTCTTCACCACCAAGGCGGTCGGCCAGGGGGCCGGTCTCGGTCTCTCGGTCTGCTTCGCGATCGTGCGCGACCATGGCGGCACGCTGCGGGTCTTAGGAAAGCCCGGACGCGGCGCCGTGTTCACGGTCGAGCTGCCGGCGGCGCCCCCCGAGGCGCTGGCGGGGGAGCAGGCGAAGAAGGCGCTCGCCGGGCGCGGGCCCGATACGAAGACGATCGCCGCCCGATCGGGAAAGAAGGGGGAGGGGGTGCGCCGTCCGTCGGGACCGCGCGTCCTGATCGCCGAGCCGGAGGCGGACGTGCAGAGCGTCCTTCTCGAGCTTCTCGAGGGGCTGGGGTACCGCGTCGACACCGCCGACAACGGCGAGACGGCGCTGGCGAAGATCCGCGGCCAGGTCTACGAGGCGGTGATCGCCGACTTCGACCTGCCGCAGCTCGAGGGACGCATGCTTCTGGACGCGGTCCAGGCCGCGAGACCCAGGCTCGCGCGACGGGTCATCTTCCTGGCGAGCGACACGACGCGACCGCACTTGATCGAGCTGACCTCGACCTCCGGGACCCTCCTGCTCGGGAAGCCGTTCCGCCTCGATGCCCTGCGCGACGCGATGGGCCGGCTCTTCCCTGATTCGAAGGACGACGCCGGACCGGTCCGCTCGACCGGGACGTCCCCCTAGCAGGTTGATGAAAAACTCTCCTGAGAGGGGTTCGCGACCCGCTTTTCACCACGGGTCAAAAATGAGAATCGTGGAAAGACGGGCCTTTCAGAGGAGCCGTGTTCTCTCCCAATCTCGTTCCGAGGGGGTCCAAATGTTTCAGAGGAGCCGTGTTCTCTCCCAATCTCGTTCCGAGGGGGTCCAAATGAGTTTTTCAGCAACCTGTTAGGGCGCTCCGTACCCTCCGCCGCCCGGCGTCTCGACGATCAGTCGGTCACCCGGGCCCGCCTCGCAGCTGTCGATCGAGCCGAGCGGGACGACCTCGCCGTTCGCGCGCACGAGGCGCTGCGCGCCGGTGCGCCCCGGAGCCCCTCCCGCGAGACCGTACGGCGCCACGACGCGGTGCTGGCCGAGGACCGACAGCGACACGCTCGACAGGAACACGATTTCGCGGACGGCGCCGTCGCCGCCGCGATATCGGCCCGCACCGCCCGAGCCGCGGCGCACGGCGAAGCGCTCGACGCGCACCGGGTAGCGGTGCTCCAGGATCTCCGCGTCGGTCATGCGCGTGTTGGTCATGTGGCTGTGCACCGCGCTGGCGCCGTTGAATCCGGGCCCGGCGCCGCAGCCTCCGCAGATCGTCTCGTAGTAGCCGAAGCGCCGGTCGCCGAACAGGACATTGTTCATGGTCCCCTGGCTGCAGGCCGCGAGCTCCAGCGCCTTGAGGAGCGTGTCCACGAGACGCTGGCTGGTCTCGATGTTGCCGCCGACGATGGCCGGGGCGCGCCCCGGGTCGAGGTCGAAGTCCGGGTTCAGCAGGCCGCGCGGGATCGTGAGATCGACCGCGCGCATCAATCCTTCGTTCAAAGGCAGCGGCCGGCGCAGGAGCAGACGCAGCACGTACATGACGACGCTGCGCACCACGGCCGTCGTGGCGTTGAGATTGCCGGGGTGGACGTCGGCCGAGCCGGTGAAGTCGATCGCCGCGCGGCCGTCCTTCAGGGTGAGGAGGACGCGCAGGACGGTGCCGTCGTCGAGACTCTCCTCGGCCGCATAGTGGCCGGGCGGGACCTCGCCCAGGGCCTCGCTTATGCTCGACCCGGCCAGGTCCTTCAGCCTCTCCATGTAGAGGGCGACCGTCGCGGCGCCGTGCTCGCCCGCCAGGCCGCGCAAAGCCTCGGCGCCGGACGCATTTCGTCCCAGAGCGCTTCGCCGCGTCGCACCAGGTAGAGCGGCGGGATGACGACCCCCTCCTCGGCGAGGGTCGTGGCGGCGGGGGGCATCGAGCCGGGGCGGCTGCCGCCGATCTCGGCGTGGTGGGCGCGGCTGGCGACGTAGCCGATCAGGTCCGCCGCCGCTCCGTCGGAGAACACGGGCGTGACGACCGTGACGTCCGGAAGGTGCGAGCCTCCGTAGGCGGGATGGTTGGTGACCGCCACGTCTCCGGGCCCGAGCCGCAGCGTCTCGCGCAGGCGGCGCACGCACAGACCCAGGGCGCCGAGGTGCACGGGGATGTGCGGCGCGTTGACCACCAGCTCCCCCGCGGCATCCAGGATGGCGCAGGAGAAATCGAGACGCTCCTTGATGTTCGTCGAGATGGCGGTGCGTCTCAGCCTTTCTCCCATGTCCGAGGCGATGGCGCGGAAGCGGTTCGTGAACAGCTCGAGGCGGACCGCCTCGGGACGCGCCGACTCGGAGGATGACGCGGCGTTCCCGTCGCGCCGCAGGACCAGGGCGAGCGCCGTGTCGACGAGAGCGCTCCAGCCGGTCTCGACGACTGTGGCCGCGTGCGCCTCGAACACGAGGGCCGGCCCGTGCAGACGGGCTCCGGGCTCGAGCCGGTCGCGATCGAAGACCGGCACGTCGATGAATCGTCCGGAGAAGTGGGCGCGTCTCGTGCCGGTGGGCGCCGCCTCGAAGGCAGCCGGCGGCCGGCGCTCTCCGCCGTCCGGAACGGGGCGGGACGAGGCGACGACACGGATCGACTCGATCTCGACCGGCCGCCCCTCCGGCCGGTGGCCGAACAGCGCGGCGTAGCGCCGGGCGAACGCCTCCTCGAGGGAGGCCTCCTCGGTATACGGCACTTCGACCACCGAGTCCTGTCCCGCGAAGCGCAGGTGGACGGTGCGACGGCGCACATCGATCTCGCCTTGCGCGACCCCTTCCGACGCGACCCTCTCGATCGCCTGGCGCTCGAGGCGTCCGACCACGGCGGCCAGGTGCTTCGCGGCGGTCTCGAGCGGCGCGAGCACCTGTTCCTCCGCGAAGTGCTCGATCACCGCGTGCCGCAGACCGAGGGCGCTGAGGAGCCCGGCATCCGCGGGCACCACGACGATCGGGATCCCGAGGCGCGAGGCGACCCCGCAGGCGTGCTGCCCGCCCGCTCCGCCGAACGCCACGAGGGCGTAGCCCGCGGGGTCGTAGCCGCGCCGCACCGAGACCGTCCGGATGGCGTCGGCCATCCGCTCGTCGGCGATGTCGACGAGCCCCGACAGCACCGCCTCGCGCGCGGGGGGCGGCACGCTTTCCTCCGCCAGCGCGCGCACGAGGAGGTCGGCCGCGCGCTGCGCGGCCTGTTCCGCGATCGGGATGCCAAACCGGGCGGGGTCGAGGCGTCCCAGGAGGAGATTGACGTCGGTCAGCGTCAGCGGTCCGCCGGCGCCGTAGCACGCGGGGCCGGGACTGGCGCCGGCGCTGCGCGGTCCGACCCGCAGCCGCCGGGTCTCGAACGCGCAGATCGATCCGCCCCCCGCTGCGACGCTCTCGATCGCCAGGGCCGGCGCCACGAGGTGCGCGTCCCCGACCTGGTGCTCGAACGTGTACTCGTAATCGCCGTCGAAGCGGGCGACGTCGGTGCTCGTCCCGCCCATGTCGAAGGCGATGACCTTGGTGAACCCGGACCTCCGGCCGGCGATCGCGGCCCCCACGACACCCCCGGCGGGGCCGCTCAGGAGCATGTCCTTCGGCCTCGCGGCCGTCATCGTAACCACACCTCCGGCGCTGGTCATGACGTGCAGGCGGCCTCCCACGAGGCTCGCCCCCACCCGGTCGAGGTACGAGCGGACGACGGGGGCGAGATACGCGTCGACGACGGCCGTCTCGGCGCGCGGCAGGATCTTGATGAATGGCGCCAGCAGGGACGAGCGCGACACGTGGCGGATGCCACAGCACTCGAGGATCTCCTGGACCCGCTCCTCGTGACGCGGGTTCCTGTGGCTGTGCAGGAGGGCGACCGCCGCCGATTCGATCCCGGAGGCCGCGAGACGCGAGGCGCTGTCGACGATCTCCCGTTCCTCCAGGGGGCGCAGGATCGAGCCGTCGGCCGCGAGCCTCTCGTCGACCTCGACCACGCTTTCGTAGAGGGGGGCCGGCCGGCGGACGTCGAGCGCGAAGAGATCGGGACGCTGCTGCGTTCCGATCACGATCAGGTCGCCGAAGCCGCGCGTGACGAACAGCGCCGTGCGCACGCCGCGCCGCTCGAGGAGCGCGTTCGTCCCGAGAGTCGTGGCGAGACGCAGACTCTCGACCGGGAGCGGCCGGCCGGGCGGAGTGCGCGTCAGGATGCGGGCCGCGAGGACCGGCGACTCCTCGGGAGAGATTGCTTCGAACGGCTGACCGGGCACGAGGTCGGTGGGCCACGCCTCCGACAGTTCGATCGTCGACGTTCCCGCGTCGTAGCGGCTCACCGTGACTTCGGGGGAGCCGGGCTCGAGGCCGCGGAAGCGGAAGCCGCGCAGGAAATCGTCCGGAAGCGACCAGTCGGCCCGCACGCGCAGGCGCGAGCGGCCGTCCGCCCGGTCGATCGTCCCCCGCAGGGCGCCGCTGCTCAGGATCTTCGCCCGCCGCACCTCGCCCGAAGCGTCGATCGCCAGAGCGTCGGTGAACGTCCCCCCGGTGTCGACGAAGATCCGCCAGCCGCTCCCCGAGCTCACGCGCTTCTCCGACCGTGCCGGACGGTGACACGATCGATCCCCAGCGAGCCGAGATAGGCGGCGAGCTCGCCCGCCTCGACGTGCTGCTCGGGCGGCACGAGACCGGTCGGCTTGAAGCGTCCTTCCGCGATGGCGCGAGCGGCCAGGACCGCCGGTGCGATCGCGACCAGATAGCTCTTCGCCGGCGCCTGCAGGGCGATCGTGACCACCGAGCCATCCGAGCCCTCGACCTCGAACAAGATTCCGCCGCCGCGACTTCCGAACAGCCGGCAGAGCGCCAGGCCGAGCGGCAGAAGCGCGCCCACGACGCGCCGGGTCGCCTGCGAGCGCGCCGCCAGTGCGAGGAGGAGATTCATTCCCGGGACGTGGGCGTCGACGTGGAACTCGATGCGCCGTAGCGATGGCCAGGCCGGCTGCAGGAGAAGCGCGTCGGCGCTTTCGCTCAGGTAGGCGCGGACCCTCCGTCCCGTGGCGAGCCAGCGAAGACGCCGCGACTCGCGCCAGCCCGTAACCAGCGTCAGCCGTCCGTCCCGCAGGACACGGATCGGCCGGCCGACCGATTCGAAGAGCGCCCGGGCGGTCGCCCTGTGGGCCGTGTCGCGCGTCGCAGGCCGCAGGACGACATCCAGCCGCACCGGCTTGTCGACGCCGCTCAGGCGGATCGCCGCGGCGCCGACCGCCGAGACCGAGCTGCAGGACGTCAGGACACGCACGCCCGCCGCCTCGATCCTCAGGCGCAGATCGGCGACCCGCTCGGCGTAGCGCAGGCTGTCGGAGAGATCGACGACGTCGAAGCCGGTCTCGATCGCCGCCTCGATCAGCGCCGTGGTGCGCCCCTGGAACGGGCCGGCCGCGTCGAGGACGACGTCGTACGGCTTCAAGGCGGTCTTCATCGAGGCGCGGCTCTCGACGTCCACGCGCAGCTCGGCCCCCGCCCGGCGCGACGCCAGGACCGCCCGCACTCCATGGGACCGCAGACGCTCGGCCGCCGCGCGGCCGAAGAACCCGGTCCCGCCGACGACCACGACCCGTCTCATCGAGGCGCTCGTCTCATCACCCACGCCCAGGGACAGAACAGGATCATCAGCGCCGACGTCGAGACCATCATGCCGGACAGGCTCCCGGCCACGGACGTCGCGGTGAGCGCGACACCGGCGGCCCAGACGGCCCAGGTCCAGACGAGCAGACCGCCGCGGAGCGACCGCGTCTGCAGTGTCAGGATGACTCCGGCCAGAGTGTACAGACCGTTAGCGGCGCCCCCCGTCAGGAGCGACCCGATCCGCTGCACCTCCTCGATGCGCTCCGGCAGCCAGCCGATGAACAGCGACTCGGCGGTCAGGTCGCAGGCGACGCCCGAGGCGGCCACCACGAATGCCACGAGCGCCCACGAACGCCTCGGCAGGCGCGCCCCCCACCAGGCGTAGAAGGCCAGAAGACTCAGCGCCGCCGCGATCCAGAGGGCCCAGCCGGCCCGCCACGCGAGGGCGTGGGACGAGATGTACGCGACGCGGTCCGCCACATCGGGGACGAGCTCCGTCCCAGGCCTGAGCACGGCCAGGATCGCGAGAGCCGCGATCGCGTTGAGGACGGCGCAGGCGGGAGCGGCCGCCGAACGCAGTCTCGCGCCGATGTGCGTTCCATCGATCAGGAAGAGCCCGAACGGCAGCCACCACGCGATATCGTTGAAGAGGATGAGGGTGAACGTCCGCACCGGCCATTCGCCGGAGCGCACCGTGAGCACCCAACCGATCGGCCCCAGCACCTTGCCGAGGAGCCCGATGGCGATGAACGGCGCGGCGCGATCGAGCCGCAGCGCTGCGTAGCCGTAAACCAGGCCGTACGTCCCCACCACCATCCCGAGACAGGACCAGATCGACGGATAGAGCGGCGGCCTCAGATGGAAGAGGTCGAAGAAGGCGTACGGCGCGAATCCGGCCCACAGACCGAAGGCGACGTTGTAGAGGGCCGCCAGGCCGAAGACGATCCGGTAGAAGGGCGCGCGCTCGGCCACGTGACCTCCGCCCCCGGGCGCGGCCCGGGACGAGGACGCCCGCGTCCGTTCGCGGGCCGCCGCACCGCCCTAATATAGATGATGCGCCTGTCCGGATGGACAGCCCGGTCGCACCCGTGGCAACATCGGATGGCTCCTTCGGCGGGAGGGGGGATTCCCAGGCATGTGCGCGGGCTGCTGCGGCCGGTTGACGCTTTGCTCTGTGTTGCTCCTCTGCGTGACGACGGGCGGCTGCGCGACAGCGAAAGGCACCGCCGAATCGAGTGTGACTGCAGCGGTACAGGGGGCGCAGGAGTGGGACCGTACGCATCGTCCCGAGAGCAGTGCCTTGACCGCATATGGCAAGGTCATCCAGTGGCGAATCTATGATGCGTGGGGGAAGCTGGAGTACACCGGGTCGGAGCCTGTAACCATAAGGCTCAGCCTCGAACTGGATCGTACGGGACGACTCATCCGCGTCGAAGTACTCAACCCCGGCGCTCACCAGGCCCTGGATCGGTCAGCGCTTGAAGCTGTTTACAGGGCTGCGCCGTTCGGGCCGGTGCCGGATGAGTTTGCGGGTGATCATCTGACCCTCAATATCGAGATTTTGGTGACCGCGGACTGAGAGTCATACGGAGGCTGCGAAAGTGGCGGAACTGGCAGACGCGCCGGACTTAGGATCCGGTGGGGCAACCCATGAGGGTTCGAATCCCTCCTTTCGCACCAGCCCTCCCGCCCGCTCAGGTCAGCCGCGCGGCGAGGACCGTCACGACACGCTCCACGAGAGGGCGGTCCTCTTCATCGATGGCGGCGGGGCGATCGCTCTCCACCTCGATGACTCCCACGACCGCGCCGTCCACCAGCACCGGAACGACGAGAAGCGGGCCCGCCACGCGGGTCACGCCGCCCTGCGCGGTCGCTCCGATCTCTCCCTCGCCCAGTCCTAGCGAAGTGGGCGGGGATGAGGCCCCGCGCCAGGCGCGCAGGACGAGACGGTCCTTGTCACGCTGGTAGATGCCGACCCGGATGTAGCGGCGCCCCTGGCACAGGATGTCCGCCACGCGGTCGCAGAAATCCCCGACGGGGGTCCGCGCGGCCCCCGCCTCCTCGACGCGGCGCACGATCACGTCCGGGTCGGTGAGCGTGATCTCGACGTGCAGGGCGTTGTTGAACCTGTTGAAGTAGTTGAACAGTCCGACGACGCAGGCGATCTCGACGACCTGCGCCTCGCTGAAATGACGGCGCACTTCCTGGTAGACCGGTTCGGGGACGTGCCCGGGGCCGTCGGTCATGGCGTCCGCGAACAGGAAGGCCGCCTTCTGTTCGGGGGGAAAAGGATGGCGGCCGGGGTCCTTCAATCCATCGAGGGCGGCGTCGCTGACTCCGAACTGCTTTGCCAAAGCAGTATGGGACGCGAGTCAGTAGTCGCAGGAGTTGATCCGCGACACGCGGACCGCCAGCATCTCCTTCAACGCCACGGGGACGGTGCCCGGTCCCATGACGGCCCGGAAGTGGGCCAGCATGGTGCTCAGGATCTCGGGACGGTGCGCCGCCGTCCGGAACATGTTCGGGATGTTGCCGCGCTCCCTGAGGAAGGTCTCGAAGAGCGACCGGATGTCCTCTCCGACCTGGTCGGGGCGCAGGCGGCTCAGGCGACCCACGGTTCCTCCATCTCTGACGCCCTCCAGAGTATCAGATGCGCCGGCCGATCAGGTCCTTGAGCCTCCCCCTCTCCGCCGCCGGCGGATCCGGGAACTGCACCCCCAGGAGGTTCTGCCCGTGGTCCATCGACTGCCGCGTCCTCAGGAGGACCGCGGGCAGCACCAGCGCGTCCTGCCCTTCGGGATAAAGACGCAGCACGAGACGCCTGCCGGGGCCGGGCTTGAGCACCGACTCGATGAGCGCTCCGCCCTCACCCAAATCGCGCGTGTAGCCGAGGAACTCGCGGATCACCCGGCCGTAGGATACCGGCACGACCACCCGCCGGCGGGGATGTATCCGGAAGTGGATGCCGAGGTGGGACGCCAGACGGGTCAGGAGGGCGGGAGGATCGACCGGGGAGACGAGATAGTCGTCGCAGCCCGCCTCCCGGCAGCGCCGGGCTGCGTCCGGCGGCCGCCCCGGTCCGACGACCAGGACCACAGGGGGATGATCGAGGGATCGCTTCAGGCCGCGGCAGACTTCGTCGGCCCGGAGGTCTCCGAGATCGAACCCGAGCACCGCTGCCGCCGCCCGCTCACGAGCCGCGAGATCGAGGACCTCCCGGCCGCTCGCGCCCGCCACGAGCACGAACTCGGACCGGGACAGGTAGCTCTCACCACGCAGGAGGTACCGCGCGACATTCTCGGAGAGGACGATGGTCCTGTGGTGCGGATGGTCCACCGCGCCGATCATGTCCTGAAAGGTCTGGTGAAATCCGCGAACGGTCAAGAGACCCGGCGGCCTTGTACCCGGGTTCCCTTCCTGCTATGATCCCATCTCTCGGTCGCACGTTGGGTTCCAACCCCGGGTCGATTCCCCAACACCTCAAGAACCCTGTCGGAGCGAGGTCTTTGGATCTGATGAAAGTGGTCGTCAACGAGCTGGAAGGATGCAAGCGGGGTCTCGAGGTCGAGGTTCCGAGCGAGCAAGTGGTGGAGGAGGTGGAGCGCTCCTTCAAGGAGTACTCGCGCCACGCCCGCGTCCCGGGCTTCCGCCAGGGGAAGATCCCGATCGACATCGTCCGCCGTCGCTTCGGAAAGGAAGTGCGGGACGAGGTGATCGGCCGGATGGTCCGCGAGCTCTCGCTCAAGGCGCTCGAGGAGAAGAAGCTCGAGCCGGTCACGGATCCGGTCCTGGACGAGGTGAACTACGAGGACGGCCGGCCGCTCACCTTCAAGGCCACCTTCGAGGTCCGGCCCGTCGTGTCGGTCTCGGACTACCACGGGATCCAGGTCGAGATCACGCGGCGCCAGGTCACGGATGAGATGATCGAGGCCTCCGTGCGCGAGCTCGCCGACCGGGCGGCCAAGCTCGAGCTGGTCACCGACCGGCCGGCACAGAAGGGGGACTTCATCGTCGGCACCCTGTCCTGCCGGTTCATCAAGGGGAAAGGGAAGAATCTGGCGGACGAGCCGCTGTTCCTGGAGGCCGGCGCGGAGAACAACCATCCCGACTTCAACGCGGCGATCCTGGGGACCCAGGCGGGCGATACCCGCTCGTTCGAGACCGCCTATCCGGACGAGGAGCGCGCCGGATCGCTGCGCGGCGCCACCGTCGCGTACACGCTTTTAATCAAGGAAATCAAGAAGAAAGTCGTGCCGAATATCGACGACGAACTGGCCAAAGAGCTGGGCGATTTCCAGAGCCTGGCCGAGCTCAGGGAGCGCGTGAAGGCCGGGCTCGACAAGCGCGCCAGGGCCGCGGAGGATGCGGAAGCCAAGGACAAGATTCTGTCCTACCTCGTGGAACGACAGGCCATCGTCGTTCCATCGGTGATGGTGGAATCGGAGGTGGATCGACGCCTGGAGGCGATCGTCAGGGAGGTGATCGCGGAGGGGAAGGACCCGTCGAAGGCGCAGGTCGACTGGCAGGAGGAGCGCGCCCGGCTGGTCCCCGCCGCCACGCAGGCCGTCCGCGCCATGCTGATCCTGGAGGCGATCGCGGTCCAGGAGGGGCTGGAAGCGACGGAAGATGACGTCAACAACTGGCTCCGGGACGAAGCGAAGCGGCATAACATTACTGTCAGCGCTCTGAAGGATCGTCTCGCGCAAAATGCGCGTCTGGCAGGGCTTAGGCGTCAGATCGTCAGGGAAAAGTCGCTTGACTTTGTGATGAATGGTGCTAATATTAGGCACGAGGTGAAGTAAATCCCCATGCCACTCGTTCCGATGGTGGTCGAGCAGACCAACCGGGGTGAGCGTGCGTACGATATCTACTGAAGGACATCTCCATCTACATCAACAGCCCCGGGGGCTCCGTCACCGCGGGTCTCGCCATCTACGACACGATGCAGTTCATCCGGCCCGACGTCTCGACGATCTGCATCGGCCAGGCCGCGAGCATGGCGGCGGTGCTCCTGGCCGCGGGCTCGCCGAAAAAGCGCTTTGCGCTGCCCAATTCACGCATCATTCTGCACCAGCCGATGGGCGATTTTTCGGGACAGGCGACCGACGTCGACATTCATGCCAAGGAAATACTGCGAATCCGCGAGCGTCTGAACAACATCATAGCCCACCATACGGCGCTGCCGCTGGAGCGAATCCAGCGCGACACGGATCGCGATTTCATCATGACGGCGAGCGCCGGCAAGGAGTACGGCATCATCGACCAGGTCATTTCCAAGCGCGAATAGCACGAGAATCCCAGGACACATTCAAGGGTCGGACCCAGGAGATCGGCAATGGCCGGCAAGCGTGGCGACGGCGAATCACTCCGGTGCAGTTTCTGCAACAAGGACCAGCGCGACGTCAAGAAGTTGATCGCAGGTCCGACCGTATACATCTGCGATGAGTGTGTCGATATCTGTCTCGACATCATCGCCGAGGAGCGCGAGCCGGACGAGCCGAAGGCGAAGGTGAAGCTGCCGAAGCCGGTCGAGATCCGCGAGTTTCTGGACGAATACGTGATCGGGCAGGACAAGGCCAAGAAGAAGCTGGCGGTGGCGGTCTACAACCACTACAAGAGGAACGAGCTGTCGAAGCGCCGCTCCGAGGTGGAGGTCCAGAAGAGCAACATCCTGCTCATCGGGCCGACGGGGACGGGCAAGACGCTCCTGGCGCAGACACTGGCGAAGCTCCTGAGCGTGCCGTTCGCCATCGTCGATGCGACGACACTGACCGAGGCGGGATATGTCGGCGAGGACGTCGAGAACATCCTGCTGCGCCTTCTGCAGGCCGCGGGCAACGATCTCGAGAAGGCCAAGCGCGGCATCATCTATATAGACGAGGTCGACAAGATCAGCCGCAAGAGCGACTCGCCGTCGATCACCCGCGATGTCTCCGGCGAGGGCGTGCAGCAGGCGCTCCTGAAGATCCTGGAGGGCACGGTGGCCAACGTCCCGCCGCAGGGCGGGCGCAAGCACCCGCACCAGGACTTCATCCCGATGGACACGACCAACATTCTGTTCGTCTGCGGCGGCGCGTTCGTCGGTCTGGACGGCATCATCGAGCAGCGCATCGGCAAGAAGGCGATGGGCTTCAAGGCCGAGGTCAAGACGAAGTCGCAGAAGAACGTGCAGGAGGTCCTCGAGCAGGTGCAGCCCGGCGACCTCATCAAGTACGGGCTCATCCCCGAGTTCGTCGGGCGGCTTCCCGTGATCGGCGTGCTCGGCGACCTCGACAAGGATGCGCTGGTGAAGATCCTGACCGAGCCGCGCAACGCCCTGAGCAAGCAGTACCAGAAGATATTCGAATACGAGAACGTCACGCTGACGTTCACACGGGACGCGCTCGAGGCGATCGCCGAGCAGAGCCTGCTCCGGAAGATCGGAGCGCGCGGGCTGCGGCTGATTCTCGAGGACCTGATGCTCGACCTGATGTACCAGCTTCCGTCGCGCTCGGACATCACGGAGTGCGTGATCACCAAGGAAGTCGTCGAGAACAAGACCGCGCCCATTATCCTCATGGAGAAGGCAGGGTAGATGATCAACGGGATCGAGAACCGGGGCCAGAAAACGGAAGTTCTACCGCTCGTTCCGCTGCGGGATGTCGTGGTGTTCCCCTACACGATGATCCCGTTCGTCGTGGGGCGCAAGTCCTCGCTCGTCGCCGTCGAAAAGGCGCTCCTGGGCGACAAGCGGATCTTCCTGGCCACGCAGCGCGACGCCAAGATCGACGACCCGAAGCCCGACGAGATCAACTTCATCGGCACCATCGCCAACATCGTCCAGAGCCTGAAGCTGCCGAACGGCAACATCAAGCTCCTGGTCGAGGGGGCCACGCGCGGCAAGGTCGTCGAGATCCGCGAGGACGACGGTTTCCTCGTGGCCACGCTCGAGCCGATCGAGGGGAAGGTCGAGCTGACCCCCGACATCGAGACCGAGATGGGCAAGGTGGTGTCGCTGTTCGAGAAGTACGTCAAGCTCTCGCCCAACCTTCCGTACGAGACGATGATCTCGACCATCCGCGTGTCCGAGCCGGGGAGGCTGACCGACACCATCGCGGCCCACGTGCAGGTCGGCATGGAGGACAAGCAGAACCTCCTCGAGACCTTCAACCCGGCCGAGCGGCTGACCATCCTGGCGAACCTGCTCGACGCCGAGATCGAGAAGCTGCGGGTCGATCGCCGCATCCACCAGCGCGTCAAGAAGCAGATGGAGAAGGCTCAGAAGGAGTACTACCTCAACGAGAAGATGAAGGCGATCCAGCAGGAGCTGGGCCGCAAGGACGACAAGCTGAACGAAGTCGAGGAGCTGAAGGAGAAGATCGCCGCCGCGAAGATGCCCAAGGAGGCGCTCGAGAAGGCGATGCAGGAGCTGAAGCGGCTCGAGGTCATGCCGCCGGTCAGCGCCGAGGCGACGGTGTCGCGCAACTACCTCGACTGGCTGATCTCGGTTCCGTGGCACAAGCGCAGCAAGGAGATCCGCGATCTCGACTTCGCCGAGAAGGTCCTGAACGAGGATCACTACGGCCTCGAGAAGATCAAGGAGCGCATCGTCGAGTTCCTGGCGGTGCGGCGCCTGGTGAAGCAGAAGCAGATGAAGGGCACGATCCTGTGCTTCGTCGGCCCGCCGGGCGTCGGCAAGACCTCGCTGGCCCAGTCGATCGCCCGGGCCACCGGCCGCAAGTTCGTCCGGGTGTCGCTGGGCGGCGTGCGCGACGAGGCGGAGATCCGGGGGCACCGGCGCACCTACATCGGCGCCTTCCCCGGCCAGGTCGTCCAGATGATGAAGAAGGCCGCGATGAAGAACCCGGTGTTCCTGCTCGACGAGGTCGACAAGATGAGCATGGATTTCCGGGGCGATCCGTCGTCCGCGCTCCTCGAGGTCCTCGACCCCGAGCAGAACTCGACGTTCCTGGACCATTACCTCGACACCGAGTTCGACCTGTCGCAGGTGATGTTCATCTGCACGGCGAACATCACGCACCCGATCCCGCCGGCCCTGCGCGACCGCATGGAGATCCTGAGGCTGGCCGGGTACACGCTGTTCGAGAAGGTCAATATCGCGAGGCGCTTCCTCGTCCCGAAGCAGCTCAAGAACCACGGGCTGGAACCGAAGAAGTTCACCATCGAGGAGGAGGCGATCACGGACATGATCGAGAAGTACACGCGCGAGGCCGGCGTCCGCAACCTGGAGCGCGAGCTCGCCTCGGTCTGCCGCAAGCTGGCGCGCCGCGTCGTCCGGGAGGGCGCCGAGTACACCTTCACCGTGAAGTCCGACCAGTTGACCGAGTTCCTGGGCATACCCCGCTACCGCCCGGCCACCAGCGACAAGAAGAGCGAGATCGGCATCGCCACCGGGCTGGCCTGGACGGAGACCGGCGGAGAGATCCTGACGACCGAGGCGACGCTGATGAAGGGACGCGGCAAGCTGACCCTCACCGGAAAGCTGGGGGACGTCATGCAGGAGTCAGCGCAGGCGGCGCTGTCGTACATCAGGTCGCGCGCCGTGGTCCTGGGCCTCGACGAGGACTTCTACAGGAAGTACGACATCCACATCCACGTGCCCGAGGGGGCCATCCCCAAGGACGGCCCGTCCGCCGGCATCACCATGGCCACGGCCCTGGCGTCGCTCTTGACCAAGACGCCGACGCGCGGCGACGTCGCCATGACCGGCGAGATCACGCTGCGAGGAAAGGTCCTGCCGATCGGCGGCGTGAAGGAGAAGATCCTGGCGGCGCACCGTCTGGGAATCCGGACGATCATCCTGCCGCGCGACAACGAGAAGGACCTGGCGGACATTCCCGAGGACATCCAGAAGACCCTGGAATTCAAGCTCGTGGAGACCATGGACGAAGTGCTCCAGATTGCCCTGGAGCGCGGGGACCAGCCGGAGGTCGAAAAGGAGTATAATAAGGACCTCAACAAGGGCATCCCCGGCACGGTAGCGCATTAGGATCGTCTGGACGCGTCCGTTCGTGCCACATCCCTGGAGCGGCGCGTTGCAGTCCCGAAAGAGAGCCCG
>WNGH01001250.1_pt1 | contig 23670 bp, 18 predicted proteins | sample 5400631 | NCBI WGS metagenome assembly WNGH01 (sample SAMN13153373, study PRJNA577476) | soil metagenome | isolation source: 115 cm soil or saprolite under Garry oak tree replicate 1 | place: USA:California | collected 2016-06-15
CCCTCGTCGAGAGCACGGCCGTGGGCGGCTTGTGCCTGAATTGGGGCTGCATTCCCAGCAAGTCGCTGCTGGCCTGCGCGGAGCTTGGGCAGAAGATCAAAAAGGCGAGCGAGTTTGGGATCACGATCACGGGCGCCGTGTCCTACGATCTCGCCCGCATGGTCGAGCGCAAGAACAAGATCGTGGCCGGACTGGTGAAGGGCGTCCGCACCCTGCTGAAGACCTGGAACGTGGAGCTGGTCGAAGGGCGCGGCGTCCTGGCGGATGCGAAGACAGTCCGGGTGGTGAAGCCCGACGGGACCGACACGACCGTGCAGGCCGATGCGGTGATCCTCGGGACGGGTACCACGCCACCGTCCCTTCCCACTCTCCCCATAGACGGGACGCACGTCATCACAAGTCGTGAAGCGTTGGACCTCACGACGATCCCCGAGAGCCTGTTGATCGTGGGCGGCGGGGTGGAGGGCTGCGAGTTCGCCTCCCTGTTCAGCGCGCTCGGCACGAAGGTGACGGTTATGGAGATGCTGCCCCGCATTCTTCCCACCGAAGACGAGGAGGTGGCGGCGCTGCTGGCGACCGAACTCAAGAAGCAAGGCGTGACGATCCAGGCGGGGGTGCGGGTGGAGAAGGTCGCGGTCGGCGCCGAAGGCGTCACGACCACACTGGCGGACGGCGGCACCGTGACCACCGCCAAAGTGCTGGTCTCCATCGGGCGGCGGTTCAACACCGGCGGCCTGGACTTGGAGCAGGTGGGCGTGAGTCTCGGCCGTCGAGGCGAGATTCTCGTCAACGAGCGGATGGAAACCACCCTGACGGGCGTCTATGCCATCGGCGACGTGACGGGGAAGGCGCTGCTGGCGCACGTGGCCTCCGCGCAGGGGAAGGTCGCGGTCCGCAACATCCTCGGCCCTCCGACCACGATGCGGTACGACGTGATCCCGGCGGGCATCTTCACCTTCCCGGAGATCGGGCGGGTCGGGTTGACCGAGCAGGAGGCCAAGCAGCAGGGCTTGGAGATCAAGGTCGGCAAGTTCCGGCCGATCGGGCTCGGCAAGGCTCACGTTACCGGCGAGACCACCGGGCTGATGAAGATCGTTACCGACTCGAAGACCGGCCGCATCGTCGGCGTGCATCTGGTCGGAGCGCACGCGGCGGACCTGATCCATGAGGCCGCGGTGGCGATGCAGATGGGCGCGACCGCCGAGACGCTGGCCCAGACGGTGCACGCGCACCCGACGATGCCGGAAGGGCTGATGGAAGCGGCCGAGGATGTCGAGGGCTTGGCGATCCACTTGGCCCGCCGCAAAGTGGGCTGATTAGGTGTCACCCTGAACGAAGTGAAGGGTCTCACTTCCATTGAGCGCTCTAGATTCTTCGCTATGCTCAGAATGACATGGTGGAGTAAGGTGATCCCGTGACAGTGCTGAAAGCGCTGGCGGTCAACGTCCTGATGCTGGTCCTGACGGTGGGGGTCCTCTACTGGGCGGCGGAGCGGGGGAACGACACCGAGTCGGCGCAAGCCATCGCTCTCCTGTCACAGGCCGGCTCAGCCCTGCCTGTATCGGTCAAGCCTGGCGCAGTCCCGCGCCGTCCCGTCACGTTCCCGCTTGATCTCAATTCCGCCCGCGTGGAAGATCTCATGGAACTGCCGGGCATCGGCGAGAAGCTCGCCCAGCGCCTGGTGGAATACCGGAGGAGCCACAGCGGGTTCCGGAGCGTGGAAGAACTGAGGAAAGTGCGGGGCATCGGGGAGAAGCGGATGAAGCGCTTGCGCCCGTTGGTCAGGACAGCGGAGACGCCATGAACGAAGTGCAGCGGCAGCTTGCCCTCATCGCGCGCGGGGCCGTCGAGATCATCTCCACGAAGGAGCTCGAAGACAAGCTCGCGGCATCGCTCAAAGAGCGGCGGCCGCTCCGCGTCAAGGCCGGCTTCGATCCCACCGCACCGGACCTCCATCTCGGGCACACCGTCCTCATCCACAAGCTGAAGCACTTTCAGGACCTGGGTCACGAGGTGATCTTCCTCATCGGCGACTTCACCGGCATGATCGGGGACCCGTCAGGCGTCTCGGAGACCCGCAAGCCGCTTACGAAGGAGGAGGTGCGGCAGAATGCCAAGACGTACGAGCGCCAGATCTTCAAAATCCTGGACCCCCAACGGACCCTCATCGACTTCAACAGCCGCTGGATGAACACTCTCACGGCCGAGCAGCTCATCCATCTGAGCGCGCACTACAGCGTGGCCAGGATGCTCGAGCGTGACGATTTCCACAAGCGCTATCATGACCAGAAGCCGATCAGCATCCACGAGTTCCTGTACCCGCTGGTCCAGGGGTATGACTCGGTGGCGCTGGAAGCGGACGTCGAGCTGGGCGGGACCGACCAGAAGTTCAACCTGCTGGTCGGCCGGGAGTTGCAGCGCGCCTACGGCCAATCGCCGCAGGTCGTGCTCACGATGCCTCTGTTGGAAGGGACCGACGGCGTCCGCAAGATGAGCAAGAGCCAAGGCAACTACATCGCGTTGGAGGATCCGCCGGACGAGATGTTCGGCAAGCTCATGTCCATCTCGGACACGCTCATGTGGCGGTACTACGAGCTGCTCACGACCGAGGATGTGAACGCCATCAAAGCCACGCACCCGATGGAGGCCAAATCGAATCTGGCCTATTCCCTCGTCGCCCGCTACCACGGGGCTCCGGCGGCCGAACGGGCACGTGCGGAGTTCCAACAGCGCTTTCGCGAGCGGGAGTTTCCGACGGAGACGGCGGAGCGCAAGGTGCTACCGGCCGGGCCGACACCGCTGGTCGCCGCGATCACGAAGGCCGGGCTTGCCCCCAGCAAGACTGAGGCGCGGCGGCTGATCGCGCAGGGAGGTGTGGAACTGGACGGCGAGAAAGTGACCGACGGCGATCGCATCCTGCCGGGCGAGCCCGGGCGGGACTATCGGCTGAAGGTCGGCAAAAAGCGGTTCGCCGTCATCCGCTTCGTAGCCAAATCGTGACTCTGGTGGATTGACTTGTTTCCGCGGCCTAGAGGATAATCCACTCACTTCAGGGGCGGGAGTAGCGCAGTGGTAGCGCAGCGGCTTCCCAAGCCGTCGGTCGCGGGTTCAAATCCCGTCTCCCGCTCCAACCTTTTCAACTACTTGCGCTCCGCTTTGTATGCCACTGACCTCTTATCATCTCCGGTTTTTGTCACGGTTGGACTGAACAACAGGCCGCTCTGGTAGCCAGACAGCTTCGCAGGGATCACCTCCTGCGCAATTTCCAAGCTGAACAAAGGGCAAGGGTGTTACCAACCGCACGGTTGTTAACAGGAATCTCCATAGAATCAGTTGAAAGCTGACATCATGATGACTCTCGACAGGAAACGGAGAAACCTCCACGAAATCGAGTCATTAACGTAAAGTGCTTTGTCGTTCTTTTAAGGCCAGGGTTATTCTCATAGCTCAACTCCGATCCTGTTGCTCCCCTGGCCTAACAGGGGAGCAGGCCAAGCCGGAGAAGGTGTTCGCGGTATCCCCAAGGGGAAAAATGAAATCAAGGAGAGCTAAGAGTCTTCAGGAGGGTCTCCGCCTGAGGGCGGAATTTCTTTGCCCAGGCCCGTCGGTCCGTTGGATTGGATAGAGTCAGGATCTCCTGCGCTTGTTCGCGTGCCAGGGCCTGGCGACCTGCGGCACGATAGAACTCGGCGAGGTCCCACCGGAGTTGCGCATAATGGGGGTCCGCCTCGACGGCTCGCTTGAGATAATCCTCGACCTGTTCTTTCTTTCCCTCCATGAACAAGCGCAGCGGTCCCGGTACTGCGTTGAGCAACATACCCATCATGTTGAGTGCGCGGGCGTGATGGGGATCGAGAGTCAGTGCTCTGAGGACGTGCTGTTCCAAATCTGCAGGGACTGTGGGGGACACCTTCCAGAACGGCACATGCTCGACGAGCCTGCCACGGTTTGCGGCCAGATAGAAATGAGCATCTGCGTTATCTTCCTTGAGAACTACTGCTCGCTCGGCGGCCCACACTCCTCGCTCATACCATGGGAGTCGACCGTCTTCCAGACCATTCCCTAGCTCCAGGCATGCCGAGGCGATGCGAAGGTATGGAAGCGGGTTCTGCGGATCGACCACTCCAGCTTGCTCATACAGGACGATGGCCCGCTCGAGCGAGTCCGGGAATCTATCGTCGTCGTTCGCCAGCCGATCCGCCTGCTCCAGTAGTTCCTGAACGGTCGCAGCGTTAGCGAACCGCCCTGAGGTCTCGACAACCAAAGCCAGAACCATGAGAACTACGGCAACGAATTTTCCTGCAGGGCTCATCATGTGCCCGCGCTCTGTCCCAATGATCACAGTGTAGCGCGGATTTCCATAAACAGCGCGGTCGTGGGGCGAAGGCGACCAAACGGGGATGCTGTGGGGCCATTATAAATATCAGCACCCGCAAAGCCTTTCCAGACATCGGTAAAGGCATAGCTCAACATCGGTCGCAAGAAGAAGTCATTCCGGTTAGCATTCCACACGCCCGTCAGTTGGCCCTCCAGCGTTTCGTTCAACCAAGTTTGCCTGATTCGTCCCGTGAGGCCTTCCTGCACCTCGTCTTGCTGCTGAGTAAGGATCGCGTTGAACAGCGCCGTCGTCCGCGCGAGGGGGTTTTGAATTTCAGCCGGATCGTGAAAGTTTACAATGATCCGCTGGAAGAACTGGAGATTCACGTTCAGGCCCTCTCCAAAGTCCCGATCAGCGCCTAGCACGTACTGGTAGTAAGGGTTCTTGATTACTGGATCGGTTCCTCTCGGGTCTTGCGTGTGTGTGTAGGCTGTTTCTCCCCGGATGTTGTAGCGCCCGATGACCTTGGCGAAATCTGCGCCGAAGACGTGTAGGCGATTGTGGACAAGCAGGGTTTCAGTCGGGCTCAAAGATCGCACTGACGGCATGACGTCGAGGCCGTAATAGTAGCTCACGGACCAGTCCACCGCCCCTCCTGTCTGGTCCAGTTTTGCCGCGAAGCCCTGATCAGTCCAGGTGCCGTTGTCACGCTTCTCCTCCGTGAGCCGAAATCCCGGCGGTGGGGGTGTGAGGGGAATGGTACTAGGGTTGAAGATGGGCAGCCAGATCAGGGAGAGCGTGTACGAGCCTTGGTAGTAGTTCATCTTCACCCCAGAGGATCCGATCCGACGCTCGTCTTCGTCCTTGGCTGAGAGTAGCGTGAAGTCCTTCGGAGTAAGATTGTCAGTGGGATTCAGAGCATCAGCCCGACCCCAGGCGATGATCTGCTTGCCGATCCGGAGATCAATTGAGCCGAAATATATATTGGCGTACGACTCGAGCAGTCGTCCCGAGGGTTTGCTCTTGCCCCGGTCGCTGAGGTCTTCATCCTGGATCCGCGCTTCGATCTTAGCATCTCCCCAGGTTCCGAACTTCGGCCTCGCCCTCGGCTGGAAGGTGAGACCCGCGAGGCTGTGGTTATTGTCCAGCTTTTTGGAGGCGGAATAGTAGTCGAAGCGCGCATGGCCGCCCAGGGCAGCCTCTTTCAACAGGTCTTCCCCGGACGACGATTCTTGAGATGTCTGGACTGTCGTTTCCGGAGAGACCTTGTCAGCGAGGAAGGAAGGGGACTCCAACGCCCAGGCCGGCAATGGGAGCAGGACGAGCACCCATGCGCCCCACGATCGCCAGACGATCATTTCTCCCGTTCGAGGGTGCGGGTGTTAAAGTATTGTTCCCCCACAGGTTGGGTGGTATCGAGATTCGTGAAAGTCATCGTGGTGCGATGGCCCGTCTGGTGGTTGGTCATCTCCCGCCGGAGCGCCGTCCACTTGTTGGCTTTGGCGTCTATCTCCTTGACCTCGGGTATGACCTGAGTCTTGAGCAGGCGCTCGGCGGTGTCGTAGTAGTCGATCTTCTTCTCCATGAAGTTGGTCTTTCGAATCCAAACGATCTTCTTCGCATAACCATAATCTTTTTTGAACTGTTCCGTGGCCGACACTGACTCGACGACGTAGCAGTCTTCACCACCTAAGATTTCGCTTCGGAGCAGTTTGTACTGATAGGTGTCCACAATCGGTTGGAGCATGTCACCGTATGAGAATTCGGAGCCCACGAAGCTGTCTTTCTTGTTTGACGTGGAGAGACGCCGAACTTTCTTGACCGCAGGGAGGAAGATCCACATGTCGTCGTCCCCGTCATGGTGTTGGATCTGCAAAAACCCCGTTCCCTCCACGTCGCCTGGGAATAGAATTCGAATCAAGACCATGCTGTCGATTCCGTTGGGTTGCACTGTGGACACGGCGCGTGTCTTTCTGATCCGTTCCTGGCCATTGTCGTTGATCAGGGTAATCGTGTTGTCGTTCGTGAAATGTTTGATTTTCGGCGCGAAGAAATTCCTCTCCATGATAGAGCGAGCATCCTGGAGATCTGCAGCGGGTACCGCTTCTGCCAGCACGGTGATGGTGGCGATCAGTCCTAAGGCAGCCGTAGCTTGTAGTGTGCGGAAGGAGGCCATACCTTTTCCTTTATATGTGGTATTTGGCCGAATAAATCGCATTAATTCGCATGATAGTTGAATGACATTTTGTGATCAGCATGATAAGGTATTCTCTCATTTGACGCAAACGTCGGGGCTGGCATTCGATGAAAACCGGCCACGTCTCCCCAGATGTTGTCGTGATCGGCGCGGGTCCGACGGGATGCGTGACGGCTCTGGCTCATGCCCGCACCGGCGCGCGTGTCCTTCTGTTGGAGGCACATCCTGAAGCCGCCAAACGGCTTGCAGGTGAGTGGCTGCACCCGCCGGGCGCGGAAATCCTCAAGCAACTGGACATCGGGCCGATCCCTGCCTCATTGGGGTATCCGACCGGGTGCGGCTTTGTCTTCTTTCCCGGCGACGGCACCCCACCTATCGTGCTCGACTACGCTGATAGTTCAGCCGGACTGGCCTGCGAGCATCGAACCCTTGTTGCTGCCCTCAGGGAAGCGGCAGCTTCACATCCTGACGTTCAGTACGTTCCGTTCGCCAAAGTCACTGGCATTGACGGCCAACGACTGTCGTACACTAAGGGGGAACGAGGAGGAGCCGCGTCAGTGTCGGCGGAACGCATCGTGGGGGCCGATGGACGATCCTCGATCGTGAGGAGGTGTCTGCGTCTACCACCGGATCGCACCCACGTCTCGTGCATGGCCGGTGTGCTGCTTGAAGATGTCGAACTGCCCTACGAAGGTTTCGGGCACGTGTTGTTAGGCGGGCCGGGCCCGATGTTCATCTACCGCATTAGTCCGCGTCACGTGCGCGCCTGTCTGGATGTGCCATCGTATAACGGCTCTTGCGCAGAAGGCACGGCCAGCATGTTGGAAGCCTACGGCCCGACGCTTCCCACGCAATTGCTTCCGGCTTTTCGCCAGGCCTTGCATGACCGTCCCATTGCATGGGCAGCCAACTACTTTCGCTCGCGCGCGCATTACGGCCGCGATGGTCTGACGCTTGTCGGCGATGCGGTCGGGCATTTCCACCCCTTGTCGGCGGTAGGGCTGACCCTCGGGTTCATGGACGCCCAATGCCTCGCGCGCAGCAAGAGCATCGAGGTCTACTGCCAGGAGCAGAGGACACGTACCCGTGTGCCCGAGTTACTGGCCAAGGCTCTCTACGAGGCGCTCACCCTCGAAGGGGAAGGCGGGGCGGCCATGCGAAACGCCATTTATCGGATGTGGCGGCAGGATCCCTCCGAGCGCCTTCGCACGATGCGGCTGCTGGCTGTGCAGGAGACCGATGTGTTCGAGTTTTGCCGGCCGTTCTTGAAGGCGATGGCCTTGGCTACGGAATGCGTCATCAAGGACATGGCGTTCACACGCCGATGGCATCGCCCGGTGCAGGTCCTGGGAACCCTCGGCGAACGATTCGCGTGGTTGGCGTCTAGTGTTCTGCCCGGGGCCATCCGCCCCTGGACCGGAGCAGGCGCCCGCGCGCTGCCGAGGCTTGCCAAGTGACCTGCAAGGAGCGCGGCATGCCATGAAGACGAAACGGGTCGTCGTCATTGGAGCCGGTCCTGCAGGGTCTGCTGCCGCGATGAGCTTGACACGAATTGGTGGGAGCGAAGTGGTCTTACTCGAAAAGGAATGCTTTCCCCGCCGAAAGCCTTGTGGGAGCGGGCTCTCTCCGTGGACCTTAGACCTACTAGAGAGAATGGATGTGGGGCGGATTATCCGACGGGAGGCGTACCCTATCCGTGCCGCTCGGATCTTGGGTGCTAACGGGAAGGGCGTCGAATTGCGCAGCCATATGGAAGCGGCGGTCCTTCTGCGCGCTCGCTTCGATATGTTGCTGGCGCACGAAGCTGCACGGCAGGGCGCCAGGCTGCAAGAGGGGATCTGTGTGGAAGAATTGGTCCGAGACAATGGGCGACTCGTCGGTGTCAAAACCTCTCAGGGGGACATCGAAACCGATGCGGTCATCGTCAGCACTGGCGTAACCGGCAGGCTGTCGGTGCCGCCGCCTTCGCGGAAAACCCTGCACGCGATCATGGGATGGTACGAGGGGGTGGAGGACGTGGGGGACGCCGTCGAACTCCACTTCGATCCTGTGGTAAAGCCGTATTACGGCTGGATCTTTCCCGAGGGTAAGGATCGTGTCAATATCGGTATTTGCTACGCCCCGATGCCCGGGGGTCTCAACGCCCAGCAGCGCTTTCAAGCCTTTCTTGAACGGCTGAGGGGGCGGATGACACATGCGGCCCGGATCGATCGTCTAGTCGGACACCCGATCGCCTCCTCCTGGAGGCCGACGGCGCCGGTCCAGCACGGGACGATCCTGGCGGGCGAAGCGGCCGCGCTGGTGGACCCCGCAACGGCCGAAGGGATCTACTATGCGCTCGCGAGCGGAAGGATCGCGGGGGAATTTCTGGGATCGCTTCTCCGAGAAGGCGCCGAACCGTCCGAAGCGCGGCTGTCACGTTATTCCAGTCAACTCCGCAAGCAGGTCGGTCCGCGCCTAATGGCTGGCCAGGGCCTGTTGAAAGTGCTCGAGACTCCGGTCCTGGATTTCGCGCTTCGCTTCGGCTCGCTCAGCTTGCTCAGATTAACTCGTGCGATTCTCTCGTGGGCGTTCACCAGTGCCTAGTCTCTCTGGCCTTGCAGTTGCGGTGTTCATGTTTGCCGGGTTCGTCTCGGCGTTGTTCCTCGCATCTCGCGTGTTGCCCGGCGTCGTCCAGGAAAGGGTCCTCCAGCAGGACGGGACCCGCCTGCAATACAAGATCAACGGGTTCCTGCTCTTTTCGCTGCTCATCATCGTCGTCTCCGCAGGAGCCTGGCTCAAGCTCTTTTCGCTGACGGTAGTCCACGCGCACTTCTGGTCCCTCTTCATCGTCGCCAACGTGTTCGCGTTTGTCTTCGCGTTTGTACTGTTCCTCAAGGGGCGTCGCGTTGGCGTTCGGTCGGTTGGAGCGAGCGGCTCAGGGGCGGTTCCGGCAATCCGGGACTTCTTTTACGGCACCGAGTTCGATCCTGCCTGGTTGGGAGTCGATCTCAAGATGTTTTCTTATCGGCCCTCGCTCATGGGACTGGGTCTCATCAATGCCTCCTTCGCGTCCGTCCAGTACGAGATATACGGCCACATCTCGTCGCCGATGTGGATCTATCAAATCTTCACCTTCATTTACTTGGCGAACCATTTCCAGTTTGAGCAGGGCATACTTTTCACCTGGGACGTCATCGCGGAGCGCTTCGGCTGGATGCTGGTGTGGGGCGACTACGTCCTGGTCCCGTTTTTTTACAGTATTCCAGGCTGGTATCTCGTTCACAAAATAGAGCCGATACCTGCATCCTCGGTCGCCTGCCTCATCGCGCTCTACGTGGTCGGTTTCTGGCTGTTCCGCGGCGCCAATGAGCAGAAACATAAATTCAAGCTCAATCCGAACGTCAAAATCTGGGGACGCCCGGCGGAAACGATTGGTGGGCGGCTCCTTGCGTCGGGGTTTTGGGGCATCGGCAGGAAGCTCAATTACACCGGCGAGGTGTGCCTGTACTGGGCCTGGACGTTGCCTTGCGGGGCTGTCTCCGTGATCCCGCATCTGGTGCCGCTGTGGCTGACCACCTTGCTTGGCCATCGCGCCTGGCGCGACGAAAAGCGGTGCAGGGAGAAGTACGGTGTGCTCTGGATGGCTTATTGTGAACGCGTGAGATTCCGGATGATTCCCTTCATCTACTGATGGAGTGGTGTGATTGACATGGTTCACGATCCAGCGATAGTAGTATCGGAGATGTGTTATGTCGCGCAGGGAAAACTCCAGGTGATGCAATGATCCTGGTCACGGGTGGAAGCGGGCATCTGGGTGCGAATGTCGTGCGGCGCTTGCTGGGCGACGGGCAAGCTGTACGGGTGCTGCTGCGTCCGGATCACGACAATCGTGCCGTAGACGGATTGGACGTGGAGCGCGTCTACGGGGATCTGCGCGACCTGCCAGCGGTAAAAGCCGCCGTTTGTGGCTGTCGTCGCGTTTACCACTGCGCTGCCAAGGTGTCGCATACCACCGGAGGCGAGCGGGAAATATACGATTGCAACGTTACGGGGACGCGGCACGTCCTGCGTGCCGCGCTGGAGGCCGGTGTTTCACGGGTCGTGGTCACCGGCTCGTTCAGCGCCGTGGGCCATGATCCGACGAAGCCCAGCGATGAGACAATGCCGTACTACCCCTTCAGCGATCCGACGCCCTATCAGGCGACAAAGGTTCTGGTCGAGCATGAATGCCTGAAAGCGATGGTGGAAGGCCTTGACGTGGTCATCGCTACCTCTACCGCGATCCTGGGCCCTAATGACTTCAAGCCCTCTCGGATGGGGCAGCTCCTTCTGGACTTTACACACGGCAAGCTCTGGGCTTACATCCCAGGCGGATTCGAGTTCGTGGCCGTGCGCGACATCGTGCAGGGGCACCTCCTCGCCATGGAGAAAGGGCGCAGGGGCCAGAAGTATATTTTCAATACTGAGTTCAAGACAGTAGATGAGTTGATGGCGATCTATGAGGAAGTGACGGGACGGCCGCGCCCGCGGCTGCGCCTTTCTCCGGCGCTCATGGCGGGCCTTGCCATGGTGTCGAGCTTCGTCTTGACGCGGTTTTTCCCGGATGTCCCGCAGCGATTCACGCCCGCCGCAGTCCGGTTTCTTACAATGCAGCGCCGAGCCGATTGCACCAAGGCGAAGACCGAGCTCGGTTACCAGCCGACCTCGGTCAAGGAGGCCATCCGTGAAGCGTATGAATGTTTTGTCCGCAGGGGTCTGATCGTTCCCCCGGGAAGTTCGGTCGAAGTGCCCAAGCCTGTCGAACACTGCACTCCAGCTAGAGGGATGTGACCCATGGGCGCAATCGGCGCGACGGTGAGCCCTGTCCTGAAAGCTCCTCCTGAACTGCAGGGGGGGGCGCCCTACCTTGGCCACGCGGTCGAGTTTTACCGCAATCCGGTCAGGCTCCTGCAGCGCGGGCGCGACCGGTTCGGCGACGTGTTCTCGTTCCTGTTGGCTGGCTCTCAAGTCACGGTCCTCACCGGTCCCAAGGCTAACGAGGCCTTCTTCCGCGCGTCCGATGACCAGTTGAGTGCCAGGGAGGCCTACCAATTCATGGTTCCGATTTTCGGCAAGGGTGTCGCTTACGATGTCGCCCCCGACGTGATGAGCGAACAGCTCGGGTGGCTCTTCCCGGCCCTGCGCGATGAGCGACTGCAGGCCTATGCACGGGTCATGGCGGAAGAGGCCGAGACGTACTTCGAAACCTGGGGGGACGAAGGCGAAACTGACCTCCTTAACGCCACCAACGAATTGACGGTCTTCATCGCTGGCCGGTGCCTCATTGGCGACGAATTCCGCCGGAGTCTCTCCACCGAGTTCGCCCGCCTGTATCACGATCTTGAGGGCGGGATCAATCTGTTGGCTTTCTTCCAGCCGCACCTGCCGCTGCCGTCCTTCCGTCGGCGGGACCGCGCCCGCCTCCGGATGGGGGAGCTCATTTCCTGGATCGTGGCCGACCGGCGGGCGCGGGGAGCGGGTGGGGAGGACTTCCTGGAAACCTTGATGACGGCCCGCTATTCCGACGGGATCCCGCTCTCCGACGACACCATCACAGGGCTCCTGCTCACGATTCTCTTCGCCGGGCAGCATACCAGCGCGGTACTGGCCGCTTGGACCGGAATCCTCTTGCTGCAGAACCCGCAGTACATCCCGGCGGTGCTGAAAGAACAGGAGGAAGTGTTCGGCGGCGGAGTGGTCGTCTCTCTGGAAGTTTTGCGCCGGCTAATGGTGCTGGAGCGCGCCATTAAGGAGGCGGAGCGGATGCGCCCGCCGCTCGTGATGCTCATGCGGAAAATCTTGGGGGACTTTGTGCATGACGGCTTCTGCGCCCCGGCAGGCGGGCTGGCGATGGTCTCACCTGCGGTGTCCCACCGGATCCCCGAAGTCTTCCGAGACCCCGACCGCTACGACCTTGATCGGTTCGCTCCCGGGCGTGAGGAAGATCGCAAGGCCGTCTATACATTAATCGGTTTCGGCGGCGGGCGGCACCGTTGCATCGGGATGACTTTTGCGTACCAACAGATCAAGGTGATCTGGAGCGTCCTGCTCCGTCAGTTCGATTTGGAGCTGGTCCGCCGCGACCATCACCCGAATTATTCCACCTTCGTCGTCGGCCCGCGGCAGCCATGCCTGGTGCGCTACCGACGCAAGCACCGGAGCGCGATCGTCGTCCCCGCCGATGTTGTCGGAACCTCTGTGATCGAGGTGGCACAATGAAGCAGAGTCCTCCCGGCTTTGCCGACGCGGGCAACCGGCGCCAAAAAGCCCGCGCCGCTGGATTGAATCCGGACTACTGGTACGCAGTCGAATATGACCGCACGGTGAAACCCGGCCAGGTCGTCGAGGTTGTCTTCTGGAACACGTCGATCGCTCTCTATCGCGGCATGGACGGCCAACTGCGCGCATTGGAGAACCGATGCGCCCACCGCCAGCTCAAGCTGTCGCTTGGCGCGGTGGAGGGTTGCAATCTGGTGTGTGCCTATCACGGATGGGCGTATGACCAGCAGGGGCAGGTCATCCGGATTCCCCACGACCTGTTCGGCAAGCCGATGCCGTCGTTCAAGGTCGGGAGCTATCCCGTCAAGGTGCGTTACGGGCTGATCTGGGTTTTCCCCGGCGATCCCACGCTGGCCGACCAGCGACGGATCCCGGACATCCCGGAACTGGAGGGGCCGGATCGCTGGGCCTGCGTGCCGATTGATTTCACCTGGCGCGCGCACCATTCGATGATCATCGACAACGTCAGCGACTTCACCCACGCTCACCTGCATCGCAAATACCGCCCCTTCGTGGATGCCAAGTTGAGGAAGTGCGAGGCCCTGGGTGATCGGGTATACGTCAGCTATGACACAATAGTCGGAACTGGCCGGATCTCCGGACTGTTCGTGGACCGTAAGCGCGTCAACACGAACGCCATTGATCTCTGCTACGAGTATCCATACCAATGGTCGAGCACCGATGGTAGGATCAAGCACTGGTGCTTCGTGCTACCGATCGACGAGCGGACAACCCGCGTGTTCTTCCTCTTCTACTTCGACGCGCTAAAAATTCCCTTCACCACTATCTGCATCCCTCAGTGGCTGATGACCTTCGTGCTCAGGATTTCGAATCGTCTCTTGATCAAACCGCTGCTGAGTCAGGACGGGTTTGCGGTCGAGGCGGAACAGGAAGGATATGAGACCCACTTCGATGCGCCCATCGCCGAGTTCAATCCCGCGGTGAACCTCTTTCAGCAGTTGACCATCCGCAAATGGGAAGAACACCTCGCCAAGTTGCATGGGGGACCGACATCCGAACAGCAAGCAGTCGCTCTTCGGCCATGATCCCCTCTGCAATGTCCTCGACTTCTCAGACGAATCACGCGCACGCGGGTTTGAGAGACGCTCTCGACCGGGCCAGTTGCCACGTGCTGTCACTCCAGCGCAAAAACGGGTGTTGGGAAGGGGAGATGGTCTGGTGTACGATGATCCTGTCGCAGTACGTCATCGTCCAGCGCGTCGTCGGCCGCTCCTTTGATGAGGCGATGCGCTCCCGCATCATTCACCAGTACGAGGTCACGCGCACAAACGAAGGGACGTGGGGGCTTCATCCCGAGTCGAGGGGGTACGTCTTTACAACCGTGCTTGCCTACGTGGCGTTGCGCCTGCTCGGCGTTGGACCTGACGATCCACTGATCGCACGCGCGCGGCGCTGGCTCCATACCCAGCCGGGTGGGGTTCTGGCCATTCCGACCTGGGGCAAATTCTGGCTGGCGATGATCGGCTTGTACGGATACGAAGGGGTGAATCCTTTTCCCCCGGAAGTCTACATCCTCCCTCGGTGGCTTCCGGTACATCCCTCCCGGTATTACTGCCACACCCGCTACATTTATCTGGCGATCGCTTACCTTTACGGATCCCGATTCCGGGCGATGCTCGGTTCCATCGCCGCCGAACTTCGCCGAGAACTCTACGGGGTTTCCTATGAGACAATCGATTTCAGCCATCACCGTCATGATCTGACGTCTACGGACCTCTACGTGCGTCCAAGCGCAGGCCTGCGCGCCGTCTATGACTGCCTGTCCGCCTACGAGCGAATCCATTCCGTCTCGCTGCGGCGGCGTGCGCTAGACTTCTGCTTTGAGCGCATCTTGTACGAACAGCGGACGAGTCGTTACCAGGGACTCTCACCAGTGAACGGTTTGCTGAACTGCCTCGCAATCTTTGCGCGGGACCCTGGCCATTCCGAGTTGGCTCCGAGCCTGCAGGGGGTCGAAAACTGGAAGTGGGACGATGAGCTGGACGGGATCCGTTACGCGGGAGCGCGCTCGCACACTTGGGACACCGCATTTGCGATGCAGGCGATGTTTGCCGCACCGGTCATATCCGACAGAGCGGTGGCCGCACTCCGCAAAGCTTATCGTTTTTTGAACGACACCCAACTCACCGCTGAAATTCCTGACTATCGTTGCGAGGATCGCGATCCAGCCCTTGGCGGGTGGTGTTTTTCCGACGGAGAGCACCGCTGGCCGGTGAGCGACTGCACCGCTGAGGCGCTGTGCGCCGTCCTACGCGCAAACGCCTCGCCCGCCTTGAACTTGGCCCCTGGCGAGCGGATTCCCGATGAACGTCTATGTTGGGCGGCTGAGTTTATTCTCAGTCGGCAGAACGACGAGGGCGGCTTTGGCACCTATGAAAGACGCCGAGGCTCGGTGTTCCTGGAGTCCATCAACCCCTCGGAGATGTACGGTAGCTGCATGACCGAGCGGTCCTATATCGAGTGCACCGGCTCGGCGCTCTCGGCGCTCTCCCATTTCCGCGCCACCTATCCCAAGGTGTTGCGCGAGCGCATTGATCGGGCGGTCGAGCGCGGTGTGCGGTTTCTGCGCAGCTGCCAGCGGCCCGACGGATCGTTCGTCGGGTTCTGGGGCATCAACTTCACTTACGCCATCTTCCATGTGGTCAAGGGGATGCGCGCAGCAGGTATCCCGTCGAGCGATCCGTCGTTGACTCGTGCCGCCGCGTGGCTTGTCGGCAAGCAGCGGCAGGACGGTGGGTGGGGGGAGCATTACTCCAGTTGCCTGGAAGACCGCTACGTGGAGCATCCGAACAGTCAGGTGGTCATGACCAGTTGGGCGTTGCTCGCTCTGATGGAAGTGATTGGTCCGACCGCTGAGCCAATCGTGCGCGGGATTGCTTGGCTGTGCGCGCAGCAGCACCCCGATGGATCATGGCCGCAGCAGGCGGTCAACGGCGTCTTCTTCGGCACTGCGATGCTCGACTACCGTCTGTATAAGAGCTATTTCCCCACCTGGGCGCTTGCGCGCTATGCGGCCTTGCAGAAGGATGTGCCGTTGGCATGAAAAAGCTGCTTCTCTGGATCGTTGACCACCCAACGCACGCCACTGGTCTAGTGGTCACGTTGACGGTCTTCTTCGCATTCCAAATCCCCAAGCTGGAGATTGATACCGCCGCTGAGGGCTTCATGGTCGAGAAAGACCCTGCTCGCAAATACTACGAGGAGGTCAAGAAGAAATTCGGAAGCGATAACCTCACCGTCATCCTCATCAAGGCTGATGACGTGTTCACCACCAAGGTGCTGGGGGTGGTAAAGCGGATGTCTGATGCCCTCGAGCGAATTGAGGGAGTGACCCGCGTGGACAGCCTCGCTACTGTCAAAAATCTGAAGGGTCGGGACGACTCCCTCGACACGGACCCGCTCATCGGCGTTCAGATCCCTACGGAGCCCGTTGTGTTGAAGCGGATCCGGGAGGACGCTTTGGGGAATCGTGTCTTCATCGGCAATATTGTCTCCAAAGACGGGAAAGCCACCGCTATTGTCGTCTTCACGGATGCCAAGGCCGTCGGCAGGCAGTTCAACAAGCGCTTCACGGACCAGGTAGAAGCCCTCATCAAACGGGAGTCAGAGCCTGGCTTGACCATTTATCAGACCGGCGATCCTCTCCTCAAAGTCACCTACGGCCAATACATTGAGCTCGACCAGCGCACTGTGGTGCCGATTGGTGCCGGGGTGCTCTTTCTGATCCTCCTCCTGGCGTTCCGGACTCCTCTGGGCGTGGTCATTCCCATGCTGACCGGAGGGCTCAGCATCGTCTGGGCTGTCGGCTTGATGACGTTGACCGGCCTGCCATTGAACGCCCTGACCGGCATCGTCCCGGCGCTGCTCATTGCCATCGGATTTTGCGAAGACGTCCACATGCTGTCGGAGTACCGTCACCTGATTGAACAAGGAAAGGACAAGCTGACCGCAATTCGGGCCATGATCGCGCAGAGTGCCCTCCCGCTGTTAGTCACCACGGCGACCACCGTGTTGGGCTTCTTAAGCCTGGTCACCTCGGACATCACCGTGCTGATTCAGTTCGGCTACGCGGCCGCGATGGGCCTTACGGCTAACTTTGTCGTGACGATGCTCTTGCTGCCGACCATGCTAAGGGTCTGGCGGGTCCCGAAAAACTTCCGTCCGGTCGCGTTTGAAGACCAGTCCACGCATGGCTCCATCCCTCGGCTGATGGAGCGTCTCGGTGAGTTCAACCTGAAATACCGTGTTCCGATCGCGGTTGTCTCGGGGATTTTGACCGTCGGGTCGTTGATTGGGTGGTACAGCCTCCGGATCGACACCGACTTCATGAGCTACTTTCCGGAAACCTCCCCCATCCGTCAGCGAGCCAAAGACCTCCACGAAACGCTGGCCGGCGCAGTGGTCTTCTATGTTGTGGTGGAGACCGGGCGAGACGATGGAGTGAAGGACCCCGAAGTGCTTCGGAAGATCGCCGGACTTCAGGACTTTCTCGCAAGCACCGGCAAAATCGACAAGACCGTGTCGGTCGCGGACTACATCAGAAAGATGCACCAGGAGATGAACGACGGGGATCCCAAGTTCGAGATGATTCCGGACACGGCCATCCAAGTATCCCAATACGTGTTGACGCTCGAAGGCAAGGATCTGTCGAAGTACCTGGACTTCAACGCCTCGACGGCCAACATCCTGGTGCGTCACAACATTACTAGTTCCTGGGAACTTTCAGCGCTCCTCCAGGGGATCGAAGCCTACGTCGCGAAGACGTTTCCCAAGAATGTCTCTGTCAGGTATACGGGAGAGACGATCCTGATTAACAACGCCGCGGACTACATGGCGATCAATGAGGTCACCAGCCTCGGCTCCACCCTGCTTGTCATCGGTCTCATCCACTCGCTGCTGTTCATGTCGCTGAAGGCTGGCTTCCTCTCGCTGATTCCCAATCTGATCCCCATCCTTTACAACTTCGGGCTCATGGGCCTCGCCGGGATTCCACTGAACACCGGCACTGCGACGGTCGCCACTGTCGCCATTGGCATCGCTGTGGATGATACTGTGCACCATATGGTGACGTATAGCCGGCAGCTCAACGAGCACCACGACCAGAAGGTCGCCATGTTCAACACCATGAAGACCCAGGGCCGTCCCATCATCTTCGTGTCGGTTGCTCTTGCCGCGGGTTTCTTCGTGACAATGTTCTCCCAATTTGTGCCTACCGGCTACTTCGGATTCCTGGCCGGTCTAGTTATGCTGGTGGCGATGGTCTGCGAGTTGGTGCTGACCCCCATCCTCATGTACTCGACGCGATTGGTGACACTCTGGGACCTAGTGCTGCTCAAGATGAACCCCGAGCTGGTCCGTCAGGCGGCGCTGTTACGTGGCCTCTCCCAGTGGGAGGCGCGCAAGGTAATCCTTCTGGGCGAACTTCAGTCGTTGCAGGCCGGCGAGTTTGTGCTTCGCAAGGGGGAGACCGGTTCAGAGATGTATATGGTCGTGACCGGTCAGGTGCGGGTCTTTGATCTCGCCCCGGACGGCAAAGAGCGAACGCTGACCACGCTGGGGCCCGGCACCATCTTCGGTGAGATGGCGTTAGTGGATGGCGAGGTCCGGAGTGCAAACGTCATCGCCGAGTCACCGATCGAAGTCTTGCGACTGGACTTCCCCGCGCTCGAGCGCATACGGAAGCGGTTCCCGTACACCGGTGTCAAACTGTACCGCAACTTGGCCGGCATTCTGAGCGTCCGCCTGCGTGACAGGACGAAGGGAATGATCGCGTCGTTAGGTAGGAGACAACGCCCGCGTTACGAGGATCCGCCCCAAACCGGTGCGGAGCTGTTAAAAGGGCTGGAGTGACCTGCCCCCTGTAAACCGGTCCAGGTTCTAAACGGCGGTTCTCGGTAGCTCAAACCTGATGGTTCGCAAATCGTACAGTTCGGGGATGCAGTCGCCGGCAGAGTTCTACGAGGCCGGATAGCCAAAAACAAGACACTGCCTGTCCAAAATTAAGTGGGGTAGTACAGCAAACAGGTTCCGGTTTTAGTCACGGTTGAGAACGAAATACACCAGGAAAACCTGCACCACAGCATACCACAGGAAGCACACAGGCCAGCCAAGATAACCACGATTCTCCTTGACTGGCCTATGCTTAGCGTGGCTTACTGTTGCTTGGAGTGGTACGGAGTAAAAATACCTAGGGTTATTCCCAAGCCGTCGGCCGCGGGTTCGAATCCCGTCTCCCGCTCCAACTATTAACCGGCCTTCTTGATTTTCCCGCTGCGGATGCACCGGGTGCAGACGAGCAGGCGTCGCGTGGCGCCGTTCACGAGCGCCCGGACGGTTTGCAGGTTCGGACGGAAGACGCGTTTGGTGCGGTTGTTGGCGTGGCTGACGTTGTTGCCGACCGCTCGCGTCTTCCCGCAGATCTCACATGCCCTGGCCACGGTGGTTCTCCCTGATGGTGATTCCAACGGAGGCGCATGCTAGCACATGCGCGTCTTCCCTGACAAGGGCGTGCCAGGGAAGACAACCCGGTAGCCTAGTGCACCAGGAGTTTCTGGATGGCGATGGTGGCAAGAATGCCGATGCAGGCCAACACGACCATCAATTCGATCAACGGGAAGCCCTGATTCTCTGCGCTACTCAGTGACAACTTCGACAGCTTCTGGAAAAATCGCTTATTCACATGTCCTCCCTATTCCAGGCGACCAACATGGGTCGGTCTTCTTTAGGCCAGATGGCCAGGTCACGTGTACTGCTCTCATGAGGTTGTCGCAACTGCTGTACCAGTCTCTTGATGCTGCAATTGCCTTGTTAATCAAAGTATTATGAATTGACACAGAGGAGACTGGAAAGGCGGCAAACAATTTTTGTCAAGACCCTCGTCCCCAATTTGGTCGAGTAGGTCTGTATTGATCTTTACGGTGGAGATGGTGAGAATGGCCGCACGTTACGGACATGGATAACTTGAAAGAGATCATCCTACGGATCGCCCGCCCGCTTGAGTACGCCACCCGGAGCGGGACGCACGGTCTCTCTGCCCTCAAGGATCTCGGCAGCTTTGTTTCGCAGCAGGCCGTGACCGCCCTCGGTCACTCCGTCCATCCTCCCAGCGTTGAAGCGGACTTGCTCCACTTGGTGCATCTCTTCTCCGACTACGAAACGCTCGGTTCTGACCTCCGCGGCCGACGAATCGTCGAAGCCAGGGTGGTGTTGAACCGTCTCCTCCGCGCGGTGGAAGAGCCGGCGACACCTTCGGCCGGACCGCCGAGACCGGCGCATCGGCTCTGGGAGTTGCCGATCCAATACGCCCGGGGCGTGGGGCCCAAGAAGGCGGAAGTGCTGGCCCGCGCCGGCATCCACACGATAGAAGACGCCGTCTGGTCGCTGCCGTGGCGCTATGAAGACCGAACGCAAGTGCGGTCCATCGGGAGCCTGATCCCCGGGCAGGAGGCGGTCGTCGCCGTCGAGCTCAGGTCCGTCAAGCTCACGGTCACTGCCCACCAGCGCCGGAAACTGGTTGAAGCGACGGTGGTGGGCGAGACCGGGAGCCTGTACCTTGTGTGGTTCAACCAAGCCTATCTAGCAGAGACCTTCCGAGTCGGCCAGCAACTGATGCTCTACGGACTGGTGAAGGCGCGGGGCGGGCGTTGGACGCACCTGCAGATGGAAAATCCGGTCTTCGAGATCCTGGAGGGTGAGGGAAAGGCCGGGAGCCATCACGACTTGGTCCACATGGGCCGCATCGTGCCGATCTATCACGGTCGGGAGACCAAGACGCGGATAATGCTTGGCGACCGGATCCGCGCCATCATGAAGGGACTGGTAGACCAGTACGCCGACGGCGCTGTTGACCCCTTGCCAGCCGAGATCGTGCGAGGGCGGCGGCTCATAGCGTTCAGGGACGCGATCAAGGCCGTCCATTTCCCCACTGCGAATGCGAACCTCGAAGACCTGAACCGCGGCCGGACTCTGGCGCATCGCCGGTTCGCGTTCGAGGATTTTTTCCTGCTGGAGCTGGCGCTGGGGCAGAAGCGCGAGTCTGTCGAGCGGGAAGCGCGCAGCGTGGCCTACGACCAGGAGACGCTGCTGCCGCGGCGGTTTCTGGACTCGTTGCCCTTTCGCTTGACGGAGGCGCAGTCTCGCGTGTTGCAAGACATCCGCCGCGACCTCGCGGGTCCTCATCCGATGAACCGCTTGATCCAAGGCGACGTGGGCTGCGGCAAGACGGTCGTAGCCACGGCGGCGATGCTGATGGCCGTGGGCTCCGGGTTGCAAGCGGCCCTCATGGCCCCGACCGAGATCCTAGCCGAGCAACACTACATGAACTTGCATCGGCTGCTGGAGCCGCTCGGCGTCTCGTGCGTCTCGCTGGTCGGGGGGCGCGGGAAGAAGCGCGAAGCGGCCCTGGCCGCCATCGCCGATGGGTCAGCAGGGATCGTGATCGGCACCCACGCCCTGATCCAGCAGGGGGTCAGGTTCCACAAGCTCGGGCTGGCCGTCATCGACGAGCAGCACAAGTTCGGGGTGCTGCAGCGCGCGACCCTCAAGGAGAAAGGCTACGCGCCAGACGTGCTGGTCATGACGGCCACCCCCATCCCGCGGACTCTGGCGCTGACCGTGTACGGCGATCTGGACCTCTCCGTGATTGACGCGATGCCGCCGGGCCGCACGCCGATCCGCACGCTCTTGTTTGCGGAAGGCCAGCGGGCGCGGGCCTGCCGCCTGATCGAGGACGAGCTGGTGCAGGGCAGGCAGGCCTACGTGGTGTTCCCGCTGGTGGAGGAGTCGGAGAAGGTGGACCTGCAGGCGGCGATCACGGGAGCCGAGCGGCTGCAGCGGGAGGTGTTCGCGAAGTGGACGGTCGGGCTGATCCATGGCCGGATGAAGGCGGAGCAGAAGGACCGCGTCATGGCGGACTTCAAAGCCGGCCGCATCCAGGTGCTGGTGGCCACGACGGTCATCGAAGTGGGGATCGATGTGTCCAACGCCACGGTGATGCTGATCGAGCATGCCGACCGGTTCGGCCTGGCCCAGTTGCATCAGCTCAGGGGACGGGTCGGGCGCGGGACGCAGCAGTCGTATTGCTTCCTGATGGGGCCCCACCGCTTGGCGGAAGAGGCGCGACGCCGCCTTGAGGCGTTGGTCAAGAGTCACGATGGCTTCGTGATCGCCGAGGAGGACCTGCGCATCCGCGGGCCTGGCGAGTTTTTCGGGACCCGGCAGTGGGGCCCCTCCGATCTGCGGGTGGCCAATCTCATCCGGGACGCCAAGATCCTGGATGAGGCCAGGGAGGAAGCGACGCGGTTGCTCCAGCGGGATCCCTATCTCGCGCGACCGGAGCACGCGGAGCTCAAAGCGGCCCTGCTCCGCCGATGGCAAGCGAAACTTGATCTGGCTGCAGTATCCTGACGGGACCATGATCTCGCGATTCCGCCGACTCAAAAACGATTTCCGCACGGGATTGGCCAAGGTGCGTCAGGGCACCGCCAAGGCTGCGGACCGTTCTCTTGAGGAGATGGAGCTCCTGCGCCTGAAGTACCAGCTGTACAAGGTGGAGGACGAAATCAAGGAACACCTGCGGGCGGCCGGCGAGCGGGCGTTCCAGTTGATCGAGCGGAAGGGCAGCGGGGTGCTGGAAGACAAGGAGATTCATGATCTGTTTGCCAAGGTGGACCAGCTCAAGCAGGAAGAGGCGCGCATCCGGTTCGAGATGGGCCAGATCAAGGAGCAAGAGTGAACGACTGATGCCGATCTATGCCGGCATCGATATCGGCACGCTGACGCTGCGGTTGCTGATTGCCCGGATTAGAGACGAGGGACGGCTGCACGAGCTCGCCTCGGACCGCCGCATCGTCCGGTTGGGTGAAGGCCTCCAGCCGGGCCGCCGCCTGCAGCCGGCCCCGATGGCGCGCGCGCTGGAGACGATCGCCGAGTGGTTGCCAGTGATCAAGCGGGCCGGCGCGCGCGAGGTCGTGGCGGTGGCCACGAGCGCCGTGCGCGACGCCGTCAACCGCGACGAGTTTCTCGGGGAGGTCAAACGCCGCAGCGGGCTGGATGTGGAGGTCGTCTCGGGCGAGGAAGAGGCCCGGCTGTCGCTCCTGGGCATCCAGTCCGGCCTGCCAGCCGGTGTGGACCGGTTTGTGGCGCTGGACATAGGGGGCGGGAGCACCGAATTCATCACCGTCGCGCCCGAGCAGGCTCCCGCGATGGTGTCGGTGGATGAAGGGGTCGTCCGCCTCACCGAGGAATGCCTGCGGTCCGATCCGGTGCGGCCGGATGAGCTCGCCGCGGCTCGCGCCCGCATTGCCCGGCACTTGGACGTCGTCGAGGCGAAGCTCGGGCCGCTCGCCGGCTATCGTCTCGTCGGGACGGCCGGCACCATCACGACGCTGGCCGCCATAGACCAGAGCATGGCGGTCTATACTCCGCCCAGGATTCATAACTACCGGCTCTCCATGGAAGCCGTGCGGCGGATCCTGGCTAATCTGATCGCTCGCACGCACGCCCAACGGCGCGAGCTTGTCGGCTTGGAGCCTGGTCGTGAGGACCTCATACTGGCCGGCACGTTGATCCTGGCGGAGAGCATGGAGCGGTTCGGTTTTGCCGAATGCCTGGTCAGCGACTACGGCCTCCGCGAAGGCGTCCTCATCGATCGCTGGCAGAAGTCCAAGGGATGAGTCGCATCATTGCGGGAGCGGAGATTGGTGGCGCTTCGGGTTGGACATCGCGGGGCCGCCGGGCACGTCACGGGGAACACGCTGGCGTCCATCGCCAAAGCCCTCGCGCTGGGCGTCGACTTCGTCGAGATCGATGTCCGGGCGACGCGAGACGGCCACCC
>WNGH01001349.1_pt1 | contig 23641 bp, 15 predicted proteins | sample 5400631 | NCBI WGS metagenome assembly WNGH01 (sample SAMN13153373, study PRJNA577476) | soil metagenome | isolation source: 115 cm soil or saprolite under Garry oak tree replicate 1 | place: USA:California | collected 2016-06-15
ATTCTCGTCCAGCGCCCGCTTCACGATCCGTGTCAGCTCAGGATCACGGAAGCCCGTCCACCACTGGTCGAGAGTTGGTGCCGGCAGAGAGGCGGTACGAGTTTCGATAGAGACGGCGTTGTGAAATGGCTGAAGGTTTGCCGTCGGGCGATGATATTTTGGCCCCACGGCACATCCGGTGAGGCTCGCGCCTAGCGCGAGGGCAAGGCCCATTCGCAGAGTGAACTTCCGCGCAGCGGGTGACCCTTTGTAAGACAACCTTAAGAAGTTCATTCATGTGCTCCATTCCTGCGCACCCTGCGGGTAAGCTGTTTCAAAACGTATTTCGTGAAGACGCCACAGCACCGGACCTTCACTCCCTGCTTCATCAGCTCAACAAGGACGTTTTCGCCTGCTTGGCTGATCGTCGTCAGGTTCTTCAGGTCGATGACGAGTTCGCGGCCGTTCAAATCCGAGTTGGCCATTTCGTACGCGACCTTCAGCTCGTCGGTCCACGGGCCGATAAGCTTGCCCTCAAGCACCAACCGGCGTTGATTTCGCGTTTCGACAGTCGAGATTTTCAACATGCGTCCTCACTACACAGGAAGGAACGCAAGGCGCATGCCAACCTCGGCGAGGCTGTAACTCACTGAATCTTCGCGGTGGGATTAAATCGGCTGGGTCGAGAGTTGAGACTGTCGAAGTCAGCTTCGACAGCAGAATGATTTGGAAAGGCTAGCGCGGTTCAGGCGTACTGCCGGGGATCGATTCCGAACTTCTTCATCCGCGAGATGAGTGTCGTGCGATTGATACCCATGCGCGCGGCTGCTCCATCAGCCCCGCCGACACGACCCTTAGCTTCGGTGAGGGCACGTACGATTTCTTCCCGCTGCTTTTGGGAATATTCGTCGGAGAAGTCCTTTTTCCCGTTCAGGGCAGCGCTGATGCTTTCTTTGACGATCCGGGCAATATCTTCCTGCGCGGGCTGGACGCCGGGAGAAGGCCGTGTGTCGGTGCCCGGTTTGCGCAGCTCCGAAAGCGGTGCTTCGAGCGACTTGCCGCGAGTCAGGATGACAGCGCGCTCTATGAAATTCTCTAACTCGCGGATATTCCCTGGCCATTCCCATGCCGCCAGGCCCTTCATCGCTGCCGCCGGGATGCTCTCGATCTTCTTTTGCATCTGCTTCGCAAACTTCTGAACGAAATGGCTTACCAGCAGCGGAATGTCTTCGCGGCGGTCTCGCAACGGCGGGATGCGGATCGGAAATACATTCAGCCGGTAAAACAAATCGCTCCGGAATTCGCGATCGGCGATCATCTTCTCCAGATTGCGATTGGTTGCGGCAATTAGCCGAACGTTCACCCTCCGTGTATGCGTGCTGCCTAAGCGCTCGAACTCGCGCTCCTGCAAGGCACGCAGCAGCTTCGGCTGAATCTCAGTTGGAATGTCACCCACTTCATCCAGGAAAAGCGTGCCTTGGTCGGCTAATTCCATTCGACCGACTTTTTGGCTGATGGCGCCGGTGAACGCTCCCTTTTCATGCCCGAACAACTCGCTCTCCAACAGACCGGTGGGAATTGCCGCGCAATTGAGCTTCACAAAAGTGCGCTCCTTGCGGCGGCTGCGGTCGTGGATTGCGCGTGCGATCAATTCTTTCCCTGTGCCGGTGTCGCCCAAAAGCAAGACTGTTGAATCGCTCGCAGCGACCGTCTCGACCAGTTGCAGGACGTGCTTGAGCGCCGCGCTCGACCCCACGATCTGCTCGAAGTTCATCTCGCTGCGTATCTCTTCTTCCAGATAGAGCTTTTCCTGCGCCAGTTTGTCCTTCAGTTCGGAGATCTCACGGTAGGCAAGGGCGTTTTCGATGGCAATTGCGATCTGGCCGGCAGCCTGACTGAGGAAGTCGACGTCTTCTGCCGTAAAGGTTCCCTCCGTTTTACGTACAATCATCAGGTCCCCCAGCGCCCGGCCGCGACTTACGAGCGGGATAAAACAAGCGCTCTTCACGCCTTCCGCCGCTGCGAGTCTGTACCCCTCGCCGCCGCCGGGCCAACCGATCTCCTCAACGGTGGCGACCATCGGCTTCATCGTCTCGAATGCTCGTTTGCCGGGATCGTTCTCGGCCGGAGTGATGATCAGCTCCTCCTTGGCGAAGCCCTTACTGACGGGCGAATCGAACGCATATAGCTTGAACGTACCCGCTTCTTGGCCGGGCAACCAGATCCCGGCGCCATCGCAGCGCATAACCTCGCGAAAGTTGGCAGAAATCGCGCGCAGCACTTCGCGCAGGTCGAGATTCGAGGTGATGCGGCTCGTTAGGTTCAGGAGCAACTGCAGGCGTTCGTTTTGTCGCTGTAAGCTCGCCTGTGGGTCTTGCGCCCATTGGGAACCCGGATTGTTATCTGTACTCCCGCTCATGTCGTTTTCGAAGAAGTGCCCCGTTATTCAGCAGAGTGTATCCCAGAAGACGAGATGGAATCATCTCGCGTCGGGTCGCAGATTTTGGGAAATTGCAAGAGTAAAGGTATTCCCCGGTCAGCGCTGTTTGGCGTGTTCGCCTCGCAAGACGAAGCAGCTACAGCTCGCCTTTGCGACCTGCGTACCATCCTGATCGGCGACATCACATTCGACATAACCCAGGTTCTTCCCTCGGCTCACTACGTGGGCTTCCGCACGCAGTCGCGGTTGCCAGACAGGCCGAAAGAAGTTGATGCTCAGCGATGTGGTCGTAAACGACTCGCTTGGCGCAAGCGTAGAAGCAAAGGCCAAGGCCTGGTCGCCCTTTTCTGGCTTCAGTGCGATTTTTTGTTCACCAGCATGTCGTATGTGAACAGTTAGTGGACTCAAAGGCTTACATGAAATCTTCCTGGAATACAACGACCCAAGGATGCGCTGCCACAACAGCAAGTGCCTTGTTACAAGTTACTTATGGTAGCCACTGAATGCCAGCGGCAGATAGTTGGTAACCACAAATAACGCAACTGCTTCTGAACAGCTCATCTCTGCCACATGATTTTGATAATCTCTGCCTGTGAAGTTGGTTCTTGTGATCCTGGCTGTACTGGTGCTCGTGGGCGTGGCAGCCGGACTCATATTGTCGGGTGCTGGCACGCCCCGCAGACGACGGCACCGGAAGTGACAAACCATAACGCTTCCTGCGGCGTGGAGGCCGAATCTTCCACTGAACGTCAAACAAAGGACTTGGCAGCGCACGGAAAGCAATCTTAGTCCTTGTAAGTACATGAGAAATCAGAAAACAGATTTGCACGGATTTGCGAGTAATGAATTTTGACCGTAGGACGTGAATGGGCCGTCACTCTAAATCTAGGCAAGCCGGAGTAATTGGTGAAGGAGAGCATCAGCGATTCCAGAGAGCCGTTGTGATAGATACGGCTGGGAGCTTTAGCCGCACCAGTCGACCATGCCACGAGACGTTTACATCGATATCTTCTTTCCGGCTGTTCATGATCTCGAGCACCATCCCCCCGTCCGGACGTTTGAACGCCATTGCCCGAATGCCATCCTGCGATCCCGAGGTCTTCACCCGAACTGCTCCCGGACGCACAAATCTGCTGAAGTGGGCCAGGTAGTAGTACAGGCCGGTGTATGTGACCTTTTTTGTCTGACGATCAATAATCACAACCGGATGCTGAATATTTGGGTCGGGATTGCCGTGAACGTAGGATACTGACCACGGTCCGCCTTTCTCATCCAGGACCATGTTCCAGTAAATCCACGCAGAGGCGTGCGCCTCAAGATCATTGAAGATTTGAGTGCCCCAGAAGTCTCCGTCCTCAAATTCATAACGCGGAAGGGACATTGATTTTGGAGTCCCCGCCTCATAGGCATAACAAACTTCTGTCATCCAGAGAGGAATGTCGGGGTACTTTTCGTGGAGCTTTGCGATCTTGGCATAGTCCTTGAAGTCATAACCATGGTAAGGCGCAACCGCAACATACTTACGCGCAGCAGGGTCGTCCAGAACTATTGGATAGTTTTGGTAGGCTTCATCGCGTTCCGGAGCTTCACTCAGCATGATTTTGGTGTGCAAACCTGAGTGCTCCAGCAGCGGGCCGACATGGTCGCGCAGCAGGTCTCGAATATGGTTGTATGGAATCTTGGTGTAAACACCGGGCTCGTTGAATAGGCTCAGATAATCAATGCTGATTCCGTTCTTCTCATACTCCTGAAGGTAACGCAAGTAGTAGCGCGCAAGGGCATCGTAGTATTTCGGATTGACGTCCTGATTTGTGTCCACGTCGAAGAGCATCCAATCGGGCGGATAATCCATTGGCGCCTGAAGCACGAACTTGCCGTAGCGGCGAGCACGTTTAATGAACGTGATCAGCCCGTTGGGTTGCAGATCGCGAGCTATGGAGAAGTGGTTCATCTCCACGTCCCCGGGAACGGGATCGTAGGTGTAGAAAGGGCCGGCGGACATGAAATCCGTGGAGGCGAGCACGGTCTTCATCGCTGTAAACCCCGCGCCCTCCTTGGGATCGAACAAGGCGCGCAGGACGGACTCCTGATCCGCCGGTGGCAGGTCATTCAGAATGATCAGGCCCGCTTCGAGCATCGAGGCTCCAAAGCCGTCCATCCTTTGAAACGCGACGCTGTCATCGATTTCGAAGCCCGTGGATCCAGAACCGGTGCGCTGTTCAAAGTGAAGCTCTGGCTTGGATGTGAAGCGGTCGCCAGCTTTGGAGGACACATAGATCTGGACGTCTTGGGCCGCGGCCGGCAAGCACGTAAGGAGAACGATTACAGCTTGTAGTAAGAAGGCAGTGCGATTCCCCAAAACAGCCAATGGGTTCTGATTTCGCATAAGTTTGTGCTCCCTATTTCCGGATAGTCTGCTTTTTGGACATTAATACTGAACAAATCCGGTGGCATAGCGGAAGGCTTCAACGTAATGGCCATCCTTCCGCGGCTGCTCACTTCGCATCTCTGACTTCGCCTTGGCCAGATCGGCAGGCTCCCAGTCAGGGCGATACTTATTCACAGCCGGCTCAAACTGGCTGACCTGCTTGGCGGCAGCGTCGAACTTGAGTTCGGCAACGTCATCAATATTTACGAAGTAGTTGGCTTCCTGAGGCGAAGGATAGAAGAAGTACATTTCTGGCACTTTATACGGCTGCAAACCCTGTTGCAGACGCTGATTAGGAAAGTAGAGCCAGAACTCAGCCGCGCGCACGGCGTCAATGGTATTGAATGCAGCCATGCGATGGTCTGTCTTGTGCCAGCGTTCATACCACTCACCGGGATCTACGCTGAGCAGCACATCGGGACGCACACGACGGATGATCGCAGTGGCTTCTTCCACGAGCTTCGGCTGCGCCGCGTACTCCAGCATGCCGTCGTCATAGCCCAGCCATGTGATGTTCTCTTTTGGTGTTCCAATGAGACCCTCTGACACTTCTTCCTCGTGTTTTCTGATCTCAGCCAACCGCTGTGAACTCATCGCGGGATCGTAGGAGCCCTTGTCATCGTTGGTGTAAATGACGATATAGACCTTGTTCTGATTACGGTTGAGCAGGGCGATCGTGCCGCCGGCGCCGAACACATCATCGTCAGGATGAGGCGTAAAAAGCAGAATGGTTTTCCCGTGCAGATTCTCCAGACGGGTATTCTGCGCTTGCGCAACGATACAGGTGAAGATCAAACCCATCAGAGCTGCCAGCTTCATGATCGTATGCTCCCTCATTTACCTGCCGTCGAAATGGAGGCCTCAAGCTCGGTGGAGAGCTCGACGGCCGCATCAAGTTTGATCGCATGGCGCTGCTCGATCGCCCGCTGCAGCATGGGGAACAACGACGAGTGAGGTTCGAGCGCCAGATTGTAGGTAGTCCCGAACCACGGATACCCAAAAGCACCACGCGTCACTTGCCAGTACCAGAGATATGGGAAGACTTTACTCTGCCAGACAAGATGGAAACTTAGACCAGACCTGGAATTTGTGATCGAATACCGTCCTTGTCCCATGCCCCGCAGAAAGGCGAGATCGTGTGCCTTCGTTTCCGGTCCCGGCATCTGCGACAGGTCCACGATTGTTCCGTTCTTCCCTTTCACACGCGGCCACTCGCCTTGCTGCTCCACTAGGCGAGACGTGGCTGGCGTTTCCGATCCCAAGACCACGACCTCACAGGGCGGCAGATCGATTTGACAGCCCTCCTCCAGAAATGGCCACCCGAAAGCTGGATGATGCGCCCACATGAACTCCATGGGTTCATCGCCCTCGTTCCTCAGCGTTTCCTGGATTCGAAGCGCAGGTTCACCATCTTCGACAATCATCGTGCGATCCAGATGAAAAGGTGTTCGGGTTGTGTTCACTGAAAATGTGACTGAAATCCGCTCCGGATTATCCTCATTAATGCGATAGGACCAGGGAAGCAGGGCCACCTCACCATGCTGTCCGAACTGTGCTCCCTTAGACTCGCTGGGAAAATCTCCGGCGACGGGGAGCAGTTCCTGCCATCCCCCTTCATAAAAATCCGAAAAAGAACCTTCTCGCAGATTGATCGTAGGCAAGGTGGGAGGCTGCCTGCGCAGGCCCAATGGAGTGCGCAGCAGAAACTCAGTGTCGGTTGGTTTATGAAGGAACTCGTAGATGTCCGCGCCCTTATCGGCGACCACGGAAATGCGAATGAGCTGATTTTCGAGCGTTACACAGCGAAGCCCGCGAAAAACGCTTTCGGTAATCCGGCAAGCGTAGTTCCGTTCGCGTATGTAAGGAAGGTAGCGCTGGCGTTGTGGGAGTCCCATGCAGCTGTTCAGGCGGTCTCCCGGACCGGCACAGATGCGGTCCCCAAATCACCCGCATGGTTCTGGATCTTCTTCAACGCCGTGGCAATTTCATGCATGTCCTGCTCGTCTCCAAGTAAGACCGGCTGCGGGATCCAGACCGTTTCCCAAGCCGCGCGATGAGTTTCAGGAAAATCTCTCTTCAAAAATGGGTGTGGCTCTTCGGCCTGCCTGCCGGTCAGCTTCCTGCGGTACTCGCCGCTCTTGAACACGTCCAGGGCGTGCAACGGAGGATAGCTTGCCTGATTGGGGATTCCCTCAGCATTCATGGCGGCGATGAACTTTTCGGTGCTGATGCCCCCGAAAGCGCTGCGATCCACGTGAAAGATGTAGGCGTACTGTCCATTGCGCGTGCACTGAGAAGCCAGTTTCTGCGGTGTAATGCCTGCGATTGCTCCCAGAAGACGGTCCAGCAGCCGTGCGTTCTTGTGGCGATGCGCGGTTTGCTCATCCAGGCGCGTGAGCTGCGCGCTAAGGACGGCACCCTGCCATTCGCTGAGCCGGTAATTGGAACCATAGATGAAATGGCTATAGAACCACTCGCCGGGCATTCGGCCGCAATCGTGGACAGAGCGGGCGAGCCGTTCGATTGAATCATCGTTTGTGAGGATAATTCCTCCTTCGCCGGCCGTGATCAGCTTGCTCGACTGGAAACTGAAAGTTGCTGCGCTGCCAAACGTGCCAATTCGCTCTCCCCGCCATTCGCTGGCGTGAGCATGCGAACTGTCCTCCACCAGGGCAATACCGCGGTCGCGAGCGATTTTGCTCAGACGATCGAGATCGGCTGGGTGTCCGCCCATATGTACCGCAATGATGGCTTTTGTCCGTTGGGTAATGCCGGCTTCAACCAAGTCGGAATCGATGCAGTACGTATCCGGCAGGACATCTACCATGACCGGGAGAGCTCCGGCGAACAGGACGGCGCTGGCCGTCGCGATAAAGGTGAAGTCGGGAACGATGACTTCATCGCCGGGGCCAACATTGAGAGCGGCCATCACGACTTCAAGCGCGGCAGTGCCGTTAGTGACCGCAATGCCATGCCGGGCGCCGTGGAACGCGGCAAACGCCCGCTCAAATTCCAAAGTCTTGGTTCCCGGGGTTCGCCACCAGACCCGGCTCTCCAGGACTTCCGTCAGTGCACGACGTTCCTTCTCGTCGTACATGGGCCAGTGGGGAAACGGTTTGGTTTTCGCTTTGCGGCCTCCCAGTAACGCCAGCTCCGGCATTGAGTCCTCCTTACTGGCAAAGCACTTTAGCTGCACACCACGCGATGGTCAACAAAAATGCTTCAGTCCGAGGAGGCGGAAACACTGCATGGAGCAATGTTGAGCTTGACTTAGTGCGTGCTCCAGGAGTATTAAGGGCAAACAGTTCGACTCCACTCTCCGGGCCACACGAGGGGGCACTATGGAGGCATCTTCCGCTGTCAGTCGTGCTTTGAGGTTGGCCTTTGCTTTCGTCGTAATCAGCTGCTCTTCCACCCTGATCGCGCAAGTTGATCGCGGCAATATCGTGGGCACAGTCAGCGATCCCAGCGGTGCGAATGTGGAGGGAGCAAAGGTTGTGATAAGGAATCTGGCGACCGATCAATCGGTTGAGGTCACAACCGACAGCTCCGGCGCATATGCCGCCAATTTGCTGCGTATCGGCACGTACTCCGTCACGGTCGAACGGCAGGGTTTCAAGAAGGCGGTAGAACCCAATGTGGAGGTGGGCGTCAATCAGGTTGTGCGAGTGAACCTGCGCTTGCAGGTAGGAGTTGCAACCGAATTGGTGGAAGTGACCGGAGCTGCACCGTTGCTGCAAACGGAGACCTCGTCGCTTGGAACTATAGAAACGGAGAGGCGGATTTCCGACCTTCCCCTGAACGGCCGCAATTTTATTCAACTCGCGTACCTCGGGCCGGGCGCCAACAGTGGCCAGACAGGATCGAACGTTTCCGGGGGCGTTTTTGAAAACGAAAGGGCAAACGAAGCGCTATCGGTAAACGGGCTGCGAGTCTCAAACAACAACTTTCTTCTGAACGGTGTTGACAACAACGAATTCGGGCTTGGTGGCGTTGTGGTGCTTCCTCCGCCCGATGCGATTCAGGAATTCCGCACCGAAGAGAACTCCATGAGCGCAGAATTCGGGCGCGGTGGAGCTGCCGTGAACGTGGTTCTCAAGTCCGGCACGAATAGGGTTCACGGCGGGGCGTATGAGTTTATTCGCAATGACAAATTGGACGCAAGGAATTACTTCGCCTCACCGCCACCTTCGCCAAAACCAGGATTTAAGCGGAATCAATTCGGCTTTTTTCTCGGTGGACCGATAAAAAAGGACAAGACATTCATCTTTGGCGACTACGAGGGAAGCCGCGTACGCGAGGCCTTGAGTTATGTCTCCACTGTGCCGAATGCCGCAGAACGCGCAGGCGATTTTAGCGATCGGTTAACAGGCGATACTTTTTCGCCATGTCCCAATCCCACCCCCAGCGAGATATTCGACATAGGCACGATTTTTGACCCCTTTACTCCCCATGCATGCGCGAATGGAGGCACTGCCGCTGTAATCCGCGATCCCATCAGCTTCAACGGCCAACTGAACGTAATCCCGCCAAACATGCTCAATGCCACGGGTGTGAATATTGCCAACCTGTATCCACTGCCCAATGTCGCGGATGTGGTTAACAACTATCTATCTAATCCAAACCGGGTGAACGACCAGGATTCCTTCGATATTCGCTTCGATCATCATTTCCGCGAACAGGACCAGATTTTCGTTGGCTACAGTTTTGGTGATATCCGCAGCTTCCGGCCGGGGCCGCTGGGTGACTTGGGCGGGGCCGACTGCTGTCCGAGTCGCGACAAGACACGATCACAGCACACCAGCCTTGGCTGGACCCACACTTTTTCAGGACACCTTCTTAATGATGCTCATGGCGGATTCTTCCGCTTTGCTGTGAACGCGCTGCCCCTTCTTTTTGGCAAGAACCTATCAGAGCAGGTCGGAATTCCGTTTGCCAATCGTGGCGATGTGAACTCTTCGGGATTGTCCTTCATTGATGTTTCGGGTTTCACCTCTCTCGGCGATTCCCTGTGGACACCCGAGCACGCCTTCGAGAACATTTATCAAATTGCGGACACGGTCACATGGGTCCGCAACAAACATTCGTTCAAATTTGGCGTTGATTTCCGCCGCCAGCAGCGCAATTTCTTCCAGCTCACGGCATCTCGCGGGCAATTCAGCTTCCCAGGCACGTACACGAATGACATTACAAGTAACAATGGCGGGAGTGGATTAGCCGAGTTGCTGCTGGGTGTACCAGCTTCATCAGCGCAGGATTTCCTAACCGGAATGTATCCAACCCGCTATTGGGATCTCGCGGAGTTCGTGCAGGATGACTACCACATTCGGCCAAACCTTACTTTAAACATCGGCCTGCGGTATGAAGTGACCTCCCCCGCCAATGGGCGGGTCGGGAACTTCGACCTGGATCGCGCGGTTGTGGTGAATTCGTATGGATCGAAGGCAGTGCCCCATGCCGGCGTTAAGTTCGATAAAAGCGACTGGGCGCCGCGAGTCGGTTTGGCATGGTCGCCGCTAAAGAACACGGTGGTCCACAGCGCTTTCGGCATCTTCTACTCGAGCGAGGGAAACATTTTCGATGACTTGGGCCTGAACCCGCCCCAGCTGGCGTTTTCGTCCCGCACCTTCAATGTGGGTCTGCCTCCTACGCCGAATCAATTGATATCCGCCGGATTTTCACCCAATATTCCTTTTGCTGACCCCAATCACCCCAGCGGCGTGGTGCGAACCACAGGCCCAGTGCGTCGCATGCCGCGGATTATGGAATGGAATCTGGGGGTTCAGCATCAATTTGCGCAAAACTGGGTGGCAGAAATCGGATACGTCGGCACACGTGCGTACCACCTGTGGAACCACGAAGTCAGCGATCTGAACCAGCCTTTTGCGCCTCTGGATTCCAACTTCTCTGATGCTACGGGCAATCAAGGCCGTCCATACTTCGGCGTCTTGCCGGATTTGAGCAGCATAGAGCCGTTGGACTTTCCACAGCTTCAGATGTTCTACAACGCTTTTCAGACCTCACTTAACAAGCGCTTTTCAAACGGATTCAATTTCCTCGCCTCGTACACGCTTGCCCACAATCTGGGAAATGCCGATGGAAACGTAGGCGCCCAAATCCAGGACGCGCACCATCCCGAGAGGGAGTACGGCCCAGTGTTGCCTGATCTTCGGCACCGGTTCGTGGTGAGCTACATCTATGAGTTGCCAGTTGGCCGTGGGCGGCAGTTCCTTGCTGACCTGGGAGGTGTTGCCGATGCAATCATTGGCGGATGGCAAATCGGCGGCATTACCAGCGCACAGAGCGGTGAGGCATTTACCGCCGGAATGTCCGGCGATTTCAGCAACACAGGCAGCGGTAGTTACCGGCCCAACCAGATCGGTAATCCGTACGACTTCTCCATTGACCCGGCTGGGCAGGCAAGTCTGGGTTGTGATCCGGGCCATCAGACGCTGGCTTGCTGGTATAACCCGGCAGTATTTGTCACGCCGCCTGTGGTTCCGGGACAAGGGGTCGCGCATGTATTCGGCGACTCACGGATTGGCAATCTGCGGGGTCCGAAGCTCGTGAACGTTGATCTCGTGCTGCAGAAGAGCTTCAAGATAAGGGAATCTCAGCAGATCGAGTTTCGATCGGAGTTCTTCAACGCGCTAAACCACCCCAACTTTGGCTTGCCCGGAAGCACCGTGGACGAAGAAGGGGGCGCCAGCATCACAAGCACGTCCACTGACAACCGGCAGATTGAGTTTGCCTTGAAGTATACGTTCTAGAGTTTATTTGCGCGAAACTGTCACGTGGACGATGTTCGAATAGGCGGACTCACCCTCATCGTTGTATGCGCGCACTCGATAAGCCGCGCCCTCCCCTTTCGCCACACCCGAATCGGTATATTCCGTCGCGCCATTTTCGACTTTTGCAATTTGCTTCCACGGTGAACGGGTTCCCGGAAGCCCTTCGATCCGGCGTTCCACCACGGCGCCTTTCGGGTCGCCGCCGTGCAGGGCCCATTTCAGTCTTGGAGAGTTTCCGCTCAGGGTTACCATCAGTGAACTGGGGGCTTCGGGAAGCACGGCCCAGTCAAAGTATCTTTCATCTGTTATTGCCATCACGCCGTCTTTGAGAGGCAAAGATTCCAATGTGTCCGTTGTCCCTTTCTTCCACTCAATTGGCTTGATCTCTCCAGACGTGACGTCCACCAACACCGGATGGGTTATGCCCGTATTCTTCAATGAGAGATCCGCGTACAAGGGTGGAAACACGCCTCCCGGGAGACTGTGGGCGGCCAGCCAGTACGCCACGATCGCTTTCCCCGATCGCGAGCGGAAGCCGAAGGACACAAAAGGGAATCCCGTCTGACGACGAAGCGCGGGCAGGTCCGGACCTTTGATTTCGATCGCCGGATCGAAGTGCGAGTCGGAGAATAGCGCATTGGTGTTTTGAAGTGCGAAAAACACCGGCCGGGGTGTGAAATCCACGTCCTGGAATGTCAGCCCGTGAATCAGTCCGAAGTCGTCATACTCGTTTCCATCAGTTCCTGCAGCTAAGAGCCACACGAACGTTTTGACCCCTGCCGCCAGGTTGTACACCAGGCCGCGTGGAACGTATTTGGCCTGAACCGATTCGTCCGATCCTTTCCAAGATGGAATCGAGTTGAATTCATCGTCGAAGAACTGAATATCAGACCGTACTCCGGGGTAATTACGGACCAATTCCCGCAAGAGCCTGGGCGATTCTGTCAGGTAAGCTCCGTAGTCCATAGCCTCTGGATTCAGATTTTGACCGTAACCGGGGTAGGTGTGATACGCATAAACATCAATTCCCGAGGCACACTCGCAGCGATCAAGCGCACGCTTGGTGAAATCCCGTGAAGGGTCTGCCTGCCCGCCGTATATAACTTTGGCGCTGTCATCTGACTGACGCACAACGTGCACAAATGACTTGAGAAGCGTTCCATAGTCTTCGGGACTGGGCGCAGGGTTCCAATAATTAATGTCCTCCTCGTTCCACAACGCCCAGTAGTGGATGCGATCGCGGAAGTGATCGACCATCCATTTCACGTAGCGGTTGAATGCCGCAATCTGCTCGGGTGTTTTCGGAGGCCAGAAAACTGAATAAAGACTCCGGTCAGCATTATGAAACGAGCCTGGTTCAGGAGTGATCTTATCGGGCAGCTTGCCGGCTGCGGCCGTGTACATGGGATTCCCGTAGAGCAACTGCAGTTGAATGTTTACGCCGTTATCGACGAGCGAATCTACGGCATCCTCCAACTCCGGAGAGCTTGAGTACACGCCGCGTTGCTGTTCAATCCAGTCCCAACTAGTGCGGTCCGAGCTGTTCTCGTACTGACCAATGCGGATCCACTTGAAACCTGCGTCGAACATCCGTGTCCACCACCAGCGGTTCCAGGGCAGATATGGTCCGCGTGGAAGATCCGAGTTAATGCCGAAACCATCCTGAATTTGCGAGGAACGCTTGGGAGGAACGTGATCGGGAAGCGGTTTTCTCGCGTCCTCCGCTCTCAGCGAGCCCGGAGCAGAAATGCAAATCGCAAGAAGAACCACGAAACCGTGCCAGCCGCTGCATTTCAAGGCGATTCTATTCATTGGCTTCTCCAGCCTACTTTTGCGGATTCAATGCGACAGAGCTTTGTAAAGCAACCTCCGGTACTTATTGCCGCTTACTTTCTACGGCAGCAGTATCGGCGGTGGGTTTTGCCAGCACAAATTGCCTGATCGTACTTCGGGTTTGCGCCATTTGATCGCGATGATTCCGCGACAATTTCTGATAGAGGCTCAATTCTTGCCCAGCCAATTCCAAATTGTTCATGTTTCGATAAATCTGCGCCAGCTTATAGTGGGCCATTTCGGAGTTCGGATCCAAACGGATTGCTTCTCGAAACCTGGCAATCGCATTACTGTCCTGCTTGCGTTCAGCGTAGAGATTGCCTAATTCGAGGTGCGCTAAAGCGAGCCGAGGGTTCAGACGGACGGCTTTCTCGAGAAGCGATTGCGCACCATCGAGACTGTCTGCCCGACCCGAAGTCATGGCTTCATGCAAGAGTGCCGCGCCGTAACAAAGCACAATTTGGGAATTCTCTGGATAACGCTCTGCCAAACGTTGCAGTCGGGGCTGTATCTTCCCCCATTCCGCGGCTGGCACAAACTGTGGTAAGTCATTCCACGCGAGAAAAGCATCAGGCGATGACGGGTCAGTTTCCAGTGCACTCAGAAATGCGTCAGCCGCGTCAGCGTACTGCCGAAGGGCGAAGTGGGCCAGCCCCCTCCCCACATATAGCCGCGCAAATGCTGGAAATTTCTGCGAGCCAAGCCGAAAGGCTTCAATTGCTGCATCGAACGTGAGATGAAGAAGGTACTCCGCACCGAGGTCGAAATAATATTGTTCTTTCGTGGAGTCCAATTCCACAGCCCGCTGGTAGTGGCGGACGGCTTGCACATAGAGCCCTGCCTCCTCTTCCAGTGATGCCAGCAGGTCACAGAGTTCAGCGTTCGGCTGTACTTCGACCTTGCGCTGGAGCAGGTCGAGCGCTGCCTGTGGATTACCTGCTCCTTTATAGGCCAAGGCCAGGTTGTAGATCGCTGAATTGCTTGTTGGTTCGAGCTGTAGCGTTCTCTCAAAATGCGAGACCGCCATGGGATAAGCGCCGGCAGACGCAAACATCAATCCGAGAGCGAAGTGCTGCTCCGCCGAGAGGCTTGTGGGCGCGACAGCCAGTTCTGTCCACGACGTGTCTCGTTTCGCGAGGGTGCTGCGCGCGAGAGCTAAGTAGATCTCGAATGATTGCGGACTCAGCTCGTACGCACGACGATAATTGCCGGTTGCACCTTGATTATCCCCGAGCTCTTCAGCGACTCTGGCCGAGAGGACGTAAAACTTTGCTGCCGTCGCATCATCTTGAGGAACTGTTAACTTCGTGAGAATGTTATGAGCTTCAAACGGCCGTTTCAGCTCGCTCAGGCTTCGGGCCAACTCATAGCCGGCTTGGAAATCCCCGGGACGACTCGACCATGCTCTTTGGAGGTACGGCACAGCCTTTTCGTACTCTCGGGTCTCCGACAGAATGGTACCCAGTCCTACTGAGGCCGTGAAGTTGTGTGGCTCCTGCTGGATGGCCTGACGGAACAGGCTGGCAGCTTCCCCGTTGTTCCCGTGTTCCCAAAGCAGCGCGGCAAGATTGTTGTAGCCCATCGCCGCATGAGGCAGCAGGCGAATAACTTTCCTGAAACTGGCTTCGGCTTCGGCCTTACGGCCGAGCTGAGCGGTAACGAGTCCTCGCAGATTGTTCAATGCGGGATCATCCGGTTCGGTGGTCAAGGCGGTGTCCAATTCCGCCAGTGCATCGTTAGGTTTTCCGGCCTGCAGTAGATCGAAGGCTCTATCGTACGGCTTTGGCGCGCTGGGCAGCTTTCCTTGGCTTGCAACCTGGGCACACGGAGCTGTCGCGAGTAATACATCAAGAACAACGACCAGAACAACTCGACAAAACCAGTTCAAAACTTTTCCTGCTCAACAATCCCTTTTCCTTCTTGGATCACAACTAGACGATTGGCAGGCACCCGTTCCAATGTCTCCTGCCCACCGCCCAACCATTTGACTGTCACGCGAGACGCTTCGCGCGCACGGCCGAGGCCGAAATGCAACCGCAAATCACTCTGTGAGCAAAAGCTTCCACCGCTGCGCACCTCTTGAATTTGCTGCCGGCCTTCGGCTTCCAGAACTACTCTCGATCCGACCGCGGCGCGATTGGTGTGCGTTCCGACTAGTCTCACAAGCAGCCATGAGTTCACCGAAGGCGACAGGTTCCGAAGCAAAGTCGGAGGATCATTCAAATTATTGATTACTACATCAATTTGGCCGGTACGGAAGATATCACCAAAGGCGGCCCCCCGGCTACAACGTGGAAGCAGCAACCCAGCTCCGCTCCCTTCAGAGATGTCCTCAAAGCGGCCGTTTCCGATGTTACGGTACAGAATCTTCTTGCCTTCTTCCTCTTTCGCCTTCGGGCGTTTCCCACTCAGGCCCGGAGGATAAATCCCACCTGTGGCAATGAAAATATCGGGTTGACCGTCATTGTCGAAATCAACAAAAGCGGTACCCCACTTTACCGATGAAGTCTGCCCGCTCAAGCCGGCTTGGAAGGTACGATCGTTAAAAAAGCCATTCCCACGGTTGTGGTAGAGGGACGTTGTCTGATCGGAAAAGTTGGTCTTTAGTATGTCGAGAAGGCCATCGCCGTCATAGTCGCCCGCATCCACACCCATCCCGCCCTGCATTCCTCCGTTTTCGTCAACTGCCACCCCCGCGAGCAGTCCTACTTCAGTAAAAGTCCCGTTGTGATTGTTTTTGAACAGCAAACTCGGTGTCGAATCATTCGCGACGTAAACATCGGGCCAGCCATCGTTGTCATAGTCGGCAACGCAAGGGGTAAAACCATAAGTAGGCTCGCAATTCGCAATTCCCGCGGCCTTGGATATATCAGTGAAGGTCCCGTCGCCATCGTTGTGATAGAGAATGTTCTTGGAACCTTGTAATCCTTTTGGCCCGTACAACACAGGCGATTGCACGCCTACCAGGGACGGATCTGATTCGTACAATGCTAGACCGGAATCGTAGCCGACATAATTACTGACAATGAGATCCAGGTGCCCGTCGCGATCGTAATCGAGAAAGGCGGCGCCTGAGTTCCAGTGATCCTCGGCTTGGAGCAGTCCCGATCCGCGGGTCACATCCGTGAAAGTTCCGTCTCCGTTGTTGCGATACAGCACGTTCTTGCCGTAGTAGGTGACAAACAAATCCATAAAGCCATCGTTGTTGTAGTCGCCAACGCATACGCCTTGCCCCCAGCCAGAGCGCACAAGATTGGCTTTTGCAGTCACGTCCGTGAATGTGCCGTCACGATTGTTTTTGTAGAGGTGATTTATCGGCTCCTTATCCTTTGGGAAACCGCTGAATCCCCAGCTATTGACAACGAATATGTCGAGCCATCCGTCATTGTCATAGTCGAAAAGGGCGATTCCGCCACCAGTAGTAGAGACAAGAAAGTCCTTGCTCTCGTGGCCCGCAACAACTGTTTTCGCGGTTAGGCCCGCCAGGCTTGCAACGTCAACATAGTTTGGAAAGTACGCATTCTCCTTGCCAGTACCTGCGTTCAGCAGAACAGGAAAGGGCGACAAGGAACAAAGCCCCAGTCGGAAAAGAACCTGGAGGTTTTTCCGGCGGTTCACGCCGCACATTCTAGCATGTGGCCTAGGCCTCCACGCCAAAGCGTTTCAGCTTTGTGCTCTCTTCCGCGCGGAGGAGAAAGTAGATTCGCCTGCCGCTGCCACTCGGCTCAGGAGACGCTTGATCATTCTGTGGCAATCCACATCGCGAGACAGTAATATTGTTCGGCCAAATAGGTGTGCGATGCCCAACAGCCGAAGTTCTCGCCGGTTAAAAACTGGATGTTTCCTCTTAGGTACAGTGCTCGCCTCAAGCGCGGCTTGCTGGAGTGTGGCGCTCCGGGCAGCAGTGTCGAAGGTTGACATTACTCCTGCACACGGCGCTAATTTGTGGGGCTACAGCAATCGTGAGAACCCGGCAACCGGTACCCTCGACCCGCTCTATGCACGTGTTCTGGTTCTTGAAGCGGGCAGTCGAAGCCTCGCGCTGGTCAATCTTGATCTTGGCAGGCCGTTCGGACCGGCTTCACTTCAGTGGCTCCGCAATGCAACTCAAAAGGAGGTCTCTTTTTTGATTCTCACTGCAACGCACACCCATTCCGGACCTGTAATTCAGGACGATTATCCTAGGGGGAAGCCGGCATGGGAAACTGCCGCTCTTGAGAAAATTGCAAATGCTGTAGCCGAAGCCCGCAGGAACCTGAGCGATGCTCAGATCGGGGTTGGGTACGGAGTCGCATTCATCGGTCATAACCGGCTCCGCGTCAACCCGGATGGAACAGTAACTTGGTTTGAGCGCAATCTCACTGAAATTCCCACGGCGCCAGTGGATGGAACGGTTTCAGTCTTGCGGATCGACAGGACTGATGGCCAGCCGCTGGCGATCTTGGTGAATTATGCCTGCCATCCCGTGATATTCGGCAGCGATAACCTTCAGTATTCGGCCGATTTTCCGGGAGCCACGGCTCGAACTGTCGAGCAAGCATTTGCTGGCAAACCTCTCTGCTTCTTCCTGCAAGGCGCGCCGGGGGACATAAATCCATATTTCGCCGTTACGCCGCTTGAGCAGGACGCCATTGTCATGCGGGACCAAGCCGGTCGCATGCTAGGTCGAGAAGCCGCGAAGATCGCTGAGGAGATTCACACAAAACCAGATTCCAATGCCGACTTACAATTCTCGGAAGATTTGGTCAGCGTTGGCATGCGTTGGGATCCACAGAAGTGGCGCGACGCCACGATTGCCGTGTTCGGCGCCACAAGTTCGGATCCATTTGCACCGAAGTTAGACAACATTCAGCTTTCGGTAACAACCGTCCTCATTAATAGGGGAATCGCGATTCTCTCCATGCCCGGTGAACCTTTCGTCGAATATCAAATCGCCTGGCGGCAGCGATCTCCGGTGCGTGATGCATTGCTGATCGGATATGCGAATGGCTATAACGGTTACTTTCCCACTATCCGTAGTGCCACTTTAGGCGGGTATGGGGCAGCTAACCCTGCCACTTGGGTTGAGGTTGGAGCCGGAGACCGAATGATCGACACCGGCATCACCCGGCTTAACTGGATGCTCGGCCGCCTACACGAGCTGCCCGAGGATTTCGCGAAGTGAAGGAATTTGGCGAGACTTGTCTGACAACACGTGAGGATATCCCGCGAAGAGCCATAGATGCTTTTTCTATCCTAGTGCACGCGGTGGTTATCGTGTTACTACTGGGAATGAATACGCTCGAGTGTGAGGCTGCTGCATTAAGGGCTGGGGTGGCCAAGGCCGATATCAGTCCTCCTCCTGGCCTGCCGATGTATGGGTTTCTCGACCGCATCAACGACAACAAGCTTTCTACAGGGACCCTTGATCCTCTTTATGCGCGCGTGTTAGTACTGGACGCTGGTGAAAAGCGCCTTGCCTTGGTGACTCTTGATCTGGGCAGGACGTTCCGCGAATCTGAACTCGCTCAATTACGCCAGCAGCTTAAGGCCTCCGCCGGAGTCTCGTTTCTCGTTCTGACGGCATCGCACACGCATTCCGGACCTAACGTCCTCGATCAAGAAGCCGGCGGCGAACTGCAAGCGTGGGAGAACATCGCAATCAAAAAAATCTCAGCTGCCGTTGTTGAGGCCAGCCGCCATTTGGTTAACGCTCGCCTTGGCACCGGGCGAGGCGAAGTCTATATCGGATACAACCGTCGCCAAGTGCAACCCGACGGTGCGGTGAAGATGCTGTGGACAAACCCCGGCAAGCAGCCCACCGCGCCCCTCGATCCTACGATTTCCGTCTTGCGAGTTGACGACGCGGAAGGAAAACCCCTGGCGATACTTGTAAATTACGCCTGTCACCCTGTCGTGCTTGGGTCCGACAATATTAATTACTCTGCGGATTTCGTTGCGGTCATGACAGAGACGGTGGAGAAAGCATTCGACCGGGCGCCCCTCTGTTTCTTTCTTCAAGGGGCTGATGGCGATATTAATCCTTACTACGCCACGACGCTTCTTTCCGATGATGCCATCGCTAAGCGTGATTGGACCGGGCGCCAACTCGGCGAAGAAACTGTACGGGTTGCGAAGGGGATCCACACTGATTCAGCTGCTGATCCAGCAATTGGGTTTGCAGACGATGTAATGCGTTTCCAGCTACGCTGGCCTGCAAAGAAATTTCGCGAAGGCCTCTTGAAGACGTATGGCCCGCATGTCTTCGAAGATCATGCTGACCTCATCGGCCAAGACCCCCCACCCGATCATTTGGATCTTCACGTTACGACCGTGTTGCTCAACAGTCGGATTGCGCTGATAGGAATGCCGGGTGAGCCTTTCGTCAACTTTCAGATCAACTGGAAAGACCGTTGTCCGGTGCCGGAGGCCTTCTTCCTCGGCTACACCAATGGCTACTTCGACTATTTTCCGACAATTGAGGCGGCGGCTCAGGGTGGATATGGCGCCGGAGATTCGAACACTTATGTGGAAGTTGGAGCTGGCGAGCGGATGCTAAGACAGGCGTTGGTCCGCGTTTACCAAATGCTTGGCAAGCTCAGAGATGCGCCGGATATGAATTAGTTGACGCCGAAGCAGAAGGTTGTACATGGTCCAAAGTTTACTCTGGGAGGGAGATCTGATGCCAGAATCTCAGGCCAGTTCCATGAGTGCTTTGCGCGATCGCAATCCCCAGCCTGAAGTCGCGACACGTCTCAAAAGACTATTAACGCTGCTTCTAGTCCTGACCGCACTAATTTTTCCAGGCAGTATTCGCACGGAGTCAAATCCCATTTACCTCGATCCACAGCAGCCCATCGAGCGTCGCGTGGAGGACCTGCTAAGCGGGATGACCTTGGAAGAAAAAGTTGGCCAGCTCAATCTGCCCTGCGTGTATGTGGACCAGTTGGGAAAAACCATTCCCGAAAAAATGCAGGCGTGCAAGCGCTTCGCGGCGGGAACTTACACCAATGAAATCGGTCCCGGTGCTGGTTTCTTTACTCTTGCGGACACGATTCTCCACGAAGGAGCTGAGCAGCAAGCCGAGTACTTCAATGAGCTTCAAAAAATCGCGCTTACTAAGACGCGGTTGAAGATTCCTCTTTTGGAAGATGAAGAAGGCACCCACGGCGGCATGTTTTCCGGAGCGACAGTTTTCCCCGAGGGACTTGCCATTGGCAGCAGTTTCGATATGCCGCTCGTGGAGCAGATCTATGCGGCTGCTGCACGTGAGTCGCGGGCTGTCGGCATTCATGTGCTTTCGACTTTGGTTCTCGAACTGGATCGTGATCCAAGGATGGGGCGCAATGAAGAAGGCTACACAGAAGATACTTATCTTATGTCTCGCATCGCCGAAGCTATTGTCCGGGGCACGCAAGGCAAGGACATCAGCGCGCCTGATAAGGCCGTCGCACTGCTTACCGATTTTCCAACTCAGAGCGAACCTCTAAGCGGCCTAGAACGCGGCGCGGTTACCCTGTCGGATCGAATGCTTCGGCGAGACATACTTCCTCCATGGGCGGCAGGCATCACGAAGAATGACGCGCTTGGGGTGATGGCCGGATACCCCGAAATTGAAGATATGCCGGCCCACGGATCGAAGAAGTGGATGAACGACGTCTTGCGCGACGAACTCGGCTTTAGGGGAATTGTCGTCAGTGAGGGCGAGGGCTTCGGCACGCTTATCTATGAAGGTATCGTGCCCACGCAAAAAGAAGCGGGTGCTCTGGCCCTCAAAGCCGGAGTAGATATCAACATCACTTATGAACCTGCGTACATGAGGCCGCTCATCGAGAATGTCAAAGAGGGCCGGGTTCCGATGGAGCTCATTGATCGCGCCGTGCGGCGCATGCTGGAACTCAAATTCCGTCTTGGATTATTCGAGCACCCGTATGTTGACGTGGCTCACGCGAAGCAAATCGTTCATTCGAAGGAACACCAACAGCTAGCCCTGAACGCTGCTCGCGAAGGAATCGTGCTTCTCAAGAATGAGAATAATGTTCTTCCGCTTAAAAAGGACGTGAAATCGATCGCTGTTATCGGTCCAAATGCGAACAGTGCTTCGAATCTGTTCGGCGACTACTCCGCCCAGGTCGTTCTTCAACACGTGGACTCGGTTCTGGACGGAATTAAAGCGAAGGTCTCGCCGGCGACCCGCGTGTTTTACGCGGGAGGATGCGCCGTGAACGACCAGAACAAAAGCGGTTTTGAGAAAGCGGTGCAGGCAGCGAAAAACACGGATGTAGCTATCGTGGTCCTCGGCGAACAGTCCAGAAGAGAAGGCGACGAAGCAAAACATCGGCCTGCGCCTACCGACGGTGAAGGCTACGATGTCGCCAGCCTCGATTTAACAGGGGTGCAAGAGGACCTCCTCAAAGCTATCCGGGCGACCGGCACGCCAACAGTGCTGATACTAATCAATGGCCGCCCTCTCTCAATCCGTTGGGCTTCAGAACATGTCCCGGCGATCGTTGAGGCTTGGCAGCCCGGCGAGCGTGGAGCAGAAGCGATTGCTGATGTCCTCTTTGGCGACTACAACCCAAGCGGACGTCTGGCGATCACCATTCCTCGCAGCGTCGGCCAGCTGCCCGTTTACTATAGTTATCCGTTGTCGAAGGCGTACTGGATCAAAGGCGGCTGGACTAACACAAGAGGTTATGTAGACATGCGTGCAACGCCTCTACATCCGTTCGGCTACGGCTTGAGTTATACAAGTTTTCGGTATAGCAATTTGCGCACAGAGCCATCGGCAATCAACAGTGATGGGAAAATACAGGTCAGCGTTGATGTTGAGAACACGGGCAAGCGCGCTGGAATCGAAACTGTTCAGCTGTACCTTCGCGAGCGCTTTACGCCGGTAGCAACTCCAGTGAAACAATTACGCGGATTTGAAAGAGTCCAGCTCGACCCCGGCCAGAAGAAAACTGTGAACTTTACTCTGGGACCGGAAGAGCTCCAACTGCTCGACCAGGACTTGCAGTGGAAGGTCGTTCCCGGCACTTTCGACGTTATGATTGGGACGTCTTCGGCCGACGTCGCGCTAAAAGGAAGCTTTGAGGTACGAAGTTCCAATCCAGCATCGAGTGCGTGGGGAACCGGAAGATATCGGTTCGGTCGTCGGGCTTAGTACCGACAAACGCTTTTGTGACCACGAACCAAGCCATCCTTGCAAATGGTCGGCATCCGGCTGTCGCGGGTTTAGGCGCGCCAGTCAGATAACGACGAGTAAAGACGTCTTGTAACTACAGAGCAGATTTGCGAGCCTCCGTAAACCTTGAGGTGAAACCCGATTCTCAGTGATCGATCTGGAGTGGATTTGCGAGTGCGGTAAGTGCTTTACATGCTGGGGTGGGAGACGGGAATCGAACAAAGGACTTAGCAGCGCACGGAAAGCAATCGTTGCACGTGAAAGTGCATGAAAAAACAGGAAACGGATTTGAATGGATTTGTGGCCGCTTGGAGTCGGTGCGACGGCGAAGCCCTCATTTGCGAAAATCCGCAGCTCTGATTCTAATGCATCGAGCTGACCTAAGTTGTGGCAGAATTGTGCGCTATGGCAGACGTCACGCCACAAACATCCCCACAGGACGCTTGGAATGAAAACCAATATCGTGTCGAGGGTCTCGTAGCAGAGAAGCTCCGTCGGACGAGTGGTCGCGAGGGTTTCAAAAAACACTTCTGGGCGGTCATGGAAGAGGTGAAGGATTATTTTTTCTCCACCTTCACTTTCACTTTTTCGAGGCCAGAGCGTGTTTACGAGATGCCAGACCTTGTTCACTACTTGCCAGAGCAGACATTTTGGAGGAAATACCTTGTTCACTACTGGGAGCCAGAGCAGACATTTTGGAGGAAAATTTCTATACCGGAGATCGTCGACGTCGTTGTGGAAGGTTTCGTTATGGAGGAGCGAAGACGACTGTGGTTTGCGCATAGGGCCAAAGTAATTTCGAACCTGCAAAAAGCGCTCCCAGCTTGCGCTCGGCAATTCGAAGCTGATTACACCGAGTTCTTCTTGCTGAAGTTTGTTTTCAGGAAGTTCGACGCCGGCTCTCCTGAGGGTCGGTGGGCCGATGAATTGGAGGAGTGGCTGGAACAGCTTGTAAAAAAAGTGGTCACAACGGAAATCCCAAAATTAATAAATGATAAGGGAGA
>WNGH01002586.1_pt1 | contig 23628 bp, 19 predicted proteins | sample 5400631 | NCBI WGS metagenome assembly WNGH01 (sample SAMN13153373, study PRJNA577476) | soil metagenome | isolation source: 115 cm soil or saprolite under Garry oak tree replicate 1 | place: USA:California | collected 2016-06-15
GCCGAACAAGTCCTCGGCGTCGAACCAGCCCCCGACCGTGAGCACCGCGGCGTGGACGTTCTTCAGATGCGGCCGGAGATTGCGGGCCTTCCAGAAGTCGTCGTAGGCGCCATGCTGCATCAGCTCGTTCCAAAACGGGATCTTCCCTTTGAAGAAGCGAGCGTCGGCGTTGGCGAGCGGACCGATGTTGAGGAAAAACTCGTAGCCGTTGGGCGTCTCGTAATCGAAGCGTTTCGGGTCCTCGCGCGTCGGCTTTTCGAGTTTCTGCTCGAAATGCGCCAGGAAATTGAAGGCGTGCGGCAAATAGAGCGCGCCGTTGTGATGGAAATCGTCGCCGATAAACCAGTCGGCGATCGGCGCCTGCGGCGAGACCGCTTTGAGCGCCGGGTGGCCGTCGATGGCGCCGCACGCCGCGTAAAAGCCGGGATAGGAGATGCCGCTCAGGCCGGCGCGGCCGTTGTTGTTCGGCACATGCTTGACCAACCAATCGATGGTGTCCCAGGCGTCCGTGCTTTCATCCGTGTCCGCCGGCCCGGCCTTGACCGGCCGGATCGGACGCATGTGCACGAATTCGCCTTCTGATCCGTTGCGCCCGCGCACGTCTTGCAAGGCGAAAATGAACTTCTCCCGCGCGAAATGCGTCAGCGCGTCGCGGGGATCGGGATAGGCATCGACGCCGTACGGGCGGATGCCATAGGGGGTGCGGGAGAGCCAGAACGGGTAATTCGTGGAAGTGTCCTTGGGCGCATAGACCGCGGTGAGGAGCTTCAGCCCGTCGCGCATTGGGATGGGGTATTCGAACTTGGTGTAATTCTCTTCGAGCCAGGCCTTATCCGCCGGCTCCAGCCTGTCGGCGCTGGCCTGAGCCGCAGAGAGCGCGGCGGCCAGGGTAAAGATCGTCCCGAAGCTCGCGACGAGGCGGCGCAGGACACGTTTCCGGCGAGCGCTGGCCGGCGCAGGGTTTTTCATAAGGTCCTCCCTGGGGTTTTCATTAGGGTGTTCGAGCATTCTCACTTTTTATGGAAGCCTCTCTTTACGGCGCGCCCGTTTGCCTGACAAGGTTTAATCTGCGGACTCGGCGGGCCTCAAACAATTTTCTCCCATTAGGCGAAGATAAGCGAGAATAAGCGAAGATAAGCGAAGATTTTCCTCTAATCCCGATGCACGTTCATCCGTGTCACAAATGAAACAAGTGTTACGATCGCTCAAGCCTTTGGATGTCCCATTCATCCGTTGAGCATTTCGGCGCAGCCAACGCGCTCGGCCGACATCGAGGTTCGTCCGCGCCAGTTGTCATCCAACGGCCCGCGCCTCGATCCGGGCTGGACCGTTTTTTCTGGTCGGATTTGGTTTGATTTGGTCGGATTTGATGCGATTCACTCGATCGACTTGGTTCGTTTTGCATCATTTCGCCTATTTCGCATTCCCCGGCGGCCACGCCCAGTGCCCACAGTGGCCGCGCGCAGCGCCTTCATTCTGCCTTCTGCATTCTTCCTTCTGCCTTCCCTTACGCCCCCCGCTGGCTCGCGCGGAGCGCCGGCGTTGGCCCTGCGCTGCAGCCTCCTGACTGCCCGCCTCCTTTGCCTCCGGCTGAACGTCCCATTCACCTTAATTTGCCTTAATTTGCCTTAATTTACCTTTAGCTGGAGGTGAGGTGATCGGATTTGGTCTGTTGATGCTCGCTCCGAACCGGCGGCTTCGCGTCCTCACCATTTCGTGCATTTCGCATGATTTGCGGATATAAAGAGTCACCCGCGCCCGGCTTTGCCTTTTTAGTAGGAGGGGCGAGTTCCACGAGTCTCATTCCTGAGTCTCTGAGTTTCGGCTGTCCGGTTTCCGTCGTCGGATCTCGGCTCCGCGTATGCCTTTGGTTTCCATACCAGCGCGATCCTACCATAGGCAGCGCGCAGTTCCTAACCCACGGTGGGCAATTTGGCGGAAAAAGTGAAGGTGAGGTTAATCGCAGAGTTGCCATTCTGCATTCTGCATTCCGCATTCTGCATTCTTCCTTCATTCTGAAGGGCCTCGCGCTCAGCACCTTGCAACCAAAATCTCGATCCCGAAAGGTGCGTTTCTATAACCGCTTCCAATGCAAGCACTTATCAAATTTCTCACAGTGAGAAATTTGATAACCCCTTCGCCTGGAAGGACTTACAGTGATGTCTCAGCTAACTCTTTACAATGGGGCCAGCCGTGTCGCAGCTCGCCGGGAACCTCGCCTCACCGGTCCCAGCGACGGTTTCCGTGCGAAGCTCCCGCTGAGCCCGATCTTCGGCCTTTTCCCCCGCCGAGGCTGAGCGTGAATCCGCCACCTGGTTTCCTGGCGCAAAATGTCCCGCGCCGTAGCGCAGGCCTCCTCGTCCGCCAGTTCGTGCCGCCTCCAGCCGCGCGTGGGTGTTCGATCATCTCGTCCTTCCAGAAACTTGAGGCAGGATGCCCCAAAAACCGGCAGGCGAGGACGCCTGCCCTAAAACGGCTGTTTGATTTCACGAACCCCGGCGGCGTCGAACCCGAGGCGCCGCTCAGCATAAGAGCAGCGGTTGGCCGGCCGGGTTGTCATTTTTTCTCCGCCCTCGCACTGGGCGGCGGCGTGAGCGGTTTCAGGATTTCTGTCAGCAAGTCCGGTTTCGTCGCATCGCGTTCGAGGTGCGGATACTTCTCGCCGTCGTGATAATCCAATTTGCAGGTCTTGAAGTAGTCTTCGTTCTCCACCAGCAATTCCAGCGGCGCCGCGTCGCTTTTCGCGGTCGTTACTGCGGCCCGCAGGATGGCGGCCGTCCAGCGACGACCGTTCACCGCGACGAGTTTCATCGCTGGGCTTATGCCAGCCTTGTCCGCCGGCGAGCCTGGAAGGATGTCAATAATCGTGCCGTCTTCCTTAAGAGCCTGTTTGGAAACTACGAGGGGCGCTGTTTTCGGGGAAAAGGCCGGATGGCGAGGCGCGACGAAGGAGAATATCCCTGGTGGATCTTCGACTGAGGAGCAACGAAGCCAGACGGCCTTTTCCCCGAAAACCCTGAAAAGCTCAGATCCGTCAACTTGTGCGCGGCCTCGATGGACTTGAGCATGTCCGGCAGCGTCTCCTGAAAGACCAGCCGCCAGCCGGCGCCTTCGATGCCGCCGAGCGGCGCGCGGGGATTGGCGGCATAGACACGGGTCTGGAAAAACTGACGCCAGTCCAGCGGCGCAATTTCGTTCAGCACGGCCACGACATCGTCGAAGGTGTAGGGGACAACCTTGGGCAGGCCGCCTTCTCCGCCATAGAACTTTTTGCAGAAATCGTCCAGTGAGCGGTGGCCCTGGCTTTGCTGGCGGATCAGGACATCGGCCTCCAGCCAGATCAAATCGCCTTCCGGGTAGAAATCCACGCCCCGCCGCCAGGCGGCGCCTTCGGGCCGGGCGAGGTAGAAGCAATTGGGCGGCCACGGTGGTGTCGGCCAGCGGGCGCCAGGTGCGTCCGGCCTGGCGGTCGAGCCTGGCGGCGTTCAAAGCGAGTGATTGGCGGAAGTTCTCGTTTGTCCAGAGGCCGCAGCGCGCGGCGAGCACTTCGCCCAGGTAATCCGTCAGCCCTTCATACACCCAGAGCAGTTCTCCTCTCATGGGCTGATCGAAGTCTGGTGTAGCCAGCCCGGCGGGGCGGCGATACTTGCCGTTCCAGGAGTGGATTTCCTGCTCGACCGGGCGCTCGCGCAGGCTCAGGCGAAACGACCTCGCGGGCAAACCTTTGAAAGTCGCCGCCGCCCTCCTTCGCCCGCGAACAAGGCAGCCGAACAGGCCTTTGCAGCTTCTGAAAGAGGCGTTTTGGGATGAACGGGTTGCGGCCGCTCGGTCACGCGGCGAGCTTCTGATCCTGAGCAACACCCTGTTCCGGCGGGGGTGGGACGAGCTGTAGCGGCGGTCTGTGACCGCCGGATTCCTGTGCGGCGGCTGGCGCCGGCGAGGGTGCGACGAGGCTCGCGGTTGCAACTATCGCCGCCGCCACCTGTGCGGCGCCTGCTTGCGACGGAGATGAAACGAGGGGTTGTCGGTCATTCGCGAAAAGCTCCTTGAGTCTGATTCTCGCTTCGGTGTGCCCTTTGTCTCCGGCCTTGCGAAACCACTTGGCAGCCTGTCCGATGTCCCGGGCGGTCCCTTCGCCTCCGCAATATATCTGCCCAAGAACAAACTGTGCTTCGGTATGTCCTTGGGCGGCAGCCTTTTGCAACCAAAGCATTCCCTCGGTCGCATCCACTGCCACCCCGTGGCCGTGGAGATACCTCATGCCAAGCGCGTATTGTGCGTTGGCGTGACCCTGATAAGCCGCCTTCCGGTACCACTTAAGAGCCAGGTCGAGGGCTTTGGCCTGACCCTCCCCGCTGTCGCACGCGACGCCCAAACGGTACTGGGCCGCAGCATCCCCCTGCGCGGCCTTCCGTCGTGTATAAGCGTGACAAGCAGCGGAAAATTCCGTTTTCAGCCAGCCGGCGAATTTACGCGCCAGCATCCGCCAGCCCTTGTTTGCGTTTAAGGCTGGCGATTTAAAAGGGTTCAACTTCAACACGCCCACACTATTGTCATCGGCAACGATTTCGCATGATGAAGTACAAAATCCAACGGTTTGAAGCAACGACGGAGAACCCTGACAATGCTTGCAGAGGCAGGGAGAAGGCCACGAGGCAGGGCTGCATCAAGCTCCTCGATTTCTCCCTCTCCTCCATCGGATGGAGGAGAGGGCTGGGGAGAGGAGGTGCGTCTTTATTGGTTTCCCCTCTCCTCGGTCCTCTCCCCACTCGTTCCTCATGGGGAGAGGATGGGGGGCTTGATGCAGCCCTGGCCGCGAGGCGAAAGGCTCCCGAAATCGCGCTGAAACCGCTTAGAAAATCACTCCAACGGTCGGCGTCATCCTGGGCGTGGCAGCGAACGTATCGGCAGGTTGGCTGCACAGGTTGGCGAATCTCCTGGACCGCTCGGCCACCGTGCGGCTGATTCGACCGGTCAACGCCTGGGTCGGCGCATTCCAGAGGGCATAGAATTCATAATCCGTCGGGCTGCGATGATAAACGGACTGGAACCGTTCCATCCGCTGCTCGAGCAGCCTGGCCGTGACCATGCGGGCGGTGATGGGATTGCAATACGCGGTGGAATTCGTGACGGACCGCCACTCGATCTTCAAAACTTGGTAGCGGCTGATTTCTCCAGCCCGGCCCACGACTCGGTCGTTATCGCCCGTTTCGAGCATGGACAAAGCCGAAAGCCGATCCATCCCGAAGGAGATCATCGGCGCCAGAACAAAAAGCAATGCCAGTTTCATGAATACTCATAGTATCGGCTAAGGCGGGAACATTTTCAGGAATTCCAGCTACGAGAATCTACGGTTCGCGCCCTAGGGGATTCCCCTAATGGACCTTTCCTGGGAGAGCCATAGTTATGCGCGTAGTTTGCCCCTTGCTCGGGCGAAGTCGTTCTGCCGCAACAAGTAACGAAGCCGGTGGGACTTTTAACCGGAGCCGAGCTGCCCTGGCCGCCTCGCTGCATTGTCGCGCGCTGGTCGAAGGGCTTACCGAAGTTCCTTCAGACTGTGTCCGGATAATGGGTAGCACTGCGACCCGCCCATGCCGGTCGGCGACTGTATGTGTTTAGCCTGGTAGATGACATCGCGCTGCGATGTCCGCGCCGCGTGCAGCGGCGCGACTCCCTCGCACGCCAGTGTCGCTCGGACGTTCGTTCCGCCCGCAACCTCGCGGGCGGGGACGGCGCGGCGCGCCATCCCTACCATCACGCTAAACACATACCGGCGACTCGCCGACCGGAACGGCGAGGCGGCAGCTCCATAGGAGCGACCTATTTGTAGCAAACGGACCCCACCCAGCCAAAAGCCCCGTCGGGGCGGCATCTTCGGCTTCGATGCCGCTCCTACGGAGCTTTGGTATTTTGCCGTACGCCATCTACAAAGATACCGCCCCGCTGGGGCTTGGAAAGGGTCCTCCCGGCTTCAATTCAACGCCAGTGGGCCAGCGGCTAGGGCTACCCAAAAACGATTTTCCAGACCCGCTCTCAGGTTCGGTCTTCCAAATGGCTGACGAACCGGAGTCGATGAGAGCGTAAACGAACAGCCAATGGGGACACGTACCGAGCAACTGTGCTTGGCTGCTTCTATTCGGGATCAAGCGGGAAGGCCAGGCTGCCCTCCCGAAGCACGGATCCGACCGTTTCGGAGGCAGGCTATTTCGAATCGAAGATCGTGACCGCGTCGAGGTCCTTCCACTTGCCGTTATCCTTTTTGATCTGCGGAGTAGTGCGGCCGATGTATTCCACGATCCGGTGGGCGCCATCTTTCTCAACGACGAAGAATAACGGATCGACCAGTTGGGCGATGATCAGGCTGGTCGGTTCCATCTTGATGCGGACGACCGGTTTCCCGTGCCAGGTGGTCTCGGATTCCTTGACCAATTTGAACCCGACGGTCTCCGCGCGCGACAATGCGATGTAGCGGAACTTGGCCGGCGAGCCTTTCAACAGCGCGTCCCAGTGCGTGACGATGAATTGAGGGATCATGTCATCGACCAGGGTCTCATTTTCCAGGGCTTCGGTGTTGCTCTTTTTCCTGGCCTCGCTGCCCTGGCCGGTCGTGTATTCGAAAAACAGTTTCTCCTTCTCCGGGTTTCTCGGAAGTCTGAAGCTCCTCCAGATCGAAGGAAGCGAGTTTGCCCGCCTCATAGACCATCGTCTCGCGCGCGGCGAGCGAGCCATCGGGATAAGTGTATCCGCACACGACCCGAACCGTCGAGCCGGAGCGGGTGGCTGTCCTTTGGGAAGTGAAGAGAACTTTCTTGGGATCGGGCGCCATCTCGAAGATGGTGCCGATCAATAACTTTGGCTCCTCGTAATCGATTGCATTGGTTCGTGAGTTAGCGGCGATGGGGGTCGCGCCGACGCCAGATACGCCGTTGAGCATCCCCAGCAGGACGCCGACGCCCAATGCCATTCGCCAGATGTGATTCGCAATTCCAATCATAGTGATACTCCAGTTCGCCGTGTGGCGTGTTCAGGCAGTCATGTCAAGCAGGTTCGTTGCCAGCGGGGCGCATTTCATCTTTTGTGCTCTGGCCTACACCTTCTCATTAACCCCCTGCTTCAGCTGGGGGTTGGATGACCTGCTCACTCGCCAGCCGTTTCAACGGCTTTCGGCAGATGATAAACCGCTAAAAGCGGTTGCCCGGTTACGGCCATCGCGGCCCACCTTGCTGAAGCAGGGTGTTAATGAAAGGGCTGTAAATACTGCTGTTCGCCAACGATGTCTGCTTGTTCAAAAAGCGCCCGGATTGCTTAAGGTCCATCGCTGGGAAACGAGCGCCGGCCGGCTTGCTTCCGCAAGCAGGGAAAATTATGCGTAGAATGGTCCGCGAGACAAGGCATCGGGAGCCGTGAGTTCTAAATTGAAGCGGCGGGCTTAAAATCCAGTCTAAACGCCAACATGAAAACAGAATCGAGTCTCTCACCTTCAGAACGCATCGCCGGCCTCCTTTTTGGTCGCAACGGCACCGCGCGCGCCCTGACCTGTCCTTCGCCAACACAGCTGCTAACTCTAATCGTGGTCAGCCTGATTCTCCTTTCAGTATCGGCAACTCGCGGCGCGGAGACGGTCAACCGGGTCAACCTCATCCGAATTCCTGGCGGCGGGAAGGTGCTGAAATCCGAACGCAGCGCCGACGGCACAATTCATCTGTTGGTGGACGCCGCTGACGGCCCGCAATATCTGAGGTCGAAAGACGACGGGGGCACGTTCAGCGCGCCGATTGCCATTGTGGATGCGGCAGCGCAGAAACCGGGTCTTAAATTCTCCGGGTGGGACATGGCGGCAGGCAAGGACGGACGAGTGCATGTGGCGATGGGGAACAACGCCTGGAAACTCAAATTGCCCCAGGAAGAATGGAGCCTCTACTACGCGAGCCTCGCGCCGGGTGCGAAAGCGTTCTCCCCTGTGCGGAATCTGAACCGCAAGCCCAGCGAGGGCTTCTCCCTGGCCGCCAATGGCCGGGGCCTGGTGACCGCCTGTTTCCTCTCGGATAAACTTTTCGCCATGGTGTCACGCGACAATGGAGAGAGCTTTGCCGCCAGCGCGGAACTCAATCAGGCCTGGGACCCCTGTAATTGCTGCACCACCAGCGCCGCTTACGGACCGGACGGGAAATTGGCCGTGCTCTATCGTGAGGAAACCAATAACGAGCGCGACATCTATTTAGCTCTCTGGGATCAGGACAGCGCGGCGAAGCCATCGCGCCTCCGCGTCAGCAGCACTCCCTGGAAAATCGACGGCTGCCCAATGACCTATTTCACGATCACTCCCACAGTTGGAGGTTACGTGGCCGCATGGCCGACGAAAGGCCAGGCCTATTTCGCTCGGCTCGATAAGAACGGCGCCGTATTGCCTCCTGGAGAAATCAAAACGCCTGGAACCACCGGAATGCGCACAGGCCTCCTGGCGTTGAGCGCGAACGACGGGGCCACGCTCATCGCCTGGAAGAACAAGGACGTGTTGGGTTGGCAACTTTACAATCAGAAGGGCCAGCCGCAAGGAAACCCCGGCTCCCAAACCAGCCCCGGCCACGGAGCAGCCGGTGTCGTGCTCCCGAATGGCAACTTCGTCCTCTTTCCGTAATCAGTCGAAGGCAAAGCTACGCAGAGCGTGTTTTCTGTAGGCCGCGTGCCCTCACGCGGCGCTTTCGTGGGTTTTTAAAACACGTTCGCAGATAAAAGGGACCGACAAAGAAGCAGATCGTTATTTCGGAGGCGCCGCTGGTCCGTTCGGTTCGGGCTTTTGCGTCGCGCTCTCTTTCGCTTGGTTCATCGCCTGGGCGAAGACCGCCGCGCCTTTCTTGCCGTAGCCCTTGCGAAACCCGTGCTCGAAGTCAGTGCGGAGCGGGTCGGGCACGTTGACCACTTGCGCTTGCAGGAAGGCGACGAACTGTTCCATCGTCACCGTGCCGCGTTTTAAATCCTTGCCCCACTGCTTGCCCAACCCGTCATACGACAGACCGTAGGGTTCGGCATACGTGCCATAGACGTAAAACGGATACCCCCAGTAAGGATACCAAAAAGCGTCATGGTAGATAATAAACGGCGGATGGACGCAGAAACACTTTCCGCCAACCAGGACTTGGCCGGGAAGACAGGGCGGGGTGGTGCCTTTGGGTGGACTGACTACCGTGAGGGAGCGGGGCTGAACCGGCGCGGCTGCAACCGTCGAACGATGGGCGCTCGGTGGCGCCGACATTCTGCCCCCGGCGAAACCCCCGCCGCGCCCTGGCCCGGCGACACTGTTCGCTCCCGCCAACCCGGCCGCGACGAGCACGGCGAGGGCGCAGACCCAATTCTGAAATTTCAACCCGCACGCCATCGTTTCAGTGTCTGAACAAATTTAGCACGAACTTCCGCCCGCGCAACGGTCATTGCCGATCAAAGACTATCTCTGAGGAGCCTTAAACAACTCGGCGCGGCGCGTTTGCCCTGTCCTGGAACCGAACCGAGCTAGCGCCACGTTGCGGGCCTGAACCGCCCGCGGTCAGCCTGCGGAAAGAGTTGCCGTTTTTTGGTCGTGGTTTATTTGTTTCCTGGAACGAGTTTCGATTTTATGCGGAGTCATCCTCCCGCCAGCAAGGCGCTTTCGCGACCGGAGGTCGCCACGCCAGACGATGGGGGCTGGCTGGCGCCCGCGCCGCGGTCGCGAACCCTTCACTTCTGGCTCCGCTCCGCTCTTATGTTGTTCGCCGCAATCGGACTCGGCGGCTGGGTTGCCAGTCGGGCGTCGGCCGGGGCAAAACCCGGTCCCGCTGATGCGGCTGAACTTTGGTCGTTTCAACCCATTCACGCGGCGATGCCGCCAGTCCCAACGGGCAAAGCTTGGGCGAAACATCCCATCGACGCCTTTATCCTGGCCAAATTGGAACAAAACCACCTGGCTGGCCGGCGGCGGCATTCGGGGCGGCAAAATCATCGGCGCCACCGACGAATTTGGTTTCCGCGCGGTCGAAGATCGGATCCACGTTAACGATCTCCACGCCACCATCCTCAAATTGCTGGGTTTGGAGCACGAGAAGTTGACCTTCCTGTTCCAGGGCCGGAAACAACGGCTGACGGACGTTGGCGGCGAAAATGAATTCGCGCAACGTTTGCTGAGCTGAACGGAATCGATGCCGTGATGCCCTTCGGGACCTCCCTTACAATGATTTTGAAATTTTTGCTGTCCAAGCCGGGATTTTAGGTCTTTAATACCGCCTGATCGTTTTAGCAATGTCGAATGTGGCGGAAAATTGTCAGGGGTGCTCGTTGGAGCGTGCAATTTTGAGACCCGTTTCCTGGGAACGCTCATCACAGGCAGACTAAGACCGCAGCAAAGTTAGGGTTCTATGGGCACAAAACTCTTCGTGGGAAACCTGGCGTTTGACGTCACCGAGAATGACTTGCAGGATTTATTCGCGCAAGCGGGCGGCGTCAATACCGTCAACATCATGCAGGATCGAGCAACCGGTCGCTCGCGCGGCTTTGGGTTCGTCGAAATGGCTTCGGAGGCCGATACGGCCAAAGCCATTTCCATGTTCGGCGGAAAGGAACTGAAAGGACGGGCTTTGACCGTCAATGAAGCGCGTCCACGCGAAGAGCGTCCCGCCTGGGGTGGGGGCGGTTATCGCGGCGGGGGCCAGCGGGATCGGCGATAAGGCCACCCATTGCTAAGGGCGGCGGCTGGCGAAATCGATCTTCACGGTGGGTTCGAGCGGCAGCGGCTCCCGGCGCCCGTTTTCAACGTCGCCTGGGGTGGTCTGATAGGCGGCCCACCACGCGGCTCGCGCCTCCAGTCCCCACTCCGCCGCGCGCGGGCTGGCCAGCAGCGACGCACGCAGTTCGCCGACCGATTGCGGGCGAAGGTCCGGTTCTTTTGCCAGACATCGCAGCAGGGTCGCTTCGAGTTCGGTGCTGACTGGATTGGCGGCGCGCTTGCTCGGAGGAATCGGGGCTTCGGTCAAATGTTTCTGGTAAAGGTCGAAAGATGCCTTCAGGGGTGTGGCCGTAATCATAGACCTGGATCGTGTTGGGATGCGTGAGCTGGCAGGTCAGGCAGACTTCGCGCTCGAAGCGCAGGATCGAGTCCGCATCGGCCCGGTCCGGCAGCAAAAGTTTGACCGCCGTGTCCCGCCGCATCAGGGCATGGCGCGCCCGGTAAACGACGCCCATGCCGCCTTCGCCGATTTTTTCTTCCAGCGTGTATTGGCCCAGTTGTTTGAGTTTAAGCTCGGCTTCGCCCAAACGCCGGCGCCAGCTCACGTTGGCATACGAGAAGAGGAACATGCCGGTGGCGCAAAGCACCAGCAGGAGCGAGAGCGTTACGAACAGGACCTTGAGCACGCGCAACGGCTGGTAGGCTTCCCGGGCGTCGATTTGGGTGGCTACGCCGAAGCCGTGCTGTGGCAACCATCGCCACGCGCCAACCACCGGCACCCCGCGATAGTCGCGCGCAGGCTCCGCGTCCACCCCGCTCCCGCCGGCCACCGCCTCGGCGACGATGTGGGTCAAGGGTTGCGACGCGATGGCCGCGTCTTCCGGCCGCCGCGGCCCTCCACGCGCTTCGCGGCCGGGATCGCTCAACCGCAGATTCAAGGCGGAACTGGCGCCCGGTCGGTTTTCAATCAGCCCCAGCTCCTTGAGTTGGTCGTCGAAGCGGCTTTTGGAAATCATCAGGCCATGCTGGTCGAAGGCATAGGTTTCGCCCGAGGTTCCGGAACGGGCCACCGAAAGAATCCGCGTAAACTCCGCGTCCGGATTGATGATCAATGCCAGCGCGCCACGCACGACGCCGTTGTCGTCGCGGACGGGCGCCGCCACTTGCATGAGGGTAACATCGCCGCGGCGGAAGCGGGCCATCTCGGCGGGAGGCGGGCGGTCTTGGCCCGGGAACTCATTGGTCTCGCGGGCGCGGGATGGCGGGGGACTATTGGGAGGCCAGCCGAAGGGAGGCTCGCCGGTTCGTCTTCTGGGCGGCCTGCCCGGGCTGGGTCGTTTGGGTTTGAAGGGGGTGATGATGACCGGTTGGCCGGAAGCAAACAGCTCGGAAAACTTTTCGGTATGGTCCTCGTGGACCGCGAATCCCGGCCGCGATCGGCCGCCGATGGCGTTGGCGACCACGTAAAGGTTCGTACTGACCAAATGCGCCGTCTCGTAGCCCACTTTTTTGAGGCGGGGTTTGAGGTAATTGGCCAATTCCTCCAGCTCCGGCAAGTCCGGGAGCTTCTGGTGGTTCGCTTCGGCCTGGTCAAACTTGTCGAGGATCCGCAGCGCGAGAGCGCGGACGCCCGATTCGTCGGCGAGGGAAGTGGCCAGCTTGGCCTGGTTGGTCGTCCAGAGATCCAGGGCGGTGACGTTGGCATCCAGGGTCGCGGCCAGTTCCGCCTTTAGCTGCCCTTCGACCGTCCGCCGCAGCCGCGCGTTGCCCCACCAGCCGAACACGGCCACTAATGCCGCGATGGCTAGCGGAACGATCCAGATCGGCTGCCTAAGATTGCGGTCCTCATGCTTCACCACTGAAGGAGACGTTGAAGATGCCGTCTGGGTTTCGTCAAGCTTCCCAACGGCTTGGTCAGCGCACGCGCGAACAGGTAATGCTGCGGCGGCGGAGCGGCCAGGGAAGAATGGCCACTTACCTCTCCGATTCTCTTATCAGCCTGGCCAGATGCTTTTTCCAGATGGGCGCCAGCGTGTGGGTTCCGTGTCCCCGCGTGCGGTCGCTCATCGGGATAAGAACGGCTTGGCCGCGCCTCACCCGTTTGATCTCGCGTTCGAGGACGCCCAGTTCGGGCGGATTGATCAGATCATCGGCGAAGTTGACCGCCAACAGGCGCGCCTGGATGGTCTCCAGGCTGGGACCCGGATCGTAGTCGCGGGAGCTTTCCAGCGCGTAGAGGACATCGTTGGCGTCGAGGTTGTTGAGGATGTTGGTGAGGTGGGCGTCGAGGAATTTATCGGCTAGTTCGAGGGTGGGAGCGTCCTTGAGCCGCTGCACCGGATTGTTGGCCATGAAATAGAGCACCTCCGCCGCAATGCGAAGCCCGTGTGGCTGGGTCTGATAGTCGCCGTTTTGCCATCCGGGATCAGTGCGAATGGCGTCGATGATCAGTCGGCGCCAGAGACGGTTTCGGCCCGAAATTTGCGTGGGCAGGCAGGCCAGCGGCATGAGCGCGTCCATGAAGTCCGGGTGCGTCTCGGCCCAAAGCCAGGTGTGCATGCCGCCCATCGAGGTGCCCATCACCAGCCGCAGATGATTTATTTTGAGTCCTTCGGTGAGGAGGCGGTATTGGGCCTGGATCATGTCGCGGTAACCGTAGCGAGGGAACCGGGCGCGCAACCCGTCGCTCGGCTTGCTGGATTGGCCGTGGCCGAGGTTGTCCGGCAGGATAACGTAATAACGGGTCGCATCCAGAAGCTGGCCTTTGCCGAAGAGTTCGCCGGCAAATTCGGCGCGCACAAAGTTGCTGCTGTTTCCGGTGGTGCCGTGAAGGATGAGGACGGCATTGCGGACGATGCCCTGGTCGTCGCGGCGCGGACTGCCGAAGGCGCGGTAGTGCATCCGCAGTTCAGGCAAGACTTCGCCTGAGTAGAAACGGAAATCCCGGATGACATAATCTCTGCTCGTGGGCGGCGGATAATCGGCGGCCGTTAGCAAACTGCCAGCGGCCAGAAGGAACAAGAATCCGAGGACCACATGCCGTTGCACGCGCGCGACTTTTTTGGAGTGAAATGTTCTGAGGTTCATGCGGAGTGAGCATAGGCAACCGGAAATGACCTGGAAAGCGAGATGTCCGCTCGCGGCAGGCGGGCAGGGGGTCATCAAAAGTGAAATGCGCCCCAACGGCCATTCTCGCCGGCGAAAATGCTTGCCAGGAAGTGGCGGATGGGGTAAGGATACGCCGTGTCACCTAACGTCGTTTTGCGGAGGTGAAGTTCATGCGCACGGTCGGTCTTAAGCCTCACTCAGGGGCGGATTTCCAACGCGGAACGTTTAGCCTGTTCATCATTGGCGTGGCGTTGAGGTTCATTCCGGCTGGAATCGCAGCCGCGCCAGCGCCCCGGACTGCGTCGAGCGGTTCGAATTCGAGCAGTGGCGTTATACCAACCTATTCGTTGTCGGTCACGACACCTGGTGGCGGAAATGGAGTGGATTCCGAATAACTCTGGTTGGGCAGCTTGGCGACCACTATCAATTGGAGGGATCCGCGGACCTGGTGTCCTGGACACCGTTGGTCACGTTGACGAATGCGTTTGGGCTATCGCAATACTCCGAGTCGTTTAAGACCAATTTTTCGAGACGATTTTATCGCGCGCTCTTGTTGCCGTAGGAAGGGCAGCTGGACATGACGAATTCAAAGAAGGGAAACCGAGGCGGCAGCCGGAAGCAAGCGGGCCACCTTCTGGCCGGCATCGTCGCCCCGTCACCGCGACGCCGCGGCCCTGAAACCCTGGATGGGGAAAGAAAACCGATCTCGCAGGTTAGGGACATTTGCGGGAAGAAAATCGAATAGCCAATCCGAAACTCAAAAACGCTTCACTCGAATCCTCTGATCCCTCGTCGCCCAAGGCCCCGGAAACGCGCGGGCGGCGGGCTGTCGGGCCACGGATAAAGTGGCCTGCAATTAGCTTGTCGGAAGCTGCGGTTTCTCTGCGGAGAAGGGTTTTGAACGTTTTCGGCCTTGCATGGCTCTTATATCTGTGCGTTCTGGCTCAGTCGGGTCGAAGCGGTGCGATTGGCTTTTGACGAATCGCCCAAACAAGACTATGAAAGAGGCGTGAGATGAACAGCGGGATCGAAATTCGCTGGAAGCACGCGAGCGGCCTGCTCGCGGCAGTGGTAATTTATTGCAGCTCGATCTTGTTGCTGCGGGCGGGCGACCCGGTCATTTTCTCGAACGAAAAGAGCCGGCTGGAACCACAGCGGCCCACCGATGTCGGCAATGACTTCATCAAGTCATGGGAAAGAACGCCCGGGACGAGTCCGTTCGATGTCGTGGTGCCTCCCTATATGCCGCGGCTGAATCCGGCCGACGTGAAAGCGGAAAAGCGCCGCCAACACGCCCAGGATGAACGCCGGAACTGGCTCCTGCTCGGCGAGGGAGAACTCACGGAAAAGGAGAGCCAGGAAACCAGCTTCGGAGTGCGCGACAAGGATTACCTTGTCGATGGCCTCGACAAGGAAATCGGCAGCCGCGATTACACCTTTTACCCTTTGACCAAACAAAAGACCGCCGGCCAGGACCGCGCCGGCAGCCAGCCCCGACTCCCCGGCCAGTCGCAAACGGCGAACGCCAATCCAGCCAGTGCGCCAAAGGCTGGTTCGTCCGCCGACGCCGACGGTGGGCCGCGGAAGTCCTCCGACTTAACACGAGATCGCGACCCTCAATTCGGCGCGCATACGGCCAGCGAGCTGGATTTGAGAAACATGCTGGACTCCAGGCCCGGCAGTCCACGTCACCCGGACAAGTCCGAACTGACCCTGCGTGAGCTTCTCAACAACGGCCCGTCCGCGGCTTCCGATCAAGCACAGCACCAGCGACGGGAGGAGTTCAGTCGCTTTCTAAATTCTCCTGCGCCCAGCGCTCCTCTGTCCGGACCGGCCGACCCCATCAATTTTCACGGTCCAGATCAGACCCTGCTGCCACTCAATCCGGTGGTGCCGAATGCCTTTGACGCACCCGCCAGGAGTGTTGTCGCCGACTCCTTTATTCCTGGCCCGGACTTTGGCGCTTCCGGCAGTCGTCCTTCCCAGCCCGGCCTGTTTGACTCGAACCCTTCTCGCGCCGGCGCCGCGAACGGTTTCCCCTCCCCTGCTTTGCAGCCCCAGCAGCCCCCGCAGCGGATGCAAGTGCCGACCTTCGAGATGCCCCGACGCCCCAATCTCTTCGCGCCTTGAATCGGTTCGGCCTGCTCACGGCCTTAGTGGCGCTTTGCGGCGCCACCGTTGCTTCGTCGCGTCCCCGCGCCGCCCAGCCGGTGGATCACGGCAACCTGGGCGCGGGCGAAGGCCCGGCGTGGCATCCGGACGGCTACCTTCTGTTCACCGGCGGCGGGCGCATTACCAAACGCGACGCGCGGGGTAACGTCACCGTTTTCCGCGAAGACGCCGGCGGCGCGAATGGACTCCTCTTCGATCAACAGCGCCGGCTGGTAACTTGCGAAGCCGGGCGCCGTCGCGTGACGCGCACGGAACGCGAAGGCAGCATCACCGTTTTGGCGGATAACTACCAAGGCAGCCGCTTCAATTCGCCGAATGATCTGACCCTTGACTCGAGCGGGCGCGTTTACTTCAGCGACCCGCGCTACGGTCCGCGCGATGACATGGAAGTGCGCGACGCTCGGGGGCGGCTGGTTGAAGGGGTCTATCGCATTGATGCGCCGGGGCAGGTCACGCGAATCATCACCCACGAGGTGGAGCGTCCCAATGGCCTCCTGGTTGGGCCAGGAGATGAATACCTCTACGTCGCCGACAACAATAATAACACCGTCGGCGGCGCGCGTAAATTGTGGCGCTTCGAGCTTCGGACCGACGGCTCCATCGAGCCGCGCCACCGCAAACTGATCTTTGACTGGAAGGACGCGCGCGGCCCCGATGGCTTCAAAATGGACCAACGCGGGCGGCTCTACGTCGCGGCGGGCCTGAACGCGGCGAACCCGCCGTTCGAGACCGCCGCAAAATTCCGCGGCGGCATTTACCTGCTAACACCGCTCGGACGGCTCTTGAAGTTCGTGCCGATACCCGACGACGAAGTGGCCAACTGCGCGTTTGGCGGCGCCGACCTGAAGACGTTGTTCATCACCGCCGGCGGTCATTTATGGAGCTGGCGGGTTGACACGCCGGGGCGAGTCGCGTTCGCGGGGAATTGAGCTGCCGGCAGAAATTCCTTTTATCGAATTCACTTGCCGGCCGTGCAGACGCGCACAGAATGAGTCCCGTGTGGGAAGCGTCGCGCGAGGTTGGCGGATGCGCCTTGACGAGGGAGGACGCCCTCACCCCGTCGCTGCGCGCGGCCACCAGCTCCCCCGGGAGAGGGAGAATCGGAAGCGGTCGCTAGCAGGTTCGGAATCCCGGTTTTAGGCGGCACGTGCGCCGCGCCGGCTAATGCCGGGACTCGGAACACCGTTACTTGGGCCCATAGCTCAGCGGTCAGAGCAGGCGACTCATAATCGCTTGGTCGCAGGTTCAAATCCTGCTGGGCCCACCATACTTACGACCGGGGAGGTTGGTTTCTGGGCCGCTTTTGAGGAGCGTTTTTCTAGCGAAATACGGCTGCCAGTTTTCTCCATTCGGGTTTGAGCCGGGCACCGGGTCTGGTTCAGGCGATAAGAGGGAAGCGAGCTTTTCCTCGAAACGTAAAGCGAATAACTTACCATTTCAGCGTTCGTTCACGTATCGTAACAGCTCACTTCTTGGAATCAGCACTCGGCGAAGGGCGGCCAATGTATGAAGAGCTTTCCGTCGCACGAAGCGTCGAACCATTTCTTCACAAACACCCAATTCAGCGGCGCTGCTCTTTACGTCGAGGGTCTGACATTCGATGGTTGCGATTGCGCGCATAACTCATCTTTCACGAATGAACAGCCTACGACTCAGCGCAACTTCTTTGGTGTAGCTGATACACAATGCACAAGCATTAGAGATGAGAATCTGCGTTGTCGCAGCCTACGGCGCAACGACGACGATGCGGAAACCGATGTGGTCCGCTCGCCGCTGCGGCTCGTACCGCAGGCGGTAGGCTGACCGACAGTATTTTCCGTCGTCACCCCAATTGCCGCCCCGGCGAGCGCGCGAGAATGTGCCGTCCCGGTTCGCCGATCCTTTGATGGCGGACAAATCGGGATCGTCACCGCCCGGCAACTTTTGATGATACCAATCCCGGCACCACTCGAAGACGTTGCCGTGCATGTCATGCAGGCCCCAAGCATTGGCGGGATAGCTGCCGACTGGCGTGGCTCGATGAAGTGACGGTCCCGCCTCGGCCCCGTTGTACGGCTTCTCCCCGTGGAAGTTCGCCTGCTTGCTGCTCAACTTATTGCCGAATGAAGTTGCGGTCGTCGTTCCGGCCCGGCAGGCGTACTCCCACTGCGCTTCGGTGGGAATTCGGAATTCCCATTCTTTGGGATGATCGCCGGAGGCGTGCGCTTGCTCGGTTAGCTTCTTGCAGAATTTCTCGGCTTCGTCGAAGTTTACTTCAACGACCGGGAAGTCGTCGCCCTCGCCGGCCGGCTGCTTGCCGGGAAACTCACCGACCACCCGCTTCCACTCGCCTTGCGTCACTTCGTACTTCCCGGCCCAAAAGCCCTTGGTCAGCGTCACCGCGACCTGCGCCTCGTCGGGCTGCCGCTCGGCTTCGTTGGGCGGGCTGCCCATGAGGAAGCGACCGGGCGGGCACCAGCAAAGTTTAACGCCACCGACTACGCGCTCATCCCCGGCCTTTGAGCCCACAAAGGACGCCGGCCGCGCGAGCGACAGGCGGGAGTTTGGCGCTAGACGGTCGTTATGCCGAGTGGAGGCGCAACCGCAAAGGATCGCCACAGTAATCAGCATGATCGGCGCGCGAGTCATATTCACAGTCCGGGTCGGCAACCAGATTTGATGTAGAAAAGGACAGAGACAGCAAGCCGAAAGGACCAACGCAAGCGTCCCACGGATGCGCGGAACGGTGAATCACTCGACGCGAACACCCGCTCGACAAACGCGCGGGGCGTATAAACAATAACATCCCAGAAGGACGCTGCCGTTGGCCCACCGCTAGTCCGATGCGCTCTCACCTCTGACGCGGGCCAATGCACCAGAGGCGCTTGTCGGTGCGGATGAAGATGTCGCCGTCGGAGAGGGCCAACGAGGCGTTCATGGGTTCGCCACCGATGGAGTTGACGGCGAGGAGAGCGAACTGCGGCGCGGCTTTCAGCATGAAGACGTCGGCGTTCCGGTTCGGCACGAATTGAGGAAGCACAAGTTGTGGTAGAGAACGAGTGAAGAGGCGTATCTCGATTATTTCCTCAAAATAGGGACGCCGGCTGCCGACATTAACTGCAAGGAGGGTCCGTAGTGTTCGGGCCCGGTTGCATTGATGACGGCAACCGGGCCTTTAATTTGCGGCGATATTACTTTTGCGCCACGCTGGTGATTTCGCCGCTCTCGAGTTTGGTCCGCAGCCGCTGCCCCGCGCGCACCGCCCGGGCGGCGCGAATGATCTTGCCGGAGCGGGCATCCATCGTGATGGAATAGCCGCGCCCCAACGCGTTTTCGGGCGAGAGCAGCCGCAAGCGCGACTCGAAGCCCACCAAGACATTCCGCGCTTCCTTGCACTGAAGCCGCGTGCGCTCGCGCAGCCGGCGCGCCAGATCGCGCAAGCTCTGCCGGCGCGGGAGCACGAGCAGCGAAGGTCTCAATCGGAATAATCGCTCTTGCAACGTCCGCCAGGCGGTCCGCTGCTGGCGCAGGCCGCTCCGAACGCACCGCACCAGCGAGGTCTGCAAATCATCCAGCACTTGCAGTTGCTCGTTGAGCAACCGGCGTGGGTGGACGCGGGCAAGGCGTTGCGCCAGTTGCCGCGCCGCATCCTCCTCCTGGCCGAGCCGTTGCCGGAGCAGCTTGCCCAGATATTGCGCGCTGTCGGCCACGAACGCCCGGCTGGAAAACGCCCCTTCAGTGATGATCTCCGCCGCGGCGCTGGGAGTGGCGCCCCGCGCGTCGGCGACAAAGTCGCTGATGGTGAAATCAATTTCATGGCCGACAGCGGAGATGACTGGTGTCGTTGACTCGAAAATCGCGCGTGCCACTGGTTCTTCGTTGAACGCCCACAAGTCCTCCAAACTGCCGCCACCGCGAGTAACCAGAATCAGATCCAGCTTGCGTTGCGAGGCCGCCAGGCCGCCGGGCGGCGCGGGCGCCGCCGCGGCACTCCAGTCGTTAAGCAGGCGGATCGCAGCGGCGATCTCCTCGGCCGCCCCCTGCCCTTGCACGCGGCAAGGCGCCAGCACGATCTCCAGGCCCGGTTGACGCCGTTCAATCACGTGCAGCACGTCGCGAATCGCCGCGCCGGTCGGCGAGGTCACCAGGCCGAGGCGCTGCGGATAGCGCGGCAGGGGCCGTTTGCGTTCGGGAGCGAAAAGCCTTTCAGCCTGGAGTTTTTGCTTTAATTTTTCGAAGGCCAGTTGGAGCGCGCCCACGCCCCGCAATTCCACCGAGAGCACGCGCAACTGGTATTGACCGCGCGGCTCGTAAACCGTGAGTTCGCCCTGAAGAATCACCTTCTGCCCGTCCTGCAACAGCTCGCGCTGGGCCGCTGCTTCGCCGCGAAAGACGACGCAATTCAACTGCGCATCCGCATCCTTGAGCGTAAAATAGACATGCCCGGAACTTTGCGCGCGGCAGTTGGAAATCTCGCCGGTGACCCAGATCAGGCCGATCTCCTTTTCCAGAATGCGCCGCACCGTGGCCGTCAGTTCGGAGACCGTGAGCACGCGGCGGATGGCTTCGGCTGGGAAGAGTTCACCGAAGTCCCACTGCGATTTCACGTTTTTGGCCATGATCCTGTTGGCTGGCGGCGAGGTTCGTCTTTCACGCGCCCTCAGACGCCTTCAAACTCTCCGAAATCCGCTGGATGCGCAACGCCCGGCCGCTCGCCTCGTCAATCTCCACGACCGCGCCCTGCAAGAGCACGCGCTCTGTGGCGACGCCAAAGCGCTGCGGCGTGTTGGTAAGGAAGCGCCGGATGATCGGCTCGATTTCCCGGCCCAACACGCTTTCATGCGGGCCGGTGAAGCCCGCGTCGGTCAAGTACGCCGTGCCGCCGGGGAAAATCTGTTCGTCCGCCGTCTGCACATGGGTGTGCGTGCCGATGACCGCGCTCACCCTACCGTCGAGCATGCGCGCCATGGCGATCTTTTCCGAAGTGGCTTCGGCGTGCATGTCCACGACGATGATCCGGGTCTCCTGGCGCAATCGCGCTGCCTCCGCCTGGGCGAGCGGGAACGGATTGTCGAGGTCGGGCATGAACACGCGGCCCTGCAGGTTCATAACGGCGAAGGCTGGCTGGCCGGGAAGCTGGAAGACCCGTCCCCCATGCCCGATGGTGCCGGCCGGATAATTCAGCGGCCGGAGAAAACGCGGTTCGGTTTCGAGGAGTTCGGTCACTTCCTTCTGGTCCCAGAGGTGGTCGCCGGTGGTGATCACTTCCACGCCCGCGGAAAAAATCTCCGCAGCGGTTTTGGGGGTGATGCCGGCGCCGCCGGCGGAGTTTTCACCATTGGCAATCACGGCGTTCAGCGAGTGGCGTCGGCGCAACAGCGGCAGGAGTTGTTGCACGGCGCGGCGGCCCGGCTGGCCGACGATGTCGCCGATGAAAAGGACGTTCACGGCGCAAACAGTAATGAGGGCGGCATTGCGATCAAGCAAAACGCCACTTTTCAAAAACCACTCGTCACGCGGGCGAGTTCCGCTATAAAGGGCTTATGACGAATCGAGAAGTGATTGGCACCCACCAGAAGGCCCTGCAGATAAACCTCGACGACACCAAATATGGCACGTTCGCCGAAATTGGCGCGGGGCAGGAGGTGGCGCGCTGGTTTTTTCGCGTCGGCGGCGCGGCGGGGACCATCGCCAAGACGATCTCCGCTTACGACATGACAATCAGCGACGCCATTTACGGCGCCGCCGAGCGTTATGTGACCCGCCAGCGCCTGCAAAGCATGCTCGATCATGAGTACGGGCTATTGTTGGAACGGTTGAAGGACAAACGCGGGGCCACGACTCGATTCTTCGTGTTTGCCGATACCGTTAAGGCCCGCGGTTACAAGGCCGTGGACGATTCGCACGGCTGGCTGGGTATTCGGTTTCAGACGCGGCCCGGGTCCGAGCCGGCCCAGATCATCATCCATGTCCGCATGTTGGACAAAGAAAACCTCCAGCAGCAGGAAGCGCTTGGGATCGTCGGCGTCAATTTGATTTATAGCGCCCTCTCCCTTCACGGCAAGGAGACGCTCATCCCCGCGTTGCTGGACAATTTGACGCCCGATCGGGTCGAGGTGGACATGATCAAGTTTTCCGGCGCCGGGTTTGATAAAGTGGACAATCGGCTGATGGCGCTGCAACTGGTTCAACAGGGTTTGACCAGTTCGGCGATGTTCACGGCGAACGGGGAGGTGGTGCAGGCCGCGGAGGTGCTCTACAAGAAAGCGATCCTCGTCGAGCGCGGCAGCTTTCGGCCGGTCACCAAAGTGACGCTGGACATGCTCGAATGCGCCCAGGCCCAATTCATCCAGGAACCCAACGTGCAGGGCGAGCCGGCGGTGGTGCTCATGGAAATGACGCTCAAGAACCTGACCGATGGCGGCCAGATCGATCATTTGGATTTCCTGGATCGGGTCGATATCCTGGGGGCGCTGGGCAAGACCGTGCTGATTTCCAACTTCGCCGAATTCCACCGGCTGGCCGCCTACCTCTTTCGCTATACTAAAAAGATGATCGGCATCGTGATGGGCGTGCCCACGCTGCGCGACATCTTCGACGAAAAATATTACGCCGACCTCGAAGGGGGCATCCTGGAGTCGTTCGGCCGGCTGTTCAAAAACGATTTGAAGTTTTACGTCTATCCGCTGCAGGACCCGGCCACCGCTTCGATTATCACCTCCGGCAATCTTCGCGTCGCGCCGAATCTGCGCCATCTCTACGCCTACATGATGGAGAACCTGTACATCCAGGGCCTGCGCGACATCCACGAGGAGTGCCTGCCGATTTTCTCGCGCGACGTGCTGGCGAAGATTCGCAAGGGCGATTCGAGTTGGGAGAACATGGTGCCGCCCCAGGTCGCTGGCTTGATCAAGCAACGCAAGTTGTTCGGCTTTGCCGGGTGACACGATTGCCCCGGCCAAACCTCCGTTGCTCAATCGGGTCAAACATTGACACGGCTCGAAGGGTCCAGATGATTGGCCCATGACACCGCACGAAGTGAGGCCGCGAGGCCCAGGAAATTCGCGGGCGCCGTGGGGGCGGCATCGCGCCGCCGCAGTTCTTCTCCTGGTGGTCCCGCTCCTGGCGCTGGTTTCGTGCAAACCCAAATCCAGCGATGAATTCCGGCGCCTGACCAACGTCGGCAAGAATTATTACGACCGGGGCCAGGGCGAAAAGGCGGTAACCACCCTCCAGCAGGCCCTCGCGCTGGCGCCATCGCTCCCCGACGCCCACCTCAACCTGGCCAACGCGTTGCTGCTCGCCAATCAACCGGACAAGGCCCTCCAGCAAACGCAGGAAGTCCTGGACCTGGACCCGAATTCGGCCGCCGCGCATTACCTGAAGGGTTGCGCGCTGCTCCGTCTGGGCAAATCCGAACCGGCGGTCAAGGAGTTGCAGACGGCCAAGGACATCGACCGCACGATCAACGCCGTCACTTTTCAATTAGGTCGCGCGCGCCAGCAGTTGGGCCAATTCGAGACCGCCATCGCCGATTTTCAAGAGACCGTCGCGTTCGAGACGAATCACCCCGCCGCCTACTACACCTTGGCCCAGGCCCTCCGGCGCGCCGGTAAGACCGACGAAGCGAACCAGGCCCTCGCGCAACATGAAAAAATCCGGGCTGGGCAAGCGGG
>WNGH01001808.1_pt1 | contig 23626 bp, 27 predicted proteins | sample 5400631 | NCBI WGS metagenome assembly WNGH01 (sample SAMN13153373, study PRJNA577476) | soil metagenome | isolation source: 115 cm soil or saprolite under Garry oak tree replicate 1 | place: USA:California | collected 2016-06-15
GTGGGCTGTCAGCTGCGCCCTGGCCTGTGCCCGGTTTCCGCGCAGCGCATCGAGCAGCTGGCGGTGATCGTCTGCGGGATGGCCTGCCGGACGGCTTCGGCGACCTGCTCGGTGGTGCTCAGCCGCTGGATGGTCACGCCTAGGCCGGTGATCGGGCTCGCCATGATCACGATTCTCCCAGCGCCACATCCCGGCCAGCACGGTGCTCGCCGGCCAGGCGGGCTGTGAGGGCGGCCACCGCGGCGTCCTGGATGCCCAGGCCGGTCAGGTCGGCCACGGTCAGTTCATCCTCGGCGGTGCGGCCGGCCAGCCGGCCCGATGCCACGGCAGCGAGCTCGCCGTACACCGACCCGGCGTCGAAGATGCCAGCCTGGAGCGCGGTCTTGACCGCGAACACCGGGGCTCCTTTCAGGTAGGCCCCTTTCACGTGCAGCTCACCGTCGATATCGGGCAGGTGCAGCTCGAACGGCGTCGGCATCACCGCCCCGCCCCGGTCGGCCATGGCGAAGGCCTCACGCACCGCCGCGAGGGCGTCGCCCATTCGGACAAGCCGCTGAACGGCATCACGGTCAAGGACCCGGACCACCGAACCGCCTTCCCCTTGAAGCCTGCGCTGGCGGCACGCCTGCCAGCGGCTCTGGCCGAACATGTGCCGCAGGGAGTGTTTCCGTGGCAAGCAGCCCCCACCGGGAAGCCGCGCGATGTCACGACCATCAGGCAGCAGCTCGCCGTCTTCCGTGCCTGCCTTAACTGGCTGATGGGCAGGGGGTACGTCGACCGATCCCGGGTTGCCGTGGTCGGGCATGACTACGGTGCCATGTATGGCGCGCTGCTCGCCAACGCAGATCCCCGGGTGCACGCCGCCGTGCTGGCAACGCCGGATGCGACCTGGGGTCATTGGTTCGTCAAGTACTGGCTGGGCTTCACCGGCAAGCGGGCCGCGCGGTATGACGCCTTGTTCGCCGGCCTGCCGCCCGTCCGCCACGTATCCCGGCTCGGCAAGCGGGAACTGTTCCAGTGGGCCGGCCAGGATATCTTTGTCAGCGCCAGCGTGCGGCAGCGATTCGCCCGGCACGCGCCGCGGGCGCGGGTAGACCTCTATCCCACTTCTGATCATCAGCTGACCGATGCTGCGCAGGCAGACCGCGACGCTTTCCTCGAGCACGAGCTCAGCCTGGCGCGATGATCGGCCCGGAGGAGGCGGCCAGCTCCTGTTCCAGCCAAGTCCTGCCGCGGGTCCGCGCGGTGAGCCGCACGCCGTCAAGGGTGGCGGCAATCCGCTGGGCGGCGGCATGCGCTGCGCCGATGGCGTCGGACCCGGCGTCCTCGAGGAACCGGCAGACAATATCGCCGTCACGGTCCTGCGCCCAGCCGCCGACGATCCTGCCGTCCCACCATAGCGTCGGGCCGACGTTGCCGGCCCGGTCGAACAGCCTGGGACCGTGCTCCCCAAGGAACCAGTCCCGATGTCGCCAGCCCATGGGGGTGGAATCCAGCCCGGGCAGCAGCGCCGCCCACGGTTCCACATCCGGTGGTGGCTCCCGGTCGTCCGCCAGGACGATGCCGGGCGCGCCATCCAGGTCCACCTCGGCCGGCTGCAGCTCAGTGAGCACCCGCCTGACCTGTGCTTTGCCCCAGCCGGCCCACCAGCGCAAGTCCTCGGCGGTAGCCGGGCCGTACGCCAGGAGCCAGCGGCGCGCCAGTTCCACTTCGGCGCTCTCCGTCGCCCAGTCGGCCAGTCCCTGCGGGCACCACTGGCTCAGCGGTGCCCATCGGTACTGGTGGGAGGTCCACGAGCCACGCGGACGGGCCCGCACGACCTGGCCCTGGGCGGCGAGCAGGAACAGCACCCGGCTGGAGACGCTCTGCCGCCCTTCTGAGCTCGTGCCCCTGGCCACCACCAGCTGAGTCCGAAGCCGCGGGTCATCGGCCGCGAGTTCGGTCGCCGTCGCCTCGCCGCGCGCGGTAAGGGCGCTGACCGCGGCCCGCTCGACCGCCGCCAGCCAGCCCTCGACGTCGTCGCCGACACCGGACTCGGCCAGCCACGACAGCAGCTTGCGGCGCTCCCTGGCAGCGACCGCGCGGGAGCAAGCGGCCTGGATGAACGGCGCGATGTCTAGGGTGGCGACGAAGACGGTGCGGCGCATTCCCAGCAGCCGGATCAGCGTCTTGTCCTGGTACAGGGCTTGCTCCACGGACCGGATGCCCCCGGCCGCCATCCGGGCCAGCATGGCCAGGTATACCGACGAGGGATCCGTGCTGTGCACCGCGACCAGCGAGCGGGCCACCTCGACCGGGCCGGCGGCCAGCGCGCCGCTCGCGAGGTGATGCCGCATCCCCAGCCTGGCCCGTCGCTCCCGCACTCCGATCCGCTGCACCATCGGAATCTTGCCAAATGCCGCCTCGGCATGGACGCTCAGGCCATCGCGCGCTAGCCGGCGGGCGGTGAACTCGGTCAGCGGTCATTCGCGTGCCGGGCGAGCAGGTCCGCACTAGCCGCGGCGGGGTTCATGTGCTCAGGCGGCGCGGCGGGCACTGCCGGCTGCTGGCCGGCCGGGCGGCGGGCAGCAATGTCCGGGCGCGGGCCCGCCGAGCCTGGCCCGCGGCGGGGCGGGCGCGGCGGATAGCTCGCCGATAAGCTGCCGGACCCAGCGCATACGGTCCAGGGCCGCCTCGGGGTGGTCGCCGAACTCCTGCGCCATCTGGCTGGCGCATCCGCGGGTGCCGAGCTGCCGCACGGTGCGGCTGATCGCCTGCGCCACTGCCCCGGCAGCGGGGGCATCCGATCGCTGCAGCCCCGATGCGAACAGGGCCTCGCACCTGGCGTCGTTGACATTCAGCCGGGCCATGACAAGCCTCCGCGCCTTCCCCGGCCGGGCCCGCCGCCCGGCTCGATGGAGCTGACTCAATGAATGAGAAGCCGCCCGGCGCTCGCGCCGGGCTGTGTCCCGGGCCCAGGGTGGGTCCAGGAGCCGGCCGCGGGCAAGGGGAGGCATCCCCATGCCCGGGCGGCGGCACCCGCAGCGGCACACCGCAGCCAGTTTCTCCTTCACCGATACAGAGCGGGCACGGCCCCGCCAGATACCAGCCCCTGCCGGATGCACGCCCCGGCCGGCGTCACCGCTCCAGCCAAGCGCGAACCCCGACGTCCGCCCTGACGCTTTGGCCGGTTACTGTACGCGTCAGTTCGAGATCATCGACCCTCTCGTCGAGCCGCAGGCATTCTCCTAGGACGACCAGGGCCGGGCGGTCGACCTCGACGAGGTCCCGGAGCTATCCGGCGTTGATGCCGCGAGTTCCTGGTGAAGCAACCTCTACGGGTTGGTTCCCGATTCGGGGAGGATGGCGGGGAGGCCGAAGCTGTGGAAGGCGTCTGGGGTGAGGAAGGCGGTGATCTCCTGGATCTGCGCGCCGCGCAGGGTGAGCACGTCGACGGCGCGCGGCAGGAAGGTCTGTGTCTTGTCGTCGCAGGCGTAGAGGCCGAAGGCGAGCTGCCCGTTCGCGCGAGCGGGGATGAGGCGCCAGCGCGTCGCCCCTGCCAGCGGCCCGCCGCTGAGGAAGATGGCGACCTGTTCGCGGCCGCGGTACCACGTTGGCAGGGGCGGCATCGCCAGCCTCGCGTCTTCGGCGAGCATGGCGACGACCGCGTCGACGTCGTTGCGCTCCCAGGCGGTGACGTAGCGCTGCACGACCTGCCTCAGCGCGCCGTCGCTCAGTGAGCGCAGCGTCGCCTGCTGACTTTGTTCCGGCAGTCGGGAGTATCAGCACGGCGCGCTGTCGCGCGGGCAGGTGCTGGAGTGCCGCGATGAAGGCGAGCTCGACGCCCTCGCGCTGCTCATAACGGGCCTCCGGGCTGGCCAGGCCGCTGCCGAGCGCCAGTCGCTCATCCGGGTAGGGTTCGAGCCACACCGCCTCGGTCACTGGCTCGGCGGGGCCGTCGTGGGGGTCGGCGGCGGGCCCGTAGTCGACCGGGAGCACTCGTCTGGGCCGTCGCTCGATCGCCCTGAGGCAGGCGTTTGTCGCGATCTTGTAGAGCCAGGAGCGGACCGAGCTTCGGCCCTCGAACCGCGGCAGGCCGCGCCAGGCGCGCAGCAGCGTCTCCTGCAGCGCATCTTCTGAGTCCGCGACCGAGCCGAGCATTCGGTAGCAGTGGGTGTACAGCTGGCCGCGGTACGGTCCGGCGAGTCGGCCGAAGGCATCGTCGTCGCCCCGCCGGGCGGCCTCGAGCAGCTCGCGCTCGCTCGCGTTCAACACCGTGCGAGCCGCTCTCGTCCCGCGTTCAGGCCCGGTCGTCATCGTTTTGGCTGCCAGATAGCGAGCTCGCCGCACTGTGGCGCCGAAATGACACTGCGCCATCCGGTCGGCCCCTCGCGCGGCGCCAGCAGCACCGAGGCGCCGAGCTGGCGCGCGCGTTCGGTGGATTCTTCGATCTGGTCGACCTCGACGTAGGGCAGCCACAGCGGGCGCGCGATGCCGCATTCGACGATGCCGCCGCCGAAACTCCCGCCCAGCTCGAGGGCGAGGTAGGAGCCGCATCCGGTCTCGATCAGCTGCCGACGCCAGCACAAGAGTTTCGCATAGAACGCGCTTGCCCGCGCCTGATCACCGGTGTGGAGCTCCAGGTGAACGACAGGCCTGGGACTGGGCATATGCATGGTCATGTTACTTGTGACCCGCGCTTTGGCCGGAATCCATCGCCGCCGGAGCAGAATCGGTGAGCGAGATCCCGGCCGCGCTGGTATACCCCGCGCTGGGCGGCGCCGGCGGAGGGAGCGGGATATGCCTGCCCGCGGGAAAGGAGTAGCACGCCGAGTGCTGTCATAGTGAGACCGCCGACCACCACAAGGCCGGCCAACGGAAGCACCCCGCAACCGCCCCTGACGCGGCACAACGGCACCGAACCCACCCGCGTGTGCTCTTGACCTGCGGGTTAACCGGCGGGACGATGGTCGCTCAGCTCGGATACCGGGGGTGCGAGCATGGCAACGTACGTGTCTTTGATCAACTGGACTGAGCAGGGCATCAAGAACTTCCGCGATACGACTCAGCGTGCCCAGGATTTCTCCAGGCTCGTCGAAAGCTTCGGCGGCAAGGTCCGCGAGCTGCTGTGGACCGTCGGTGACTACGACATCGTCTGCGTCGCCGAGTTCCCGGACGAGGAAGCGGGCGTGGCTGCGCTGCTGCAGGTCGGCTCGGCGGGGAGCATCCGCTCCAACACCTTGCGGGCCTTCAACGCAGAAGAGATGGCCAGCATCATTCGCCGGACTGGCTGAGGAATCTCGGACGGCAGAGCGCCAGGCGCGCTGCTCTGGCGGTGCGCAGGGCGTTCCTGCCGCCGCGGCCGGCCGCAACAAGCGAGGCCATGGCTACGGCAGTCACTAAGCCATCGTCTTCACTGATCGCCGTGCTCTGTGCGGCTACTAGATCGAACGGCGCCGGGACGGGTCCGGGTACTGGCCCAGCCGGGGCACGTCGGCGGAGCTGGGCGTGGCGGGAAGCCAGTGCAGCCAGGCAGGACAGCCAGCGGACGTCATCATCGCTGGCGACATCCAGCGGGCTGAGGTCAAGCCCGGCCCGCCAGGTGATCGCGGGAAGCCGGTCCGGGAGGGGCACCGGTCCGCGCGGCGTGCAGCGCAGGACGGGCGCCAGGGGGTCCTGGCCCGCGATCTGGTGCCCGGCGTAGTCGTAGGAGTAGCGGTCGAACAGCAGGGTGAGCCCGGCGCTGGCGCCGACCTCGATCAGCGCCAGCGGCGGCGGCAGCTGGGCCAGCGCCGGCAACAACGTGGCGCAGCGGGCCGGCTCGTTGGTCTGCGTGCGCCGGGCCATCATCACCCCGGCCAGCTCAGCGCTGTTCTGGCGGATCAGGGCCCGCAGCCCGGTGATGTCGGCCGGTGCGCCCAGCAGATAGCGGGCGGCTGCGAACAGCAGGTTGGGCTGGCGCTTTTCCGGCGGCAGCGTGCCGAGGAAACGCAGCACGGCGGCATCCTCAGCGACGGACCCGGCCAGGCACTCATAAGCCGGGCTGCGGCCGCGGGCGTCCTCGGCGAACGCCCGGTAGTTCTCCGCGGCGCTCACCGCCAGGTCATGACCATGCATCGCCACGCCCGAACGCTACCGGCCGCAGGGCAGGCCGGGCCCGGCTGGCCGACCGCCAGTAGCGCGTGAGGGCATTCCCCGCACCCTCGCGGCGATCAAGAAGACCGCAGAATCAGGCTGACCTCGCCCGCTGAGCGAATGCCTTGACGGGATATTGCGCCCGCGACAACTATGGCCATCTGAAGGGATCCGCTGCCGACTGACATTGTCGCGTCGCGGGGGACCACCCGACGACCGAGCAGGAGTCCCGGTTGGACGCCAGAGCGCCCGCATTCCGCTGCCAGTCGTGCCGCCTACGGTGAATCGCGACCATGGTGCCTTGAGCGGCCAGCGCAGGCCGGCTGCTGGCGGTGCTGCGGCAATGGTGGCTGCGCTGGCCAGGGCGGGCACCCGGGTGCTATTCGGCCTGCCCGGCGGTGGCCCGAATCTGGATGTGGTGGGGGCCGCCGCGGCGGCCGGGCTGCGCTTTGTGCTTACCCACGGTGAGTCAGCGGCTACGATCATGGCCGCTACCTGCGCCGACCTGACCGGAGTTCCGGGCGCCGCGGTGGTTACCCGCGGTCCTGGGCTCGCCAGCGCCATCAATGGCATCGCGCACGCAGCGCTGGACCAGCTTCCAGTCGTCGTCATCGCCGACACCGTCCGGGCGGTGGAGGCAGACCGGATCAGCCACCAGCGGCTAGATCAGGTGGCGCTCGGCCAGTCGGTGGCCAGGGCGGTAGTGACGGTCGGCCAGACACGCGCTGACGATGCGACCGCGGATGCGATCAGGCTGGCGCTCACGCCGCCGGCCGGGCCCGTGATCGCTCTCCTGGACGACAGCAGCGCCTCTCACCGCGCCGGCTCGGGCAGGCCTGCGCGGAACGGCGCGGCTGGTGTCAGCGGCACCCGCGCGCTCGGCCTGGCTGGCGCCGCGGCCGGCGGCAAGGGTCTCGCCGTGCTGGCGGAGGCACTGCGCTCGTCCAGGCGGCCGGTCGTCCTGCTCGGCGCCGCCGCCATCTCGCACACCACCGCTATCCGCGCCGCCCTGAACGGCAGCGCGATCCCGGTGCTGCACACCTACCGGGCGCGCGGCATCATGCCCGACTCCGCTGCCGAAGCCGCCGGGCTGGTAACCGGCGGCACGATGGAATGGCCCCTGCTGGCCGCCGCCGATCTCATCATCGGGCTGGGTGTCGACGAAACGGAAATGATCCCCGCTGCCTGGGACTATGCCGCGCCCACGGTGCTCGTCACCGAGCATCCGGCTGCGCCAGGTAGCGCGACTTATTTCACCGGGGCCACCACCCTGACGGCATCGCTGCCTGCGGCGATTGACCTGCTGCCGGCCTGCCAGGGCCAGCGCGCCTGGCCCCCCGCTATCGGCCGGGAAACCCGGATGACAGCCGCGCGCCGGCTGGCCGGGGCAGCCAGCGCCGCGTCTGGCATGCTGGCGCCGCAGCGGCTGGCCGCGGTGACGCGAGCGCATGTCCCGCAGGAATCGATTGCCACCGTGGATGCGGGCGCCCATATGCTGGCGGTGATGCCGCTGTGGGAGGTGGAGGAGCCGCGCCGGCTGCTCATCTCCAGCGGGCTGGCCACGATGGGCTTCGCGCTGCCTGCCGCCATTGCCGCAGCGCTGTGCTCTCCGGGCCGGCCGGTGGTGGCCTTCACCGGAGACGGCGGCCTCGCCATGACGCTGGCCGAAATCGAGACCGCGGCCCGGCTGGCGCTGCGGATCGTGGTGATCGTGTTCAACGACGCCGCCCTTAGCCTGATCAAGATCAAGCAGCGGCCAGCCGGGCAGGGCGGCGGCGAGGCCGTCGAGTACGGACCAGTTTCCTATGCCCGCGCTGCCGAGTCGATGGGCGCCGCGGCGGCCGCCGTCAGCACCGAAGCCGAGCTGACCGCTGCCCTGGCCGAGGCGCTGCGCCGAGACGGCCCGACGGTGATTGACGCCCGGGTTGACCCGGCAGGCTATCCCGCGATCATGGACCTAAGCCGGGGCGGCGCAGGGCGCCGGCCTGAGTCAGCCCCGGTGGTCGCGGTAGGAGGTGGGAGGCCAGCGGACCAGCGAGAAGGCATCCGCATCCGTACATCGCCCGAGGGCAGCGCCAATGATGCGAAGGAGCGTGCGCAGTGGCCATTACCGTAGCGAAATTCAAGGACGTCGCCGAGGGTACTCAGCCGGGGCAGTTCACCATCGGCGAGCGAGAGCCGGTGGCAAGCCTGGCCGATCTGGACCCCAGCTTCAAACGGCTGCTGGATGAGCCGGTGACTGCCATCGTCGCCGTGCTGGGCGGCGGCGACCAGCCCAACCTGACCCCGGTGTGGTTTGACTACGAGGGCGACACGGTACTGCTCAACCTGGCCACGCATCGCAAGAAGGTGGACTGGCTGCGCAAGGCCCCCTATGCCACGTTCCTGCTGATGAACCCGGCGAACGCCTACCACTGGATCAGCATCAAGACGGTGGTGAAGCGGGAGATCTCCGAAGACGACCCAGCCGAAGGGCAGCGCGCCACCGATCAGCTGGACCGGATCTGGGTGAAGTACACCGGCAACGAGCCGCCCTACGCGCTGCGCGATCCGTCCATTGACGAGCGGCGGGTGCTGTTCGAGATGAAGGTCATCAAGGTCGCCACGTTCGGCCGTCCTTAGCCTGGCCGCCCGCAGGGACTCAGCCGGTGTCCAGGATGCCCCGGGTCATCATCGTCGGAGGGTCGGTCGGCGGTCTTACCGCGGCGCTGGTGCTCCGGGACGTCGGCTGTGACGTCCAGGTTTTCGAGCGGTCCTCGACCGCGCTGAAGGCGCGCGGGGCAGGAATCGCCGCTCTGGACGCCACGCTGGATTACCTCCTCAGCCGCGGCGGCTTCCGGCCCTGCGACGTGTGCTCGTCCACCGAGTGGATCCGCTTCCTCAATCGTGACGCCAGCGTCCGGCACGAGCAGCGGCACAGGTACAGGTTCTCCTCCTGGAACACCATCTACCGGTCCCTGCTCGGCCTGTTCGGCGCCGACCGCTACCTGCTGGGCGCCGAGGTGACCGGGTTCGGCCAGCAGGGCGATGCAGTCACGGTAACTCTCGCCTCCGGCTCGCGTGCCGAGGCCGACCTGCTCGTCTGCGCCGACGGAGTCAGCTCGCCCGGCCGGGCCCGACTCCTGCCCGGGGCCAGCCCGTCCTATTCGGGGTACGTGGCCTGGCGCGGAACCATCCCCGAGCGTGACCTGTCTCCCGGCACCCGCAAGGTCCTCGGCGACGCGCTCACCTACCAGGTGCTGCCGAACAGCCACATCCTCATCTACCCGATCCCCGGACTGGACGGCTCGCTGAGCCATGGCGATCGCCTGATCAACATCGTCTGGTACGTCAATGTCGGAGAAGGCGCGCCCCTCGATGCCCTCATGACAGGCAAAGACGGCATCCGGCGCTCGGTTTCGCTGCCGCCCGGCGCGGCCACCGAGCAGGCCGTGGCGAGCATGCGGGCGGCCGCCAGGCAGAATCTCGCTGCCCCCATTGCCGAGGTGGTGCAGGGCATAGCCGAGCCGTTCGTCCAGGTTGTTTATGACATCGAGGTTTCCCGCATGGTGTTCGGCCGCGCCTGCCTGATCGGCGACGCGGCGTTCGCGGTCCGCCCGCACGCGGCGGCCGGCACGGCCAAGGCGGCCGCCGATGGCTGGGCCCTTGCCGACGAGCTCGCGGCGGCAGACGGCGATGTCCCGGCCGCGCTGGCCGCCTGGGAGCCCCGGCAGCTCGCGCTCGGCCGCAGCCTGCTCGCCCGCTGCCGGGACATCGGCGATAGCTCGCAGTTCTCGGGAACCTTCCGCCCTGGGGATCCGCGGCTCATTTTCGGGCTGCACGGCCCGGGGAATTAGGCGCTGCGCCCACAGCGCGACGGCAGCGACGGCATGAAGGAGAAGAAGGAGAAGATGGAATGACCGCTACGATCCTGCGCCAGGAGACCTTTGATCCCGCCGACTACCAGGGCGAGCTCGCAGCAGCCCCGGGGAACCTGGACGTCGGCACCCGGCTGCGGTTCGAGAACGACAACATCCGGGTGTGGGAGGTATGGCTCCAGCCCGGCGAGCGCGGGCCTTTTCACGCGCACACCCGCCGCTACTTCTGGACCGTGGTCGACGGCGGCACCGGCCGCCAGCGCACCGCCGACGGCACCATGATCACCCGCGAGTATCACGTCGGCGACACCAGTTACTCCGAGCACTCACCGGCCGAGCCGATGATCCACGATTTCGAGAACGCCGGCGACACGCCCATCCGGTTCGTCACCGTCGAGCTGCTCGACTGACGAGCCATCGGGCGCCTGGACCGGATAAGCCGGCCCGCTGCGGGCATAGCGCTGAGCGAACCGGCGCAGGATGGCGGGCGGGTGGATGACGTTGCTGCGATGGGCCAGCGCCTTGAGTGCGCCGGCCTGTTCCGGTTCGAAGTAGCCGGCGTGCTTGTAGACCTCGATCCGGGTGCACAGGCCAGCCGCGTCCAGTTCGGGATGGAACTGAGTGGCGTAGGCCCGCAGGCCGATCCTGAACGCCTGCACCGGGCAGGCGGGGGAGGTGGCGAGCAGGACGGCGTGGCCCGGCAGCGCGCTGACTGCCTCCTTGTGGCCGGCGAACGCGTCGAACGTGCCGGGCAGCCCGCGCAGCAGCGGGTCTTTCCGGCCCGCGCGGGTCAGGGTGACCGGAACGGGCCCGACCGGCTCGCCATACCGCCGGTCGACCACTGCCCCCTGGTGGCTGCCGAGCGCCCCGATGCCGTAACAGGCCCCCAGAAACGGGAAGCCCGCGGTGATCACCCGGTCGAGCAGCCCACGCAGGTCTGCCTCGACCTGCCGCTGCACCGGCGATTTCGACCCCTCCGGATCGCTGAAGTTGAACGGCCCGCCGCCGAGGAAGATCCCCGACCATTCAGCCAGATCGATGTTTCCCAGGGGCCGTTGCTCCAGCCGGACCCGGCGCAGGTCACGCTCGCCCAGCCCGGCGAAGGCAAGGAACGACTCGTACTCGCTGTCCGCAGCGGCGTCGTCGGCGCGGATGGCCAGCAGCAGGAACGGTTTCACAAGATCACCCTACGGGGCTCAGGTCCCTGGCACGGCCAGTACGCCAGCGCAGGTCGACCCGAGCAAAACTATTCGACGACAGAGCGCGAGGCCGGTCAGAGTTAGCCCATGGCTATACGCGTTCAGTGCCTGTGCATCGATACCAGCGACCCGGCGAAGATCGCTTCCTTCTGGCAATCCGCGCTCGGCTGGCGCCGCACGTTCGAGGAGGAAGACGAGGTGGTCCTTGAGCCGCCGGACGGAAGCCCGGAGGATGGCGTCGTGCCCGACCTGCTGTTCCTGAAAGTCCCGGAGGGCAAGATCGTCAAGAACCGGCTGCATCTAGACCTTCGGCCCGTCGACCAGGCCGCCGAGGTTGCTCGGCTGGAGGCACTCGGCGCCAGCCAAATCGATGTCGGGCAGGGGGACGTCAGCTGGGTGGTGATGGCTGACCCGGACGGGAACGAGTTCGATGTGCTGCGAGCGTTGACGCCAGATGAGCTGGCTGGGGCCTAGCTGCGGCACCGAGGTCGTAGTGGCGGCGATAGCTCCCGCGGCGGCGCGCGGGCGCGCAGCCACCCGTGACCAAGAATGTGCTCAGTCACATTAAATGGTAGGTCTATCTACCCCAGCGGTATTGCCGGTTTACGGTAACGGGGAGGTATTGGCGGAGACCCGCCGATCTGATCCATTGACATAACTACTTTGCACTGTCATCATCCGATAGCGCTTATCTTGCATCGCAGAAGCGAGGCTCGGACCTGACGAACTGACGAGTGACGAACGTCTCGGTTGCGTTGAAGGGATCTGCAGCACGGGGTAACTTCGGGCCCGCATGAAACCCAACGGGGGGTTCAAATGAAGACCGCAAGACGTGTTCCGATGCTGCTCGGCGGAGCTGCCGCAGCACTCTTGATAATGGCCGATGTACCGGCTATGGCTAGCCCGGTCGGCCGTTATAGCCCGAAAAATACCGACGCTATCTCCTCGATTCTGAGAACTGGGGACGTAGTCACCGGTGTTCGGGGCACGGCAAATGGAAGGGTCGTATTGACGGGTTCGGCGGCGACCGGAAGCGGCACGCAGGCTGCTCCGTTCCTCTACCAAGGCCGTCTCACGAGCGCAGCGGGAGCGGCAGTATCAGTGCTGACGCCAGCATTCCCTGGCGTGACATCGGCGACGTTTTACGGTCCTGATACACACTCCTTCAACCCGACGACCATCCCGAGCGGCCAGATTCGCGCCGTCGGGAGCTACCAGTCGTCGTCGGCGCCGGCCGGCGTCCTCAACCAGGGCATGATCTACCTCGGGCGGGGGAGCGGATCGGGTGGATCATGGACGTCCATCAAGGTGCCCGCTGATGGCACCCACACCGTCGGACATGTGCGGGCATGCCGCAAGGTCCAGGTCAACTGCTTCGTGATGGACACCATCGCGCACAGCACCATGGGCGATCTGGTGGTGGGCAACTACGACCTCAACCCCAGCGTGCCTGGTGGCGTGGCCTCGGGCAACGCGTTCATCTACAACATGACCAGGCATCAGTGGACACTGCTCGAGCTCGGCGGAAGCCTGTCGAATGAGACCACGCTCTATGGCATCTGGCAGGACGGCGGGGACGGCAGCCCGAAATACACCCTGGCCGGCGGCTCCTCGGCCAGGGGAACCCAGCAGGGCTTCCTCATGAACTACAACGAACGGACCGGGACCTTCGGAAAGCCGAAGTACTACAGCTACGGCAACCACCCGGCGCTGTTCACGCACTTCGACGGAATCACAGCCGTGCCGGGTGGCTTTAACCTCGTGGCCATAGGCTCGGCTCAGGCTGCGTCGGTGGCCTTCATTCCGGTGAATGCCCGTAACGGATCCTTTGGCACTGCAAGGTGGCATCCCGTCAATGTCGCGACAAGCCCGTTGTGTTCGGGTGGCTGCATTATTGTGACCGGGAATACCGTGTACAGGAACCGGGTAATGGGGCTCTACATCCCAGCTAATTCCATTGCCATCAACACCTACCTCGCCACCGTGCCGAGGCGGTAGCGACGACCGAGCTCAGGTACCATGGCGGGCTTCTCCGCCGGTTCAGGCAATGAAGAATTCCAGCAGCTCTGGAGCAAGCGCGTCGGCGGACACGTTGTGTGTCTGGCCCGCAAGGACGCGGTGAATCGCACCCGGGATGGTTCCGGCGACTGCTTTTCCCGCGTTGGTCAGCCATGCGGGGCGAGCCGGGGGAACGTGGCGGTGCGGTTGCCTCCGGAGACGCCGACCGTGTAGAGACCGGCCGTGCTGTAGGCAAAAGTCGCCACAAAGGCGCTGAGCACGATCTGACTCGGCCGGTCGCGAAGGAAGTTGCGCAGCAGCCGGGGCGAGAACTGAGTGGACGACAACTGCAGCGCTACCACGGCCAGGCCAAGCAGCAGCGCGATGACCGTCACCATCGTCGCCTTCGCGGAGCGATTCGTGGCCGAGGCGGCCGATCTCGGCGTCATCGGCATCAGCGGCCAGGAACCGGTCGCGCTTCGCGAGGTGCTGGTGCACATGATCGAGGAGTACGCCCGGCACAACGACCACGCGGACTTTCTGCGCGAGCGGATCGACGGGCGAGTTGGCCAGTAGCCGCCGAGGCCAGGTGCAATGCCGGCGAACTCTCCTACATGATCATCCAGGCGATAGTGCTGGAATCGGAACTGCTGGTGGAATTGATCGTGAATGACCCGTTGCCGCGTGCGGAGACACACGGCGTCCCCACGGTGCCGGAGGGGCCGACGTTGGTGAGATAGATCAGGCTTCCCGAGAAGGCCCAAGGGCTGGCGACGGTGGCGGTCCCGCCCGAGAGGGTTACCTTCCCTGTCCGCGGCGAGATGGTCCTGCTCTCGTAACCGCCCGCCTGCGTGACGGTCGGGCCGATAACCAGATGATCCACCAGCGAGTGGTTCTGGATTGCCTGCCCGCCCTGCCTGGTGGAGTAGTTCATCCGCCCGCTGGCCCACTCGATCGTCTCCGGCTTGCCAGGGGCTGACCCAATCTCGTTGATCCCCAGCGAGTACTTCGGGGCCCCGGCTGACACGTCGAGCTTGTTGACCATGACGATGGTGCCATCGATGAACACCCGGTTCTGTCCCCGGACCCGGATGCCGGCGAACTCGCCCCCGGCGCCGTGGTTCATCCCGTCGCCCTCGAAGCAGGAGCCACTGATGATGACCGGGCCCCGCCAGTCGGTGCCCGTCGAAGAGCTGTTGGTGATCAGGACGCCATCCTGGCAGTTGCGCTCGGTCGAGCAGCCAATCAGCTTCGTGGCGTCGCCGAAGCTGCCCTTGTGGTCGATAAGCCAGCCGCTGCCCGCGCACAGGTCCGCCCGGCAGCCGACATAGACGATGTTCCCCGACGAGCCCTGGGTGGTGAAGAACCCGTGGCCATCGGATGCTCCGGCGACATGGCCGGCGAACTGGACGTGGACGTTGTGGATGTTGGAATCGCTGACCGGCCGATGAACCCCCGACTTGCCGGTGCGCTGGAACATGCACCGGCTCATCCACAAGCCATCGCCGCCCCGGCCCCTGCTGTCCCGGTAGTAGGCCAGGCCGTACCCGCTCACCAGGGCGACTGAGACGTGCCGAACCTCTAGGCCGTTGACGTCGCCGTGACAGGAGATCCCGTCCACGTCGGCGGGTGAGCCGAGGTCGTTCAGGATGGCCAGGTCCCTGATCCTGGCGCCGCTGACGCCCGCCAGATCGAGAATGCCCCCGGTCGCGCTGAACCCGGCAACGGGATGGATCACCGACCCGGCGGGGGTGGTCGAGGTCCTCCCGTTGATCCCGCCCTTGATGCCTGCCAGCTCGACCCCGGGGGGGATCTTCAGCGGCGCATCGGTATGCCAGTCGCCTGGGTCGAGCAGCACGCTCCCGCCAGCGCCGACGCGGCCCAGGGCGGTGTTGATCGCGGCGGTGTCGGTCGCTCCCGTCGTGTCCCCGGAGGGGCTGAGAGTGGTGGTTGATGGCACTGGGCCTCCCCGGGGTTCGGTGCGCGCCGCCTTCGCCGACCGGCCTGGTCGCGCTGGCGCAGCCCTATCCAGTCACGCCGCAGCCCGTCGCCTGGTCAGCGGAAAGATTATTGGGAAAACGGATGGTTCGCTCGTCGATGCCTGCCTGTCCGGCTACCCCAGCCCGTTCGTGCGTGCTTAAGGCCCTTACGGCCCGTCTGCCTGATGCCCCATGAAGTGCCGTGGCGCGAGGAGTTGGCCGGGGTAATAGCCCGCCACTCCCGCGATCCTGGCGACGCTCGCACATCGGACGACGTTCCGGCTGCTAGCTACCGGCGTGTGCGCGGCGGATGCGAGGGCGCGTCCTCCACGTCGATGTAGAGTTCCCGGCCGTCTGGCAGCATCACGCCGAGTGAGTATGTGATGGTTTCTTCGAGTATCTCGGCCTGGCCGAGGATCTCTATGTCGACGACCTCCGGGTGGCAGATCAAGAGACGGCACAGCACGCTGCCCGCATGATCGGCCGTGGCCGTATCGGGCTTGCTGGCGTCATCCGGAGACGTCATGCGGCTATCACGGGACCGGGGTTAGGGCCGTTAGCGCGCGCCGCAACGGCCTGGTCGCATAGTGGCCGCCCAGCCGAGCGGGCGGCGTCGAGCGGGGCGAGCGGGACAGGACGGGACGGAAGGGTAAATGCGTACACATTTCCTAAGGTAACTCGGCGTGAGCACAGGAACCCGGAATGAGGCGCTAGAACCTGCCTGGCGTGTCTTATGTCCGGTGCCGGGGGATCCCGGCCGGCCCCGGCTCAGGCATCGCGGAGCCGGAGCAGCAGTCCGCCGGCCAGCAGTGCGGCGGCGGCCCACGCGGCGAGCACGCCGAGGCCTGCCCACGGGCTGATGGGCAGGCTGCGCAGGCCGGTGGTGTCCTGGATGGCGAGCCCGGCGCTCATCGGCGCGATCTGCTGGAGGTGCCGGTACCAGTGCGGGTCGGTGACGACGTGGGCAACGATCGGGAAGAGGTAGAGCAGGCCGAGGACGACCCCGATGGCCGCCGCGGAGTCCCGCACGACGGTGGCGGTGCCGAGGCTGAGCAAGGCGATCAGGGCGAGGTAGAGGACCGACCCGGCGGCGGCGCGCAGCGTCGGCCCGTCACCCAGGGACAGCGGCGGGTAGCCGTGCGCGGCGGTGAGGCCGTTGCCGGGCAGGATGAGCCGGCCGGCCAGCACCGAGCCGAGCACCGCGATGATCCCGGCCGCGAGCACCAGGCCGGTGAGGATGGCGGCCTTGGCGGCCAGCACGGCGGGCCGGCGCGGCATGGCCGTAAAGGTGACACGGATCATGCCGGTGCTGTACTCGTTGCTGATCGCCAGCACGGCCAGGATGGCGACGACCGCCTGCCCGAGCTGGATCCCGGTGAGGCTGAGCTTGGTGGTGTCTACCTGGCAGGCGGGCGCGGCCGGGCAGGTGACCGCGGCGGCCGCCGCGGCGCTCACCGCCACGGTCAGCGCGACGGCGGCGAGCAGCAGCCAGCCGGTGCTGGCGAGGGTGCGCAGCTTCGTCCACTCCGCGTGCAGCGCTGCCCGCATGCTCGTCCACTCCGCGTGCGGCGCGTCCGGCGTGCTGGCCTGCTGCCCGCGTGGTGCCTGCCGCATGTCCGCCCTCTCCGCGGCCTGGGCCTGGCTCATGCGTCCCTCCGGCGGAGCAGGAAGGCTCATGCGTCCCTCCGGCGGAGCAGCACGACGGCCAGGCCCAGGGCGACCGCGGCGTAGCCGCACAGCACGGCGAAGCCGGCCCACGGCGCCAGCGGGAAGTAGCCCGTCGACGGCCTGTAGTCGGCGCTCACCTGCGGGTACTGCGGGATGCTCTGCTGGATCGCGAAGGCGGCGGCCGGGGTGACCCGCATCAGCCACTCCGACGGGCCAGCGGGCAGGACCTGTGCGGTGGCCAGGATGTACGGGAGGACGATCGCCGCGATGACGGCGGTGACCGCCCCGGCGCTGCGCCGCAGCAACGCGCCAACGGCGAGGGCGAGGACGGCGGCGACGGCGAGCAGCGCCGCCGTGCCGGCCACCACGCGCAGCTCGGTGAGCCGCGTCACCGGGTCGATGTACACGCCGCTGCCGCGCAGTATCCGCTCGCCGAGCGGGACCGCGACGGCTCCGGCGGCCAGCCCGGTCACGAAGGTGACCGCGCCGATCACGATGGCCTTCGCCGCCAGTACCCGGCCCCGCCGCGGGCTCGCGGCGAGGGTGGTGCGGATCAGGCCCCGCCGGTACTCGGCGGTGATGAACATCGTCGCCACGATGATCACCGCGATCAGCCCGGCGAACGCGCCCACGAGGGTACGTTCGATGGTGATGCCCGCGCCGGGGCCCGCTCCGGGCACGGCCGGCGCGATGTCGCCGGACCCGCTCACCGTGAACCTGCCGTCGGCCTGGTGAAACCCGATTCCCAGTGCGGCCGCGTCGCCGGCGCTGCCTCCGACAGCGTCGCCGGTCCACGCGCCGCTTGGCCGCCCGCCCCGCAGGCTGACATGGTCGAAGGCGGCGGTGGCCACGGCGGGGCCGCCGGTCCCGGTTGACCCGCCGATAGACTCGCTAATCACCCGCGTGTATGCGGGAGAGGCGGCGAACAGCCCGGCCTGCACGGTCGATGACAGCCCGGCCAGCGTGGCGGTGCCGACCACGCTCCAGTGGGTGCCGTCGGCCGACTCGTAGCCGGTGAGCTTGTCTCCGGAGCGGGTCAGCCGCAGCCAGCGCGGTGCTGCCGCGGAGACGGGGCCAGCGATCCCGGCCGTGTCCTGGGTGTAGTTGTATTGCATCCGCACCCCGTGGCTGCCGGTGACCATGATCGCCGTGTACGCCGAGCCCTGCCTGGTGTTCTCCTTGATGATGATCCCGGCCTTGGCCCATGGCTGGAGGCCGTTGCGCATGCCTGCCCGCAAGCCCGTGCCAACCTGTACCGCGCCGCTCGAGTACCGGCCGGTCAGTGAGGTCACGCGGACGGTGACGCTGCCGCCGGCTGCCAGCGGCTGGTGCACGAAGTAGAAGCTGTCGGTCACGGCCTCGCCGCCCGGCCCACTCGGGGGGGCGGGGCAGGCCGACGGCGTGACCGAACCGCCCGGGTGGACCACGGCGCAAGAACTGTGACCAAGCAGCCCGACACCCACGGTCAGCAGCGCGGCGACGACCATGCCTATCAGCCAGCCGCGTACCGTCCTGAACTTGGTCCACTCTGCCCGCAGCAGCTGCGCGAACCCGTCGCGCCCGGCCCGCTCGTCCGGCCGGTAGGGCGTGATAGTGCCGGCGGTCATCGCGCCGCATCCTCTGTGCTAGCCCGGGGGGGCACAGTGCTCCCTGGGGGCACCCCAGGCCCCGGTGGCCCTGGCCATCCGGACGTCGCGGCGGCGCGGAACTCGACCGCGTCCCTGGTGAGCTCCATGTAGGCCTCCTCCAGCGTCGCGCGGTGCGCGGACACTTCCGAGAACGGCACCGCGCTCTCGCCGAGCAGCGCCACGATGCGCTCTGCGGCCAGCCCGGAGATGATGAGCGTGTCGCGGTTGGTGACGGCCACGGTGGCGCCCGCGTGCGCAAGCACCGTCGTCGCCTCCGATCGGGCGGTGGTGCGCAGCGTCACCCGGTCACCGGATGCGGCCGCGAGCAGCTCCGCCACGCTGGCGTCGGCGATGACCTTGCCGCGGCCGACCACGACCAGATGGCCGGCGGTGTCCTGCAGCTCGCTCATCAGGTGGCTGGAGACCAGCACAGCGCGGCCCTGCCCGGCCAGCGACGACAGGAAGCCGCGCATCCACACGATCCCCTCCGGATCCATGCCGTTGAACGGCTCATCCATCAGGAGCACCGGCGGGTCGCCGAGCAGCGCGGCGGCGATCCCCAGCCGCTGCCGCATGCCCAGGGAATAGCCGCCCGCCTTCCGCCGGATCGCCTTCTGCAGCCCGGCGTGCTCGATCACCTCGTCCACCCGCCTGGCGGACAGGCCCTGCGAATGGGCCAGCCACAGCAGGTGATTGCGGGCGCTCCGGCTCGGCTGCAGCGCGGCGGCGTCCAGCAGCGCCCCCACCTGGCTCAGCGGGTGCCGCAAACTCCGGTACGGCCGTCCGCCGATCAGCGCGCTGCCTTCATCGGCCGCGTCCAGGCCGAGTATCACCCGCATGGTCGTGGACTTGCCCGCGCCGTTGGGGCCGACGAAACCGGTGACCTGCCCCGGCATGACAGTGAAGGACATCCCGTCCAGGGCCAGCGTCGGCCCGAACCGCTTGCGCAGCCCGGTGACTTCGATGGTTGCTTCCATGCCAGGAAGGCTAGGGAACCCAGCGGGCGTGGTCGTCACGCCGGAGAGCCGTCTTCACCGCCACTGCCGCGGGGGACATCGGTCCCGCGCATCCCCCGCATGGGGGACGGCGGGATTCCTGGCCAGGGGGACGCCAGCGGGCCGGCCAGCAGCGACAATGACCTACGTGGGCCGAGCGGGTGACTGGCGCAGCGGATGGGCCGAGACGGTACGGCGGATCGCCGCGGCCACGCGAGCGCCTGCCCTGGCCGGGGTACTGCTCGGGCTGCTTGCGGTGGCCGAGTTGATCGCGCGGCTTGCGCTGGACTCCGGGTCAATCGGGCGGCTCGCGGTGACCGGGTCGGTAACGCGGACCGCGATCACCGGCGCGGGCCAGCACCTTGCGCGGACCGCGAGCCCTGGCGTGAGCACGCAATCCGCCCTGATGCTCGGCCTGCTCTGCCTGTTCACCACGCTGCCGCTGGCCTTTCTGCGCCCGGCCGCGGCCGCGGTGACCGTCTCCGCGGCCAGCGTGCTTTCGCTCGCGCTCTTCCAGCTGCTGACCGTCGCGGGGGCGGGCGCGCAGCTGATCGCGCTGTACCGGCTCGGCCGGCACGGCTCGCAGCCCCTGGCCGTGGTGCTCGCCGTGCCGTTCCTGGTGCTGGCGCTCGCCGCCGCCGCGGGCGGCGAGACCTGGGCCCTGACCGTGCTGCTGGCGTCGCTGGCGCCGGCCGCGGCCCTGGCCGGGATCGCCCGGCGTGCGCGCAGCGAGGCCGTGGTGCACAGCGATGCCCGGCAGGTCATCGCCGGTACCCTGCTCGAGCACACGGCGCGCGGTGAACGGGCGCGCATTGCCCGCGAGCTGCACGACGTCGTCGCCCACCACATCTCGATGGTCGCCGTGCAGGCGGAGACGGCCCGGCTGACCACTGCGGGGATGCCCGCCGCCGGGGCGCAGCGGCTGTCGGCGATCGGCGACACCGCGCGGGCCGCGCTGACCGAAATGCGGCGGCTGCTCGGCGTGCTGCGCGAGGACGCAAAGGCCGACGCTGCGGACCGGCGGCCACAGCCGGGCCTGCGGCAGCTCAACGAGCTGCTCGACGCGGCAAGGGACGCGTCCGGGGCGGGCGCCCGCCTCATCGTCAGCGGCCCGCCGGTCAGGCTCGACCCCGGCGTCGAGCTCGCCGCCTACCGCGTCGTCCAGGAGGCTCTCACCAATTCCCGGCGGCACGCGCCGGGCGCCGCCGTCGACGTGGAACTGCGCTATGCCGCCGACGTCCTGCAGCTGCGCATCCGCGACAACGGGCCCGGCCCGCCCGCCGCACGGCCGGCCGGCGGTCACGGCCTGCTCGGCATGCGCGAACGCGCCGCGGCCGTCGGCGGCGAGCTATGCACCGGCACCGCGGCCGGCGGCGGCTTCCTGGTCGAGGCATGGCTGCCAGCAAAGGCGGCGGAGACCGGATGACCGCGCGGCCCGCGGCGGTCCGGATCGTGGTCGCCGACGACCATCAGGTGGTGCGCGCTGGTTTCGCCGGCCTGCTGGGCACGCAGCCGGACTTCATGGTCGTCGGCACCGCCTCCGATGGAGCCGAGGCGGTACGGATCTGCCAGGAACTGCGCCCCGATGTCGTCCTCATGGACGTCCGCATGCCGGGCATGGACGGCATCGAGGCCACCGGGCAGCTAACCGGCTCCGGGGCGCCCGGGCCGCGAATCCTCATCCTGACGACCTTCGACCTGGACGAGTACGTCTACGACGCGCTCTGCGCCGGTGCCAGCGGCTTCCTGCTCAAAGACGTCACCGCGGAGCGGCTCTTCGACGCGGTACGGGTCATCGCGGCCGGCGATGCGCTGCTCGCGCCCACCGTCACCCGCCGCCTGATCAGCGAGTTCGCCCGGCAGCGCCCCCAGCAGGCTACTCCGTCCGCGGCGGCGCTCGCCGCGCTCACCCCGCGCGAGACGCAGGTACTCCGGCTGGTCGCCGAGGGCCTGTCCAACCCGGAGATAGCTGGTCGCCTGGTAGTCACCGATGAGACCGTGAAGACGCACGTCAGCCGGGTGCTGAGCAAGCTGGGACTGCGCGACCGGACGCAAGCGGTCGTCACCGCCTACGAATCGGGACTGGTCGTGCCGCGCTCCCGCGAGCCCGGCTGACCCGGCGCGGGCATATCATGCGGCCAGGGATCCGGCGGGCACCGTGGCGACGGCCACCGGCACGCGACCGGCATGGCGGAGGAAGGCTGGATGAACACAGACCCGGTCGGCGCGGGCCAGCAGCCGATTGACCTGCATATCGACCGGCCGCACCCAGCGCGGGTCTACGACTACCTGCTCGGCGGGAAGGACAACTTCGCCGCCGACCGGGCCGCCGCCGAGGCGGGCCTGAAAGCCAACCCCAACTCACGGATCCCGCCCAGGGAGAATCGCGCGTTCCTGCGCCGCGCGGTGCGCTACCTCGCCCGCGAGGCGGGCATCAGCCAGTTCCTGGACATCGGCACCGGGATCCCGACCTCCCCCAACGTGCACGAGATAGCGCAGGACGCCGACCCGAAGGCACGGGTCGTGTACGTCGACAACGACCCCATCGTGCTCTCCCACGCACGGGCGCTGCTCACGGCCGGCCCGGCGGGCAAGACCGCCTATATCGACGCCGACCTGCGCGACACCGACAAGATCCTCAATTCCCCTGACCTGCACACGACGCTGGACTTGACCAAGCCGGTCGGGCTGCTGCTGATCGCGATCATGCATTTCATCCCGGACGCCGATCACCCCTACGCGCTGGCCGGCCAGCTGCTTGACGGGCTGCCATCCGGCAGCTACCTGGCCCTGTCTCACCTGACCGGCGACTTCGACCCGGCAGCGTGGGAAGGGGTGGCCGCGGTGTACCGGCGCAGCGGGGTAATCATGCAAGTGCGCCCCTGGCCGGCCGTCGAGCGGTTCTTCGCCGGCCTGGACCTCGTCGACCCCGGCGTGGTGTCCCTGCCCCGCTGGCGCCCCGCCAGCATCGACGTCGGCCAGCCAGATGACGCCGCCGTCTCCGTTTACGGCGGCGTCGGCCGCAAGCCCTAGCGCCGCGCCGTGATCGCCGGGAATCCCGGCCTGCGGTTTGCCCGGCGAAGCTGTCCGTAGCCTCGATCATCCGGTGCACGCAACCGCGAAGTCAGCGAGCGGCTCGCGCTGGCCCGCGCACGGCGCTAGCCTGTTACTGAAACGGTTGTGTCAGTAAAGGGAGGCGCTGTGCGGGAGGCTGTGAGGGAGCCGGACATCGTGATCAGACCGCTGGGCCGGCCTGGTGACCTGGGCTGGGTAGTGATGGCACACGGTGAGCTGTACGCCGCAGAGTTCGGCTGGGACGCGACTTTCGAGGCGCTCGTGGCCCGGATCGTCGCCGACTACGCCGCCAGCCACGACCCGGCCCGTGAGGCGGCCTGGATCGCCGAGGTGGACGGGCGCCGTGCCGGGTGCGTGTTCTGCGTCGCGGCAGACGAGAACACCCCGCAGTTGCGGACCCTGCTCGTCGACCCTGCCGCCCGCGGGCATCACCTCGGCGGCAGGCTCGTCGACGAATGCCTGGCCTTCGCCCGCCGGGCAGGCTACGCACGGATAAAACTGTGGACCAACGATCCGCTCGCCGCGGCACGCCGCATCTACCTGTCGAGGGGGTTCGCCCTCGTGGCGGAGGAGCCGCACCATAGCTATGGCGTGGATCTCATCGGCCAGGTCTACGAGCTGGACCTGAGGCGTGCGGCGGGGGGATGACCGGCGCGCAGGCACGCCCTTCGCCGCGGCGGGCCGAGCTGCTCGAGCTGGCCTATCGGTACGCCCTCGCCCGCGGCCTGGCTGATCTCTCGCTGCGCCCGCTCGCCGCCGCCATCGGGTCGAGTCCCCGGGTGCTGCTCTACCTGTTCGGCAGCAAGGACGGCCTGGTCCGCGCGCTGCTTGCGCGGGCCCGCGCCGACGAGCTCGAGCTGCTTGGCCGGATGCACGACCCCGGCGAGGAGGGCACTTGCGACCTGGCTGCGGTGGCCGGCCGGCTCTGGGCCTGGCTGGCCGCCGGGGACCACCGGGCGCTGCTGACACTGTGGGTCGAGGGCTACGCCCGCTCCCTGGTCGATCCGGACGGGCCGTGGACCGGTTTCGCCCGCGCCACGGTCGAGGACTGGCTGACGGTGCTGGGCACGACCCAGCCGCCCGCCGAGCGGGACACCACCGCCGGACGGGCCA
>WNGH01001440.1_pt1 | contig 23609 bp, 23 predicted proteins | sample 5400631 | NCBI WGS metagenome assembly WNGH01 (sample SAMN13153373, study PRJNA577476) | soil metagenome | isolation source: 115 cm soil or saprolite under Garry oak tree replicate 1 | place: USA:California | collected 2016-06-15
CCTCATGGCGGAAGCCTTCTTCGGGTACTTGCTTCCCTGGGGCCAGATGTCCTATTGGGGCGCGCAGGTGATCGTCAACCTCTTCGACGCGATTCCTATCATCGGGCCGGGCCTCGCCATTTGGATCCGCGGCGACTACGTGGTGTCGGATGCGACGCTGACGCGTTTCTTCGCCTTCCATGTGATCGCCGTGCGGCTGGTGCTGCTTGCGCTTGTCGTCGCGCACCTGCTCGCCCTGCACGAGGTGGGCTCGAACAACCCCGACGGGATCGAGATAAAAAAAACCAAGGATCCGGCCACCGGCAAGCCGCTCGACGGCGTCCCGTTCCATCCGTACTACACCGTGAAGGACGGCTTCGGCGCGGTGGTGTTCCTGATCCTGTTCTGCATCGTCGTGTTCTTCGCGCCGGAGATGGGGGGCTATTTCCTCGAGGCCAACAACTTCCTCCCCGCCGACTCGCTGAAAACGCCGCCGCACATCGCCCCGGTCTGGTATTTCACGCCGTTCTATTCGATCCTGCGCGCGACCACCGAGAACTTCATGTGGGTGCTCGCCTTGGGCGTCGTCGCGTTGGCGCTGCTCATTATCTGGAGCGTGAAGAACAGGGGGGCGAGAATCTCCATTGCGGGGCTCGCGCTCGTGTTGCTCGCGGGCTTCTACGCTCTCGACCCCAAAGTCTGGGGCGTGGTGCTGATGGGGGCTTCGGTCATGATTTTCTTCTTCCTGCCCTGGCTCGACCGGAGCCCGGTCAAGTCGATCCGCTACAAGGGGCCGATCACCAAGGCTGCGCTCGCCGTGTTCGTGGTCGCGTTCTTCGTGCTCGGCTATCTCGGCACGCAGACGGTGACCGAAGGACGCACGCTCGCGGCGCAGATCGGGACCGCCGCGTATTTCCTGTTTTTCTTCCTCATGCCCTGGTACTCGAAGATCGACAAGTGCAAGCCGGAACCGGAAAGGCTCACCTGGAAATGAAAAGGCTCATCACCGCCCTTGCCCTCGCCGCGCCGCTTGCTTTCGCGGCGGAGGAGCCGGTGAGGCTGGACAGCGCGCCGATCGACCCGCGTGACGTGGCGAGCCTGCAGGCCGGCGCCCGCACCTTCGTCAATTACTGCCTGAATTGCCACCCGGCGGGGATGATGCGCTATAGCAAGCTGCTCGACCTGGGACTGACCGAGCAGCACGTCAAGGAAAACCTGCTGTTCACCGGCGAAAAGGTCGGTGATTTGATGAATGTCGCCATGACGAGGAAGGACGCCAAGGCGTGGTTCGGCACGGCGCCGCCCGACCTCTCGGTGGTCGCGCGCTCGCGCGGCGCCGACTGGCTGTATACATACCTGCGCAGCTTCTATCGCGATCCGGAGTCGGCGACCGGCTGGAACAACATGGTGTTCGACCGGGTCGGCATGCCCCACGTATTGTGGACGCTCTCGGGCCAGCAGTTTCAGGTGGAGCAGAAGTTCGGGAACAGGGAACAGGCCGAGGCGATCGGCAGGGAGCAGAAGTACGCCTGGAAAGTCGAGGAGCTTACGCCCGAGCAGGCGAAAGGCGGGGACCGTTACATCCTCAAGACCATCAAGACCGAAACGGCGGGATCGCTCTCGCAACTCGACTACGACATCTTCGTGCGCGATCTCGTGAACTACTTGACCTGGATGGCCGAGCCCGATCAGGTCACGCGCAGGCAGGTGGGCATCGTGGTGATGCTCGTCCTGCTCGTGCTGCTCGTACTCGCGTACTCCCTCTACAAGGAATTCTGGAAGGACGTGCACTGATACTCCTCGGGAGGGCACGGGGCGCCCGGCGCCCGCGTTTTTTCATCGGCACTCCTTTTGGATTCGGCAACAAGGTCAACCCCCATGATGAATCTCTATTCCGGAACCACCTGCCCGTTCTCGCAGCGCTGCCGCATCGTGCTCTACGAGAAAGGCATGGACTTCCAGATCATCGACGTCGACATGTACAACAAGCCGGAGGACATCGCGGTGATGAACCCGTACAACCGGCTTCCCGTGCTGGTCGAGCGCGACCTGATCCTCTACGAGGCGAACATCATCAACGAGTACATCGACGAGCGCTTCCCGCATCCGCAGCTGATGCCGGCCGATCCGGTCATGCGCGCGCGGGCGCGCCTTTTCCTGTTCAACTTTGAAGTCGAGCTTTTCAGCCAGATCGATACGCTGGAGCACGGCAACCAGAAGCAGCAGGACCGCGCACGCCAGCACGTCGCCGACCGCCTCGCCGAGCTCGCCCCGGTGTTTACCAAGCAGAAATACATGCTGGGAGACGAGTTCTCGATGCTCGACGTCGCGATCAGCCCGCTCCTGTGGCGGCTCGACTACTACGGTGTTTCGCTGCCCAAGGCGGCGGCGCCGCTCATGAAATACGCCGAGCGCCTGTTCTCGCGCCCCGCGTTCATCGAAGCGCTGACGCCGTCCGAGAAGGTGATGCGCAAATGACCGGTTGCAGATCGAGAGCCGGGTGACTGAGCCCACCCCCACCAAGCCTTACCTGCTGCGCGCGGTCTACGAGTGGTGCGTGGACAATGGCTACACCCCGTACATTTCCGTGACGGTCGATTCCCGGACGCGCGTGCCCGCCGAGCACGTGCGCAACGGCGAGATCGTCGTCAACATCGGGCCGCTCGCGACCAGCCGGCTGAAGATGGGAAACGAATTGATCGAATGCACGGCGCGGTTTTCCGGGGCCGCGAGAGAGCTCACCATTCCGGTGGCGGCGGTCACCGCGATCTACGCCCACGAGAGCGGGCACGGCATGTCGTTCGCGGCCGAGAAAAAAGGCGTCGCGCCCGAAGTAATCGACGAAACGCGGGAACCGCCGCCCGACTCGACCCATCCACCCAAGCCTGGCGGCAAGCCGACGCTCAGACGCATCAAGTAACGACCCGGCCGGGCGCGGCTGCGAACGTATAATATCGCCTCGTGCCGGGTTAGCTCAGTTGGTAGAGCAGCGCATTTGTAATGCGACGGTCAAGGGTTCGAATCCTTTACCCGGCACCAACCTAAGCAGTCCAATCAAAGCACCAAACGAAAGCGTTGTCTTACCCGCGTTCCAACTTCAAGACGGGCAAACTGTAAAGCTCGCGATGTCGAGTGACATTGCCAAGAATCTTGCGGCTCGGCCGCTCTTGATTTCCGGACAGCCTTGATCCCGCCCGTAGACACTTATTTCCTGCACATCTCTCGTTCTTTCCTGTCCTTCCTCCTGGCTTCTGCTTTTGTCTGCCACTGTATGTTGCTTGGGTGATCCGCACCGCCAGAGCTGCCACCTTTCCTTTCAGAAAGCTGACAGGAACTACCTGACAGGCATTTTCAGGTTTGCCTGACGCAAGAAACGGAAAGATAGAAATCGCTAATCGAGAGGCGTAGGCTTGAGATAGCGGCGGCGGCAAAGAGGTCAGATAGGATCGACCGCCGGCATACTCATCGGGGAGGGACTGACATGAAAGTTCGCCCATCGGTATTCTTTGCGGCGATCGTCTCATGCGTTCTTAAGCCTATTTTCCCTGTTTTTTATCGATTCCCTAGCAATCCGTACCCTATCAGTACCCCCCCTGCCGGCTAGAGTGCACCCGCAAGAACGGAGCGAGAATCACCCATGGTCATTGATGGTTGGCGAAAGAGGCGTTTAATTTCCCTATTCGCTCCCTGTTCGCCGTTTAATTTTCCTATCCCTTTTTAGGAGGGACACTCATGCATGGACATTCCACAGCGCTAGCCACCGCATCCTTACTGATCGTTGTCGGAGTGTTCTCTTTCAGCGCGTCGGCTGCCGATGAAGAAAGAGAACACAATCGTTGTCCTCAACATCACTTCGGCCAGTTTTCAGACTGGTCCGAGCCAGTTAACCTCGGTTCGGTCGTCAATTCGGAGGCTGACGACTTTCACCCGGCGATCTCTCCCAATGGACTGAGTCTGTACATCAGCTCGGGGCGTATCGGGGGTCATGGTCTCACCGATATTTGGGTGTCGCAGCGCGCCAGCCTCGACGACGCCTGGGGACCGCCGCAGAACCTGGGGCCGAACATCAACACTGCGGCCGGCGAAATCGCGCCCGATTTCACGCCGGACGGACACCACATGTTCTTCAGCAGGGGCTCAGGACAGCGCGCCCAGATCTGGGTCGCGTTTCGGAAGGATGTGAATGATGATTTTGGCTGGGAGCCGGCGGTAAACCTCGGGCCCGACATCAACGACCCCAGCCTGGACGACAACGCTCCGACCTTCTTTCACGACCACAGGACAGGCCTCACAAGCATCTATTTCAACAGTATTGCGCGGAGGGATGGGCCCGGGGATTTCGACATTTATGTCAGCACGCAACGTGAAGACGGCGACGATCGAGGATTCGTCGGTACCTTCGGTCCTGCTGTCCCGGTTCTGGAACTCAGCAGCCCTCAGCGCGACACCCGTACGGCCATTCGACGGGATGGGTTGGAAATGTTCATTACGTCGGCGCGGCCGGGCGGGTCCGGCGGTAACGCCCTCGGTAACGACGTTTGGGTTTCCACGCGCGCGACGACGCTTGACCCGTGGTCACCTCCCGTGAACGTTGGCACGATCAACTCCGCATCTGACGACGGCGGCCCCGCGCTTTCTTGCGACGGCACGACTCTCTACTTCTACTCCACGCGCCCGCGCCCTGAAAATCTGCTCCGGACAGACCGGGATCTCTACGTCACCACGCGCCACAGGATTGATGGAGAAGACCGTGAGGACGATGAGCGCGGCGACAGGGTTCACCGGCGCGGGGGCAGGTAATTCTTCAGCGCAAATCTGAGAACTTTTGTATCCGGACACTCCACTCGGTTATCCGAGTAGTAGGGGTATGCCGCTCGCGATTAACACGATGCTGATCATGCGGCGGAACGCTTTCTCGCTCAGGTTAGTGTGGATGTGGTTGCCCAGTACGATACCGGCGAACATCAATGGCAGCGAGGCTGCGCATGCGACCAGCGCTTCGTGGTCGTAGGCGCCGACTGCGAAGTAGCCGCCACCGCGCACAACGCCGAGCGCGAGCAGGATAGCCGCAACCGTGGCGCGGAATTTGTCCTTGTTGAGCTGCTGCATGTCGAGGTACATCGCGTAAAACACACCCGCCATCGCGCCGAACAGCGTGCCAACGATTCCGGCGATGGTACCTGTCATAGGCAGCATCAACCGCGGTGGCAACTTCCATTCCGGCAGCGGGCGCAACGACTGCCACAATGCGTAGCTTCCGTAGGCCAGCACCACCGCGCCGAGGCCGTGGGCGAGCGTGCGTTCATTGAATGCGTTGAAGAAGTAGAGGCCGATCAACGCCCCGACTAGGGTGAATGGCAGCAGCCGTAACAACTCGCGCCATACGATATGGCGTGAATCCTTGAAGACGATCGACCATGAAGAGAAGATTCCGAGCACGGTAAATACCGGCACCACGAGTTTCATCGGCAGCACCAGCGCGATCAATGGCAGCGCTGCCCCACCGAAGCCGGCGCCGCCGCGGATTGCGAACGACAGCACCAGCACTACGCAACAATAGGTAATCTCGGAAGCAGTCAGTGCGTCCATGTCGGTCGTTCATCGGGCTCCGATTCGGCGCGAGATCATTATCCCGCGCGTTCGATGGTACATGAGCTGACGAAATATTAGACGAAGACATGGCACGAGCGTACCCTACCCCTATCCAACCTGGGAGGGTTCATGAGATCTCGGCTTCTACCTCACCGGCTCGTTGTTGCAAGCCTGTTCGTGGTTGTCCTTTCGAGTTGTGGCGGCGGAGGTGGCGGAAGCCCCCCGCCCGTGACGAACCACAGCGTCACTCTGGCATGGGCGGCCAACCACGAAAAAGGGGTCAACAGCGCGGGCGGCGGCTACCAGGTTTCGATCAGCGGCCAGGCGGCGCCGATCGACGTGTCATTCAACGGTTCCACGACACCGACGTCCACGATGACCATGTTGCAGACGGGAAGCTACCAAGTGACCGTGACCGCCTTCGCGGCGCTCGATGCCCGAGGGGGTAGCGGCCCTACCGTCAGTGCCCCTTCGCAGTCGCTCACCGTGAACGTCCCCTGACGCAGGCGGGAGACTCCCATGAAAATACTCCTACGCTCGAATTTCATAGCTGCGCTCGTCGGTGCTGTCCTGGCGCTGTACGCTCAGGTTGCCGCTGCTCCCTTCACGCTGCCCAATCTCGCCGGCGCGGCCGCGTCGCAGTACGTGCCGGGCGAGGTGCTCGTAAAGTTCAAGCCCACAGCCTCCGCGCAGGTGCGTGCGGCGACCATGGCGGCCCGGGGGCACACCGTCCTCGCCAACCTGAATCAGCCCGGTTGGGTGCAGGTCAAGCTCGGCGCCGGCCAGACCGTGGAGACGGGGCTCGCCGCATACCGCAACGACCCGAACGTCGAATACGTCCAGCCCAACTACATCTACCGCGCTACTGCTGTTCCCGTGGACCCGCTATACCTACAGCTCTGGGCGTTCAAGAACACCGGACAGATCGTCGGTTCCTTTCCTCCCACCAGTGGCACGGTGGGCGATGACATGAACATCGAGCCGGCCTGGGATCACATCACCGATTGCCACAGCGTCATCGTGGCGGTGGTCGACTCCGGCGTGAACTACAACCAGGAGGACCTCGCCAGCAACATGTGGAACGGCGCTCTGAGCGGCTTTCCGAACCACGGGTTTGACTTTGTCGACAGCGATAACGATCCGATGGACCTCAACGGCCACGGCACGCACGTCGCCGGCATCATCGGCGCTGCGGGCAACAACGCCAAGGGCACCACGGGCGTGTGCTGGACGGCGACCATCATGGCGGTGCGCGTGCTGGATGCGACGGGCAGCGGGTCGACTGTGACCATTACCCAAGGCGTCCACTTCGCATGGACTAACGGCGCCAAGGTGATCAACATGAGCCTCGGCGGCAGCGGGCTGGACACGCTCTTCAGCGCCGAGATTACGGCCGCGCAAAATAGCGATGTCGTGGTGGTGGTGGCGGCGGGCAATGGAGACGCGAATGGCATCAGCGTCAACAACGACGTCACTCCTCACTATCCCTGCAATTTCACTCAGCCGAATCTGGTCTGCGTCGCCGCGCTCGACCCGAACTTCGCGCTCGCGAGCTTCTCGAATTTCGGAGCGACGAGCGTCGATGTGGGCGCGCCGGGGACCAACATCCTGAGCACGTGGGCGGGCACGGCGGGTCCGACGATCACCGACAATCTGACGACCTGGACGATCAGCGGCGGCTGGACTCACGTGCTCAACAACAACGGCCACGATTTTCTGGTCGACCCCGCAAATTTTCTCGTCACCAAGTATGGAGCCAATGTAAGCGACACGGCGACAAAGGGGTTCAATACCTCCACGGTCGACGGCGTGGTCTTGAATTTTGGTGCCGCGATCAATCTTGCCGATAACGGGAACCCCAATAACGAGGACAGTTTTATCATCGGGGCGGATCCGAACGGTGCTGATCCGTTCAACGCAGGCCCTTTGACGGGAGCCATTCCCGGTCCCTTGCATACGGGTGGCTCGGTAATCTCTTTCTCCCTGGACGTCAGTGCCTGCGGAAGAAAAACGAATTGCCTAGTCGGCTTCAAGCTCGCGACCGGCCCGAGCACGCCCGGCGATTTCGGTATCGGCGTCACCGGTTTTTCGATCAATACATTTACGGACACCACCAACACCTACCAGATCGACACCGGCACCTCCATGGCTACGCCCATGGTCGCGGGGCTCGCCACGATGCTGCGCGCCTACAACCCGCAGTTCACTTTCACCGACACCATCAACGCCATCAAGAACGGCGGCAGATCCATCTCCGCCCTGGCCGGCAAAACCACCACCGGGAAGGCGGTCGATGTCATGTCGTCTCTGGCGTTCATCAATCCGCCCACGGGCCTGATGGCCACGGTGCAATAGGTGAGGCATTGCGATACGGGAGACAGCGGAGCATAGGACTGGTGGTGGCCATGATGGGTCTGACCTCGGGGTCGGCCTGCAGCCAGACGCCGGCGCCTATGGATTTTTCGTCGCGTCAAACCCGGGCGCCGGGGGAGTATCTCGTCACGCTCGCCGCGGGAGCCGACAGCAAGGCCATCGCCGACCTCTACGGGCGTTTCGGGGTCAAGACCCTCCGGAGCCTGGGGCGCAACGTCTTCCTGGTTTCACTCACCGAGGATCCGGGGCCAGCCAGGATGGAAGAGCTGCGCGGGCAGAGCGCGCAGATCAAGGCCGTTCAGCCCAACTTTGTTTACCGGATCAACGAGCGCGGGAACATTCAGTAGACGAAAGCCCTCTCACTAGACGCCTTCGTCAAGGCTTCTTTCGCGATTCATCGACATCGCGGACCTCGGTGTTCATCCGGACGTCCTTGCGCCGGCGCTTGGCGAGGAGCTCGCCGGTCTCGAAGTAGTCGCCCTTGACGGCGAGTTCGGCCGCGCGCTCGAGCTCGTCGGGCCATTCGCCGAGCGAGTAGCCGTACCAGGGCGACTCCGGCTTCAGCTTCGGCAAGCCCAGCTCTTCCCAGATCTCCTTGGCGCGCTCCATGTACTGGCGCTTGGGCAGGGAGATCGGCGGGAAATCCTCCTTCATCGTGGCGTCGATCAGGACGGAGGCGTCCTCCCCGCCGTTGCGCTTGCTGCGCGGCCCGTGTCCCTGGTCGCGGTGGCGCAGGATCTGCAGGTCGAGGTCGGGATTCGCGCGATAGGACATCGCCCACAGCAGCGCGTCGGCATTGTCCGGGTCGATGTCCTCGTTCACCGCGATCACGTACTTGCCCGCCGCGCGGTTCCACGCCGCTGCGCCGTAGAGCGCGCGCCAGATCTCGGTGGCAGGAGTCTTGCGGTCCATGATGAGCACGACCACCTTGCGCAAGTTGGTGAGCGGCTCGTGCATCGACACGCGCGCCACGCCCTGGATGCCGAGCGTATTGCGCAGGTGATGGAGGAAGAGCGGCTCCAGGGCGACACGCTTGATCAAGCTCGACTCGCTCGGGGTCACCTGCGAGATGATCGAGGTGAGGATCGCATCGCGCCGGCGCGTGATGCAGCTCACCTCCATGTACGCATTGAACTCCTGGAGATTCACGTGGCCGTGCGATTCGCCGAACGGCGCCTCGGGCTCGAGGAATTCGGTGTCGATGTAGCCCTCGACCACGATCTCCGCTTCGGCGGGAACGAGAAGGTCGACCGTCTTTGCCCGTACGACGTTGATGGGCGCGCCTATCAGCCCGCCCGCCACGTGCAGCTCATCGAGCGTCTCGGGCACCTTCTGCGCCGAGGTGAAGGCGACGCAGGGCGGGGCGCCGAGAATCACCGCCGCGGGCAATTTCTCGCCGCGCTGGCGCATCTTTTCCCAGTGAACGTAGATGCCGGGCCGCAGCTCGAGCGAGGGATTCATTCCCAGGCGCCGCCGCGCCTTGACCTGCCCGCGGTAGATGCCCATGTTCTGGACGCCGGTGTCGGGATCCTTGGTGATGTACTGCGAGAGCGTGGTGAAGGGCGCGATGTCCCAACCCGGGGTCGAAATCGGGATCGGCAGCGAGTCGAGGCCTTTGCCGGGCTCGTCGAGCTCGCGCCCCTCGATCACGACCTCATGGCAGGGCGCGTTCTCGACGACGCGCGGCGGGATCGGCTTGGCTATCGCCTTATTCCAGGTTTCTGTGATCTTGTCGAGCGCGCAACCCATGCCGATGCGGTAGATCTCGCGGCTCGCGGCGAGCGCACCCACCGCGACCGGGATGTCGTATTTGCGTTTCTTGCCGTCGGTTACATTGGTAAACAGGAACGCTTTCCGGTCGGGCTCCTCGATCCCGCCGCGGAACTGCCAGCGCACCAGCGGGTGCATCTCGGTGTCCTTGTTGATCGGCCGCTTGACGGTGACGAGCAGTCCCGCCTTGTCGAGCGCCTCCAGGTGCTCGTGCAGATCCGGGTAGCGCCGCCCGGGCTCGCCCGATTTCTCCGCCTCCGTCCCGCTGCGTCCGGCCATGTCCCTCTCGTGCTCAGTCGATCGCGATTTTCTTTTCACGAATGATCCTGCTCCACTTCGCCTGCTCGCCGCGCAGCAGCCGTGCGAGCGCCTCGGGCGTGCCGGCGACGATCTCGGCGCCCTGGCCCTCGAAGCGCTCCTTCATGCCGGGGTCGGCGAGGATTCTTGCGAGCGCGGCGTGCAGCCGTTCGATGATCGGCTGGGGCGTGCCGGCCGGCGCGAACATCGCCACCCAGGACTGCGTCTCGAAGCCGGGATAGGTCTCGGCGATCGTCGGCAGCCCCGGATGCAAGGTCGACGGCGCGAGCGAGCTGACCGCGAGCGCAACGAGCTTTCCCGACTTCACGTTCTGCTGAATCGTGCCGCTGCCCTGGATCAGCATGACCTGCACCTGGCCGGAGATCAAGTCCTGTATGGCCGGACCGCCGCCCTTGTAGTGGATCGGCACCGTCTCGATGCCCGCGACGTCCTTGAACAGTTCGTAGGCGAGCCGGCTCGAGGAGGCCGGCCCTGCGGACCCGAAGTTGAGATCCGCGCCTTTCCGCTTGGCGAGCGCGACAAACTCCTTCACCGTATTCACTCCCAGGCTCGGGTGAACGAGCAGCACCTGCGGATAGCGGCACACCTGCATGACCGGCGCGAAGTCCCTGACCGGATCCCACTGCAGGTTCCGGAACAGAAAAGGGTTGATCGCAAAGGTGTCGAAGGTGACGAGCAGCGTGTGGCCGTCGGGCGCCGACTGCGCAACTTGCTGCGTGCCGATGATGCCGCCCGAGGTCACCCGGTTCTCGACGATGAAGGGCTCACCGAGCATCTCGGCGAGCGGAGCGGCGAGAACGCGTGCGACCAGGTCGCTCGCGCCCCCGGGGCTGGAGGGCACGATGACGCGCACCGTCTTGCTCGGATAGCCTTGAGCCGCGGCGTAGCCCGGCCCCATCAGAATGGCGGCAAGCGTCAGAAAAATCGGCGAAGTCACGCGGCTGTGCGACATGGGGTCTTACCCGATTCTAATTCACACGAGTCGGGGGCTGCGTTGACGCGAACATCGTCGCGCCGAGCCGCTTCGCGAGGACGTGCAGCTCGTCGAGCACCGCGGGCGGAACCGGAATGCCTTCGCGGCTGCGCTTCGCGAACGTGCGCTCGCCGCGCTCGCCCGGCACGAGGATCTCGCCCACCTCCGGATCGACCGGCAGCCCTTTCAGCGCTGCGACGAGACGACTGACCTCGCGGCCGAACGCCGCGGCGTCGCCGAACCGGGCTACATCGATGGCGATGGCGAGTCCGTTTTGCCGGTGGCGGCCGCCCGCGAGGGTTCCTTCGAGCGTTTCAGCGAGCAAGGGGTTCGACACGAGGAGGCTCGTGATGCATTCGATCATCAACGCGAGGCCCGAGCCCTTGGGGCCCGCCATGGGGAGCGGAATCTGCGCCGCTTGGGGGTCGGTCGTCGGGTTGCCGTTCGCATCGAGCGCCCAGCCTGCGGGGATCGCCTCGCCGGCTTTCTTTGCCTGGACGAGCTTACCCATCGATACGACCCCGGTCGCCATGTCGAGCACCACGGGCCCGCCATCCGCAGGGACCGCGATCGAGATCGGGCTGGTCGACACGCCGGCCGCTCGCGCGCCGTGATACGCCATGTTCGGCCAGGACGCGGAGAGGGCGATCGCCGCCATGCCCTCGCGGACCGCAGCCAGCGTGTAGTAGCCGAGCGCCGCCGTGTGTGTCGTCGCCCGCACTAGGGCAAGACCGATCCCGGCCTCACGGGCCTTGCGCACCGCGGCGGCCGTCGCCGTCGTCATCGCGACCGGCCCGGGGGCGCGATCCGCTTCGATCAGCACCGAGGCGGCGGTTTCGGTCCGGACCGTGATGGCGGGCTTGGGATTCATGTCGCCCGCCTCGATCAGATCGACATAGCGCGGAATCCTCGTTACACCGTGAGTGTCCACTCCCCGAAGATTCGCCCAGACGAGGACCTCGGCCACGAGTCCGGCATGAGCCTCCGACATGCCGGTGCGAACGAAGATTTCGGTCGCGAAGCGCTTGAGCGCCTCCGCGGACACGCTCGGCGTGGCCTGGCCTGCGGCGCTGCGGTTCGTAGGGGGCATCGCGGCGCTAGCTCTGCGGCGGGAAATATTTTTCGAGCCAATTGCGCACCAGGTTCACGACCAGCGCATTGCCTTCTGAAAACATGAAATGGTCGACATCCGCCACGAGATGCAGGTCGCTCGGGCGGCCCGCGCGCTCAAAGAGCCCGATCGACTGCTCGGTGGGCGTGACCGTATCGTTCGCCGAATGCAGGAGGAGCAAGGGACGCGGCGCGATCTTGCCGACCACCTCGTTTGCGTTGAAGGCGATCATGCTCTCGACCACCTCGAACGGAAACTCCATGATCGAGCCCTCGGCGAGATTGCCGCGCAGTCCCGGCGGGATCGGAACGATGTCGTAGCGCGGAACCATGATCGATTCGCCGGTACGCTCGCGCTGCCGCTTCCCCCTCTCGAGCATGGACGCGAACTTTTTCCAGGCCTCGGGCGAGGCATGCTGCTTGCGGAATTTCTTTTCACCGTCGCCCCAGCCGCCCGACGAAATGCAAGCGGCGATCCTCGGGTCCACGCCCGCCGCATATACGGCGACCGCAGCGCCGAAGCTTTGCCCCGCCACGCCGACACGCTGCGGATCCACTTCCGTGCGGGTGGCGAGGAACGAAAGGGCGCTCTTCGTGTCCTCGACCTGCTCTAGACATATCACCCGTCCGCGCCCGCCCTCGCTTTCGCCGCAGCCGCGCATGTCGAAGCGCAGCGCGACGTAGCCGAGCCCGGCGAGCATCTTGGCGACCGCGATCGTGCCGCCGCCGTCCTTGTTGCTGCCGAATCCGTGCAGCACGAGAAAGGCGGGCCGGCGCTCGCGCGCCTTGCGCCCCTTGGGCAGATGCAGTACGCCCGAGAGCTTCAGGCCGTCTGAAGCAAAGCTGACGAGCTCTTCCATTTCCGATAATCGCTTCGTACTACGATCCGACATTCGGGGGCGGCGCTGGCCGAGGCCGCAGATTATAGGATTTCAGGGAACTTCGAAAGTCGCCGGCGCGGTAAAATCCTCGGGAGAGGCCGAATGAGCGAGAGCCGCGAACATCGCGCGATCGACATCCACGCGCATTACTTTCCCCAGCCGTTTCTCGACATGATCGAAAAGCACGGCCCCGCGCACGGCTTCGAATACAAAATGGTCGAGGGCAAGGGGCCGCAGTTCAAGCACGGCCACGTGACGACCGGCCCGGTCGGGGCGAAATTCGTCGATCTCGACGCGCGCCTCGCCGCGATGGACGAGCAGGGCGTGCAAGCCCATGCGCTGTCGCTCTCGCAGCCGATGGCGTACTGGGCCGAGGGCGATCTCGCCCGGCGCGTGAGCGAGACCTACAACGACGGACTGGCGAAGGCGCACGAACGGCATCCGGAGCGCCTGTTCGGGCTGGCGACGCTGCCGATGCACGAGCCGATGCCTGCGGTGAAGGAGGTCGAGCGCGCCGCGAAGCTGCCCGGGGTGCGCGGCTTCTATATCGCGACCCAGGTCCGGGGCAAGGATCTGTCCGATCCCGCGTTCTTGCCGGTGTACGAGCGTATCGAAGCTTCCGGCCTGCCTTTGTTTCTGCATCCGGTCGAGGTGATCGGTCACCAGCGCCTGAGCGCCTATTACCTCACCAATCTTCTCGGCAACCCTTTCGAGTCGGCCATCGCCGCCGCGCACCTCATCTTCGGCGGCGTGCTCGATCGCTTTCCGAAGCTTGTGGTCTGCCTGCCGCATGCGGGCGGCGCGTTCCCGTGGCTGGTCGGGCGGCTCAACCGCGGCTGGGAGAAGCGCGCCGACCTGAAACACATCGAGCAGGCGCCGCTCGAGTATCTGCGCCGGTTCTACTACGACACCGTCGGCTACTCCGATCACGTGCTCGAGTACCTGGTCAAGGTGATCGGCGCCGACCGGGTATTGATGGGAAGCGATTACTGCTTTCCCATCGCCTACGAGAGACCGGTCGATATCGTTACCGCCCATCCGCGGCTGGACGACGAGGCGAAGCGGAAAATCGTCGATGGCAACGCGCGTCGCTTGCTGAAACTCTGACCTGGCAGGGGCGGCCGGTCCGTCACTTCCGGAAAAGCCAGATCAAGATGCTGATGACCAGCGAAATGACGAGGCCCGTCGTCAGAGGAAAGTAGAAGGTGAATTCCTCGCGGCTGACCAGGATATCTCCCGGCAACCTGCCCAGACCCAGCTTCGAGACTGCGGGCCAGAGCAGGCCCGCGGCGACCAGGATGAGACCCAGGGTGATGAGCCACTTGGACACCGGGACGCTCCTTTTCATCCCCGACCTCCGATTAGGCTGAAATCTGTCAAAATAGTTGCACCGACCCGGAATGGCATTCCCGGGAGCACGTTGACCGGACGCCGCGAGGAGTTCGGGTGGAAAAGAAATACGACATGTTGCGGGTGGAAGAGCGGCCGGGGGGCGTTCTCCTGGCGACCCTCGACCGCCCCGAGGTCGCCCACGCTTTCAACACGCAGGCGGCGCTCGACCTCAATGCCGTTTTCCGGCAGCTCGAGAACGAGCGCGCGCTTCGCTGCGTCGTGATCACGGGCTCGGGCGACAAGGCCTTCTGCGCCGGCGCCGACCTGAAGGAACGCAGCTCGTTTACCGACGAGCAGTGGCTCGCCCAGCACGAGGTCTTCGAGCGCATGTTCAGCTCGGTGCGCGAGTGCCCGGTTCCCGTGATCGCCGCGGTGAACGGCGCCGCGTACGCGGGCGGCCTCGAGCTGGTTCTGTCCTGCGATTTTGCCTATGCGTCGAAACGCGCGCGATTTGCGCTCACCGAGGTTTCGCTCGGCATCATGCCGGGCGGCGGCGGAACGCAGACGCTGCCGCGCGCGGTCGGCGAGCGGCGCGCAACCGAGCTCATTCTCGCCGCAGTTCCGTTTTCCGCCGAGCAGGCGCTTGCCTGGGGCGTCGTCAACAGGCTGTGCGAACCGCAGGAACTGCTGAAGGAGGCGCTCGGCGTGGCCGAGCGCATCGCCTCCCACTCGCCGCTCTCGGTGCGCCAGGCGAGGCAGGCGATCCGTCAGGGCTTGCAGAGGGATCTCGCTTCGGCGATGAAAATCGAGATCGAGGCCTACCGTCGCCTGGTCGGGACCGAGGATCGCAGGGAAGGCATCCGTGCTTTCAACGAGAAGCGCAAACCGATTTTCAAGGGGCGCTGAGATCGCGCCCGGAGGAGCAAGCATGAACCGCGAACCCGTTTTCCTCGCCGCAGTCGCCTGCGCGGCCTGGCTTGCCGGATGCGCCGGCATCCCCGCCCAAGTCGCGCCGGATTACCGCGCCATCGTGGCAAGCCCCGACCGCATCGAAGCCGACCGCCAGACCGATCGGCGGAGAAATCCGGAGCTGCTGCTCGCCTTCACCGGCGTGCGGACGGGAATGAAAGTGCTCGACATGGGCGCCGGCGCGGGCTACTCGACCGAGCTGCTCGCGCGCGCGGTCGGCCCGGGCGGAACGGTCTTCGCGCAGGATTCGCAGGCTGCTTCGCCGCGCGCAAGGGAGGCCTTCGACGAGCGAGCGAAAAACCCGGCGATGAAAAACGTGGTGCGCATCGCACGCGATTACGACGATCCGGCGCCGCCCGAGGCGCGGGGCCTCGACCTCGTCACTTTTTTCTTCGCCTATCACGACACGGCGTTCATGAATGTCGACCGCGCGAAAATGAATCGGGCGCTGTTCGAGGCGCTCGAGCCGGGCGGAATGCTCGTCATCGCCGATCATTCGGCGCAGTCCGGAGCCGGGACGAGCGTGGCGAAATCGCTGCACCGGATCGAGGAGGCGGTGCTGCGGCGCGAGGTCGAGGCGGCGGGATTCCGCCTCGTCGCCGAAGCCGGTTTTCTGCGTCACCCCGAGGATCCGCGCGACGCGATCGTGTTCCGGCCCAAGGTCCCGGTCGACGAATTCGTGCTGAAGTTCGTCAAGCCCCGGGAAGCGCCGTCGCCTGGCGGCTACTAGCGCTGCGGGAAGTCGAAGGCGTGGGTGAGATCGCCCATGCTCTCTCGCGCGCCGGGCAGCGGCTCGAGCTCGAATCTAAGCGTGATGAATTTCAGGATCGAAGTGGTGTCGTATTGCGTCGAGTCGACGTAGCCTTTCCTCGCCCACGGCGAGACGATGATAGTCGGGATGCGCGATCCCGGCCCCCAGCGGTCGCCCTTGGGAGGCGCCACGTGGTCCCAGAAGCCGCCGTTCTCGTCGTAGGTGACGATGATCGCGGTCTTGTTCCAGAGCGGGCTCGCCTTGATCTTCGAGATGACCTCGGCGATGTGCTCGTCGCCCGAGAGCACGTCGGCGTAGCCGGGATGCTCGTTCAGGCTGCCCTGCGGCTTGTAGAAAGCGACCTGAGGCAGCGTGCCGCGCTCGATCGCGGCGAGAAAATCGACGTAGTCCTTGAGGTGCTGCGCGCGATCCGGGGTGCCGGGGGCGAAGCGCTCGAAATAATTGAACGGCTGATGATGCGGCACGAAATTGGGCGAGCCCTTCTCGGTGTTGTAGATCACCTCATGCTTTCCCGAAGGCTGCATCCCGTCCTGCAGTGCGCGGTACCACGCGCCCGAATACCAGGCCCAGGAGATCCCCTTCGCCGACAGCGTATCGCCGACGGTCTTGAGAGTCTGCGGCGGCAGGGGATGCTTCGCCGCGTCTGCGAAGCGCGGGTCGCCGGCCGGCGCCGGGCGGATGCGGCTCGGCTGATAAGGCGGTTGCGCCGTGTTGACCGAGTAACCGTCGGGCGTCGCCTCGCCATCGAGCACGAACCGCGGCGGACCTTTCGATGCCGAGGCGGGCGAGTCGGGACGCCGCTCGAGCCTGCCGCTCTCGCCGAGTTTCGAGCGGATCGCATCCGGCGCGTCGGCGTCGCGAGGCGCGCAGGCGCAGACGAGCCATAGATGGTTCAAGTAGGAGCCGCCGAATGCGCCCATGAAAAAGTTGTCCGCGAGCACGTACTCCCGGGCCCATTGCCACATCGGCAGCTTCGAGCCGTCGTAGTAGCCCATGACCAATCCGCCGGCGTCCGAGACGGCCGCAAACAGGTTGTTGCGCCCGCCCGCGATCTGCTCCTGGTTCTGGTAGAAGCGGTGCACGAGATCGGGCGTCTCGACCGACAGCGGCAGGTTGATGGGCGGAGCATCGATCCTGAACGGCCGGTTCGGCAAGTCCTCCGGGAAAGCCGGATCGGGCTTGCCGGCTTTCCATACCGGCGGCAGATAGGGCAGGGGCTTGCCGTCACGATCGAGTTGCGCGTAAGTCCCGGGCGTCGCGTTGGCGATGCCGTTTGCGCCGGGGAAGAGGCCGTAGAGATTGTCGAAGCTGCGGTTCTCCGCGTAGATGACGACGATGTGCTCGATTTTTGCGAGATCCCCGCGGCTCGGGTGCGGCGTTGCGCACGCGCCGAGCAGCGCCGTCCCCGCGAAAATCAGAAAACGTCGAAATCCCCCGTGCATCGGCGAATATTCCTTGGTTGATCCGGTACGACTCAGCTGCCGGGGATGATTCCCGGCGTCAGCGAACGGCAGAACTCGGCGATTTCCCCCGGGCGCGTCCACCACACGCGCTCGCGCTGCTTGTGCTCGACGCAATGCCTGAGCGCCAGGCGCAGCGGGCGCAGCCTGAACGGCTGGCCGAAAACGTAAGGGTGGACGGAGATGTTGCAGACGAGCGGGTGTCTCGCGCACTGCTCGGCCATCTCGTCGAACTGGTCCACGAGCATGTCGCAGAATTCCCTGGCGCTGTGCTTGCGGTGCACGACCGCGGGTGAGTCGTTCACCTCGACGGGGTAAGGCACCGAAAGAATGGGCCCCGAGCGCGTCCTCATCCAGATCGGCTGGTCGTCGCAGGGCCAGTCCATGAAATAGGTATAGCCCGCCTCCTTGAGCAGGTCGGGAGTGGCCGGCGTCTCGTAGGCGCCGGCTCCCATCCAGCCCGTGGGACGCTTCTTTTCGTTCTTCGCGAAAGTCTCAGTGACCTCGCGGATGAGGCGCTCCTCGTCCGGCTCCCACAGCCCGCGCAGGTTCTCCGAGTTGCTGCGGCCGTGCGCGACGATCTCGTCGCCCCGCGCGCGGATGCGCGTGAAGATCTGCGGGGCGTAGTCGTAGAGAAGGCTGTTGACGTTGTGCGCGAGCGGCAGCTTCAAGTCGTCTGCGAGGTCGAACAGCCGCCAGATGCCGACGCGGTTGCCGTAGTCGCGCCAGGAGTAGTTGCGCTGCGTCTGGGGCTCCCCCGTCTTGGCGTTGTCGTGGCCGAGCCCCGCCCCGAACGCGAAGCACTCGACGTTGGTCGTGACGCAGAATGCCAGTCGCTTGCCGCCCGGGAAGGAGTAATCCTTCCGCTCGGTGATCGGGACGTAGTCGTAGCGCGAGTGCCGCGGAAGAAAATTTTTCGCCACGCGCGCTCCCTCAGTCGGCGTCGCGGCCGAACGCGGCGAGGACGGACAGAGCCAGGATGCGGCGGGACACGAAGTCTCCTGAGGGCCGGGGACCGGGCGAATATAGAGTAAAGGCATGTTGCTCGCAACGCGGTCGGTCTTGCCTGCCGCCTTGGCCGTAGCAGGCGCTCGGCGGCGTGGCACCGTCGACGAGGACAAATATGCGTAGAATAAGGCCCTCCCAAGGCGCGCGTTCGCTCTGTCGGCACTATAGAAATGGCGGAAAACTCAAGTCGCACGCTCGTAGGCAGCGTGTTGTTCCTCGACATCGTCGAATACTCGAAGAAGCCGGTCGCCGAGCAGCTGCAGCTGAAGCAGGCGTTCAACGCCATGCTGACCGCTGCACTGGAGCAAGTCGAGCCGCGCGCGCGGGTGCTCGTCGATACGGGGGACGGCGCCGCGATCACCTTCCTCGGCGATCCGGAGGACGCGCTCTTCGTCGCGCTCGCGATCCTCGACAAGGTGGGCAGACTGCCGGTGCGCATGGGAGCCAACCTCGGCCCGGTGTGCCTGGTGAAGGACCTCAACGGCCAGATGAACGTCATCGGCGACGGCATCAACGTCGCGCAGCGCGTGATGAGTTTTTCGGAGCCGGGCCGGCTGCTGGTCACGCGGTCGTTCTACGAAGTCGTGTCGCTTCTGTCGGAGAACTACGCGACGCTGTTCAGCGACGAGGGCTTGCGCACCGACAAGCACGCGCGCGCGCACGAGGTCTACGCGGTCGCCGAGGGCGTGCGCGTCGGGCGGCGGGTGGCCGAGGTCCAATCGCGCCTGAAATCGCGTCGCCGCGCAAGCCCGCAATCCCCCGATCCGTCCCCTGCGGAAGGCCGATCCACGGTCCATGATTTCGATGCGGGCGCTTCACCTCAACCCGCACAGGTTTTCGATGCGGGCTCGAACCTCGTCGTTTCGGGGCATAGCAAGTCGAGCGTCCAGGAGGCGCTGGACAGGCTTGCCAACGGGGGATCCCGCGTGATTTCGCCGATCGCGCAGGTGGGCGACAAGTGGGTCGCCGCATGCGAGCACCCCAAGGTGCCGGTCAGCGCGTGCAAGGTCGAGGAGCTGGGCTTCACGCGTTTCGTAACAGGACCGACGCGAGAAGCCGTCTCCGCCAAGGTCGAGGAATTCGTCCGGTTCGGGGCCGTCCTCGTCGGCGACATCGAATTTGCTCACGGAGTTTGGACAGCCGTTTGCGACACGGGCAGGCTCGGGCGATGATCGCGGATTGCCGGGGGTACGGGCCGGACTAGGCCGGAGCCGGTTCGCCTCCGCCGCTCACCTGATGGAAATACGCAAACAGGATGGCGGCGGCAATGATGAGGCTCAGCACTCCCGCGAGCCAGAACCCCGCCGCGCCCATCGGCGTGGCTAGCCCCAGCGCGTCGGCGGCGCCGGAGTGCGTCAGGCCGAGAAGGTAGCCTCCGCCCAATCCGATCCCCCAGAGAGCGACCGTGTAGACCAGCATCGGAATGAAGGCGATCTTGTATCCGCGCAATGCGTTGACGATCACCACCTGGGCGGTGTCGAACAACTGATAGAACGCGACGAAAGCCATGAGCTGCGTCGCGATCGCCTGCACCGAGGCGTCGTGGGTGTACAGGAACACCACCCTCTTCGCCGCGAAGAAGATCGCCACACCGGCGCAGGCGGATATGGCGAGCATGATGCCCATCCCGGTCAAGCCGGTATGCCTCGCCTCGCGCCGATCGCCCGCGCCGACCGCCTGCGCGGTCAGGACCGCGGTCGCGTTTCCCACCGCGAGCCCGAACATGTAGACGACCGACGTGACGTTGGAGGCGATCTGGTGGCCCGCGGAAGTCGCGGCGCCCAGGCGCGCGAGGAACAGCGCCATGAAGGTGAACGAGGTCACTTCGACGAAGAAAGCGAGCCCCATGGGCACGCCGAGCTTGAGGTGGTTCCAGATCGCGCGCGGATCGGGCCACGACCATCGGGAAAATACGAGGAACGGCCGGTAGAACGGGTGTCTCGCGCAGTAGACCCAGGCGATCGCACAGATCAGCCAGCTCGCGATCGCCGTCGAGACCGCGCAACCCGGGCCGCCGAGCTCGGGTGCGCCGAGCGCGCCGTAGATGAACAGCGCGTTGAGCGGCACCTTGGCGGCGAAGTAGACGAGGTTGATCGCCATCACCGCGCGCGGCCGCGACACCGCGGTGGTGAGCGCGAAGAACACGCGAAACAGCAGCATCGCCGGCAGCGCCCAGGCAATGCCCTGCAGGTAGGCGCGCGTGCGCGACTCCACCTCGGGCGGCGCGCCGGAGAGCCGCATGAAAGGATCCGGGAACGCGAGCAGCAGCACGCCGAGCACCGCGAGCCCGGCCCCGAGCCAGGCCGTCTGCCGCGTTTCCTCGCCGATCCTCTCGTGCTGCTTTCCCCCGTAGAGCTGCGCCGCGATCGGCGAGAGCGCGTTGACCACGCCGAGCAGCCCGATGAAGACGCTGAAATAGACGCTCGCGCCTATGCCGACCGCGGCGAGATCCACGGCGCTGTAGCGGCCGGCCATCATGGTGTCGAGCACGCCGCTCGCGATCACCGCGAGCTGCGCGACGAGCACCGGCCAGGCGAGCCGGACGACCGCCCGGGCGATGCGGGGAACGGAAGATGTCGTCACAAAATTAACTGCGGCGCAGAACCGTCATTCTATGTTGAGACTCGCCTCGCGCCCGTTACTGTCAAAATAATCCCTTTCAGATTCGACCCAAACAGGAAGGACTGCCATGCGCGAAGAGACCCTCGTCGTCCATTCCGGACTTCATCCCGAGCAATTCCGGGGCGCGGTGAACCCGCCCGTGTTCCACGCCTCGACCATCCTGTCGCGGACGGTCGACGAGTACCGGCGCAAGCGCAAGGACTGGATGCAGGAGGCGCCGGGCACCTACTACGGGCGCTTCGGCACCCCGACGGTCGAGGCGCTGCAGGAGGCGATCGCGACCCTCGAAGGCGGTTATCGGTGCGTCGTCTATCCTTCGGGCCTTGCAGCCTGCGCGGGCGCGCTGCTCGCGTTGCTCGCCGCGGGCGACCACTTGCTCATGAGCGACAGCGTCTATGGGCCCACGCGCAACCTCGCGAAGGGCGTCCTCAAACGCTTCGGCGTCGCGACGACTTTCTTCGATCCGCTCGTCGGGCGCTCGATCGAGCCGCTCATACAGCCGAATACGCGCGTGATCTACCTCGAATCACCGGGCTCGCTCACTTTCGAGGTGCAGGATGCGCCGGCGATCGCGGAAGTCGCGCATCGCCGCGGCATCACCGTGGTCATGGACAACACCTGGGCGACGCCGCTCTACTTCAAGCCGTTCGCGCACGGCGCGGATGTCTCGGTTCAGGCCGCCACCAAATACATCGTCGGGCACTCCGACGCCATGCTCGGCGCAATCACGTGCACGAAGGACGCATGGCCGAAGCTGAGGGCCTCGACCTACGATCTCGGACAGACCGCGGGCCCCGACGACATCTATCTCGGGCAACGCGGCCTGCGCACGCTGGCGGTGCGGCTAAAGGCGCACTGGCAAGCGGGCATCGCGCTCGCCGAATGGGTCGCGCGCCAGCCCGAGGTCGAGCGCGTGCTGCATCCCGCGCTGCCGGGCGACCCGGGACATGCGATCTGGAGGCGCGATTTCACCGGCGCTTGCGGCCTGTTCGGCGTGGTGCTGAAGAAAGGCGTCACCGACCGCGCGCTCTGCGCCATGATCGACGGCCTGGAGCTCTACGGCATCGGCGCATCCTGGGGCGGGTTCGAGAGCCTCCTACTCCAAGAATCGGTCGGAGTAGCTCGCACCCCTTGAGGTCTCTGCACGCGACCCATACAATAACGACCTCCCCATGGCTGTCGTCCCCATTCGTTTCGATCCCGAGCGCGCGCTAGAACTGGTTTTGTATGTCGCCAACCAATTGCGCTATCCGACGCTGCATTCGGTATCGAAGGTACTTTATTTTGCAGATAAGGAGCATCTATCGCGCTACGGCAGCCTGCTCTCCGGCGACAACTATGTCGCCATGCGGCACGGCCCCGTGCCGAGTGCGATCTACAATCTGCTGAAAGCCGCCGCGGGGCGTCAGGAACCGCTGATTCCCGCCGAATTCTATGAGCTGGTCGGCCGGTCGCTGAAGGTCGAGGGCGGGAGCCGCGTGCAACCCCTGCGGCAAGCCAATCTTGAGCTTCTCAGCGATTCGCAGCGCGAGTGTCTCGACGAGTCGATCAAAGCCAACGGGAAACTCAGTTTCAAGCGTCTGGCCGACAAAAGCCACGACGCAGCGTGGAAGTCCGTTGACGAAAACGACCTGATCGAGGTCAAGGCAATCGCCAAGACGCTTCCTAACGCCAAGCAGGTCCTCGCCTACCTGGAAGAGTAAAGGCTCGCGGAGATGGCGAAGCTCGGCGACGCCTTCTCCGATGACGAGCGCCGGGAGTCGGTAAGGCGCCAGCTCCAGCCTGCCGCCGTTATCTATATTGACGTCGTGTTCCCGGAGGGCCGGAAACCAAAGTATCTCGTCATCGCCCACGTAGACCACGAGTGCTGCACCTTCGTAGTCAATTCGCGGGTACACCCTTTCATCGAGGCAAATCCTTCCCTTGCGGTTTGCCAGGTCCGTATCGACGCGGCCAGACACGCCTTCCTCAGGCGAGACTCGCATATCGCCTGCCACCAGGTTCTGCGGTTGCCGACTGCGAATGTCATCACAGAGCTGGCCGCCGACATGAGCCGAATCAAAGGCCGGCTGCATGCGGAGGTGTTGGTGGAGGTCATCGCAGCCGTCAAGCGGGCGCCGACGTTGTCGCTGGCGGAACAAACGCGGATTGCCAACGCGCTGAGTACCCTTCAGGATAACGAGGGCTCCAAGGATCAAGCTTGAGGGGGACAAGCAACCATGCGCTGGGTCGCGCCTACCGAAAAAGACACAGCCAACCAGACGCTCGAAAAGCGCCTGTGGGACGCCGCGGACCAGTTCCGCGCCAACTCAGGCCTCAAGGCGGGCGAGTACTCGGGCCCTGTCCTTGGCCTGATCTTCCTGCGTTTCGCCGAAGCGCGCTTCGCCAAGCGCCGCGCAGAGCTGGAGAAGACCGGCGCTTCCCCGCGTCGCGGCAACTCGCGCATCGAC
>WNGH01007834.1_pt1 | contig 23591 bp, 20 predicted proteins | sample 5400631 | NCBI WGS metagenome assembly WNGH01 (sample SAMN13153373, study PRJNA577476) | soil metagenome | isolation source: 115 cm soil or saprolite under Garry oak tree replicate 1 | place: USA:California | collected 2016-06-15
GCTCGTCTTCGAGGTTCTCTAAGGCATCCTCTAACTTATCGACTTTCTCATCCATGGCGACGACAAGCCCTGCCACTCGTGCCAGGTCTGAGCGCGTGGGAAGTTGAAGATTGCTAAAGAACTCTTCGTTAGCGCGGTGCAAGGTTTTGACAAAGTTTGAGTAGATCTCTATAAAAGGACTGGCCGATTCTATAAACTTCTCGGAGCTGAGCATGTCGTCAACGACTTTTGCCCACGTCTCGCTGGTAGCCTCGTACCATTTTTGGAAAAAGGTGAAAGGGTCGGTTGGCAAGACGTCTCCAGCCATGATCCTTTTACGGGTTTCTTCCATCATCTCCAGCCACTGGGTGGTAAGCCCCAGCGGGTCTCCTCCCATCTCGGCGGCTTTTCTCCAGGCTCCCACCGTCGCTTCAAACCAGGTATTCCAGATATCTTTGGTATTCATCATACCTGAGATGTTAGCCTGCACCTGTTCCTGGGCTTTGCCTACGGTTTCCAACCATAAGCGGTAAAGGCCATAGGTATCGACAAATGTTTCTTTGTTTCCATCGAGAGTACTGACCCACATCTTAGAAGATGTGTCGTACCATTGCTTCCATAACTCCATTGGGTCCAGCGAACCGCCGGGCTTCCTACCATCTGGCATCTGCAAACTCTCCTTCCTTGTGGGTACCTGGCACCCACAAGGGGTGCCACTACATTTCACTCATCCATTGAACATTGACAGAGCACTAGCTTGTGACCTGCTAGTAATGTAGCATCTTTTAAGTGCTTCAATATGCGGAGTAATAAGATAAAAAAGGGGGTCGTGGTTTAAACTCCGACCCCCCCTGTAAACTACGCAAATTGAGTTACTTGGTAGCTGACTCAGCCGCGTTCTGGCCCTGGCGTGCAACTCTTTGGGCTGCTTGCACACCCTGGCGACTAATATTTTCTGCCGTCTGTACACCCTGCCTGGCTATCGACTCAGCAGTCTCGACTGCCTGACGATAGTATGCGAAGGGAGTAAAGAGGAAATCTACATAAGTATCCCATGACTCACGAGCGAGTGCCTGGAACGTCTCTTGCTGCTTTTGTGACTGCTCCGCCAGGATCTGCATCAGTGTGCGAGTGCTGTTCACATGGCTCTTGAGGACCTCTGTCCCATTCTGGACAAAGCTCTGGACATAGCGCACGTTGCGCTCCTGGGCTGCAATAGCGCTATTCGCCAATTCCTGGAAATCGACAGTCTGTTTCTCGGGCTGTTCTAGCTGCTCACTTATGAGGTTACGCGTGCTATCCGCGTGGCTCTTAAGAAGCTCGACCCCGTTCTCAAAAGTGTTCTGAACAAAGGCCAGGTTGCGATTCTGGGCCTCGACAGCAGTCTCTACAATTGCCTGGTTTGTCTCACGAAGAGACTCGGTGAGTTTCCCGGTTGCTTCGTTTACCTTGGTTTTTGCCATTGTATGTTTCTTCCCTTTTCTTACTCGCAGTTGTCTGCGATGTATAACAGGGCAAGGACTGCCTTCATCGTTCCCCGAACGCGGCTGCCGTTGCCCCTACAACTCATGATCTTTCTTTGCTTGCGTTGACTGGCCTGTATAGAGTTGGAAGAAGCTGTCCATCATCTTCTGATATTGATCCAGTGACTCGGCCCAGAACTTCAGGTAGGCTTCTCCTGCCTCTGTGATAGAGTACACCCGTCGAGCGGGCCCGGCCTCTGAAGTATCCCAATTGGAACTTACCATCCCATCCTTCTCCATCTGTCGCAGCGTCCGGTAGAATGTTCCGGCATTCATAGCGGTCAATCCAAATGCCGCCATCTTCTCCATTATCTCGTAGCCGTAGGAACTCCATTGCCGTAGCATTAAGAGAACCACCGGCACCAGCCAGTTTTTCGACCAGGCTTCAGTCACCGCGTTGTGAAATTGACCTTTGTCTTTATTTACTTCCGTCATACCGCACCTATATGCATATAGTGGTAGATGCTCCATATCTTCAAGTTGCTTAAGCATCTATATGCATTTTACATCTATATGCAAGATTTGTCAAGGGGGTTTGGGAATTTTTTTCGCGTCTACCTGAATCTCCCTCACAATCAAAAAAGCGAGCAAGGTCGACCTTGCTCGCTTTTTTGATTGTGAGGGATTTTATCGTGCCATATCATGCGTTCGGCTCCGGCGTGCTCTTGCCCGGAAGATCAAGAACGCCAGGACTGTAATGCCCAACAGGAATGCCAGCGTCTCTGCTGTTTGAGGAGTTCCCAGTGGGAGCGTTGGCAGCCAGCCCGGGAGTTCACGTGAGTGTTGACCATCGACAACGGCCATTGGAGGCGTTCCAAAGGGAGCTATGCGTATCACACCGGTTGAACTGATGCCCAGGTCATATGTGACCTTCGTGTCGGGGGCATTCAGGTTCAGGTAGGTTAGCCAGCTATCCTGCCGTACCCAGCCCATGTTGCGATCGGTCGACAGATCGTGAAAAAGCGTGGGGTTCACCTGTTCCTGGAAGGCTAACTGGAGACCGGGTGCACCAGATACGTCGCTGCCTACCGCGGATTGCCCTATCCTGGCCTTGACATCGCCGGTATTGATAGGCATGTCGGTCAGGAAGTAAATGTCGGCCTGGACCTGTTGCCCATCAAGGGCCAGCACTTCAAGGGGCACCCAGGGATGCGCCGTCTTCATGGTGATTAAAACTGGAGCGCCGTCGCCCTGGATTTGATGACGAGCCTTTGCAGCGGCAGTATCATATTTGGCAGCCATGAAAATTGGACTCCCATTAGCGTAGCCAAGCAAATGGGCGCGTGTGTCGTCATTCAAAAAGAAGCCGTTTTTGGTGGCCCAGTCCAGCACGGCCTGCCCACTGCCTCGCAGAACCGTGATATTGAGCGCTTCGACCTTCACTTGCTGCAATACTTCTACACCCGCAGCTGCAGAAGTAGCAGTATTATCTGCAGCAAAGAAGCGTACGGGTTCGGGATGGGTTTCGCGGAAGAGGCGCTGTAGCGTCCATGCGCCGCCCTCCTCGATCTTGATGGGTACGGCAGGGAGAGGTACGATCCAGCCCAGGTTGGAGACATCTCCCTGGTAAGTGAAGCTGGTCATATAGTGCTCGATCCCATTATGCCATGCAACCAGGGTGGTGGCGCGTTGCAGGCGAATGGCCCCATTCGGGGCAACCAATCCTCCACAGGCCAAGGCATTTTGAGATTGCAGAACAAAGAGTGCAAGGGCAGATACGAGGATAGCAAATCGTTTCAGCATCGCGGGTTCCTCCTACTGAGTGGTTTTAGAATGTTCATCAACCATGACGATAGAGCCTCAAGAAAAGTTCCCTTGTTTTGCTTTCTTGACAAAGAAATGGAAAACGACTATGCAAACTAAACATACAGCACTGGCGTACACCATGCACTCACAAGATACCATATAGGAAACAGTAGAGCACTGGCGTGGTCGAATATTCCCAACGTTTCCAAACTCTCTAGCATAAAGCACTGACGTGGAAGCGTTCCCTTTAGCTTGTCGGAGCATTCACTGTATTGCGCTTCGCGGGTACACCTTGCTCGTGTTTTTCAACCTCAATAATCGTCGCCAGGTTGTAACGGGTATGCGTGGTTTCGCTGCCATCTTGTAAATCCACTGTCCAGGTATGCTTATAGAGCACTGCGTGTACTCTGTCATCTTTGGCAAGTTTTCTTCCCTTCACTTGTTGTTTGGCCTTATTGGTCGCGTACACTTCCCACCGCTCTCTCTCGCCTTCTTTGTCAGGAATGGGAACCTCAAGGAAAAATTGGAGCGGGCTATTTTTGCCTCTATTCACCGGTTTCGGAGCAGCTTCTACTCTGCCCCAGGTTTGCACCCGTTCGCCTTCTTTGGTGCCAGAGGTATCAAGCATTGTCTGGGTATATTCTGTCCCGCGTCGATCTTTTCGTCTCTCTCCTTCTGCTGCCTCTTGCAAACCGAGCAGTTCAGGATCAGAAGCCGTATACACATTCACGTAGTTTCCATTTGGATTGACCACAATTTCCCCATCCACATACAACACATGCAGCCCGTTTTTGTCTGTTGGCTCAACTTTGTAGACATCACCTACTGCCAGGCGGTTGCGACGACCACGCACAAATAGGAGCGGTGTCATAGCTGGTGGTAACGGGTAAATATCAACATGCGTTGTGCCAAAGCTGTAGCGTTCTCCGTTACCAAATTGCTCATGAGCAGGAAGGTCTTTGGGTATAAATTTCGCTTGCAGAGATGCTGTGTCTAATTGTTTTCGTTCAAGGGGCATAGGAAGCGTTATAGCAAGAGGAAAACGGTGTGTCAAGCAAAAAGCATCTTTTTTAACATTTCAATTTGAGTAAAAAGGATGCTGTATGAGAGTTTTCATCCCTTTGTTGGATTTTAGCCTACGCGAAATGCAAAGCTCCACCCTGACGCTCCAGAAATCTCCACCCACTCCGCGATATGGCTTGACGCCTTTTTGCCGAAACGAACGACCGACACTGCCGACGCTCCCCGCCTCCTTCGGTCTTCTCGTTTCGTCTGCAAAGTCTACCATATCGCTACGGGGTCGAATTTCTTCCGCTTCCCCGCCAGGACGTGCCTCACTCACTCCCTCTCCAACCTCTGCTCTGTTTGGCCCTTCAACCACCCCACCCAACACAGCGCACTTATTGCGAGAAACGATGACCGAGCGCAAAACAGGACAAACGACCTATCTTGATATGACGATCTACAATGCCCTGCATAAACGTAGAAATCCGCCACAGAGACGAGAACTGCGTACAATTTGCCCTTGAGAAGAGAAAGCAAACGAACAACTATCCCAATAGTAGCACTAAAGGCATGGAGGGAGAAGTCCTATAGAGTTGACTTTCTCAGGAATGAACCCTTAAAATATCCTTATCTTATGTGGAAGGGGTATTTAATATGGTTTGGGATAGCATTATCGCCTGGATTATGTCTCATTTGCCTCAAATATTAAGCCAAATAGTGACGGAAGCTTCGGGAGTTAAAACAGTTGCTGAGACTATTGATAGCGTCAGAAAGTTGATGGTCTCCCTGTTAAAGGTTGATGGGAAGGGGAAGAGGTGCATGGCTTTTTATCTGTTCCATCAGCAGTGGCGCGACTTCTTCTTCCGTCTTAGCTATAGCACGTCCCACCCTCAAATGGGTATCCATGTCAATGGCGATTCCACGCCAAAAAGTTCCTCGTTCTTCTTCTTCTGGCTTCCCCCTTTTTCTCCCTTGTGTCCGACGTACGTCCACAGGGCATCCATCTGTACTCGGCTGAGTTTATAAGGTCCCAGCAGGTGCTCCTCAACTTGCTCTACGTGCGTTGCTGCTCTTTCTAACCAATGACAGACTGTCTCTTCTTTCACTCCTTTGACCCGATGAATCGCTGCCAAACTATTGCGATCTCCAAGCATCTCCATACATTCTCTGATCTCCTCTTCGGAATGACGAAGCCGGTAAAACATCGTTCCCTTGGTTTCTGTAAAGGTCTTCTTGCACGTTTTACACTGATAGCGCTGCACTCCTTTTTCTGTTTTACCAGTTTTGCGGATGTTTCCTTTTTCTCCTTGCCCAAAGTCTGGGCACTTTTCGTTCCAGCAAAACGATCCTGATGAGGCTACTTTCATCTCTTCCATTGCTCGCTTCCCCTTTCTGTCAAGACCTTTCTCTCTGATTCTCTCTCGACAGTCAAGAGGGAGACCATCCAAAGCTGTAAGTCTTCCCAATAGCCGTTATCGAGGTAGATGTCCGCCATCATACTGGCTATCTCTTGCATATCTGTATCCGTCAGGGTTTGGATGTGTGCATCGCTCACGCCTGCTTCATGCAAGTCAGCCCGGCTGATGCTGACAAGAGGAAACTCCTTGTCCCAGTCAATCATGATGCTTCTCCCTCTTTGGATACGTTGTCGTTTTGTAACCGGCGGGTCACATCATAGAGAGCACTCTCAAGCTGTGAGATGACTTTATAGACATCTATCTCTAGCCATGTCTGGCCGTTCTTCGGGAGAGTGGCCTTCACTAATTCCTCAGAGCGGGCGTAGAGGTCGCTCTTCTTGTTTAGCTCTTTTGTCGAGCCATTCTTATACAGAAGAAACACTCCTGTGACCTTTTCGCTGTAGTGGTGGTACGACAGCACAATCACCGACGCAGTATGCAGATCCCCGTACAGGGTTGCGTAGTACGGGGAGAAGTCTGTCGACTTGCCCCGTGCTGTCACCTTTTCCGGTGGCGTAAATCCATAGTACGCCAGTGTTGCCGTCAGGTTTCGTTGCAGCTCCTGAGTGCTATCTTCCGTACTGGTATACACATACCCTTGCGTATCAAGGAAGGTGTAGGTACGGGTGGTGTCTTTTTCCACACGAGATTGTCCTGCATAGACGAGGTGCGGATGTTTCTTGAGCAAATGGGTCAGGCAAATGCTCCGTCCGACACAGGGATTCTCTGGTGTGTAGGGGTGGATCTCGTGGGAGTCAAACGTACAATGTTTGTTGGCTTGAACAAGCGCAACAATCTGTGCGTATGTTTCTTCATCAACAGAAAACTCGTTCCATGTGTTGTTGAGGTAGACATGATTCATGGGATACTCCTTTCGTAGAGAGTGCCAAACGCAAGCCGCAGAGTCGTTGCGATCGGCAAATCATCGCGGTAGCGTGATTGCTGCTGTGTAGTGTCACTTACTGCTCCTGCGGTGGGCAATAATGTTCTTCAACCCATGTTCCTTGTTGCCCCTGCTGCATCCGGCGTGCCAGAAGCAACAGAACGGTCTCTTCGTCAAGGGTGACAGGCCCCCTGCTGATGCGCACACTGAAACAGCAAGCGCGGGCCACCTTTCTCAAAGAGACGCAGAACACAGCGGCACGGGAGGTTCCTCTGGAACTGATACAACACATCGCCACAGGCGGCTTCCCCGTCCTCGTCGACCTCTGGTCACCCCAGTGGCCGTGTGGTCACATGGTGACCGTGTACGGTGGGGAACGAGGCAGCGTCTACTACGCTGACCCCGGCGATGGCAGCTACATGGAAGCCCAGATAGAGACGTTCCGCAAGGTGTGGGTGCGGGACTTCGCCATCCTCTACCCGCGCCAGGTGCCGTTTCCCAGGGACCTCTGGCAGACGCTGCAGCGCTACCCGACCGTCTCTGAGGGTTATCCCCTCACCGCTTTGAGACCATGAGGATGTGCTGACAAGTGGGAACTGAGCCCAAACATTGGTTCCAACTGTATCGATGTCCTCATTGTGGAGCACAGTCCACAGCCACTCAGTAAGACTGGACCCCCTTCCGATCGTCTGGACCATTCTTCCGGTGTAGCAAGACCCCACTCCTTCGCACTTTCTGCAACCGAGCCAGCACGAGCATTGCTTCACGAAACAGCTTCCTGAGGTAGAACTGTTGGCAGATACGGGGCTTGATGTGGAGGCATTTCCCGTCATGGCGATACTTATGACGGTTTCATGGCGTGCCCTTGTCATACTAGCATCAGAAAGGTGGGCACTCTGTTGTCCATTCATGACGCGCCCTTGTCATACTAGCCCAGAGCGGCCTGTGTATAGCCGGTCGTCGAGGGGCGATGATGCGCCCAACACATGCGTGGGGTCTCCAATGCTGGTACCACTGCTGGAAGAGATATCGCCTATGAGCAGGCAGCCCATCGTCTACAGTGCGAAGGGCGTTGACGGCAGGAGCGAAGGGACGACCAGCATGCAGGCGGAGAGAGAACAGGACGAGCAAAAGGTCGACACAGAGGAGAAAAGAGATATGTCGAATGTGCTATCGAAGCGGAGAGAGCGTAGCTGGATTGCAGCCCTGCGATCCATCCTGCTCAAGTGCCAGGCGTACGCTGGATGGTGGAGGCGCAGGGTTGACCAGGATCAGAGCCAGCTCGTCGCGGAGGTTGCCAATGACCTCTGCACAACGATGGAGATCTGGGTTGTCGAAGACGGGCTTCAGACTAAGGCGCACATCGCCTGGTGGAACCGCCTGGTAGAGACCTATCGAGGCTATCTGCTCTGCTCCGATACCCCTGGGCATACGTTCTTGATAGATATGCGAACCCATACATATGTCAGAGGATCAGCAGCGCATCTGGTGCAAATCGACGGAGTTGACCAGGCCAAACGCTTCGTAGACGAACTCTGCTGTCGTCTACAGGTGGACCGGGAGTCGCCCTAAGGCTCGAACGCCTCACCTCATCCCGATAGGAGAAATTCAGCATGATCAATACAAGCATGGCCTCAGGAAATATTTCCCTATGGCAGCACTGTGATCTCGTATAGAGGTACTTCCCATTCATGACGATGCTTGTGGCGCTTTCATGACGCACCCTCATCATACTAGCACAAGAGAGGACGGGACGTAGTCGGTCGTAGAAAGGAACGATGAGGTACCGAAGACATGAGGAGGATCTCGTGGAGCGCATCGGAGCAGGCGGGGATGCACGGAGACGAGCAAGCAAGCTAGAGCTTGCTACCTCCCAACGCCCGTTTGATCGCTGGTTGCGCGTGCAACTCCCAGTCTAGCTTGGATGGCTCAGGCAGGATGTACTGCCTGAGCGGCAAGGTGAGCTGCTCTTCGACTAGTACGGGGACAGCACCTACGACTCACAGGTACTAGGATGGAGCGACAGCATGGTCGCCCAACCGCAAGTGGGAGAGCTCCGTGTGTATGTGGTCACGGGACGCGACCCGATGGCTGAGTGGGGCTGCGGACCTACATCGTCTGGATGCAAGCCAGCAGCTATGTCGAGGACGTCAATAACGTCTGTTTCTGACAAGAAGACATAATAACATCCTTACCTAAGGATGAACAGATAACGTGCAAGAAATAATGTATAAAGAGCGAAAAATGGAAATCGTGCAGAAAGAGAAGAGCAGATGGTATGCAGCATCGTGGGGTAGCCACCTCCACCCACCTTTTCCGCAATCACGACACAGTTTCCTTGAAATAGAAAGGAAACGCTCCCTCACCTACCCTGTGAGAGCAGGACGCGGTGAGCGAGCGTTTAAAGCGATGTCAAACGTAGACTATGACAACATCATCCATGCACCAGGCAGAGCAGCTTCTCTGGCAGAACCAGGCCAGCATGAGCAGAGGATACTTATCACACATCGTGCTTCGGTGCTTCCAGGCCGCCTGCGGCAGCTCGGATACCGCCAACGCAGGTTGCTGGCCAGGTTGAGCAGATTTCTGGTGATAGGAGGGACAGGCGTGCTGGTGAACAGCTTAGCGCTGCTCCTCCTCTTCCAGTGGGTGCATCTGCCCCTGGTGGTCGCCTCAGTCCTGTCGGCCGAGCTGGCGATCGTCAACAACTTCTGCTGGAATGACCGCTGGACGTTCAGGCGCACACAGCTCTCCTTGAGCCGCTTCGCCCGGTTCAACCTCGTGTCGCTGGGGGGCCTGGTCATCACCACGTGCACTCTATGGGTCCTGATCCACTACCTGGGTCTCTACTACCTGACAGCGAATTTGCTGGGCATCAGTTTGGCAACCGCCTGGAACTTCGCGGCGAGTTCGTTGTGGATCTGGGGAGGTGCATGATGAACGTGGCCCTTCTCGCTGTCGGCCATGTGCTGGAGTCATTCCTGCTCACTTGTACGGTGGCGCTATCCCTCATCCTGACGATCCAGTCGGTCTATACCCTCTATATCATGTTGTATACGTGGGATCGGCCAGAGGCTTTCCGGAGGGCGAAGGCCCCCTCACGCTTTCTGCCACCCCAGAAGTCCTTCACGGTGATGTTGCCTGCCCGCCACGAAGAGGACGTCATTCAGACGACCATCGAGCGGGTGGTGCGTGCCAACTACCCCTTATCCCTGCTGGAAGTGGTGGTGATCTGCTCGGTCGACGACACCGGAACGATCGCCAAGGCCCAGCAGAAGATAGCGCAGTTGCGCCGCATGGGGGTGACGAATGTGAACGTGATCGCTTTCAAGAATAAGCCCATCAATAAGCCGCACGGGCTCAATGTGGGCTTACGCCACACCCACAACGAGGTGGTTACCATCTTCGATGCGGAGGATGACATCCACCCGGACATCTTCAATGTGGTCAACACCGTGCTGCTCAACGATCCGGTCGCTGTCGTCCAGTGCGGGGTGCAGCTCATGAACTACGAGTCTAAGTGGTACTCGGCCCTCAAGCCGATATTGGCATCCGTATCAGTCTCCTGGGCGAGCGGATGCGCGTCATCTACGACGACCGCTACGTCACGCGCGAGGAGACGCCCCCCTCTCTGGGCCAGTTCATCAAGCAGCGCACGCGCTGGAGCCAGGGGTTCCTGCAGACGCTGCTCAAAGGTGAGTGGAAGCGGCTCCCCAGGCTGGGGCAGCGGCTGCTGGCGCTCTACACGCTGGGATTTCCCGCTATCCAGGCCGTGCTGGGGCTCTACATCCTGGCCTCGGTGCTCATGATGTTCATCTTGAAAGTACCGGTGCTTATGGCCATCATCCTGGATCTACCGTTCTACCTGCTGGCGGCCCACTTCATCCTGAACATCATCGGGCTCTACGAGTTCACCGACGCCCATGGGCTCAAGCCGACCTGGAAGACGCTGCTCGTGATGGCCCTGGGCTACCTGCCCTATCAGTGGGTGCTGGCCTATGCTTCCCTGCGTGCGACTGCACGGCAGGTGCGCGGTATCAATAACTGGGAGAAGACCCAGCATATCGGTGCGCATCGGCAGGCTCGGACGCCCGAAGCGGCTCAGTTCGCGGATGCGCGCCAGGCTCGGGCGCTCGAAGCAACATCGTCACCCCCCTTAGGAGGCAGAGATGCAAGTCTTTCAAGATGAAACACTGTCAGCCCAATACCCAAGAAGCGTCGGCCGCAACGGGCCGCATCCCCAGAAGCCAACAGCAGGTGCGAGCATCGGCTCGGTCGCGCTCGAACGTGTCTTGCTGCTAGTCTCGCTGCTCACCGGGGCGATCGCGCATGGCTATCACCTGTTCCTCTACCCACTCTACATCACAGATGAGGGCATCTACATGGAGCAGGCGTGGTCGGTGCTGCGCGAGGGGCAGCTCTCCCCCTATACCTACGTGTATGACCATGCTCCTGCGGGATGGCTCGTCATTGCCGCGTGGGTGAGCGTGCTCCCCCATCAGTTTCAGATCTTTGGCAACGCCATCAACACGGGACGTGTCCTGATGTTGCTGGTGCATGTGGCGAGCACCTTCCTGCTCTTCCAGAGCACGCGTCGTCTCTCTGGGAGCCTCATCGCAGCCGTCGTGGCCTGCTTCCTCTTCAACCTGTCGCCGCTGGCCGTCTATTACCAGCGCCAGGTGCTGTTGGACAACCTGATGGTTTTCTGGCTGCTGCTGAGCCTGTACCTGGCGACCAGTGACAATCGACGTATTCTCACCCCGCTCTTCAGTGGCCTGGCCCTCGGAGTTAGCGTGCTCACCAAAGAAAACGCCATCTTCTTTGTGCCCTTCATCGGCTACTTGCTTTATGGCAAAATTCGCCAGCAGCGCAATTATCGCTTTGCCCTGAGCTTCTGGCTCTTCGCTGAGCTTTCGATCATTTCGCTGTACTTCTTATACGCCGTGCTCAAAAACGAGCTACTGCCCAGCCATCTCAACTTCAATCTCAGCACCCCGCCAGCCGACCACGTGTCGCTGCTCTACACTATCTGGTGGCAGCTCCATCGCAGTCAGGGTGGCATTCTGGATCTGCATAGCAACTTTTGGACGTTTTCCCTGGGGGCGTGGCTGCCCAAGGACACCTTCATCCTGGCCGGTGGGGCTGTTGCCACGCTGATCAACCTCGTCTATGGCTTGCGCGACCGGAGACGCCATCGTGGAGAGCTAGTCGCCTCGTTGCTCGCGCTGAGCTACGCCTTCTACCTGGTGCGGGGAAGTGTGATGCTGGAGTTCTACGTCGTCCCTCTAGTGCCGTTCCTGGCGCTCAACATCGGCATGCTGGTGAGTCGGATCCTGCATAGCGTCGTGCCTGCGAGTCGGCGCGTGCCATTCCTGTCCGGAATCGCTCGTTCCGCCATCCTTGCCGTGAGCTTCGCCGTGCTCCTACTGCCCACGGGAGGCTATGTGCTGGTGCATGACCAATACGGCAAGGTGGTGCCACACGATCTCTACAAGCTGCCGCTGACGCCACTACAGGATGAGCAACTGGCGTTCATTCGCCACAACATCCCGCCGGATGCCCGCATCGTCATGGACGACGACCTGTGGGTGCAGTTGCATGACGTGCAGCCCTATTACACACGGGCCCACTCCCACTGGAAGGCCGCGGGTGATCCCACTGTGCGCGACAAGCTTTTCGCCAGGAACTGGCAGAACAGGCCGATCTGGCAGCTGACGCGTGGCGATATCACTCTTGCAGTTTATCAGGTCCAGAAATGAGCATCTGGACAAGAAAGGATTGACACATTATGGACTCTCCGAATAATCCCTGGACCGGGCAAGAGACATGGGACCAGGACGAAGAAGTACTTCTCGATCCGCTGGCAGCAGACGAAGAAATACTTCTAGACCCGCCGGTAACAGAAGAACAGAGAAGAGACTGGTCGGCTCCTATGGAGCAGGAAAGGGACCGATCGGCGGCAATTGTAGGATCGGCGAGAAAGCGACCGAAGAAGGGCCGTATGAGCCGCTGGAAACTGCTGTCGATCGTGCTTGTGGGGATCGTTGCCATCTCGGCCGTGTTCGGCATTCTCAACCGAGCAGCTGGCTTTGGAGCCGTGAATGCGACAAGTCAGAGCACGCCTCTGCCGACCAGCACGCCTCTGCCGACCAGCACTCCCCTCTCAAAGCATGTAACGCCGGTAGTGCCGGTCAACCTCACGTCAGGGGCGCTGATCCTGCTCAATCCAGGCATCGTGCGTCAGGGCACGAGCATGGGAGTGACCGGCAGTGGCTTTGATCCCGGAGCCACGGTCGATCTGGCCGTCAAGCCACGGCTGTCAGACATTGGTCAAGTGGTTACCTTTGTCCACACCGATAAGAATGGCCTCTTCACCGGCACGTTCACTGTGCCTACGACCTTGAGTGCTGGGCCGTTCTTCGTCGAGGCCCGCGAGCGGGGAAGCGACAAAGTGGCGCAGGTCAGAGGCATGGTCGCAGGCGGAACACCCCAACTCAAATTAAGCACCCAGGTGGGCAAGCCTGGCGACATGATCACCATCTCCGCCCACGGATTTAGCCCCAGTGAGACCATCAATGTCTACTGGAATGCGATGAGTGGCCAACCGGTCACGACGCTGCAAGCTGACGGTGGTGGTGGGATCGGTCAGGCAAAGGTGCAGGTCCCCTTTGGGGCAGCAGGCGTCAACACCTTCCTCTTTGTGGGCGCAAAAAGCCAGTCCATGGTAGCAGCCTCGTTCTACTTGCTGTCGTTGTATCCATCGATCAAACTCTCCAGCTATGCTATCCGGGCCGACAACCAGCTGAGCTTCTCAGGAGCGGGCTTTGGACCTGGAGAAAGGGTGCTGGTCTACTTGAATAGTGCGAGTGGTCAGCCGGTCTCGATCATCCAAACCAGCCAGAGCGGCACGTTCGGCCAGGCCGGTGGCTTCGTCATTCCCTTTGCCTTAAAAGGACCGCAAACGCTCGTCTTTCAGGGCGAAGAAAGCGGAGCGTCCGTGGCAGTCAGCTGGACGGTGCTGCCCTACACGCCCAGTGCGCAAACAAGCACCTACGGGGGCCTGCCAGGAACGACCGTGACGTTTTATGCAAGCGGCTTTGCCCGCAATGAGGTCGTCCATGTCTACGTGGGACACACGCAGAACAGCGCGGGTACCATGGTGAGCTGCTTCCAGACCGACGGCAAGGGCAATGCCGGTTCCGCCGGTTCCTACGTCATTCCAGGCAACACCCAGGTAGGTAAGCTGGTGTTTACACTGACAGGAAGCAGGAGCGATGGCACCGCCACCGCAACCATGCAGGTGTCAGCCCCTCCGAACCCGGTTCAGGTGCCTTCACAGCCACCGTTCACCTGCCCATTGGACTCGACTCCCACATCGACGTCAACTCCCACATCGACGCCGACACCTTAAATCCTTGACCGTGTGATTGAACCAGGCGGCCGTATGACAGTGTTGCAGCTAAAGGAGGTAACAATGAAAATAGAGAGGAAAACGCCGTGCATGGCAGTGCATGCCGATACAGGGCAGGAAGAGGCCCACGTGGATAGTGGGAATAGGCACAAGGAGAGTGTAGTCATCATCCCCACGTACAACGAGGCTGGGAATCTGAAACTCTTGATTCCCAGCATTCTGCGGCAGGGGCCGTTCGATATCCTTATTATAGACGACAACTCACCGGACGGGACCGGAGAAGTGGCAGAGGAGCTTGCGAGGCGTTTTCCTGGTCGGGTGACCGTGCTGCACCGTCCCGGCAAGCTGGGTCTGGGTACCGCCTACCTCGCGGGGTTTGACTACGCCCTGGCACAGGACTACCAGCAGGTCTTTACGATGGACGCCGACTTCTCGCACGACCCGAGCTACCTGCCAACCTTGAGAGAGGCCCTCGCTGAGGCCGATGTGGTGCTCGGCTCTCGCTACATGCCTGGCGGAGGCACCCTGCGTTGGCCGCTGTGGCGCCGCCTGCTCAGTCGGGGCGGCTCGGCTTATGCCCGGCTGATCCTGGGTCTGCCCATCCGCGATCTGACCGGCGGCTTCAAGGGCTTCCGCCGCCAGGTGCTGGAGGCCCTGCTCCCAGAGCTGGAGACGATCCGTTCCACTGGATACTCTTTCCAGATCGAGATGACGTACCGCTGCGCCCGCCATGGCTTCCGTATTATGGAGATTCCGATCCTCTTCGAAGACCGCTTGGTCGGGAAGTCCAAGATGAGCCGGCGTATCGTCGCCGAGGCCCTGTGGGTCGTCTGGGCTCTGCGCCTGAGCCAGGGCTCAGCACAACCTCACAGAGGCATACGGCCTCGAGCGCGGCTCGCGAGACGACGCGTGATGACAGCGGTCATGGCGCTTGTGTTCCTCGTCCTCTTCTTGGGGGCAGGCACTCTTGCTCCGAAACAGCTCTCATATCTGCTGCGAGGAGGAGGAGCTGTGCAACCAGTATCCCCCAGCCATGTGCATCCTGCTGCCCCGACCAGTCGTCGAGCGATGCCCTCGCTATCAGCCACCCCGAACGTACCTAACGCAAGCTCTACCTTCATCCAACTCCAGGGAGAGGACCTGACGTCAAATGCGACGCTAAGCTTCGTGGGCTCTGGATTCTTGCCGAGTGAAGAGCTGGCGGTAGCCATTAACTATTCTGATGGGCAGTTGGCGGCGCAGCTCGCTCCTGTCACCGCGGACCAAACAGGACACGTCAGCGCGGCCTCGAATACGATCCTGGCGAATCTGGCACCTGGTTTCCTGTACCTACAGGTAATGGGGAAGAGAAGTCATCGGTGGGCGCAAGCCAGCTTCCGCTTGCACAGAATCCCGCCCACGGCACAGTTGGACACGTATACAGTCAAGCCCGAGCATGAAGTTGGCTTCTCTGGCAGCGGATTCATGTCCAACGAAGCCGTGGATGTGTACCTGGGCAGTGTGGGGAACGAACGTCTGGCCACGGTAAGCGCGAACGCTGGGGGCAATGTAGCAGGGCGCGTCATGGTTCCAGTGATAGCAGAAGGCAACTATACCCTCCTCTTCATGGGACGTCAGAGCCGGACCTCGACGTCGGTCGGCTTGAACGTCCAGGGCTTCCACCCCTGGGTCCTCCTGGACAACTATGTCCCATCCTCCCATACGCGCCTGGGGTTCACTGGAGACGACTTCGCTCCCAACGAAGAAGTGCTGGTCTATCTGAATCAGCGAGAAGGAAAGCCCGTGGTGCGCATCCAGGCTGATGCTAGTGGTCGGTTCGCTGTGTCAGCAGCCTGGGAGGTAGGGGACCTCACTGGGGAGAATACACTGATCTTCGTGGGCCAGCAAAGTGGAGCAGTGGTCACCACCACCTTCACCATGTTGCCCTCAGTTGTGAGTAGTCCGTCTCCGACCTCACGAGCTTTGAACACCGAAACCGCTGGATTGCTCAATAACCTGCATGAGCTTCAATTCACTTTTCTAGGCGTAGAGGTCGCTGGTTTTACGCTTCCTTCCCTCGTACTCTCTCTAGAACTGTTTATTATTGGGCTTCTTGTCATTCTGGCAGTAGTGGTGCTGGTACGCCTGAAATTCAGAGGTGTGCGCACCAAACGGCCACGAAGGCAGTCCCAAGAAATCGCTCGCTTCGCGGATGACAAAGAAGGGGTACCACAGAGAGCTGATGTCAGAGAACGCCGGCAGATCCAGCAGCATCAAGGACCTTCTCTCCCGCAAGCGGCTCCGGCTGTGAAGAAGAGCGCAGCTCCCACTGGTCAGCGTCTTGCCGACCTGCTCTGTCCACATTGCAGTCAACTCGTGCCAGCTGGTGCGACCTTCTGCTCTCACTGCGGTGTGTTGCTTGTTGCTTCGGAGTCGGGACAGCATGTGCGTCTGGAGCCACCTCCATCGTCTCCCCCTGAAACTCCCGTGTCCTCTCAAGGCGATCCACCCTCGGCACAGCCTGGTCCATCGTCAGAAGATGGATCGCAGCAGTCATTCCCTTCTGCTCTCCCCGCACCTGCATCTTCAGTGAGTGAGGAACCAAGGGTAGAGATCGTGCCAAGCACGTCAGGGAATGAGCACACGGATGTGCCTAGAACCATGGTTTCTTACGAGATGCAACTATCTACAGGCCTGGTAGTGGGGGCGCTCTCGCATCCTGGCATCAAGCGCCAACACAGTCCGAACGAGGATAGTCTTTTTGCTGCACAGGGAATGCGAGCCCATGCTGCACAGCCACAACGGTTTGGTGTGTTTCTCGTGGCAGATGGCATGGGGGGGCATACACATGGGCAGGAGGCGAGTTGCCAAGCCATTCAAACGATGATCGATCAGATGCTTCCGAAGTTGTCTGAGAGCAGAGAGTTGCGAGAAACAGATCTCAGGCAACTGCTGATCGACGGAGTACAGGCTGCCAATCAGGCTATCTATCAACGGAACCAGCTGCAGCCGAGTACTATGGGAACAACCATCACCGCTGCATTGGTCGTAGGCTCGACCGCCTTCGTGGCCAACGTTGGGGATAGCCGCACCTACCTGTATCGGGAAGCCGAAGGACTGCGCAAGGTCACGAAGGATCATTCGGTGGTGGCCTATCTGGCGGAGACTGGCATCATCAAACCCGATGACATCTACACCCATCCCCAGCGTAACCAGATTTATCGCAACCTGGGAGCGCAACCATTGGTACAAGTTGATGTGTTCATTGAGCACCTTCAGCTGGGTGATACCTTATTACTCTGTTCTGATGGCTTATGGGAGATGGTACGTGACCCAAGCATTCAGCAGACCTTGGGGAATGGAACTGACCCGTCACAGATAAGCAGCGCATTGATCGAAGCAGCCTTAGTTGGCGGGGGCGCAGACAATGTCAGCGTGATTGTCGTTCAGGTTACCGAGGCCACGAGACAGACAGGTATAGCGGGTATGCAACTGCTCACCAAGCCAGATGCAGTCGAGATGTCGAACCTGTTATACAGTGAGCCGAAGCAGTCCCCGCAAGAGTAAAGAAGGAAGCTCTCCATCATGACGCTCAACACCAACATCCGTTTGTTCCTAGTGACCTCCGACCGTGTAGCACAGCCGATCCATAGGGGAGAGGAGAGGACATCCCCAGGTGATCTGTTACAGAAGACATGGCACATACTGCACTCAGTGCGTGGTCAGCGGGCTCTGGCGTGGCTGATCGTGCTCGTGCTCATCACTGTTGATATTGCGCTCGTTGGGCAGCATGCCCTCGTCCGCTACCAAACCTACCACGCCTTCGCCTACGACCTGGGCAACTTCGATCAGGTGGTCTGGAATACCCTGCATGGTCATCCCTTCCGCTTCACGAATCGTGCCCCGGATTGGTTTGGGCCGCCAACGCGCCTGGGCGTACATGTCGAGCCGATCCTGCTCTTGATCGCTCCGCTGTACCTGCTCCACAGCGGCCCTGAGACGTTGCTGCTGCTGCAATCGCTGGCACTGGCACTTGGAGGCATTCCCCTACTGCTGCTGGGGCTGCGTCGCCTTCCCGAACTGCCGCTGGTGGCTGCCGCCTTCGTGGGAGCCTACCTCGCCACGCCTGAAATTCTGGGCGAAGCCCTCTATGATTTTCATGCGGTGGCACTGGCGACCCCGCTGCTCCTCCTGGTCCTCTGGGCGCTTGATGCGCAGCGCTACCGCTGGTTTGTCGTTGCAGGCGTGCTCGCTTCTCTCTGTAAAGAAGAGGTCGCACTTTCGCTGGTCCCGCTTGGTCTCTTCATCGCCTTGCGACTACATCGTCCACGCCTGGGTGCTGCAGTATCGCTGCTGTCACTGGCGTGGGTCGCGCTCTGCTTCCTGGTCATTTTGCCGCACTTCAACGGCCATGCCGCTGGAGGGAGCATCTTCTGGCCTCGCTATGCCTGGCTGGGCAGTTCCCCGGGCACGGCGCTGCACAATGTACTCACGCAGCCATTGCTGCTCTTCTCGCCGCTCCGGGACCCTGCCAAGCGAGATTATCTGGCAGTGCTCCTGCGTACAGGTGGCGGTTTGGGCCTCTTCGCACCCATATTCTGGGTCTCCGCCTTGCCTGACATCGTCATCAACGTCCTCAGTAGCCATGCCGAGCAGTATAGCGGCTTCTACCAGTACAATGCCGTGATTCTTCCCTACCTATTGGCGGCTGCTGTCTCTGGCACGGCGGTGTTCTCTCAGGCCCGGAGACGCGTCGAATCCGGCGTGGGTGCAGGAGTGGTCCCCCAGGGAGATATATGCCGCACCACGCGATTCACACGCGCCAGGCATGTGCTCCGGTCCATCAGCGTCCGCTGGGAAGCGGCCCTGGGGCGTCTCCCGATCCGTTCGCAGTGGATCGGTCCGCTGATCATCGTGTGGTTGATCGCGTCCGCCTCTTGGAATATCACTGCAACAAGTGCAAACGTGCAGCCTTTCTGGATGGTGGGCAGTCATCCCAATCAAGAGCAGGCGCAGATCGATGCCTTACTGGCCAGTGTGCCTCCCACGGCCTCTGTAGCGGCAACGGATACGCTCAATCCGCACCTGAGTGATCGCTATATACTCTACCTGCTGCCGGACCCGCAATCCTACACAGCCGACTATGTGGCCATTGATCTGCTCGATACTCCATCCGCGAATCAGCCAGCAGACCTGGAGATGTATGCAGCGATGCTGACCTCCAGCAGCTATCAAGTCATCGGGACAGCAGGCCCGGTCGTGCTCTTACAACGACTCAGTCCCCCCACTGCAGAGTTGCGTGCGACAACACCTGCGACAGAGCAGACCTGAGAGGAGAGGTAGCTCCACAAGACGCATATATTAAGGAAGGAGTGATGCACATGTCCTTATCAAGGCAGTTCAGACCATATGAGACAATGCAACAATTTCGAGTCTTCCCATTACCGAAGGTGTTGCCAGTCGAGCATGTGTTAGTGTTGAATACCCATCCATATAGTCTGTCCACCTTCGTCCTCACCCAGCTGTCACGAGAAGCGCATGGACTGGTGGCGCAAGAAGTGTTGACGGAACTCGAGATGTATGTGCTGCTCGCCCTGCTGGAAGCTTATCCCCAGTATTGCCCCTATGAGGTGTTGCGTGCTGCTGTCACCGATGAGGTGCTCAGTCACGCGCGAACAACAGTGCATCGAGCGATCGAGCACAAGACGCTGAACCGCTCGATGAAGCCGATCAGGAATATCCTTTCGCGTTGCAGGGCAAAGCTACATGTATTCGGCATTGATATTCACGCGGTCCATGCGGCAGGATATATCCTTACAGCCTTGGAAGGCTTATCTTAATACTACAACCCCACTTATCATGCCAAATAGCTTCAAAGGCCCGTCACTTCCCTTTCATGACGGTGCTCATAACACTTTTGTGACGCCTCCTCCTCATACTAGTACAAGAGGGGATGATGGGATGGTCATGTTGCGAACGTACATCCTCTCTAGGCAGGCTAGCAGCTGTATCGAGGACGTCAACAACTCCTCGTTTCTAATGAGCTGACATAATAACATCGATATATTGAAATGAACTGATGACAGTAAGAGAGAAGAAAACTATGGCCACATTGACGACAAGCGTCACTGCACTACCCGCGTCTGCCACCTCCGACGCGGCAGTGATACAGGTAGCGGACTTTGAAGCGATTTTTCTTCGCTACCAGGGACCGATAACGCATTTCATAGCTCAGACCGTTGGCAATCGTGAACAAGCCTTCGACCTTGCACAAGACGTCTTTGTGAAGGTCTACAAAGCCCTGCTAGGTGGACAGGTTATTCCTCAAAGGGCACTAACGAGCTGGCTCTACCGTATTGCTGCCAACACCATCATCGATACGCTGCGCAGGCAGCGTCTCATCGCCTGGCTCCCCCTTTCGCTGTTCAATGAGGAGAGCGGGATAGGCACAGGTGTATTCTCTCCCTCAACGGGAACCACCAGGGTGTCCTCTCATATACGTGATGAAGAGGGTAAGAGATCCAGGCGGATGGCGATTGCTCGCATACAGCAGCAGGACAGGCTCAACGCAGGACGGTTCGAGGAGCGCGTGGCTGACCGTCAAATCATCGAACGGGTGTTTCGGCGGATGCCGCCCAAGTACGGCGTCTGCTTGTGGCTCTACGAGCACGAGGGCCTTTCGTGTCTGGAAGTCGCGGAGACGCTGCACATCAGTGTGCCAGCAACGAAGATGCGGTTAATGCGGGCGCGTGAGCAGTTTCTGACCCTCTATCGGGAAGAAATAGCTGCATGTTGATGACACAAATGGAAATACATTCCGAACGCGCGGCTCGGAGACAGAGCCATTCTATACGACTCTTCACACTTACTGGGATAATCGGTTCCATCCTCTTTGTGCTCGTGTTCACCATTGATAGCTTCTTGCGTCCAGGCTACTCGCCCATCTTTCAAGTGGTTAGCGATCTGGGCGTAGGACAGGATGAGGTGCGCATCTTTGGCGCTGGCGTGACGGTGGCTGCGGGGCCCTCTTGGGATGCAAGAGGAAGTGGTGATGGTATCACAGGACGTCCTTTTCGCTCTCCACAACATGAGGACGCTCTCCGCTCGGCTCCGTGTGGTCGTTGAGCACTGGGCAGGCCTCGGATTGGGCGTGCTGCACCACTGGTTGAATCTGTGGCCCAGCGAGAAAGCGCGCACGCAGAGCCTCATCCTTGATGCCCTCTGCCAGCCCCTGGATGATCCTCGCCGCCTCCCCAAAGGCGGTGCGCGCTTGCGCTTGCTCTCCCCCAGCCTCATACAACGCTCCCAACGCCGCCTGGATCTGCCAGCGTTCTGCTGGCAACCCGAGATCTGCTGCCAGCTGGACTGCCTCGCGCAAGTGGCCGATGGCCTGCTCTCGCTGCCCATCCCACGCTGAAAGCAAGCAAGGCCTCCGTTTCATACTGAGGGGAGAAATCCCACGCGATCAATGCCGCATCACGGCTCTTGCGGAGAGCGATAGCCTTCACGGCATAGCGGTAGGCTGCTTCCCACTCCCCTGCCAGGACATAGTGCATACACAACTGCGATAGGGCGGGCACGCGAAAGAGTCCGAGGTCTAACGTCTCTGCCACAGCTACTGCCTCTTCGAGCGTGCTGTGCGCCTCTTCCCACTGCTGCACGGCATGATACGTCCTCCCCAGGACAGTGAGAAAGCCCTGGAAGCTTAACGTCGGAGGAAGGGTCCGCGCCAGCGCCATGCCGTCTTGCATGAGCCCGAGCGCCTCTTCATAGGCCCCCGCTTCCAGCAATCCATCAGTGAGGAAGAGCGTACTGTTGACTTGTACCCAGACGTTCTTGATCTCTTTGGAGAGCGTGAGCGCCCTGCGGCCACTGAGAATGCTGTTCTGCACCTGCCCGCCATGCACTTGCGCGCTAGCCAGCAGCGCCCAGCACACGGCTTCTGTCGCACGATTCGTCAAGGATTGGGTGAGCGGAGCGCCAGTTGCATAGGCTGGAAGTGAAAGCTCCCCTGACACGCTCGACTCGTTGCTCAGTCGCGCATACAGCGCCAGGGCCGCTTCCGCACAGAGCATGGCCTCCTGAAAGTCTCCCTCACGAATATGGATATATCCAAGTACGCCGAGACTTCTAGCTTCCAGTTCCTTGTCCTGTATTCCGCGTGCCAGGGAGAGCGCATGCTCTCCATGAGACAAGGCGCTCTTTGGGTCCTCCCACACATCGGACGTGATCTGGGCCAGGGTCCACTCCGTTTCCGCCAGCGCCCGCTGATCGGAACTGGTCTCTGCCATCTGCCAGGCTTCCTCCAGGAGCGCTTGCACCTGTGACTGGTCCTTCGACTGTTGGAGCGCCAGGAGCGCCAGGCGGTTGAGGGTCATGCTGACCAGCGTGGGCAGCTGGTGCTGCTGCCCATAGGCCAGCAGCTCTTCAAGGGTCTCCTGGGCCTGCTGCCAGGCATTCTGGAAGGCATAGGCCCGCCCCAGGCAGACGTAGAGGTGTTCCACCTCCGGTCCCGGCATGACCTGCTGCACGTGCTCCTGCAGCAAGGCGCGGGCCTGTTCGTAGTGCCCGATGGCATCTTCGACGGCAAAGACGGCCATCGCCTCGTCCCCGGCCTGCACACTGTAGCGAGAGGCGGCCTCGGCCTCGCCGGCCAGGAGCGCATGATAGGCCATCTCGGAGGCCCGCGCGCCCTCGCTTGCCAGCCTCTCCAGGGTCCGCTGGTGCAAGACCTGCCGCCGCGCCGCGCCGAGCTCGGTGTAGACCACCTCGCGCATCAGGTCATGCGCGAAGTGATAGCGGCCTGCCCCGGTTTCCTCTTCGCGCAGGAGGCCACTCTTGACCGCCTCCTCCAGCGCCTCCAGGCCGGCCTGCGTGCCCAGCTCGGCCAGCTGCCACAGCAGCTGGGCGCTCGCCTGGCTGCCCAGCACGGCACTGGCCATCACGAGCTGGCGCGCGGCCGGCGCCAGCTTCGCCAGGCGCGCCTGGATCATCGCCCGCACCGAGTGCGGCAACAGTGCGCGCCGGGAGCGCTCCTGGGCGAGGGCCGCGGCCATCTCCTGCGTCGGCTCCAGCCGCCAGCTGCCATCGGGACCCAGCTGGGGCACCAGCCACTCCCGCTCCCGCAAGAGCTTGAGCGTCTCCAGCAGGTACAACGGCTGCCCCCCCGTTTGCGCAAACAGGAAGTCACCCAGCCCGACCAGCGGCCTCTCCGACGCCAGCGCGGGCTCTGAGTCGGCGGTGGAGGGCCGTGCCGCGCCTGGCTCGCTCCGCTCCCCGACGAGGGCCTCCAGGAGCTGGAGGGTCTGCGCCTGGCTGAGCGGCTGCAACGGCACCTGCGTCAGCGGCAGGTCGCGCCCCAGGTCGGCCAGGTGGGCAGCAAGCGGTGGGTTGAGCTCGAGCTGATCACTGCGCAGCGTGCCCAGCAGCAGCACCCGGCGGCCATGCTTGATCCAATACCGGCCCAGATAGCGCACCCGCAGCTCCGGCAGCAGGCGTGCCAGTTCGGCCAGCCACAGGTCGTCCAGCACGTCCTCCGGCGCGTTTTCCGCCTCCAGCCGTGGCCGCAGGGCCTCCACCAGTGGCTGGTAGGGCAGGCGTCCCCCCAT
>WNGH01003592.1_pt1 | contig 23589 bp, 24 predicted proteins | sample 5400631 | NCBI WGS metagenome assembly WNGH01 (sample SAMN13153373, study PRJNA577476) | soil metagenome | isolation source: 115 cm soil or saprolite under Garry oak tree replicate 1 | place: USA:California | collected 2016-06-15
CTGGAGCCCGGCGGGCGCCGAGGATCAGCCGCGCGGAGCTTCGCTGCGGGGCGAGTCGCCGATGGCAACGATCACGAGGGCGCCCGGCGCGGCCACGGGCTGGACACCACGCCCGTACGCCGCCACGTCCTCGACCTGCAGCTCGCGGATCGCTTCCTGCGCGAAGAGGCAGACGGCGCGCTCCGGGCCGCCGTGGTGCTCGAGGTCGCGGTGAGCGTCGCCGTCGAGCCCGAGCGCGGTCAGGCGGACGGTGTCCACGGCGCGCTTGGGGACGCCACCGTTCGAGACGCTCAGCTGGACGATGCGTCCGAGGTCGCTCACGCCTTCAGCCCTCCGCCCGGCGGATCATCCGCTGCACGCGCGCCTCCAGCACGACCTCGTCGCGCTGGTTGAGGACGCGGTGCCGGTAGGTCACGATGCCACGGTCGGGTTTCTTCGTCTCGCGCTTGTCGACCACCTCGATCTCGACGCGGATCGTGTCGCCCTCGAGGACGGGAGCCACGATGCGCAGCTCGCCGCCGAGGTACGCCATGCCGGTGCCGTGGATGAGGCCCGTCTGCATGATGAGTCCCTCGGACAGCGAGAACGTGAGCGCGCCGGGCGCGGCGCGGCGCTTGAAGACGGACTCGCGCTTCACGTACTCCATGTCGATGAAGAGCGGCTCGACGAAGCCGCAGAGGTTGACGAAGCTGACGATGTCCGTCTCCGATACGGTGCGCGCGAGCGTGCGATAGACCGCGCCGACCTTGTGCCCCTCGAAGTCCAGGCCGTCCGTCCGCATGGTGGTCACTCTCCCAGGTAGGCGCGCCGCACCTCCGCGTTCTCGGCGAGCTGGCCGGCGGTGCCCGAGAGCACCACCGCGCCCGTCTCGAGCACGTAGCCGCGGTGCGCGATCGACAGGGCCATGGCCGCGTTCTGCTCGACGAGCAGAATCGTCGTCCCCTGCCGGTTGATGGAGCCGATGGTCGCGAAGATCTGCTCGACCAGCACCGGCGCCAGGCCCATCGATGGCTCATCGAGCAGGAGCAGGCGCGGGCGTGCCATGAGCGCGCGCGCGATGGCGAGCATCTGCTGCTCGCCCCCCGAGAGCGTGCCGGCCACCTGCGTCACGCGCTCCTTGAGCCGGGGGAACAGCTCAAAGATGCGGTCGAGGTCGGCGTCGATGCCGCCGTCCGTACGAAGATACGCGCCCATGATCAGGTTTTCGCGTACCGTCAGCCGGTTGAAGATCCGCCGGCCCTCCGGCACGTGCGCGATCCCGCGCGCGACGATGTCGTGCGGCGGCACGCCGCCGAGCGCGCGGCCCTCGAAGACGACGGCGCCGCGGCGTGGAACGAGCAGCCCCGAGATGGTCTTGAGCGTGGTCGACTTGCCGGCGCCGTTGTTGCCGAGCAGGGTCACGATCTCCCCGCCGCGCACCTCGAGCGCCACGCCGCGTAGCGCGTGGATCTCGCCGTAGTAGACGTCCAGGGCCTCCAGCGCCAGCATGGCTACGGCACGGCGCGGCCGGGGGAGGCGCGGCGACCGAGGTACGCCTCGATCACGCGCGGGTCGGCCTGGACGTCGCGCGGCGGGCCCTCGGCGATCTTCTCGCCGTGGTCGAGCACGGTGACGCGGTCCGAGACCTCCATCACCACCCGCATGTTGTGCTCGATGAGGACGATGGCGAGGCTCAGCTCGCCGACGAGCCGCCGGAGCAGCGCCATCAGCGTCCCTGCCTCCGCCTGCGTCATGCCCGCGGTCGGCTCGTCGAGCAGGAGCAGGGCGGGCTCGGAGGCGAGCGCGCGCGCCAGCTCCAGCCGCCGCTGCTCGCCGTACGGCAGGCTCCGCGCGACCTCGTTCGCCTTGCCGCGCAGCCCCACGCGCTCGAGCAGCGCTGCCGCTCGCTGCCAGAGCCCGCGCTCGGTCTCCACGAAGCGCGGCCCGCGCGCGAGCACCTCGCGCAGCCCGAGCCGGATGCGGGCGTGCATGCCGACCAGCACGTTTTCGGCGGCGGTCATGTTGGCGAAGAGGCGGATGTTCTGGAAGGTGCGGCAGACGCCGAGCGCGGTGATCTCGTCCGGGCGCAGGCCCACGAGGGCCTGGCCCCGGAAGCTCACGCTGCCGCCGTCCGGGGGGTAGAGGCCCGTGAAGACGTTGAAGAGCGTCGTCTTGCCGGCGCCGTTGGGGCCGATGATGGAGGCGATGCCGCCGTCGAGCGTGAAGGTCACGCGCTGCACGGCGGTGAGCCCGCCGAAGGTCTTGGTGACGTCGATAGCCTCGAAGAGGGGGAACCCGTGGCGCTCGTCGGCCACGTGCGTCATCGCTCGCCCAGCTCGCGCTGCCGGCGCCGTGCGGGGAAGATGCCCTGCGGGCGGAAGATCATCATGAAGACGAGGATCAAGCCGAAGATCATCCGCTCGTACTTGGCGGGCTCCAGCTGGGTGGGCAGGCCCGCCAGGTTGTAGCCGAGGATCGTCACGCCCGCGTTCTTCAGCTCGTTGAGCCAGAGCGACAGCCCCTTGAGCACCTGGAGGTTCAGCACCGTCACCACGGTGGCTCCGATGATCGCGCCGGGGATGGAGCCCATGCCGCCGAGGATCACCATGGCCAGCACGCCGATGGACTCGAGGAAGGTGAACGACTCGGGGTTGATGAAGACCTGTTTGGCCGAGAAGACGACGCCCATGACGCCGGCGAAGGAGGCGCCGGCGGCGAAGGCGAGGAGCTTGGCGCGCACGAGCGGCACACCCATGGCCTGCGCGGCCAGCTGGTCCTCGCGCATGGCCTCCCACGCCCGCCCGATGTGCGAGTCCTCCAGCCGACGATTGACGAGGATGACGACCACGACGATGAGCAGGACGAGGAAGTAGAAGCCGACCGCGTACGACACCTCGACCGGCAGCGGCGGACGCGAGATCGGCGTGATGCCGCGCGGCCCGTTGGTGACGTTGATGGGCTTGTCGAGGTTGTTGGCGAGGACGCGGATGACCTCGCCGAAGCCGAGGGTGACGATGGCCAGGTAGTCGCCGCGCAGCCGGAGAACGGGCAGCCCCAGCACGACGCCGGTGCCGGCCGCCACCGCGAGGCCGATGACCAGGAACGGATAGAACCACCAGGAGGGCAGGGGAAAGCCGCCGCCGCCGAAGAGCACGTTGGCGTGCGGCGAGCCGAAGATCGCCCACGAGTAGGCGCCGACCGCGAAGAAGGCCACGTAGCCGAGGTCGAGCAGTCCCGCGAGGCCGACGACGATGTTGAGCCCGAGCGCCAGCGCCACGAAGATGCCGACCTGCGTGGCGACTTCCAGGTAGTAGCCGTTGTAGGCGCCGATCGCCGGCATCAGCACGAGCAGCGCGGCCGCGAGCAGCGCCGCGCGCAGCCAGCCCGGGATCCGCGCGACGTAGGCGTAGAGCAGGCTCGTCTGGAAGACCAGGAAGACGAGGATCGAACGGGGGAACAGGGCGACGGCGGCGGTGGAGAGGGCGACGAACGCCACCGCCGCCGCCGAGGGGATCACGCGCGCTCTCGCACCACTTCGCCGAGCAGGCCCTTGGGACGGAAGATCAGGATCAGGATCAGGACGGAGAAGGCGAAGATGTCCTTGTACTCGGCGCCGAAGGCCCCGCCCGTGAGCAGCGACATGTAGGAGGCCGCGAACGCCTCCAGGAGCCCGAGCACGATCCCGCCGAGCATGGCGCCTGGAATGTTGCCGATGCCGCCCAGGACGGCCGCGGTGAAGGCTTTCAGGCCCGGGATGAAGCCGGTATACGGATTGATCAGGCTGTACTGCACCCCGAACAACACACCGGCGGCGCCCCCCATCGCGCCGCCGATGAGGAACGTGAGCGAGATGATCCGGTTGACGTCGATCCCCATGAGGCTGGCCGCCGCCTGGTCCTCGGCGACGGCGCGGATGGCGGTGCCGATCTTCGTCCGGTTCACGAGCGCGTGGAGACCCCAGAGCATGAGCAGGGCGACCACGATCACGACCATCGACTTCGCGGAGACGTCGATCGTCGACGTCAGCTCGAACCGCTCGTTGAGCGGCTCCAGCGTCGGATAGACGAGGTTGAAGGCGTTGCGCCAGAGCGACTCCACGAGTCGGATCACGTCCTGCAGGAAGAACGACATGCCGATGGCCGAGATGAGCGGGATGAGCCGCGGCGCGGACCGCAGCGGGCGGTAGGCCACGCGCTCGATGGACACCGCCAGGGCGCCGCTGGCCAGCATGCCGCCCAGCATCACGCCCAGGAGCACGAGCGGCCACGGCAGCGTCTCGAGGAGGCCCGCGCTCTTCAAGCCGAGGAGGATCTCGACGCCCACGAAGGCGCCGACGATGAAGATCTCGGAGTGCGCGAAGTTGATGAACTCGAGCACGCCGTAGACCATCGTGTAGCCCAGCGCGATGAGCGCGTACATGAAACCGAGCAGGAGGCCGTCGAGCAGGACTTGAGGAAAGATCCCGACGAGGAGTTCGAAGTCCATGGCACGGTCGGCGGCGGCGCCCCGGTCAACCCGGAACGCCGCCGCGGAGGACGCTTACTTCTTCATCGCCGGGGCGGCGATGGCGAGCCGCTTCGCTTCCTTGTTCTCGCTCCACTTCTCGGGGTTGTCGGTGCTGACCTGCATGACGTAGTACGAGGCCTTCTTCGGGTCGCCCTTGTCGTCGAACTCGATGGCGCCCGTCATGCCGCTGTACTTCACCTTGCGGATAGCCGAGGCGACCGCCGCGCGCGTCGGCGCCTTGCCGCCTTTGGTGACTTCCTCCAGCGCCTTGATGGCGATGGCGGTGGCCACGTACGACTCGGCCGCGTACGGCTCGGGGTTCTTGCCGAACTTCTTCTTGTACTCCACGCCGAACTGCTTGGCCTGCGGGCTGGAGGCCGGCGCGGCGGCCGTGGTGTAGTACGTGCCCACGACCGTCTTGCCGCCGATCTTGACGAAGTCCGAGGAGTCCATGCCGTCGGGGCCGAGGAACTTCGACTTCACGCCCTTCTCGCGCGCCTGCTTGAAGAAGGGCGCCCCCTGGTCGTAGATGCCGCCGAAGTAGACGAGGTCGGGGTTCTTCGCCTTGAGCGGGGTGATGAGCGGGTCGAAGTTCGACTTCTCCTCCGTCCCTTCGAAGCCGATGACCTTCACGCCCTTCTGTTCGAGGTCCTTCTTGAACGCCTCGGCGACGCCCTGGCCGTAGGTCGTCTTGTCGTGCAGCACGTACGCGGTCTTGGTCTTCAGGGTGCCGGCGGCGAACTCGGCGCCCACCGGGCCCTGCACGTCGTCGCGGCCACACACGCGGTTGACGTTCGGGTAGCCGCGGTCGGTGACCTTCTCGTTCGTGTTCGCCGGGGAGATCATCGCCAGCGAATCCTCCTTGTAGACCTCAGACGACGGGATGGCCACGCCGGAGTTCAGGTGGCCGATGACGACCATGATGGCCTTGTCGGCGATGATGTTCTTCGCGTTGGACACGCCGACGTCGGGCTTGGCCTGGTCGTCGTACGGCACCAGCTCGACCTTGAAGCCGGTCTTCTCGAGGTTGCCCTTGAACTTCTCGATGGCGAGCTGTGTGCCGAGCTTGATGCCCTCGCCGAGCGCGGCCTGACCGCCGCTGAGCGGGCTCTGCGTGGCGATCTTGATGGTGCCCTTCCCCTGTGCGGTCGGCCCCGACCCCAGCGGCAGGAGGGCGATGGCGAGCGCCGCGCAGACGGCGAGGACGCTGCGGATGCGTGTCGGATTCATAGACTCCCTCCTTGAGCGTTGATGAATCGAGGGGTTTGCGCGCGCCGCCAATTATAGCGAGGGCGCGCGGGCGGTCAAGCCGCCCGGGCGCTGCGGATGAGGTCGAGGAAGCGCCGCGTGGCCGACGCCGGATCGGGCGCCGCGCAGACCGCCGAGATGACGGCCACCCCGTCGGCGCCGGCCCGCACGACCTCGGCCACGTTGTCGTGCGTGATGCCGCCGATCCCTATGAGGGGAACGCGGATCTCGCCGCGGAGTTTCCGGATCAGCGCGGGACCCACCAGCTGGAAGTCGGGCTTGGTCGTTGTCGCGAACATCGAGCCGACGGCGACATAGTCGGCGCCGTCGGCGCGCGCGGCGTGCGCCTGCTCGACGCCGTGCGTGGAAACGCCGAGCAGCATGCCGGGGCGCAGCAGCGGGCGCGCGGCGCGCGCGGGCAGGTCGTCCTGGCCCAGGTGGACGCCGTCGGCGCCGACGGCCACCGCGAGGTCCACGCGGTCGTTCACGATGAACGTGACGCCCGCGCGGCCGCACCGCTCCCGCAACCGGCGGGCCACCGGCAGGACCCGGCCCGAGGGCCAGTCCTTCTCGCGCAGCTGGACCATGCGGCAGCCGCCGTCGATGACGGCGGCGAGGAGGTCGTCGACGTCGCGCCCGCGCGCCGCCGTCCGGTCGAGGACGACGTACAGCGTCGGGTCCATCAGGGGTGGAGGCGGGCGCCGTCCGCGCTGGTGAAGCGGCCGTCGACGAAGGCGGGATCGCTCAGGATCTTGAAGTGGAAGGGGATGGTCGTCTTCACGCCCTCGATCACCGTCTCCCTCAGCGCACGGCGCATCCGCTCGATCGCCTCCGCGCGATCGCGGCCGTGCACGATGATCTTGCCGAGCAGCGAGTCGTAGAAGGGGGGGACCGAGTACGGCGCCATCAGGTGGCTGTCCACGCGTACGCCGAAGCCTCCCGGCGGCACCCACGCCGTCACGCGCCCCGCGCTCGGCACGAACGTCTCGGGATCCTCGGCGTTGATCCGGCACTCGATCGCGTGCCCCTCGAAGCGGATGGCGTCCTGGCGATAGCCCAGCGGCTCGCCGGCGGCGATGCGGATCTGCTCGCGGATGAGGTCGAGGCCCGTGATCGCCTCCGTCACGGGGTGCTCGACCTGGATGCGCGTGTTCATCTCGATGAAGTAGTAGGCGCCGTCGGCGTCCACGAGGAACTCGACCGTGCCCGCGCTGACATAGTTCACCGCCGCCGCCGCCAGCAGGGCCGCGCGATGCAGCCCCGTGCGCGTGTCCGCGGGGAGCGAGGGCGCCGGCGACTCCTCGATCAGCTTCTGGTGGCGCCGCTGGACGGAGCAATCGCGCTCGCCGAGGTGCACGCGCATCCCGTTGCGATCGCCCAGCACCTGCACTTCGACGTGCCGCGATTGCTCGATGTACTTCTCGCAGTAGATCTCGGAGGAGCCGAAGGCGGCGCCGGCCTCCGCCTGGCAGGCGGCGAACGCCTGCGCGGCTGAGGCGCGCTCGCGCACGATGCGCATGCCGCGGCCGCCGCCGCCCGCCGCCGCCTTGAAGATGACCGGGTAGCCGGCCTCGTCGGCGACGTCCAGCGCCTCCGCCTCGCTCTTGAGCGGCAGCTCGCTGCCGGGCACGACCGGCACGCCCGCTTGCCGGGCGATGACGCGCGCCTGCGCCTTGTCGCCCATCAGGCGGATGGCCTCGGGGCTCGGCCCGATGAAGGTGAGGCCCGAGGCGCGGCAGATGTCGGCGAACGTCGGATTCTCGGCGAGGAAGCCGTAGCCCGGGTGGATCGCCTCGCTGTCGGTGACGACGGCCGCCGAGATCACGGAGGGCATGTTGAGGTAGCTCGCCCGCGCCGCATCGGGGCCGATGCAGATCGTCTCGTCGGCGAGGCGTACGGGCAGCGATTGCGCGTCCGCCGTCGAGTGGGCGATCACCGTGCGGATCCCCATCTCGCGACAGGTGCGCATGATCCGCAGCGCGATCTCGCCGCGGTTGGCGATGAGGATCTTGTGGAACATTCCCTTACTTGCGCTGGAACCCCGCGGGTACGCGCTGCCACTGGTAGAGACCCTTCGCAGGGCTGCTCAGCGTCCAGCGATCCGGATAGAGGTACCCGAGGGTCGTCTCGGTGACGTAATAGCCAGGAAGCTCGGTGTACTGCGCGACCCACTGCTCTCCGGTGACTTCCTGTTCCGGGGCATAAACGACGATCTGGACGGCCTGCGGCGGGATGTAGATCTGCCGGATCGGCACCCCGTACCAGCCGGTCCCCGAGACTCCCGCGTTCAGCAGCGTCGGGAAGGGATTGTTCTGCTGATTCGGATCGCTCGTGAACGGAACGCTCGGTCGCGTGGTCGACGGGGTCCCTGGCAGCGATCCGGAAGGCGGTGGCACGGTGATCGTTGAGGGAACGTTGGGGTTCACGGCGCCGACCTGGGCCCACGTCGGCGTCGTCACGAGCAGCATCATCGCCAAGACGATCCAGATCCAGTTCATGTCAGCCTCCCAGCAGTCGGCGCCACTGCGATTCGAGCTCGGCCAGACGCCAGCCGTAGACGCGCGGCGCCGCGTCGGCGATCGTTTCGCCCGCGCCCAGCCGCGCCAGCAACGCGCGCATCGATTCCATTCCGCCGCGGTCCAGCAGGTCCGCGACGACGAACAGCGCGAGCTCGTAGCCCGCGTGCGCCCGGCGCGGGTCGGGGTCGGTCACGAGCGCCTCCAGGCCGCTCAGCGTGAGGCCGCCCGACGCGGCCAGCGCGGGATCGGCCGCACGGCCCTCCAGCACCTGGGCCAGGCCCTCCTGCAGCCAGCGCGGCGCCCGCCCGCGCGCGCGGTGGTGGATCACGGCGTGCGCGTACTCGTGGGTCAGGAGCCGCGCCAGCTCCCCGCGCGCAGGCAGGGCCGGGCCCAGCGGCAGCCGGATCCGGCCGTCGAAGAGCCCGTTGACCCAGGCGTGGGAGCCTGTGACGTCGCTGAACTGTCCCCGCTCGTACAGCACCACGCTCACGGGCTCCGGGCCCACGCGCCGTCGCGCGGTCTCGAGCGCGGCGAGCACCGCGCGCCGCGCGTCGGCGTCGACGCCCGGCCGGTAGCGCAGGACGAACGCGCCCACCGGCTCGCGCAGGAAGGCCGCCTCGGTGCGCTGCTCGCGCTCGAGCTTGTCGAGCAGCCGGCGCGCCTCGTCGTGCACCGGATCGACGGCGAGCAGCGCGCGCAGGTGCGCGACCGCGCGCTCGGGCTCGTCGCGGTGATCGTACAGTCGCGCGAGCAGCATCCGCACCTGCGCGTCCGCGCGCAGGCGCGCCGCCGCCTCCAGCGGACCCAGCGCGTCGTCCACGCGCCCGGCGTGCACCGCCGCGACGCCGGCGGCCTTGAGCAGCGCCGGGTCGTCGGGCACGGCCGCGAGGCCCTGGCCGAAGAGCAGGGCCGCCTCCTCCGGGCGTCCCTGCGCCAGCGTGCGCCAGCCCCACGTCTCGAAGCAGCGGCCCACGTCCTCGCGGCGCGCGGCGCTGTCCGGACGCTCGCCCGCCGCCTCGCTGAAGCGGTCGCAGGCGCGCGCGAGCTGGCCGGCAGCGTAGAGGCGGATCGCGTCGTCGGTCAGCGCGGTGGCGTCCGCGGGGCGCGTGAGCACGACGGCGGGAGCCGGCACGGGCGCGCGGAGCACCGACCACCACGCGGCGGCGCCGGTCGCGAGAGCGACGGCGACGAGGGGCAGGAGCCCGCGACGGGCGGCGATGGACAGCCTCACGGTGAGGCGCCTCAGTGCGGTGGCTCGAGCAGGAAGAGCGGTTGCCCGTACTCCACGGGCTGGCCATTCTCGACGAGGATCTTGAGCACCCGACCTCCCGCCTTCGACTCGATCTCGTTCATCAGCTTCATCGCTTCGATGATGCAGATGACCTGGCCTTCCTTCACCACGTCGCCCTCGCGGACGAACGGATCGGCGGTGGGCGCCGAGGCCCGATAGAACGTGCCGACCATCGGCGCCTCGATGGTGATCGCGGTCGGCGCCGCGACGTCGGCCACGAGGGCCGACTCGATCGTCGGCGAGAGGGCGCTCGTGGAGGGCGCGGCGCCGGCGTGAACGGCGGGCGTGGCCGGCGCGCCGGCGCGCTGGACCCGCAGGCGCGTGCCGGCCGACTCGACCTCGATCTCTGAGAGGCCGAGCTCGGCGGCCACCGCGGCCAGGCGCCGCGTCAGCTCGATGAGCCGATCGTCGCCGCCGCCGGCAGGATCCGCGGAGAGCGTCGCGCGCTTCGCCATCAGCCCGCCACGGCCACGCGGCCGAGATACTCGCCGGTGCGCGTGTCGACCTTCACGACGTCCCCTTCGTTCAGGAACAGGGGCACCTGGAGCACGGCACCCGTCTCGAGCGTGGCCCGCTTGGTGCCGCCCTGCGCGGTGTCACCGCGGACCCCCGGGTCCGTGCTCGCGATGGCCAGCTCGACGAAATTGGGCACGTCCACCGTGGTCGGCGCGCCGTCGATATAGAGGACGTCGACCTCGGTGTTCTCCTTCAGGTACTCGCGCGCGTCGCCGACCTCGTCGGCCGACAGCGACACCTGCTCGTAGGTCTCCGTGTCCATGAAGTGGTACCGGTCGTCCTTGTAGAGGAACTGCATGTGCTTCTCGTCGTATTCGACGAGGTCGACCTTCTCCCCCGCGCGGAACGTGTTGTCGATCACCTTGCCGAGCCGCATGTGCTTGAGCTTGGTGCGGACGAAGGCGCCACCCTTGCCCGGCTTGACGTGCTGGAAGTCGACGATGGCGTACGGCTGCCCGTCGAACACGATCCGCAATCCCTTCTTGAACTCGGCCGTCGAGACCTGCATGGGACGTTCTCAGCCTTTCCGTCGCGACCGGGCGCGCAGCGCGGTGTCCAACCGCTCCCGCGCGCCCACGTCGTCGGGGTCCTTTCGCACGAGCCGCGTGAACACGATCGTCGCCTCGTCGGCCAGGCCCTGGTCGAGGCACAGCGTGCCGAAGGCGGCGGTGACGAAGGTGTCGTCGGCGAGCAGCCGCGCCACCCCCGAGTCTCCGGCCGCCGCCCCCGCCCGCAGCAGGCCGAGCAGCGCGCGCGACTCCCGATCACCGGGGTCGAGGCTCGCCGCCCGCTCGAGGTGTTGCACGGCGTCGTCCACGCGTCCGAGCCGTCGGTGAACCTCCGCGGCGAGCCGATGACATTGTACGTCCTTCGGGCTGGACCGGAGAATGGTGTCGATCTCGGCCAGGGCCCCGGCAAAATCCTGACGGCTCAGGAGCGCCTTGGCCAGGATCAGTCGGGCCGTGGCGTAGTGCGGATGGCGGATGAGACCGTCGCGGCAGGCCGCCACCGCGTCGTCCACGCGCCCGGCCTTGCGGTAGAGATCCGCGAGCAATGCGAAGCCGAGCGAGGCCGGATCCTTCGCCAGCCGCTCCTCGTAGCGGCGGATGGCGGCGGCGAGCGCCAACTCGTTGGGCGAGGCCGCGGCACCGGTCGGCGTCGGCTCGTCCGTCATCGCCCGCCCCCGACGATGGACGCGAGCGCCGCCCGCACGTCGGCGGGCGAGACGTCGTAGACGACCCGGAAGGCGCCGATCGACGGCGCGAGCACGAACGGCACTCGGCCGTCGCGTGCCTTCTTGTCGTGCGCGATCGCGGCCAGTACGGCCTCGGCCTCCACCGCCGCCGCCTGCACCGGCAGCCCGAGGGCGCGCAGGAGCGCCTCCTGTCGCCGCGTCGTGGCCGCGTCGGCCAGGCCGAGCCGCTCGGCCAGTCGCGCCTCGGCGACCATGCCGAGCGCGACCGCCTCACCGTGCGTCCACGTCTCGAATCGCGTCGCCGCCTCCAGCGCGTGGCCGATCGTGTGGCCGTTGTTCAGCGCGAAGCGCCACTCGCCCTTCTCCTCCGGGTCGCGCTGGATGACCGCCGCCTTGAGCCGGCACGATCCGCCGATGATGCGCGTGAGGGTGGGCAGGTCGCGGGCGGTGAGCGCCGCCGCCGAGCGCTCGACGTCGTCGAAGTAGGCGGCGTCGAGCACGACGCCGTGCTTGACGATCTCGGCGAGGCCCGAGCGGAAGTCGCGGTCCGGCAGCGTCAGCACGACCGCCGGATCCACGATGACCAGGCGCGGCTGGTGGAAGGCGCCGATGAGGTTCTTGGCCTTCGGGTGGTCGATGGCGGTCTTGCCGCCGCTGGAGGCGTCGACCTGGGCGAGCACCGTCGTCGGCAGCGGCACGAAGTTGGCGCCGCGCATATAGGTCGCGGCCACGAAGCCCGCGAGGTCGCCGACGGCGCCGCCGCCGAGCGCCAGCACCGTGGAGGTGCGGTCGGCGCCCGCCGCCAGCAGCCGATCCCAGCAGTGCTCGGCGACCGCCAGCGTCTTGGCCGCCTCGCCGTCGGGAACCTCGAGCACGGTCACCGAGAGCCCGGCGGCCTCCAGGCTCGCCACCACGACCTGGCCGTGCAGCTTGAGAATGCCGGCGTCGGTCACGAGCACCGCGCGCGAGCCGACGCGGAGCTCGCGCAGGCGCGCGCCCACGCTGGCGAGCGCGCCGGGCTCCACGACGATCGAGTAGGACCGGGGGCCGAGGTCGACGGGGATCAGCATCGCGCTTCGATGATAGCGCCGCGCGGGCGCTACCAGCTCTTCAGGCTGTCCTGGTAGGCGCGGTAGTTGCGGCGGACCTCCTCGATGCCGTCGCCGCCGAACTTCTCGAGGAAGGCGTCGGCCAGCACGATTGCCATCATGGCCTCGCCCACGACGCCCGCTGCCGGCACCGCACAGACGTCGCTGCGCTCCACCACCGCCTCCACCGTCTCCTTGGTGGCGAGGTCGACCGACTTGAGCGGCGTGCGCAGCGTCGAGAGCGGCTTCATCGCGGCTCGCACGACGAGCGGCTGGCCGTTGGTGACGCCGCCCTCGAGGCCGCCCGCGTTGTTGGTCGAGCGGTTGAAGCCCTGGCCCGCCTCGAACAGGATCTCGTCGTGCACGCCCGAGCCGGGGGTGCGCGCCGTCTCGAAGCCCATGCCGAACTCGCAGCCCTTGATCGCCTGGATCGAGCAAAAGGCCTGCGCGAGCCGGCCGTCGAGCCGCCGGTCCCACTGCACGTAGGAGCCGAGGCCGACCGGGCAGCCCAGCGCGACGACCTCGAAGACGCCTCCCAGCGTGTCGCCCTTGGCCTTGGCGTCGTCGATGGCCGCGATGATCGCCGCCTCCGCCGTGGCGTCCGCGCAGCGCACCTCGGAGGCCTCGGCCCGGCGCGCCAGCTCGTCCCACGGCAGATCGATGTGTCCCACGCGCACGCCACCGATCTCGGTGACGTGGCTCAGGATCGTGATCCCGAACTCCGCCAGCAGCCGCTTGGCCACGCCGGCGACGGCCACCCGCGCGGTCGTCTCGCGGGCGCTGGAGCGCTCGAGCACGTTGCGGATGTCCCGGTGGCCGTACTTCATGGCGCCGGCGAGGTCGGCGTGCCCGGGACGGGGCCGCGTCACTTCCTTCTTCGCCGTGCCCGCCTCGGGCACGGCCACGCCCATGGTCGCCTTCCAGTTCTCCCAGTCGCGGTTGGCGATGCTGAGCGTGATGGGCGAGCCGAGCGTGGCGCCCCAGCGGACGCCGGACAGGACGTGGACCTGGTCGCGCTCGATCTTCATGCGGCCGCCGCGGCCGTAGCCGCGCTGGCGCCGGGCGAGGTCGCCGTTGATGTCGGCTTCGGTCAGCGGCAGGCCGGCCGGGACGCCGTCGATGACGGCGACCAGCGCCTCACCGTGGGATTCGCCCGCGGTGAGGAAGCGGAAGACTCCGCCCATGACCTACCGCTGGGCGGCGCCGGTCTGGAGGCTGGCGCGCGGCGTGTCGCGGCGGACCACGCTCGGTGTCACGAAGATGACCAGCTCGCGGTTCGGGTTCGTCGCCATCTGCTTCGTCTTGAACAGCCAGCCGATGACGGGGATGTCGCCGAACAACGGCACCTTGCGCACGCTCTCGACGTCGGTCCGCTGGGTGATCCCGCCGATGACGAGGGTGTCGCCTTCCTTGATGAGGACCAGCGTGTCCGCGCGCCGCTTGTTGATGCTGGGGATGAGGCCGCCGGCGCCCGCGTTGACGTCCGCGCCCTTCGAGTTGTCCTCGACCACGACCAGCAGCTTGATGCGGTTGATGTTGTTCGGCTCGAACACGACGGTCGGCGTCACCTCGAGGCGGAGTGTCGCCTCCTTGAACTGCACCTGCGTGCCGGCGGAGCTGACCGTCGCGTACGGGATCTCGCTGCCGAGGGCGATGGAGGCCTTCGCGTTCTCGACGGTGACGATCTCGGGCTTGGACAGCGAGCGCGTCTTCGACGATTCCTCGAGAGCCTGCAGCGCGAGGTTCAAGTTGAAGTTCGTGCCGATGAGGCCGAATGAGATGCCGCCGGTGGGGAGGTTCGATGGCAGCAGGTTGACGGCGTTGCCGCCGAGCGGAAGCCCGGTGAGGCTGCTGACCGGCAACAGCTGGGCCAACCCCAACGGTGAGAGCGGATTGGTGATAGGGCTCGTGATTTGGCTACTTGGCGCAGTGGCGGCCCCGCCAAATCCCGTGAGAGTCTCTACCCCCCCGGCCCGTTGCCCGATATCGACCGCCCGGGTGATCTGTTGGCCCCCCTCACGGGAGAAGGGCGCGAAGCCCTGACCGACCAGGACGTTCGACCCGTCGCGGCGCGCTCCGGCGCCGCCCCACTGCACGCCGATCTCGAACAGGTCCGTGCGGTTGATCTCGTTCAGCCGCGCCTCGATCTTGACCTGCGGCAGCGGGATGTCGAGGTTCTCCCGGATGAGCTTCTTGATCCGCTCGAGGTCGTTGGCGTAGTGGCGGATGAAGATCGAGTTGGTCGGCTTGTGGGCGCGGATCGTGATGCCTTTGGCCAGCACGTCGGCCGAGGGCGCCGGCGCAACCAGCGGCGGGGGCGCCGCGCCCGGTCCGAACACGGCCGAGAACGGCGGCGCCGGGATCGGCGCGATCGCCGGCACGGCCGCGGGCGCCGCGCCGCCCTCGGGGATGCCGAGGATGCCCGACAGGGTTTTGGCCAGCTCCTCGGGATCCGCGTAGGCGAGACGGATCGTCTCTTCCTTCAGCGGGCCGCGCGCGGCGACCTCGGCGGCAGCGGCCTCGGCCGCGAGCATCTTCCCGCGCGCCTCGGCCTCCTTGAGCTGCGCCTCGGCGACCTTCGTGCGCACGTCGGCCTCGGCCTTGAGCTTGGCCTCCTCCACGCGCGCCTTCGACTCCCGTTCCTTGGCGAGCTGGTCGGCCGAGACGATGCGGATGACGTTGTCGCGCTCGGTCTTCACGAGGCCGCGCGCCTCCATGATCGTGTCGAGCGCCAGGTCCCACGCCACGTTACGCAGCGAGATCGACATCTTGCCCTTGACGTCGTCGCCGATCACGATATTGCGCCCGCTCTCCGCGGCGAGGATGCGGAGCAAGTTCACGACGTCGGCGTCCTTGAAGTCGAGCGAGATCAGGCGCCGGCCGTTGGCGGGCGCCGGCATGACGGGCGCCGGCGGCGCGAGTGGCGCAGGCTGAGCGACGGGCTCGGCCGGCGCGGGGGCGGGCGCGGCCGGCGCGGGGGCGGGCGCGGCCGGGCGCGGGGGCGCCTGGGCCACGCGTACCTGGGGCGCGGGCTTGGCGACGGGACGCTTGACCGGCGCCTTCGGCTCGGTGGCCTCGGTCCGCTGGTCGGTCGACCCGGTGACGGCCGTCGAGGACGGCGTGTCCGCCGGCGCCTTCGCCAGCGGCGAGGTCGGGATCACGATGGCCAGGCCGCCGTCGTCCTCGCGGATCGCGTAGCCGACCTTGCGGTCGAGCTGAACGACGACGCGCGCGACGCCCTTTTTGTACTGGCTTCCGCGGATCTGTTTGAGGGGCGACGCCGCCACGTTGAGCGGCGTCTTGCGCCACGCATAGTCGGTGTCCTCGAAGTCGATGACGAGCCGCGTCGGCGAGTCGATGAGCTCGGCCTGGTACTTGGCCGGTGCCGACGTCTTGACGAACACGGTCACCGCGTCGGGCTGCGTCGCGACGGTGATGTCGCTGAGCCGAGCCGTTGCCGGCGCCTGCTGCGCCACCGCCAGACTTCCGGTGAGCAGGAGCATCAGCCCCAGGCCGAACGCTCGCCGCACGAGGAGCACCACGCGCCGTGTAGTCATCTCAATTGGCCGCCAATCGTAGGACGACACGCTGCGCGGCGGCGCCGGGCTTCGGTCCCACCGCGAATACCACGTTGTCGGCGCCGATTTCCATCAACCGGCCGTCGCCGAGCGTGTCGCCGGGTTTGAGGATGTAACCGATGCCCTCCTGGGTCTCGAGCAGGGCGAGCGTTGCGCGGGGACCGCGCACGATCCCCGTGAGCTTGGTGGTGGCCACGCTCAGCCCACCCGAGGCCATCGAGAGCTGCACCTCCTGAAACGGATCCTTGCGGCCCTTGTCCTCGTATTTCGGCACGTCGGCTGCCGACAGCACGGGCGCGGCGGGCACGAGCTGAGTCGGCTGAGCAGGCTGAGCAGACTGAGCAGGCTGAGCAGACTGAGCAGGCTGGCCGGGCTGCTCGGGACGTACGGACGCCACTGGAGCCGGGGCCGGCGTCGCCGGGGGCCGGCTCGCCGTCGGTGTCGGCGCGGGCGGCGACCCGCCGCACGCGGTGAGCACGGCGCAGAGGCCGCCGAGCGTCACGCGGGCGATGGCCAACTTCACGAGCGAGCCTCCTTGCTGGACAACGCGGCCGCCGGCTTCGGGGCCGCGGGCGCCCCGGGCTTCGGGGGAGGTGGGGCGTCGCGATACATGTAGGTCGCGAGCGTCATCTCGGCGCGGAGCGCGGTCCGGCCCTTCACCAGGCCCGTCAGCTTCATCTCGGCGACCTTGACGACGCGCTCCAGGGTCGCCACCTTCTCGAAGAAGAGGCCGAGCTGGTGGTACCCGCCCTCGGCGGTGATCGTGATCGGGATCTCCGTGACGTAGTCCTTTGGCCGCGGCTCGCGCGGCTGGAAGAGCGACACGCCGAGTCCCGAGCCCTGCGCCGCCTCGGAGACCGCCTTGTAGAGGGCCGGGGTCTCCTTCTCGGTCGGCAGCTTGGCCTTCAGCATGTCGAGCTTCGTCTGCAGCTCGGCCACCTCGCGGCGGAAGCGCTGCAGCTCGGCCACCTGAGAGCGCGCCTGCGCCAGCTCGGTCGCGAGCTGCTGGCGCCTGGCTTCGAGGGTCGTGATCTCGGCCTGCACGGGGGAGAGGAGCAGGAACCACGCGCCGCCGACGATCACCACGAGGCCAAGAACTCCCAGGATGACTTTTGGAAGCTTCGGGCCGTCGACGAAGTTCTGGAGGAACGGCGGCAGCGTCATCGCTACGCCTCGAACCGGCAGGTGACCTCGAACGTCACCATGATCGGGCTCTTGCTCAGGTCCTGCCTCGACACCAGGATGTCGACGTCCTTGAACTTCCCCGACTGCCTGAGGTTGTTCAGGAACTCGGATACGGCGCGCGTCGAGTAGGCCGTGCCGGCGATCTTCAGCGAAGCGCCGCGATCCTCGAAGGACGTGATCCAGAGGTCGCGTGGCACGGTGTCGACGAACGCATCGAGCAGCTGGATCGGCCTCCCCTGGCCCTGCACCAGCTCCTCGATCACCTGGACGCGCTTGCGGACGTCCGCGAGCTGCGCCTTCACGTTGCCGCCCGCTCCCAGCGTGGCCTTGAGCGTGTCGGTCTCCTTGGCCGTGCGATCGTTCTCTGCGATGAGCCGCGACGTCTCGGCGATGAGACTCCACCACGAGTAGCCGACGCCGAGGACCGCGACGACGTAGAGCACGGCGAAGAGCATGCCGAGCCCGACGGGCAGGGCCGGCAGCGTGAAGCCTGGACCACGGCGCCGGCGCGCTTCGACCGGCGCGAGGTTGATCCTGATCACTTCCCTTGCTCCTTGTCTCCGGACCGTCGCAGGCCGAGCCCGACGGCCACGGCCAGGGCCGGGGCCATCGCGGCGGCCTCTTCGGCGTACGCGGGCGCGACTTCGATGCGCTCGAAGGGCCGCGCGAGCTCGACGGGGATCCCCCAGTTGGAGGCGAGGTACTCGTTCAGGCCGGGTAACTGCGCGCAGCCGCCCGCCAGCACGATTTTGCCGATGCGCTCGGACTCCGCCGTCGAGGCAAAGTAATCGAACGTCCGCTGGACCTCGAGCGAGAGCTCGCGCGAGATCGCCTCGAGCGGCGGCACCAGGGTCTCCCACTTCACGCCGACGTCCTTGCCGAGCTTGGCGTCCTCCGCCTGCTGGAAGGAGATGTTGAGCCGCTGGGAGATCGCCTGCGTGTAGTTGTTACCGCCGAACGGGATGTCGCGCGCGAAGATCGTCGCGCCGCCGCGCACGACGTTCGTCTTCATGATCGCCGCGCCGATGTCGATGAGCGCCACCGCCTCGCGGACCTCGCTCGGGAAGTTGAGCTCCCACTGGTTGCCGAGGGCGAAGCCGTCCACGTCGACGATGAGGGGATTGAAGCCCGCCTGGTCGACGACGGCCATGTACTCGTTGACCTTGGACTTCTTCACGGCGACGAGGATGACGTCCATCTGACCGCCGGAGCGGCCGAGCGTGTGATGGTCGATGAACACCTCGTCGATCGCGAACGGGATGTGGTGCTCTGCCTCGAGCATCACCACGTCGTGGACGTCCTTGGCGGGCACCTCGGGGATCTGGACTTTCTTGATGATCAACTCGCGCCCGCAGACGGCGATGACGGCCTCGACACCTTCGATCCCCGCCTTGGCCACCGCCTCCTTGATCGCGTCGGCCACCACCTGGCTGTCGCGGACCGAGCCCTCGGCAATGGTGTCCGCGGGCAGCCCGACAGTGGCCATCCCGATGAGCCGGGGGGTGCTGCCGTTCTTGATCTGCACGACCTTGACGGCGCTGGTGCCGATATCGAGCCCGAAACTATCGGAGCTCCTGCGCAGTCTCTTCAGGATGTTCAACACGTCATTTCCCCTGTCGAGTCAGTAGTATAGGAGTATCGTTGGTTGCGGCCAATCTTTTCCCACACACAAGCGTTGGGGTCGGAGTACGTGCGAGGCCCCATGCATCGCGATTCAGTCGTTAAATCTCTCGCCAGTTGGTGATCGAGTGCAGCGATCGCATCGACTGGACCATGTCCACGTTCTGTTGGCTGGACCGGATCGAGAGGCTGCCGGAGGTGTCGGAGTGCCGTCCCGGGATGTCGACGGCGCCGGGAAGTGGCGGCAGCGCCACGCGCCGGACGACCACCTCGACCGTCCTGGTCACGCCGCTGAAGGTCCCGGCGGACCGCATGATGACGGTCGTGTTGTCGTCCGCGATCGGCGAGGTGTCCATCGCCGGCTCGGTGGTGCTGCTGAGCCCCGTGAGCGGCGTGTCGGCCGCGCCGTTGTCGTTGCGGATCGTGACGCTGAACGTGCCGCCGTTGGCCGGGCCGCCGAGCGCGACGTTCGTGAGCCCGGCGATCGCGACCCACGGCAGGCCCGTCGTGGCGCCCGAGAGCAGGCCGCTCCAGTTATCGCTCGCGTCGGCCGTGCTCACCAGCACGTTGAAGCCGCGCTCGATGCCCGCCTCCGCGAGATAGCGGGCACGCGAAGCGTCGGCGAGGTTGCGCGAGATCTGCGGCTCGAGCGCGCTCACCGAGAGATAGGCGACGAGCAGACCGGTCAGGCAGAGCAGCGCCATCACGACGAGGATCAGCGCGATGCCACGCTGATTGCGCAGCGTCGGCGGTCGTCGCCTCAGCTCCGTCGTCACGCTCTCGGTCCTAGCACCGTGACGACGTCCACCGTGCGTGGCTGGCTGAGCTCGCCGGAGCCGGTCAGCGGACGATAGCTCACCCGCACCTGGACCTCCTTGCACGACAGCGGCGTGGGCGGGCAGCCCGTGCCGATGCTGATGTCCGTGATCGTCGTGGTTCGCATGTACGACGGGCCGGCGACCGGCTCGCTCTGACAATTCGACGCGCCGGCGGCGCTGGGGCCCGACAGACAATGCTCCGTCGTCGTCCCCGGGCCCAGGGCTGCCGCCGAGAAGTCGGTCATCGCCCGGGCTCGGAGCTGCTCGATCCGCTGCTCGGCGAGGAACACCGCGGCCGTCTCGCCGCCGCCCGTGGCGATGCCGCTCGCCGCGTACTGGAAGCCGGTGGCGATCGCCACCAGGCCGATCGTCAGGAGGGCGGTGGCCACGAGCACTTCGGCCAGCGAGAAGCCGCGCCCCCCGTGGACTATTGCACGCTCACACGACCCGAGGCGGCGACGACGACGTTGCGGGTCCCGCCGTTCGGGTTGGTGACGGTGAACGTCCCCGCCAGGGCCGCGGCGCCGAGCGAGGTGAAGACCACCGGGCCGCCCGAGAGCTGCATGTTGTTCGAGATCGCCATGAGGCCGGCGCCGTCGGTGCCGGTGCCGGTCCAGATCGTTCCGGCGGTGCACGCCGCGTTGGAGTTTTGCCGGTAGCGCAGGCTCGCCCCCAACACTTCCGCGCAGTAGTTCTGGTTGCCCGTGATCGCGAGCTGACGCGCGCGGCTGAGTGCGGTGGCCAGCTCCGAGGCGCCGGCCGTCGTCGCGGAGCTCCGCCAGTACGACATGAATTGCGGCAGCCCGAGCGCGGCGAGAAGCCCGATCATCGCGACCACGACGATCAACTCGGCCAGCGAAAACCCGGCTTGTCGGTCTCTCACATCCGCAGTCCGGTGACGTACCATTGCACGACTCCTTCGCCCCAAAACAACGCAGTGGCTCCCCCAATTGCAAGGAAAGGGCCAAACGGGATCGCGTCCTTACGACCACGGACGCCGAGGGCCATCAGAGCCACCGCCCACGCTCCCCCGAGCACCACCCCAACCATCAGCGCGAACAGCGCGATCTTCCAGCCGAGAAAGGCGCCGAGCATCGCGCCGAGCTTCATGTCGCCCGCGCCCATTCCGCCTCGGCTGACGACGATGATAGCGAAAAACACGCCGCCGCCGAGGGCGATTCCGAGCGCGACCTCTGCCCAGCCCAGGTGGCGGGTCGCCACGTTGGCAGTGACCCCTGCCAGAATGCCCGGTAGGGTGATCGCGTCGGGAATGATCTGATGACGCAGGTCGATCGCGGTCACCGCGATCAGCGCGGCGAGCAGCGCCGCGGCGACCACGAACTCGAGGCCCGGCCCGAATTCGGCCCACGCCAGCGCGAGCAGCGCCGACGTCGTCGCCTCGACGAGCGGATAGCGCCACGGAATTGGCGTCGCGCAGGCGCGACAGCGGCCACGCAGGACGACGAACGACACCAGCGGCACGTTGTCGTACCAGGCGATGAGCGCGCCGCAGCCGGGACACGCCGAACGGGGCGCCCACAGGCTGCGCCTCTCGGGCAGCCGGGCGATCACCACGTTCAGGAAGCTGCCGAGGACCAGGCCGAAGAGCACGACCACCGCCAGGGGCATCTCAGAGGTGATGCCGCGCGACGATGTCCCGCTCCGCCGCGGGATGCAGTTGGCGAAGGATCGTGAGGTGCTTGCGCATTTCCACGACGTCGCCCGTGTCACGATACGCGAGGACGAGCCCGATGCGCGGCTCCGGCGCGAACGGCTGCTCCTCGGCGGCCCGGCGAAATTCCGTGATGGCTTCGTCGTAGCGCCCGAGTCCCGCGAGAGCGCCGCCGAGGTTCGCGCGCGCGACGACGTTGCGCTCGTTGAGCGCCACCGCGCGCCGCAGGAACGGCACCGCCTCGTCGAACCGTCCTTGCTGCGTCAGCGCCATCCCGAGGTTGTTGAGCGGGCCCGTCTCGGTCGGGAATTTCGCGACCGCCCGCCGCAGCGGGGCCTCGGCGTCGAGGGGACGGTTGAGCTGGAGCAGGGCCAGGCCGAGGCCGCCGTACGGCTTCTCGCGGTCGGGCTTGAGCGCCAGCGCGCGGAGGAAGTGGCCGATCGCGATCAGCGCGTCGCTCGGGTCCTTGCGCTCGCGGTTCACGATCGCGGCCCCGTAGTTGTCGTGGCAGATCGAGCACTCCGGCGTGACGAGCATCGCGTGCGTCCAGAGCGACTCGCTATCGCGCCACACCTGGACCTGGAGCCATGTCAGCGCGGCCAGGGTCGTGAGCAGCACGCCCAGCGCCGCGCAGCTCGCGCGGAAGTGCGGAGGACGCAGCCGGCCGGAGGCGTGCGCGCCGACGAGCCACGCGACGCCGCCGCCTACGAGTACAGCGAATCCCAGGCACGACAGGTAGCTGTAGCGATCGTGCGCCAGCTGGAAGCCGGCATGCACGAGGCCACCGACGGGCGCCAGCATGATCGCGTACCACGCGTAGGCGGCGAGCCCCGCCGGCCACCGAGCGGCGAGCGCCACGAGGGTCACGCTGAGCAGCATCGTCGCCACCGCGCTGAGCACGAACTCCGGAGCGGAGGGATCTACGCGCACCGGCAGCTCGTACAGCGGCGAGAGATCCGTCGGTAGCACCGTCTTCGAGACGTAGAAGACCATGCTGTAGAACGCCATCGCGATGCGCGACGGCAACGGGTACTTCGTCCCCGGCGTGAAGTAGTCGTGGTGGGCCACCGCCCAGTACGACACGGCCGCACCCGCGACGGCGACGGCGACGAACGGCAGCTTCTCGAGCAGCGCGCGCCGCGTCTCGGGGCCGCGCCACGTCGACGGGACGGGCGACAGGCGGCGCAGCGGATACCAGTCGAGGACGATCAACAGCAGCGGCAGCGTCATCACGATCGACTTGGCCAGCATCGACAGCGCGAAGGCGACGATCGACACCGTCAGCAGCCGCCACCGGCCTGCGCTCTCGGCGCTGGCCGCGCGCAGATACGTCAGCACGCAGGTCAGGAAGAGCAGGGCCGAGAGGACGTCGCGCCGCTCGGTCGCCCACGCCACCGACTCCGCCCGCAGCGGGTGGATGGCGAAGAACAGGGCAGCCACGGCGGCCCCCGCGCGTAGCGCCATCTCGCTCGTGTCCGGCCGCGCGGCCGCGAGGAGGCGCCGAGCCAGCCAATAGACGAGCACCGCGTTCGCGGCGTGGAGCACGAGGTTCGTGAAATGGTAGCCCGCGGGCTGCATGCCCCAGAGCACGTAGTCGAGACCGAAGCTCAGCCACGTGACGGGAATGTAGTGGCCCATGAGCGTCGTCGTGAGCATCCAGGCGAGGTGGCGCGGAGCGAGACCCCGGAAGTGGGGATTCTCGACGAGGTTCACCTGGTCGTCCCACTGCACGAACTCGTTGCGCAACCCGACCGCGAACACCGCGACGACGGCCAGCACGATGGCCAGGGGAAGGATGCGCTCCGGGAGCGCGAGCGTCGTCAGGCGAGCGCGGAGGGCTACCGCAAATGCGGCTCGGCGCGTGCCGCCGGTCAGCGGCGTGGCCGAGGTCGTCTCGTCGAACACCGTCGGTGTGGACATGAGTTTAAATACGAAGGGAGGAGGCCCGAGGACCTCCTCCCTTCATGAGGTCAGCGCCGGCAAGCCGGCGGAGCCCAGCGGCGTTAGGGCAAGCTGACCGTCGTCGAGTCGCCGCTGCTGCTGATGGTGAACACGCCCGTCGCGGTGTTCGCCGCGTACGTGTACGCCGCCCAGCCCGACGGCGGGTTCGGGACGGAGGCCATGAACGGACCGGCGACCTGGTTCTGACCGTTGGTCACCTGTTGCGTCAGGGCCGTGAGGCCAGCGGCGCCGCTGGGCGGCACAACACCCATGTGGGCGCCGTAGATCGAGGCAGCCGAGGCGAGCGCGCGGGCGTCGGCCTGGGCCTTGGCGATACGAGCGCGCTGCTGCACGTTGGCATACAGCGGGATGGCGATCGCGGCGAGAATGCCGATGATCGCCACGACGATCAGGAGCTCGATCAGCGTGAAAC
>WNGH01002713.1_pt1 | contig 23576 bp, 17 predicted proteins | sample 5400631 | NCBI WGS metagenome assembly WNGH01 (sample SAMN13153373, study PRJNA577476) | soil metagenome | isolation source: 115 cm soil or saprolite under Garry oak tree replicate 1 | place: USA:California | collected 2016-06-15
GCAGCAGACGCCGCGGGCACGGCCGAGTGCCTGAAGCTCCCGCTGTTCGCATGGGTGCTGCCGGGACAGCTGCCGCCGACCCCGCCGATCCCGCCGGAGACCTTGCGGATGCTGGCGCTGGCCCATCTGACCCGGCCGGGGATCGGGAACATCGACATCAACCCGGCCGGCCGCAGCTACGCGAACCTGCCGACGTTCGTCCGGGTCAACCTGGCCGGCGCGGTCGAGCGGACGGCCGCCGGCCGTCCCTATGCGACGGTGACCGCATCGCTGCCGGACGGCTCGCTGAGCGTCACGGTGTGGGCGATGGCGCAGCCGCTGAACGTCGAGCCGGGCACCACGGATGCCAGGACGTACACCAACTGCGGCTACCTCGGCTCCACCGCCTCGGCGCACCAGATGGCCGGCACGGGGGCCAATCAGCCAATCGACTGCGGCGTCACCTACCTGCACCCCAGCAACGGATACAACATGACGGCCAGCATCAGCTGGCAGGTCTTCTGGGCGGTTACCACCGGCGACGGCGACGGCCCGCTGCCGCCGATGGCCGGCATGCAGCCGCTGAACGCTGGCCAACTGCAACCCAGCCAGGCGGGCCAGCAGGTCAGCGTCGGCGAGATCCAGAGCCTCAACGGCGGCTGACCGGGCGGACCCGCTGATCACGTAGGATGCTTGGCCGGTACTCAAGGTGGCGGCCGCGGGTTCACATCCTGTCGTGGCCGCCGGGGTGGCAGGCCGGGCCGGCCCGGCCGGGCGGGCGCGGGCCGGGGTTGTCGGCGGCCGGGCGGAATGGGGCACACGGCGTGATGGTCCGCGAGCAGGTAGCGCTGGCGGGGTACACGACGCTCGGCCTCGGCGGGCCAGCCGCGCGCTTCGTCGAGGCCGACAGCGACGAGCAGATCGTCGCGGCCGTCCGGGCGGCGGATCAGCGCCGTGACCCGGTGCTCGTCCTCGGCGGCGGCAGCAACCTCGTCGTTGCCGATGCCGGGTTTCCCGGCACGGTGGTCCGGGTGGCGACTCGCGGCATCGCGGCCGCGCCCGACGGCGATCGCGCCGCCGTCAGCGTCGCGGCTGGCGAGGACTGGGACGCGGTAGTCAGCTGGTGCGTCGGCAGCGGGCTGTCCGGGCTTGAGTGCCTCTCCGGCATTCCTGGCCTGGCGGGCGCGACCCCGATCCAGAATGTCGGGGCCTACGGGCAGGATGTGGCCGAGACGCTCAGCGCCGTGCGTGTCTACGACCGGCAGCGCGATGTGACGACGGAGCTGTCGAACGCGGACTGCGGGTTCGGCTACCGGACAAGCCGCTTCAAGCGCGCCGCGACGAAGCCGGGCGCGGGCACCGGCGGGCCGGCCCTGGCGGGCGCGGGCGACGCCGCGGCAGCGACCGTAGCTGCGGCTACAGCCGCCAATGATGCTGCTGCAGCGGCAGATGCCGGTGCCGCCGCGGGCGACATTACCGGCCGATTCGTCGTACTGGGCGTCACGTTCCGGCTGGCCAGCGATCCGCTGTCCGCGCCGGTCCGGTACGGCGAGCTCGCCCGTGCCCTCGGCGTGGCGGAGGGCGGCAGGGTGCCGCTGGCGGCCGCCAGGGAGGCGGTGCTCCGGCTCCGCAAGGGCAAGGGGATGGTGCTGGATCCCGCCGATCCGGACACCAGGAGCGCGGGTTCCTTCTTCACCAACCCCGTCCTCGACCAAGCGCAGCTTGCCGCGCTGGAGCGAGCCGCAGCGGCTGCCTGCGGCAGCGATGCCCGCGTCCCCCGCTTCCCGGCCGGCCCGGGCCTGGTCAAGATACCGGCCGCGTGGCTGATCGAGCGCGCGGGCTACCGGAAGGGATACCCGGCCAACGGTCGTGCTGCGCCGGGCGGGCGGCCTGGCCAGCCCGGACCCGGTCCGCGAATCTCGGCCAAGCACACGCTTGCCCTGGTCAATCCCGGCGGCGCGACGGCCACGTCGCTGCTAGCGCTGGCCAGGGATATCAGGAACGGCGTGCATGCGACGTTCGGAGTGGAGCTGGTGACCGAGCCCGTCCTGGTCGGAGCGGCACTCTGAGCAGAACCCATTCCGCCAGCGCGGCAGGCCCGAGTTCACCGGGTCGGGATACCAATCCGGGCGCAGGCTTTCCCCCATTCCTGGTAATGATATGAGCCCGGCGCACGGCACCGCGCCAGCGCAGTACCATCCGGTTGATCTCGGTATCGATACGGGCAAATCGTGCCGCAGCATCAGGAGATTCCCGTATCGTCGTGACTGACGAATCCGGTAATCCTAACGACGGCATACGCGGGTGGTGGGCATGACCAGGCCGGACGACGGTGGCAACGATCTGGAGATCGACCCGCAGGCGGTTACGGACATGCAGAAGGCCACGAATCCGGCCGTGGCCAACGCGCAGACCAAGATAACCGGCTACATAGGCCGGCTGTCGAGGTACGGCCTGGACACCGGCCAGCTGTCAAAGGCGCTGGGCGACCTGCAGTGGTGGCAGGACCAGCAGGCGAGCCTGAACTACCGCGTCGAGCTGGCCGTGGCGATGCAGCGGGCCTATCCCGGATCCGGTCAGTGGGTGTCAGGCGGTGCCGGTACCCTCGACTTCACCAACGCGCAAGCCGCGCAGCAGGCGGGAAACGACGCTGGCGGCAAGGCGCAGCAGGCCCTCCTTGATCACAGCAATACCGACTTCATCGCGGATGACCTGGCGCAGCATGCCGACGACCCAGAGTACATGGCGGCGTACTTCAAGGCGCTTGGCCCGCACGGCGTTGCCCAGCTCGGACTCCAGGTCAACGGCTACAAGCAGCAAGGCCAGGACGACAAATACCAAGGCTGGTCAGGCCTGGTCAGCAATGGGCTGGCTACGGCGAGCTACAAGATGCCGCTCAGCCAGGACTGGCTAAGCCAGATCACGCTGCCCAACGACTACCTGGACGGGACCGGGCCAAAGCTTGATCTGCTGCAGCCATTCCTGGAGGGCGGTGGCGTCTACTCCCCGGACTGGCTGCAGCCGCTGGGCAAATACGCCCTGTATCAGGCCTACATGCAGGGACAAGAGCCCGGGATGATGCCGCCGCCGCAGCTGGACGGGATCTGGGAGGCCATCGCGCACAACCCGGCCTACGACGCCAAGTTCTACCTGGAGAACTTCCAGAACAAGGACCCGAACGAGCCCTACCCGCCCTCCATCAGCCTGCTGATGACCAACCCGATGCTCACCCACTCGGTAATCGACGGTGCCTTCGCCGACATGGTCCGCGGTGCCAACCTCCCCCCGCAGGGCGACCCGCTCGCCGACCCCAAGCCGTATGCGGCCAATGCGGAGCTGACCGTCAGATATTTTGGCGACAACCCGGATGCCAGGACTTCCGGTGAGGTGCGGCAGGTGCTCGGTGCTATGGCCATGAACTACTTCGGCGACCTGACTGCCACCGTGGGTTCGGCCGCGCCCGGCATGGGCGTCGGGAAAGACGGGAAGCCGGCTCCAGACATACCCGGGCTCCAGGTTACGGCCTCCTCGGGTGAATGGGCGAACTTCGTCAAGGAGGGCATGCGGGACAAGACCACCTCAGCCCAGCTGCTTACCTTCTACAGCGCCTGGCGCAATCAGGTCCCGGACAACCAGGGCTTCTGGAACGATGAATCATTCAAGCTAATGGATCGCTTCATCGTGCACCAGTACCAGGCGACGGGCCAGCAAGCCGGCAAGAGCAACGAAGCAATTTCCGAGATAGCCTCCGCGGCTGGCTCCGCCTTCATCACTAGCCTTGTTTTCGGCCCGGAGGCCGGCGTGGGCGAGGCCCTGCTTGAGGGAATCAAGGACGGGTTTAAGAGCGGGGTCGAAAAAGAGATAGGCCAGGCGTTCCCAAGTGATGAGCTAGAGTCACCGGAGTCGCCGGAAGCAATCCAGAGTATTACCCAGGCCAACAGCAACTGGGATCGCATCGTAAGAAATTGGTACAATGACGGAGGCAGGTCAACGGGGCCGGGCGTCACCTACAACCACCTGCACTACGACGGCAATCCAGATACCTACATCAACCAATTCGGTGGACCCGGGAAGGCGAACTTCCTCGACGATGGCAAGATCAAGGAACTCGACCAGATGACCCCGGAGCAGCTGGCCGCGTACAATGCCTGGCTGCGCGATCCCGCTATCGCCGACGCGAACAACGATCCCGGCGGAACGTACAAGGCCAACAAAGATACGTTCAAACAGCAGACGTCGGATTTCTAGCGATGACGCGGAGGCGGATCGTGGCGAGCGCGGCGCGCGCCGCCATCGTGGCGGCGGCCGCCGTGGTCGCTATTGCCGCCGCCGGGTGCGGCGGCAGTAGCGGCAATAGCGCCGGCGGCGGCCGCGCTGCCGCGACGAAGGCGCGCAGCCAGGTCGTTTCGGCTACCCGAGCCCTGTACCAGCGTATATATGGCGCCCACGTCGGCTTTGCAAGGAACCTGAGCGGTCTGTACCTAGGTTGCCCGACATCCACCAACCAAGACGAGCTAATGTATCGCGGGGTTCTTTCCTACGTTGACGCATTTAATCGCCGGATCAGCTCTGCTGCGTACCGCGGCCGGCTCATCAGCCTCGTCCGTGCCGACGGATGGACATATACCGAGAATTCCAAGGACACGCCCACCGGATCCTGGGCCTTTCACTACGATCTGGTGAAAGGTTCCCTGAAGGGCGACATCTCCATTGGCGGCCCGACCGCTCTGGTCAGGGTTTCGAGCCCTTGTTTCGACGCCGGCGCTGCCGCGCAGAGCCTCGGCCAGCAGGGGGACGAGCTGCCGCTTCCTCATCCGAGCTAGACGCCGGCGGCCGGCTCCCGCGGCACCGCCGCCGAGCGGCTCCTGATTCGCGCGCGGGTGCCGGCCCGACTAAATCCGACCGGAGGTTCCCATGGCTGACCCGAAATCTCAGGTATGCCCGATGCACACCACGTACGACAGTCTGTGCACGCAGCTGAACGGCGACCAGGATGCGATGGCCAACGCGTTCAAAGACGCCAGCCAGCGGATGGCGGGTGGCTTGGTGTGGTCCGGTCCCGCGGGCTCTGCCCCTAGCACCTTCACCCAGCAGCTAGCCCAAAAGCATGGCGACCTATCCGGCAAGGTCAATAGCACTGTTGGCGAAGTCCAGCAAGCGCTGAACGCCACCCCCCAGAACTGCTCCGAGCCGCAATGCCAGCCCCCAGGCAGGTGCCGCAGGCTGCCCTTCGCGCCGCACGGGCACATGGAGTAGGGCTCGCCTGCGGACGCAGCGCGTGGTAATACCGGGCTCGGCAGCCGCAGCGTGGACGCTGGAGACGACGGCGGGCCCGCCGAGCCGGCCGAGCGGTTCTTTGGTGCCTGGCCGCGGGCCAGAGGTCGCCTCTCGCTGTAGCCGGCCCGGCCTGCGCGGCGGCCTGCGTGCTGATGCCTTTCCGGCCTGCGCGGCGGCCTGCGTGCTGATGCCTTTCCGGCCTGCGCGGCGGCCTTGTGCTGATGCGGTAATGGCTCATGCCGTGGTCGTGAATTGCTGATATGGGGAAGATGCGCCGATGCTCTGCGCGGTAGCTGATGCCGCTATATCATCATTCGTCATGACGTGCCGCGATCAGGTACGGCCGGTTCGCGGTGCGATCTTCAGACCCGGAGCCCACAGGACCACGAAGGGTGATGAATCGTGCCACAGCAGTCGTATGACCTTGAGCAAATGTCGGCGAACGCGAAGGCAAAGAGGCAGCACGCTGACACCATGCTCAACAGCTTCAACCAGGTCAAGACCCAGCATGACCAGATGGTGAGCACTGGGGCCTGGAAAGACCCCAGTGCCGACAAGCTGTCCCAGCAGATCCAGGAAATGATCAAGCCCATGACCGCCCTGCACAGCGCGATCCACAACCACGCGGACGTGCAAGAGAAGCAGCAGGCCAACGCCGCGCAGCTCGGCACGGACATTCACTGACGACTGAGTTCCCGGGGACCTGAGAGCTCAGTCAGGCTGAATCGGCGAGGCGTCGCGCCCCCAGCGGACGAGGTGGGGCGACGACGCCTCTGCTGTCAGGCTTCGTGTCCGCGAGAACGCCGCACGACCGGGCGGCATTGGCCGCCCGACCGACAGCACCGTCGGGCGGGTAGCCCGCACGCCGCTCACTCGCAGATCGCGAGCTGAATCGGCATGGTGGTGCCCGGCCGTACCAGCAGACCACGGCCCATCGGGCCGGGTCCTGCGTTGCGCGGCAGCCGCACGCCGAACAGGTCTCCGTCGCCAGGGGAGTCGACCGCGACGAGCACTCCGCACCGGGACTTCAGCGCGACCGGGACGAACCCGGAGTACGCCCGGCCAAGGTCGCCGGTGGTGCCGGCCATGACCAGCCCGTGGTCGGCGTCCCGGCCGCTCACCAGGATCTTCTCCAGCGGCTCGGAAAGCGGCCCGTTAACGAGCAACTCGGCATCGTCGACCAGCACGACGTAGCGATCCTGTCCCTCGACGGCGGCATCCAGCGTGTCAGGATCGGCGTCGGCGCCGAGCACCGCCAGGACCCCGTCATGGCCTTCGAGCGACCGCAGCGGCGAGCGCCGGGGCGTGATGACCACAATCGGGGTGCGCTGGCCGAGCAGCGACCTGGCCATCGCCATCAGGGTGGTGGACCGGCCGCTGCGGGGCGGTCCGGCGACCACCACGCCCGGGCCCTCATCCCGCACATCGATGCCCTGCGGTCCCAGCTCGTCCCCGCCCGCGCCGGCCAGCGCCCACAGCGGTGACGGCGGAGCGAATTCGGGGTCCAGCCGCCAGGTTTCCTCGAACCCGATCCTGATCGGGAGCGCGTCCACCCGGAGTGGCCGCTGCGGCTGCGGCAGACGGCCGCAGCGGTCGGTCGCCTGCTGGGCAAGCCGCCGCAATGCCGCCACCTGCGCGGGTCCCGACGGTTCTAGATCTAGCATGGCGACCTGCGCCTCAAACGGCTGCCGGGGGGCTGGTGGTCGGGCATGCTGCGCTCGTTGATGCCAACGAATCCGGCGTCGGCACGGTCGGTGAGCCTGAGCACCATCCGCTTGCCGAACACCGTCCCGGCCTGCCCCATGAGCGCGGACCGGTCGGTGGTGACCACCGCTCGCAGCCCGACCGCCGCGCCTTCCCGCAGTAGCTGCAGCAGCGCATCGATCAGCCGTCCGTAGTCGTACTGGTCGAATGCCGCGACGAAGCCCTCCCACCAGTCCAGCAGCAAGACGATCCACGGCAACTTGCCGCCGGAGGTTCCAGCGCGCTGCTCGGCCACCCCGGCGAAGCCCTCGGCCGCGAACAGCTGCTGGCGCCGCATGACCTCGCCGCGCAGCTTGCCGAGCAGCCGTTCCACCCGCTCGGCCTGGTCACGTGAGACGACCGCGCCGCAGTGCGGCAGCGCAGCCAGCGGCAGCATCGCGCCGGTTCCGCAGTCGAGTGCGTAGATGTGCACGTCGGCTGGCGACGTGTGGGCGGCCACCGACCCGGCGAGCGTGCGCAGCACCGTCGACCGGCCGCTGCGGGGAGCTCCGGCGACCACCACGTGACCGCTGTGCGCCAGGTCAAGGGTGAGCGGCTCCCGGGCCTGCCTCGCCGGAATGTCGGTGAGCCCGTAAGGCAGCGGCGGGACGTCGCCGCCGGGCTCGCCGGTCCCCGCGGCCAGCTCATCCAGCGTCACGGTCTCTGGCAGCGGGGGCAGCCACGGGCTGCGCTGCTTCGGGATGCTCAGCTTGACGCTCGCGTCCCTGATCGCGTCCACCAGGACGGACAGGTCGGTCGCCATGCTGCCGTCGTCTTCCGCCGCCTGTCCGGCCAGCGGCAGCGGCTGGCCGAGGCCTTTCCACGGCACCGGGACGACCTGGGCAGTTGCCTCGGCCGGACCTGACCCTGGACGCCGCCCGCCGATCCGGGCCGACTGGACAGCGAGCGGGGCCGCCGCTCCTGAGCGCACGTAACACCGGCCGGGCGTGGACTTGGAGATGAAGGCCGCGTCGTTCGCGTCGATGACGTCGGAGGACTCTGCAGAATCGGTTACGCGCAGCGCGATCCGCAGGTTCGTGTTGGCCCGGATGTCCGCGCTCACCACGCCGGCCGGCCGCTGGGTGGCCAGCAGCAGATGCACGCCGAGTGACCGGCCCCGCTGGGCGATGCCCACCAGGCCAGTCACGAAGTCCGGCAGCTCGGCGACCAGGGAGGCGAACTCGTCGATGATCAGGATCAGCCGTGGCAGCGGCTCGAGCTCGCGGCGGTTGCGCCTGGTATCCCAGTAGTCCTCGATGTCCTTGGCGCCCGCGTGCAGCAGGACCTCTTCACGCCGCTTCAGCTCGGCTGACAGCGAGGCGAGCGCCCGCTCCGTGAGGTGGCCGTCCAGGTCGCTCACCATGCCGACGGTATGCGGAAGCCGGGCGCAGTCCTTGAACGCGCTGCCGCCCTTGTAGTCGATGAGCACGAACGTCATCGAATCCGGGCGGTTCGCCACGGCGAGCGACGCGATGATCGTCTGCAGCAGCTCCGACTTCCCGGCACCGGTGGTACCCGCGATAAGCCCGTGCGGGCCATCCGCCCGCAGGTCGATGGCGTACGGGCCGTCCGCGCCGATCCCGATCGGCGCGGCGGTGGTCCGGCCGAGCCTGTCCCACCCGGCGGCGATGACGCCCGCGTCGGGATCGGGCATCCCGATCAGGTCCAGCAGCCGCGCCGCGGACGGGATCGCGGCGTCCGCGTCGTCGCGGCTCACGTCCCGAACCGGGGCCAGCGCCCTGGCCATCCGGTCCGCCCAGGCCGGGCTGACCTGATCCGCCAGCACCGGGCCGAGCACGTCGAATCCGCTGCCGCGCAAGGTGACGCGGGCGTGCTGCCCGGCGTCCCAGGAGGCGACGGTGGCGCATTCCTCGGGCAGCAGGCGCTCTGATTCGTCGATGCAGATTGAGTACACGCCTGCCCGGCGCGATTCGGCGAGAACTTGCGGCATGCCAGGGATGCGGCGCAGGACCCGCGCGCCGTCGAGCACGACGAGGATCTTGGGCCCGAGCTCGGGGCTTGCTGCCTGCTCGGCTGCCAGACTGAGGCTTTGCAGGCCACTGGCCTTCTGCAGCCGTTCGTTCACCTCGCTGGCCAGCTCTGCTACCCGCCGCCCGGCCGTCGCTGCGTCCGGGCCTACCAGCGCGAGGCATTCCTCGCCCTTGCGTGGCGCGCAGTGTGGCAGCCAGCGAACCCAGTTCCAGTGCTGGCCGGACGCGGGGTCCGCGGTGAGCACGACGATCTGCAGGTCCCTCGGACTGTGCAGGGCGGCAGCCTGGGCGACAAGCCAGCGGGCAAGCCCCCGGGAGGCGTCCAGCGGCCCAGCGAGGCCGAGCACGCCGAGCTGCGGAAGGGGCAGCGACACCGGCACGTTGCGGGCAGCCGGCGGCGGCGGCAGCTCGACGTCGCCGCGCGCGCCCTTCTCCGGGACGAACTCGACTTGCGCGGGCAGGCTGGTCAGCCCGATCCGCAGGTGCAGGGCATCCGGGTCGAGTGCGCGGCGTTCCCACAGCCGCCGCCGTGGGCCCGTCGCGGTGAGCAGCACCTGGGCGGGATCCGGTGCCGCATTCCGGCGCGCTGCCTCGTCCGCGGCGCATTCCGCGCCAATGGCCGGCTCCAGCTCGCCGATCTTGCGCCGGTAGTCGCGCATCGCCCGCTTGTAGGAAACCCGGCCGTGGCGACGGTCGCTCAGCCATTGCCCGCCGATCATCACCGGGCCCATCAGCATGAACAGGGCATACATGGCGGAATGCATTACCTTCACCATGACAAGTCCGAGCGCAAGCGGAATGATCGCGGCGATGAACTGGAAACGGACCTTCTCGGCGCGGCCCGGCTCGGCCGGCACCTCGATCTTGCGCGTCCGGCCAGACGGCAGCAGGCGGGGCGGGCGGTTGTAGGCGAGCCCTCCGTTCCCGGCCGGAGACAAGTGCGCGTCCGGCGGCTCCGGCACGGCCAGCGCAAGGACGTGCGGCCCGATCTCCAGCAGCGCGCCGAGTGGCCACGGCCGCGGCGTCATCACGGCCGCACCGTCGATCAGCGGTTCCGTGCCTGCCGCGGTGGCCTGCCCGGGTTCCAGCAGGATCCCTTGTTCCTGGAAGCCCGGGCTGACGGTGATCCTGGCGGCGTATGCGGGCATGCCTGGCCCCGCGACCGGGACCTGGCAGTCCCTGGCCGCGCCGAGGACGGCCGCGCCGAGCCCCAGCCGGTGGACCGTGCCCGCCGCGGGCCCGCCGACGACCCGCACCTCGACCACGCCCGACGGCTCGTCAAGCGCGGTGCCCGCGGCGGCCTGCTGGTCGGTTGCGACGACCGCGCCGTCGTGCAGCGCCCTGGCCGCGGCTGCGGAGGGATCGAGCGGGCGAGCGTTGGCCCAGAGCGTGTCGGCCGGGTAGCGGGCCGGCCGCTGCTTGCTCCAGCCGGCCCCGGTGGCGCCGGGGAGCTGGATGACCTCCGCCAGGTGCTCGCGCGGCCCGAGGGAGGTACGTAGCTCGGCGGCTAGCTGGCCGACGGTCAAGCCGTCGTCTCCGCTGATGACCAGATCACGCAGTCCCTGGGGAGTGAGTGCCGTCAGCGCGATCCGCATCTGCCCTCTCCGTCGTGCTCAGCTCCGTCGTGCTCGGCCGCGTTCCGCTCGGTGTTTTCTCCGGAGCGCAGCACGCGGCACCGCCCGGAATGCGTCATGCTATCTGGTATTGGCTGATCCTCCCGGCCGTTCCTGCTGTCGGGCACCGGAGCGCCGCGTCCGCTACGCAGCAGGTGCGGATCGCCCCGGGAACCGGCGTGATCTATGTGCCGTGTGAGTACCCAGGTCCGCTGCAGATACGGCACTGCAGATACGGCAGCAGTGACAAGAGACATAGGCCACGCCAGGCGCACAGGACACGTGAGTTGGCCCTGGCTGTGCTGCGCTCCGTAACCGGCGGCCACGGACCGGGATCATGCTTTCTAGCAGGCATAACAGGCCGGGACCGGCGGCCGTCAGTCACAATTATCGACGGATTGTCCGTAAGCGAGCACAACGGCGCTTCTGGCGGGATACGTTCGCCTAGCCGGCCATTGCACCGCCGATGCCGTGGCGTCCAGAAGGAGGCGCTGCCAGCAGGGGAGATGCCTGAACGATGTCCAGCGATCGAGGAACGATTCAGCGCGGGCCGGTCTCCGGCACCGATCAGCAGGCGGGCTGGCAGGCACCTACCTCGCCGGAAGGCAGGCGGCTGCCGAGCGCGCCGCGGGAGCGCAGGCCGGGCCTGGCGGCGCTGGCCATACTGCTCATCGTCGGCGGCGCTTTCGGCGCGGGATTCCTGATTACCCAGACGGGCAAGCGGGTCGGCGCGATCGAGATCGTTCACCAGGTCGGCGTCGGCCAGCGGATTCCGCTGAGCGCGATGCAAGAGGTGCAGGTCGCCTCGGACAGCAGCGTGAACTACGTGCCGTGGAACGAGGCCAGCCAGGTCTCGGACTTCTACGCGGCCAACGCCATCCCGCCCGGCACGCTGCTGAACGGCGCCATGGTGGTCCGGGCGAATCATGTGACCGCAGGGAAGGACGTGCTCGGTCTGGCGCTCAGGGAAGGCCAGCTCCCCCGCGACTTGCAGGTCGGGGATCACATCGACCTGTACCAGGTGGCCGGCAGCTCCGGAAGTAGTGGGTGCCCCGGTCAGTCGGCGGCCCTGCTGGCGGGAAACGCCGTAGTGCTGAACGTGGCCGCGCCGCCTGCCAGCACGGGCACCTCGGCGGTCGCTGACATCGAGGTGGCCCTCAATCCGGCCGATGCCGGGGCGGTGGCCTGCAGCGCCTCGGGCGGCAACATCGGCATCGCCGTGCTGCCGGCCGGCGGGCAGCGATCGGGCAATGCAGGATCGCCGCAGCCGGGCCAGGGGGGCCAGCCGTCCGGGGGTGCATCGGCTTCCGCCTCCCCGTCTTCGTCGGGTACGAGGACTGGCTGAGCGATGGCATTGATCGCGATCGCTGCCGACAAGGGATCGCCGGGCGTTACCACCACATCAGTCGCGCTGGCCGCAGTCTGGCCGCGGCCGGTGCTGCTCGCCGAGTGCGATCCGGCAGGCGGCGACCTCGTCTACCGGCTGCCTGGCGGTGATGGCCAGCGGCTCGACTCCCGGCGCGGACTGCTCAGCCTCGCCGTGGCGGCCCGCCGCGGCCTGCGGCCGCATCAGGTCTGGGAACACGTGCAGAAGCTGCGCGGCGGCCTGGACGTCCTGACCGGGGTCACCAGCGCTGAGCATGGCGCCGGGCTGGAAGCGCTCTGGGGGTCGGTCGGCGCAGTGCTCGCCGCGCTTCCGCAGGCCGACGTGATCGCTGACTGCGGGCGGATCGGGGTGGACGGGCCGTACTACGACTTCCTCGCCCACGCGGCTGCCGTGGTGATGATCACCCGGGCCACTCTTGGCGAGGTGGTCCGGCTGCGCGAGCGGGCCATCGCCGTTGCCGCTGGGGTGCACCGGCGCGGCCGGCCGGGTGCCAGGACAGGAGTCGTGGTCATCGCCGACCACCGGCATTTCAACAGCGCGCTCGCCGAGGTCGCGCAGTCGCTGGACCAGGCCAGGGCGCCAGCAACCGTGCTCGGCGGCCTGGCCGACGAGCCGAAGAGCGCCGACCTGCTGCGCGGCGAGTGGGGCGGGAAGCTGGACAAGTCGCTGCTGATCAGGACGGCACGCCAGATCGCCGCGCACCTGGCCGAGCAGCTGCCCGCGGCGCCGGAGCCGGGGCCGGCTCCGGCGCCTCGGCCGCCGGACCATCCCGCGGCGCCGGCCCGCGGGCTTGAGCTGCCGGACCATCCCGCGGCGCCGGCCCGCGGGCTTGGGCTGCCGGACCATCCCGCGGCGCCGGCCCGCGGGCTTGAGCTGCCGGACGGCGGTAGTGCGCCGCACGCCCCCGCACGGGCGGCGGCCCCGCTATCCGGCGGGCGGGATACCATGGCCGGCCGCGGCGGGCCGCAGGCTCCCGCACCGGCTCCGGCCAGTCCGTCGTCCGCCGGGCTGGGAATCCTGGATGGCCGCGGCGGTCCGGAGGCTGGCCGGCCGGTTCCGCCCGCTCCATCGCCGGGCGGACGAGAGAATGTGACCGGCCGCGGCGGTCCGCCGGCGCATCCGCCAGCGGAGGCGCCGCCGTCCGGCGGGCTGGAGATCCTGGATGGCCGCGGCGGCCGGTCGGCTCATGGACCGGCAACGGTCCCGCCATCGCGCGGGCAGGACCAGGGTGGCTGGCCAGGCACCGATCAGAGCACCGGGCCGATCGCTGCCCAGCAGAACCGTGGCCGCCGGGCAGCGCGCGGCCGCCACTCCGGTTCACCGGGCACGGACGGTGAGACCTGATGGACCATGGCGTCGTCAAGCGGCTGCGCGGCGAGGTCGGCGACCGGCTCCGTGAGCAGCGCCGGGTCGATCAGGCTGCCGGGATGCCGCCAATGTCCGGCGAGGACGAGCGCCAGTTCGCCCGCGCCCTCATCGCGCAGGCACTCGAGGAGCACGCCCGCAGCGAGATCACCGCGGGCCGGGTCCCGGCGAACGCGCAGGAAGAGGAGCAGCTTGCCGCGGCCATTCACGCCGCGCTCTTCGGCGTCGGCAGGCTGCAGCCGCTGCTTGAGGACCAGCAGATAGAGAACATCGATATCAACGGCTGCGACCGGGTGTTCCTCGGCTACGCCGATGGCAACGAGGTCATGGGTGAGCCGGTCGCCGAGAGCGACGAGGAACTGATCGAGCTCATCCAGGTGCTCGCCGCGTACTCTGGCCTGTCCAGCCGCCCGTTTGACACCGCCAACCCGCAGCTCGACATCCGGCTGCCAGACGGCTCCCGGCTTTCTGCCGTGATGGACGTCACCATCCGGCCCGCTGTGTCGATCCGGCGCGCCCGGATGGGCAAGGTGTTCCTCGCCGACCTGGTCGGGAACGGCACGATCTTGCCGGAGGCGGCAGCCTTCCTCGCCGCGGCCACGGCGGCCAGGAAGAACATCATGATCGCCGGGGCCACGAACGCAGGCAAGACCACCCTGCTGCGGGCCATCGCCAACCAGATCCCGGCCGGTGAGCGGATCATCACCGTCGAGCGCGCACTGGAACTCGGCATCGATCATTTCCCTGAGCTGCACCCGAACGTGATCGCGCTGGAGGAGCGCCTGCCGAACATGGAGGGCCTAGGCGCGATCTCCATGGCCGAGCTTGTCCGCCGGTCGCTCCGGATGAACCCGAGCAGGGTCATCGTCGGTGAGGTGCTCGGCGACGAGATCGTCACGATGCTCAACGCGATGACGCAGGGTAATGACGGCTCGCTGTCCACCATCCACGCGAACTCCTCGCTTGAGGTTTTCAACCGCATCGCCACCTACGCCATCCAGTCAGCCGAGCGGCTTCCGGTGGAGGCGACGCACATGCTGATCGCCGGCGCGATTGACTTCGTCGTCTTCATCGAGAAACGGAACGACTACTCCAGCGGCGGCAGGTTGCGCCGGTACGTCAGCAGCATCAGGGAAGTGACCGGGATCGACGGCCGGGTGCAGTCGAGCGAGGCGTTCGCGCCCGGTCCCGACGGCCGCGCGGTGCCGCGCGCGCCGGTGTCGTGCCTGGCCGAGCTAGCTGAGCACGGCTACAACGCGGCGGGAGGTTTCTGGTGACGGGCGTCGGCGTCGGCACGCTGCTCGCGATACTGATCGGCGCGGCCGTGGGCGGCGGCCTCTTCCTCCTGGTGGTGGCCATCCGCGGGCTGCCGCCAACACCGCCCGGCCGCGGCGGCGGGCTGGAACAGCAGCTGCGCAACATCTTCGGCGTGCGCGGCGCGGTTGCCGCCGTGGCGGGCATCGTGGCGCTGATCGCGACCGGCTGGGTGGTAGCCGCGGCCGGAGTCGCGGTCCTCGCCTACAGCTGGCGCGGGCTCAGCGGAGCCGCCAGCGAGCGCCGCGCACTTGCCCGGCTGGAAGGCCTGGCCGTCTGGACCGAATCGCTGCGGGACACCATCGCCGGGGCCATCGGCCTGGAGCAGGCGATCCCGGCATCCTTGCGGGTCGCCGCGCCGTCGCTCAGTGAGCCGCTGGCGGCGCTGGTCAGCCGCATGCACACGCGGGTGCCGTTGCCGGACGCGCTGCGCAGGTTCGCCGACGACCTGGACGACCCGGGCGCCGACCTGATCATCGCGGCCCTGATCATCAACTCGCGGCTGCGTGGCCCCGGGCTGCGGGACCTGCTCGGCTCGCTGTCCAGCTCGGTCCGTGAGGAGCTGGACATGCGACGGAAGGTCAGCGCCGAGCGGAGATCGACGCGGCGCAGTGTCCAGATCGTGGTGCTGGTGTCGGTCGGGCTGGCCCTCGCCCTGGCCGTGCTCGACCATGGCTTCCTGATCCCTTATGACAGCCTGCTCGGCCAGGCCGTGCTGATCGTCGTCGTCGCTATCTACGCGTCCGGGATCATCTGGCTGCGCAGGCTGGCGCATTTCGAGGCGCCGCAGCGGCTGCTCGGTACCTGGTCAGAGGGCACGTCAGCGATGGCCGTCCAGGGGAGTCCGGGATGACCGCCGCGCTGATCGCGGGCGGCATCGGCGGGCTCGGCCTGTTCCTGCTCACCTTCGCGCTGATTCCCCGCCGGATCAGCCTGGCCAGGCAGGTCGCCGCCTTCGACGCCGCGCGCCCGGCGGCCGCCCGGCCGGCGTCCCGTCCCGGCCACTCGGCGGAAAGCCAGTTCAGCCGGCGCCTTGGCACCGGGCTCGCCAAGTTCTGCGCCGAGCAGGGCTGGGAGTTCCGCTCGCTGCGCGCCAATCTCGCCCTGGTGGACAAGTCGTTCGAGAACTACCTGGCCACCAAGATCCTGCTGGCGATCCTCGGGCTGCTGTTCGCGCCCATCCTGCTCGTCGGCCTCACCTTCTCCGGCCTGCACGTGACCTTTGTTGTCCCGGTGTGGACAGGCCTGATCCTGGCCCTGGTCTTCTTCGCACTACCCGACATCGAGCTCAGGCAGAAGGCCGAGCAGCGGCGGCGGGACTTCCGGCATGCGATCGGGGCCTTCCTCGACCTGGTCGCGATGAACCTGTCCGGCGGCCGCGGGGTGCCGGAGGCGCTGCTGGCGGCCAGCGAGATCGGTACCGGCTGGGCTATGTGGCGGATCCGGGATGCGCTGATCAACGCGCGGATCACCGGCCAGACGCCGTGGCAGGCGCTGGGCGCGCTCGGCGAGGAGATCAGGGCCGACGAGCTGCGTGACCTGGCCGCCGCGCTCAGCCTGGTGGCAGACGACGGCGCCAAGGTGCGCGAGTCGCTGTCCACCCGCGCGGCCAGCCTGCGGCGGCGCGAGCTCGCCGACATGCAGGGCGCCGCGGGCGAGCGGTCCCAGTCCATGCTGGTGGCCCAGATGCTGCTCTGCGGAGCGTTCCTCGTCTTCCTCATCTACCCGGCGGTGCGGGTCATGCTCGGATTCTGATCACGAAGATCTACGACCGAAGGACAAGCCAGCAGGATCAGGAGAAAACAATGAAAGGCAACTTCACCAGCTATCCGCAGCTGGAATACGCGCGAGCGCTTTTCGGCAGCAGCGTGGCGAGATTCCGGGCGGCCAGGAGCCAGCGGGATCGTGGCGCGTCGGCGATCGAGCTGGCGATCATCACGGCTATCGTCGTCGGGCTGGCGGCGGCCGTGCTGATTGTCGTCACGAATATCGTCAACAATCGCACCGCCCAGATAAACACCAATAACGGCCAGATTCCCTGATGACCCGCCCGCGCGCAGGCCGGCCGGCCCGGTCCGGCGGCGGGCCGGCCATGCGCAGGCAGCGGGACCGCGGGTCGAGCGCCATCGAGCTGGCGATCCTGGCACCGATGCTGCTCGCGCTGATCTGGCTGACCATCCAGTACGCGCTTTACTACCAGGGCAGGCAGGTGGCGCTCGCGGCCGCCCAGCTCGGCGCGCGGGTGGCCAGCCAGAATGCGCCAAGGCCGGGCTGGCAAGGGCTGGCCGAGCGGCAAGCGGAGGACTACTACCAGGGCCTCGGCACCAGGGTGCTCGGGCCGCACATCAACGCGGTCGCCAGCGACACCCTGCCAGGCCAGGTGCGGGTAACGGTGACCGGCCAGGCGGCCTCCATCATGCTCGGGCTCAACCTGACCATTCACGCCACCGCCGGTGGTCCGATCGACTGCTTCCGGCCGGACCTGAACGGAGGCCAGCAGTGCCAGAACTGAGCGGGCACGGGCCTGACGGGACGGCCCGCGAGGCCGGACCGGCCAGGACGGCAGGATCGGCCCCGCCGCGCCGCGACCGCGGCTCCATGACCGTCGAGTTCGTGCTGCTCGCCCCGCTGCTGCTCGGGCTGATGCTGTTCCTGGTGCTGGCCGGCCGGGTGGTCGAGGCGCACGGCGAGGCCGACGGCGCGGCCAGGGACGCCGCCAGGGCCGCCTCGGTCGCCCGCTCGCTCGGCGCGGCTCAGGCGGCAGCGGACCAGGCGGTCAGCAGCGATGTGCGGGGTCAGTGCCAGCTGCCGGTCGTGCAGGGCTACACGCCGGGCAGCACCGCGGTGACTGTCACCCTGCACTGCCAGCTCGACCTCAGCTTCATCGGCTACGCCACCGTGAACGTCAATGGCTTCGCGGTGGCGCCGCTTGACCAGTTCGTGGCGAGAACCTACTGACCGGGCCGGCGATGACAGGCAAAGACGATCTTGCGCGCAGTGCTCGCGGCGGCTCCCGCCGGGCGGCAGGCCGTGGCCCACGGTGCCCGGCGGACCGCGCCGCACGGTGCCCGGCGGACCGTGGCTCGCTCACGATTTTCGTGATCTTCTTCGCGATCACCGTGCTGGTCCTGGCCAGCCTGCTGGTTGACGTCGGCAGCGCGGTCAACGCACAGGAACGGGCCGCCGACCTGGCCGAGCAGGCAGCCCGGGCCGGGGCGAACGCCATCGACCCCGGGTCCCTGCGGAGCGGGAACGTAGTCATCGACCAGGGCACTGCGTGCGGCAGCGCCGAGCAGGTTATCCAGCGATATGCGACCATCAGTGGAATCGACGCCGTCATGACGAAGGACTGCACCTACCCAGGGCCGAGGCAGGTCACGGTATATGTCTCCGTGACCACGAAGCCAATCATCACGACTTTCTTTGGCAGTTTCACGATGAATGCACATGAGACCGCGTGCGCGGAATTCGGAATTAACCAGGGGGTGGCTTGCTGATGGCACCGCCAATTCCCGGGCTCAGCCGGCCGCCTCGGCCGGCCGGCCGGTCGGCCGGCGACATTCTCGCCGGGATCGTCGCGGTCATCGCCCTGCTGGCGCTGACCGTCGGCGTCCCGCTCGGGCTGATCACCGTCTTCGGCCTGCCCATCCCGCACGGCATCCCGAAGATGTCGGTGCTCACTCACCAGCTCGACGCCCAGGCCATCCTCAAGGTCCTGATGGTGGTGGTCTGGCTGGCCTGGCTGCAGCTGCTCTGCTGTGTATTCGCCGAGGTGCGAGCGGCGGTCCGGAATGCCGGAATGCCGGCCAGGGTGCCGCTGGCCGGCGGCACGCAGGCGGTGGCGCACCGGCTGGTCACCGCGGCGCTGCTGCTCTTCACCGCCACCGTGGCGCTGTCGCCGGCGATCACGCACCACGCCGCGGCGCGACCGCAGCCGGTCGCGGTCGCGGTCATGCCCGGTGCCGCCACCCCGGGCCAGCACGGCGGCCCGATCGCCGCCGAGCTCGCCATCTCCCGTGACCATGCCCGGCCGAGCGTGCACAAGATCTACGTGGTCAAGCCGCCCATCGGCCGCTACCACGAGAGCCTGTGGGAGATCGCGGAGAATCATCTCGGCGACGGGCGGCGCTATCCGGAGATATACGAGCTGAATAAGGATCATGTCCAGCCGGACGGTTCCAGGCTCACCATCGCCAGCCTGATCCGGCCTGGCTGGGTGCTGCACATGCCCAGGGACGCGCACGGACCCGGCATCGAGATCGTCCGGCATGGGGACGGCCCGGACACCGAGGCGGTGGCCGCGCACGGCGCACCGGGCCATCAGGGCCAGCATGATGGCCACGGGGCGCAGCACGACGACAGCGTGGCGCCCGGGCAGGCTGGCGGTGGAACGGGCCCGGCAGCGACCGGCCACGTCGTCTCGCACAGCCAGCCGGCCCAGGGAATCCCGTGGCTGCCGGCCGAGCTCACCGCGGCTTCCCTGCTGGCCGCGGGCGTGCTTTCGGCGCTCGGCCGCCGCCGCAGGGAGCAGCTGTGGCAGCGGGCATTCGGCCGCCGGGTGGCGGCCCCGGCCGGCCCGGCGGCCGCGGCCGAGGCCGCGCTGCGGCTCGGCGCGAACCAGCCGTCGGCCCGGCTGCTCGACGCGGGCCTCCGCTCGCTGTCCGCGGCGCTGGCCGACCAGGGGAAGGCGCCGCCGAACGTGTTCGCGGCGCACCTGTCCGATGACTACCTGGACCTGTGGATCGCTCCCGCGGACGCCAGCCCGCCATCGCCGTGGCTGGCGATGAGCGACGGCCAGGTGTGGCGGCTGCCGCTGGCGGTGGCAGGAAGGCTGGACCCGGACGAGGCGGGCGGTGCGCTCGCGCCCTATCCGGGACTGGTTTCCATCGGGACCGACGACTCCGGGCGCGTCCTTGTCGACCTGGAGGCCGCGCACGGGCTGATCTCGGTCACCGGGCCCGAGCACCAGGTCCAGGCGGCGCTTGCGGCCATGGCGGTCGAGCTTGCCACCAATCACTGGTCCGACCGGATGCAGATCACCCTGGTCGGATTCGGCGCCGAACTGGCGATGCTCGCGCCCGACCGGGTGTCGATAGCGCCCTCGCTGGCCGAGGCGCTGCCTGGCCTGGAGCGGCGCGCAGCCGAGGCGGAAGCCGCGCTGGCGGCGGCCGGCGCGGATTCGGTGCTCACCGGCCGGTCCCGCGCGTCGCACGCGGACGCCTGGGCGCCGCACTACCTGGTCATGGCGGTCCCGCCGACCAGCGAGGAGCATGACCGGCTGGTGGCGCTGGCCAGGTCCAGGCACCGGATGGCGGCCGGCTATGTGGTAGCCGGCGAGCTGGCCGGCGCGACCTGGACCTGGGAAGTCACCGAGCAGGGACGGCTGCGGGCGCCGCTGCTCGGCTTTGATGTCGCCGCCCAGCTGCTCCCGGCGCGGCAGTACGAGGCGGTCGTGGAACTCTTCCGCGCCGCCGCCGAGACCGCCGGGGTCGGCCTTGGCAGGCCCGATCCTGGCGCCGCGCCCGCCGCGCAGCTTGTTCCCGGTGCCATGATGCCGGTCGAGGTCGGTCTGCTCGGCCCGGTGTCGGTGCGGGCGCCAGGCAACATCGAGCCGGACCGGGTCGCGCTGGCCACCGAGATCGTCGTGTTCCTGGCCGCGCATCCCGGCGGCGTGCATCCGAACGTGCTCACCGGCGCGATCTGGCCGCGCGGGGTGACCCCCGAGGTACGCGATGCCGCGCTGGCCCGGACGGCTGCCTGGCTCGGCAGCACCAGCGGCCTGCCGCACCTGGTTACCGACTCCGACGGGCGGCTGCTGCTCGGCCCGCAGGTCCGGGTCGACTGGCAGGTGTTCCGCGCGCTGGTGGCGCGTGCCGTGCCGGAGCACGGCGGCGGCCAGGACGAGCCTGTTTACCTGGACCGGGCACTGGCCGAGGTCGGCGGCCAGCTGCTGGATGGCCGGGATCCGGGCCGGTACGCCTGGCTTGCCACCGACGACCTGGAGTACGAGGTAACCGCGCTGGTGGCCGACACGGCACACCGGCTGTCCGCGCTGCGGCTGGCCGCTGGCGACGTTCCGGGCGCGATGGCGGCGGCCAGGCAGGGGCTCAGGCTGGCGTTCAATGATGAGCTGCTCTGGCGTGACCTGCTCATCGGCGCGCACGCTACCGGCGAGGAAGGTACGCTCCGCGCCGTCGTGGGCGAGGTGTCGGCCCGGGCCGCGCTCGACGAAGTGCTGCCCAGGATGGCGCCGGAGACCGAGTCGCTGATCGATGAGATCCTGCCGTCCTGGCGCTCCTCGGTGGCCTGACCCCGCCCCGGGCGGGTTCGGCGGGGGCGCTGGGCTAGCTCGGCCTGGCGGCCGGGCAGGCGGCCGGTGACCGCCGCTGGCCGCCGGAGTCCCCCGCGGCCAGCCAGGAGTCGATCCCGGCGAGCAGCCGGGTGCGGACCGGCGGCGGCGCCGCCGAGCCGCGGACCGACATCCTGGCCAGTTCCGCCAGCGTCTCGTCCGGCAGCCGGTGCGCATGCCTGGCCAGCTCGTACTGCGCGGTGAGCCGCTGGCCGAAGAGCAGCGGGTCGTCCGCGCCGAGCGCGACCGGGATGCCGGCCTCGAGCAGAGTCCGCAGCGGCACCTCGGCCGGCTCCGCTGCGATCCCCAGAGCAACGTTGGAGGCCGGGCACACCTCGAGTGTTGTCTGGCGCACGGCGATCCGTTCAGCCAGGTCTTGATCTGCTGCGGCGGCCACGCCGTGGCCGACCCGGTCGGCGTTCAGCTCGTCGAGGCAGGCGCGGACGCTGGCCGGACCGGCCAGCTCGCCGCCGTGCGGCACCGCCAGCAAGCCCGCCCGCGCGGCGATCCGGAACGCGGGGGCGAAGTCGGCCGCGTTGCCCCTGCGCTCGTCGTTGCTCAGGCCGAAGCCGGTCACGCCGTGGCCGGCCAGCCTGGCCGCCAGCCGGGCCAGCGTCCTTGCTTCCAGCGGATGCTTGGTCCGGTTAGCCGCGATGATCACGCCGATGCCGACACCGGAGGACGCCGCCGACTCGGCGGCGGCATCGAGGATGATCTCTGTGACGGCCGTGATACCGCCGAAATGCTTCGCGTAGCCGGACGGATCCACCTGGATCTCCAGCCAGCCGGAGCATTCCGCCCGCTCGTCCTCTGCCGTCTCCCTGACCAGCCGCCGGAGGTCAGCCTCGGTCCGGATGACCGAGCGCGCGATGTCGTAGAGCCGCTGGAACCGGAACCAGCCGCGCTCGTCGGCGGCGGACAGCTGAGGCGGCCATCCCGCGCTGAGCGCCTCCGGCAGGTGTACCCCGTACCGGGTGGCGAGCTCGACCAGCGTGGCATGGCGCATGGAGCCGGTGAAGTGCAGATGCAGGTGCGCCTTGGGGAGCGCGGCGAGCGGCCGTGCCATCAGCCCAGTCTGGGGGATCAGCTGGCCTGCCCGAGCAGCTTCGCCATCCGGTCGATGCCGTCGGCCAGGTCGGCGTCGCCGAGCGCGCAGGACAGCCGGAAATAGCCGGGCGTGCCGAATGCCTCGCCCGGCACTACCGCGACATCCGCCTGGTCAAGGAGGATCTCGGCCAGCTCGGCGGTGGTGTCGGCGCGGCGGCCGCCGATCTCCTTCCCGAGCACGCCCTTGACCGACGGGTAGCAGTAGAAGGCGCCCTCCGGCAGCGGGCAGGTAACCCCGGGAATCTCGTTCAGCATGCCGGTCATCGTGAGCCTGCGGCGGTCGAAGGCGGCACGCATCTCGGCCACCGCGGACAGGTCGCCGCCGACCGCCTCGAGCGCGGCCGCCTGCGCCACGTTGCAGACGTTGGAGGTGAGATGCGACTGCAGGTCGGCAGCGGCCTTGACCACGTCCGGCGGGCCGATCAGCCAGCCCACCCGCCAGCCGGTCATCGCGTAGGTCTTGGCCACGCCGTTCACCACCACGCAGCGGTCGGCGATCTCCGGTGCCGCCACCGGCATGGAGCTGAACCGGGCATCGCCGTAAACCAGGTGCTCGTAGATCTCGTCAGTGATGACCCACAGCCCGTTCGCCGCGGCCCAGCGGCCGATCTCGGCGACCAGGTCCGGCGGGTAGACCGCGCCGGTCGGGTTGGACGGGGAGACGAACAGCAGGACCTTGGTGCGCGCGGTGCGGTGCGCCGCCAGGTCGGCCACCGAGGTGAGGTAACCGGAGTGCTCATCGGTCAGCACCGGCACCGGCCTGCCGCCGGCCAGCGCGATCGCCTCCGGGTAGGTGGTCCAGTACGGCGTCGGCACGAGAACCTCGTCACCCGGATCGAGCAGGGCGGCGAATGCCTGGTAGACGCCCTGCTTGCCGCCGTTCGTCACCAGTACCTGGCCCGGGGTGACGTGGTAGCCGGAGTCCCGCGCGGTCTTGGCGGCGATCGCTGCCCTGAGTTCCGGCAGCCCGGCCGCGGGCGAGTACTTGTGCATGCGGAGCTCGGCGCAGGCGCGCTGCGCCGCGGCCACGATGTACCCGGGGGTCGGGAAATCGGGCTCGCCGACGCCGAAGCCGATGACCGGCCTGCCCGCTGCCTTGAGCGCACGGGCCTTCGCGTCGACCGCCAGGGTGGCTGACTCCGTAATGGCCGATACCCGTGCCGAGATACGCTGCGGAGAGGAACTCATGGGTCCATGGTGGCACTAGATGCGGGCCGATGTGGCCGCCGCCGCGCTGGCCCGGCCGGGGTCTCCGGCCGGTCTCCGGCCGCCGCGCTGGCCCGGCGCCCGCACGCGGGGCCCAATGGCCGCGGCGGTTCGACGCCAGGGCCGCCGGCGACGTACACTTCAGGATCTGGTGGCGGTCCACCAGGTGGCCGGTGCATGCCCGCACGGGCCGTCACAGGGCAGTAGCTCAATTGGCTAGAGTCCCGGTCTCCAAAACCGGCGGT
>WNGH01004239.1_pt1 | contig 23569 bp, 17 predicted proteins | sample 5400631 | NCBI WGS metagenome assembly WNGH01 (sample SAMN13153373, study PRJNA577476) | soil metagenome | isolation source: 115 cm soil or saprolite under Garry oak tree replicate 1 | place: USA:California | collected 2016-06-15
CTGCTTTCGCGCGTGCAGGAGGCATACTGGCAGACAGGGGATAATACCCAGGCGGTAGCGCTTGGCCTGCAGCGCAGCGGTGGTATCATCACCAGCGCTGCTGTCATTGTGATTGTGGTAAGCGCATGTTTTGCTACGGCTGACATGATTCTGGTCAAGGCGCTGGGCCTGGGGATGGCGTTAGCCGTCGCACTCGATGCCACATTGGTGCGTGGATTGCTCGTCCCCGCTACTATGCGCTTGCTAGGTAATCTCAACTGGTGGCTTCCATTCGTTGGAGTGCAACGCAGGCGACCTGCTTTTATGGAAGAGTATGAAAGTGGCGATCTCCAAATGGATGAGATAAGTGGAGATAGCACCAGTAGCGACGCAAAGGTAGGAGTGAAGCAATGAAGAGAATGAGCCAACTTGTTACACTATGCGCCTTGCTCACCATTCTGCTGGCTTCCTGTGGATTTCCCGGCACGGTTTCTACTTCTGCCCAGTTGCCCGTCGTCAAAACGACCGCGACACCTACGCCATTACCACCCGTCCGTTTTCCCCAGGATGAGGCGGCGCACCGCGATTTGACCGAGTGGTGGTACTATACCGGGCATCTAAGTGCCATAGTCAATGGCCAGACGCATCACTACGGCTTTGAGCTGGTCTTCTTTCAAGCCTTGCGCGCGGATTTCCCACCCGTCTACGCCGCGCATTTCGCTATCAGCGATGTCAGCGGCGGAGCCTTCCATTTTGACCAGCGCCGCCAGACGGAACCTGACGCAAAGCTTCCCAATGGTACCTCAACTACCGGGATCGATGTACATATCGGCGATTGGTCAATTCGTGGTGTGAATGGGCTGGATCACCTGGCAGCCAGTATGGCAAATTATAGCATGCGCGTAGATTTGCGTGGCCTCAAGCCGCCTGCGCTGCACAATGGAAACGGCTTAATTACATATGGGCTGGGCGGTTTCTCCTACTACTATTCGCGCACAAGGATGGCGCTCTCCGGCATGCTCAACGATCATGGTCAGCCCGAAACCGTTACAGGTGAGGCCTGGATGGATCATCAATGGGGGAATTTCATCACACTTGGCGGCGGAGGATGGGACTGGTTCAGTATCCAACTCAATAACAACACCGAATTGATGTTATACCTCATTCGCGATGCCACTGGGAACATCATCTCAACCTATATTGGCTATATCCAACCCGATGCGCGAGAGGTGTTGTTGCCGACAAATGCACTGCACGTATCGATACTTGATCACTGGCGGAGCCAGGCTACGCGAGCGAATTATCCCTCTGGCTGGAGACTCACCATCAATGATCCACAATTGCATGCTTCGCTGACCCTCTTACCTGAACTGAAGAACCAGGAGCTGGTGGCCTATCAATCAACGGGCAATAGCTATTGGGAGGGTGCTGTGAGCATCCAGGGCCAGAGTGGTGGAAGCAATATAAATGGCGAGGGCTACGTTGAATTGACAGGCTATGCATCGTCGTAGGGATGCGATTATCGCGTTGTCGCAGGTACATCCCAGAGACTGAACAATGATACGAGAAACAGGGTGGGAAGCTGTTACGCCCTTGCCCTCTTGTGCTATACTCTTCAAGTACCTTTTGGCTATTGAACCCCTAAACCCTGATAGAATTTCGCGTATGTACTAACATTGTAATGCATTCTGTGCTACAATGTTATACCGTATGTTGATGTGTTTAAGCCTCTCGTTTGTCGGAGAGTATGGTCAGGCTATGTAAGAGTCCTTTTATTGCGTCCGAGCAGGGGGTTTTGATGGAGGCGAAGATACAGGCGCCACCACAACAAGAAGATATCATTTCGCTTGTAGATCGTGTTGTACGCATAGTCTCGAGTGTGCGTGGAACAAAGTCTGACTATGCCCTTTTAGCGACAGAATTAGCGCCAATCATCCCATTCGATCTTTTCGGCATCGTGTTGTTACGTCATGATCGTCAGGCAGTTCGCGTCGTCGTCTGCACCCGCGAGACAGGCGAATGGGTCTCACACTATCACCAGCATCCATTGGCGGACTCGATGCTCGAACGCATCTTGCATACCGACGTAAGAACAGAACCGGACGAGGATGCGCTCAATCCCGTTCCTACACACGCCTCATCAGCCGATGATGCCCTCGAAATGGCAATACACACCTATCCAGACGGCCTCGATGGCACCCCTTCCGAATGTGGAGATGCACTGAGCGGATACCCTCACCTCCACTCGACCTTGATTGCGCCTTTAATAGTTGGGAATCGCGTGCTTGGCTCGCTTGAACTGGGCAGTATTGAAAAGGGGGTCTACAACGATGAGCGCGTGGTGCGCTTGATCCCTGCCGTCGCGCGTGTCCTGGCTGCTGCCATTGAAAACGCCCAGGTTGGTGGTAATCTTGAAATTCAAGACCGACAGCGCCAGGAACTGCACAAAGTATCCAGTGCGCTGACCTCGAAAATGGACCTGGCCACCATTTTGTATCGCATCGTGGATGGTATCGCAAAGGCCTTGAATGTGGCATCCGCCATTGTCATGATTGACCGGCATACGGGCCGATTACGGCTGGATGCCCAGCATGGCCTGGCTCCCGAAGCTTTACAAAAGCTGGTGAACCTCAAACTGATGCTGACCGATAACTCCATTATCGGTTTTACTCTGCGTCGTGGTCAACCAACCGTCTCGAACGACATTGCCCAGGATGAACGCTTTCCCGGAAGCCAGGTCTTCGCTATAGAACTTGGCATGCACTCGATTTTTAGCTATCCCCTTGTTGTCGGTTCAACGGTCTCTGGCGCTCTCCTCCTCTTTTCACCTGAGCCAGGCGGATTTACACCGCTCAAAACCGATATTCTCTCACTCTTCGCAAGTCAGGCCATGATTGCTATTCACAATGGCATGCTCCTCGAATCGGTGCGGGAACGTCGACGTTTTCAGGATGCTATCGAGCAATTGGAGAAAACTACTCAAAATACTCTTGCTGTTGAGGATGAACAGGCGATGTTGAGGATCGTGCGCAAGGAGACCGAACGCAACTTTGGTGTCAGTTTCACGAGCCTGTTGCGCTTCATCAGCAGTAATCTATTAACGCGCAGTGAACGCGACCTGCAATCCATGTTATATGCCATTGAGACGGAGCACGAAAATGGTTCTGTGGTCGAAGCAGATGACACTGGCATTGCGCTGCTCAATCAACAGAAAAGTATATCCTCGCTAGAGAAGCCGCTCAAGGCAACGAACGTCCCAGCAAGCGAGGATTCATCCTCAAATGAGGGAAGCGCCACAACACTTATGCGTTCGGCGGAAGCCGCTCTTGCGCGCGCGGGGCTTCTTGGAGATGTGGGCGCCGCATTTACCGCCATGCTTGATCCCGATCGAACAGTCAAGGGAACATCCGATATGCCGCGTCTGTATGAACGAGTAACGCGCGCAAGGATTGACATTACCCGAAGCGTTGGTCCGATTACTGCCGCGCATACGCAAACTGGATGATGTGCTTGACTATCTTCAGGAATTTGTATACGCGGATATGTCGAATGAGCGTAGCGCTGAGATGTTGCAGCATATAGGTGAGGATTCGGAGTCCATACCACGGCTCCATCCTTTGCCCAGGAATACCCTGCGTTGTGTCATCGCCGCCGAGCCGCTACAAAGAGATACTCCACTCCAGGATGAAACGGGTGGTCTCAGCGATGGACAGCGCATGGAAAGCTCCATCACGCCGACCGGTAGGGACTCGATGTATCGCGTCCCCCCCTCTCATCCACTTCATACAAAATCGCCAGCCATGCTGCTTGATAATGCGCCCTCCGATCGTCATTATCAATTCATGCGCTACGCTTTGTATGACCAGGATAACGAGTTGATCGCGCATGCCTTGCAAATTCACGATATTACCGAGCAGGTGCGCGATGAGAAAAATAAATCAGCGCTCCTCTCGTCGGTTTCCCATGATCTGCGTACTCCGCTGACCTCCATTAAAGCGGCGGTTAGCGGCTTGTTACAGCCTGACGTTGAATGGGATGAGAAAACGCGCCGTGAGATGCTTGAAGATATCGATGCTGAAGCCGATCACCTGAATGTATTGATTAACTCGATGGTCGAGATGTCACGTATCGAGATGGGGGCGCTGGCGCTGGAAAAAGAGTGGTGCGACCTGGTTGAGATAGTGCATAGCTCCCTCTCGCGATTCGAGCACGCCTTTCAGGGATACCACGTACGTACAGAATTTCAACCGTCTTTACCGCTCATCCAGGTTGATTATTTACAATTGAAGCGCGTATTTTATAATCTGCTTGAGAATGCTGTTCGTCATAGCACGAAAGAGAGTGGAATTCTCATCACTGCTCATACAGTGGCATGGGAAATGCCAGGCGATACAGTACCTGATGATGCGCCGCGCTACTTACGTGTCCAGGTGATCGATCATGGAAAGGGGGTGCCTGAAGAGGAACGCGAACGCATCTTCAAATCATTTTACAGCCTGGATGGTCATACAGGCCTGGGCCTGACCATCTGCCGGGGAATTATTGAAGCTCATCATGGTCGCATCTGGGTAGAATCGGCCCCAGGTGGAGGAGCGTGCTTTGTCATTGTTCTTCCTGTTTCCGCGTAGAGGCTCTATGTGGCGGACCTCTTGATAGCCAGCCCTGCAACGCACTGCGTGCTACGGCTTCGCCGTCAGCAGGGCTGCAAGGAACGTATGGCGCCCCATGTTGGAAGGACAGCCAGGTGCCATGTGAAGGAGTACAGGCTTCGTGAAAACTAAAGGGAAACGTATACTTGTTGTTGAAGATGAAGCATCAATTCAACGTGCCTTGCGACGAAGCCTGACGATCAGTGGCTATGAAGTCCTGGTAGTGGATAATGGCAGGCAAGCAGTAGAGCTGGTGCGCGAACAGCAACCCGACCTGATATTACTGGATCTCAGTTTACCGGGAGAGATAGATGGCCTGGGGGTGTGCGTCCAGGTGCGCCAATGGTCGCAGATTCCAATTATTGTCGTCTCTGCCCGTACCGATGAGCAGCAAAAAGTGCAGGCCCTCGATTTAGGAGCAGACGATTATCTGACCAAACCTTTCAGTAACGAAGAGTTGTTGGCGCGGGTGCGAGTCTGCCTTCGAAGAGCAGCAAGTCAAGAAACGGAAGGCTCATCGCTGCCCGAAACAATGCAGACCATTGATGGCTACCTGAAGATGAATCTTGCCCGGCACCAGGTGATTGTCGGCGGGCAAGAAGTCAAGCTAACTCCGACCGAGTACGAGCTATTGCTCCAGTTGATGCTCCATGCAGGCAAAGTCATGACCCACCGCGTGCTACTCCGTTCCGTCTGGGGTCCAGAATACGGCGAAGAGGCAGATTACTTGCGTGTCTATGTGCGGCAGCTGCGACGCAAAGTGGAGGTAAAGCCCTCATTGCCCCACTATATTTTGACTGAACCAGGCGTGGGATATGTGTTTAACGTTCAGGTGGTGAGGGGAGAGTCTGGCTCGGATGCTGTCACCAGCAACAGAAACCATTAGAAACGCAACGGAGTGAGAAATTCGGGCAAATTTGTTGAAGACCAGGGGATTTTAATACAATCTTAACGGGTCTTAACGGGTTTTTTATGGTGTGTTCTCGTAGTTTTGTCGTACACTGCAATATGGGTTTGTTTGTGGTTATTTATTGTAAGGGTAGGACGAAATGAATCAGCCGTTTTGTGGAGGTATCCAGAGTCCGGTAGCAGGAGATCACTTGCGGAATCCTGGTGCTGGAATCCAGAGTGGGAGAAGTTTGCTGGTGCTGATTTGGGGGATGGTGGGTCAGCAAGATCATTTTCACCAGATACTGGCCGCAAATATTCAGCGGTGGGGGTACGAAGCGCGTATCCTCACTGCCGGTATTGTACCAGGAAAGGGCAGGCAGGATGAGATACAGGGGGATGTGTTGCTGTATGACCTGGATGATCCATCTCGGCTGTCTGGCCTCAATACAGCTTTGCCATTTGCTTTGACAGGTAGCGAGGAGTGGCAACCTCGTGTTCGTCTTATGATCGCGTTGAGTAGTCAATCTATTTCGCGTTCGAGGCTCGAACAGATTGGCGCGGTGGCGTTGATCCACAAACCATTTGAAATCGGTCGGTTACAGCGTTACTTGCGAGTGTTTGATAAAGTTTTACTGGATGAATCGTCGCTAGAATCTGAACGTGGGTTTGTAGAGCAGGCATTTAGTCTTCCAGTACCGTTGGCAGCGACCTCTTTGTTGAGGGGTGATACAATGCCTACGGGAACCAGGAAAAAGGTTCGCATTCTGGTGGTAGACGATCATGTAGAGGTAGCCGATACCATCCGGCAATGCTTAGAATGTGAACCGGCATACCAGGTGAAGATTGCGAATGATGGGTTGGAGGCATTGGAACAGTATATTTCCTGGAGGCCCGATTGCATCGTAACGGACCTGCTGATGCCCTGGATGAATGGCTTTCAAGTCATGCGCAGTCTTTCAGTAGCTATCTCGCGGCACATGCCTGTATTCGTGGTAATGAGTGCACTGACACAGTACGAGTTACCAGTAAATCGCGCCTACTTGCAGGGAAAAGTGGTTGTGTTTGTGAACAAGCCGTTTCATATTGACCATTTGCTTGATGCCGTTAAGCAAGCATTAACACAGTGATTGCAATCGCGACCGAGCAAATTAAGAGTTGAAGATAGGCATCCATTGGCAGTACAATGGATAGCGAGCTGGGTCCCAGCAGCCTCCTTTGAAGATCAAAGGAAGCAAGGCGTAATGAAAAAGGAATCGTGAATCAATGGAGTCGCAAGACCTCATCATGGATGGAGACTTACAAACGCTTGGTCTCCAATCCATACTGAAAATGCTCGCACTGAGTGGAAAAACCGGCACCCTGTTTATACATTCTGGCCGGGAGACGCTTTCTATCAGCCTGCGTAAGGGTCAGATTATTGCCTTACGTGAGGAGGGAGTTAGCCAGCCCGATTTACTCACGATGCTTTGCCTGATTAATAAACTCGACCCTCCACGAGCGCAAGCAGTTCGTGAGGTCTCGCAGGGAAATTTGCAAGTGGCATTAGCTATGTTGGTTCAGCAGGGCTGGATGAGTCCGGCAGAGATGCAACAGCGCCTGGAATTTGCCATCACCCAGTCGATCAGCCATGCATTGAGATGGGTAGATGGCCGCTTCTCTTTCCATCGCCAACTAGTTTCTATGGAAGGTAAAATGCAGCCACTTGATGTCGATAGTGTACTGTTGGAGGCCCTGCGCCAGGCGGATGAGTGGGAAGAGATGGGCGAAATCTCTCTCACTCGCAGCACAATGGCTCGTTGGCTACCCGAAGTGAGTAATGATGTGCGCAGCCTGGGCCTCAGTCAGGAACATATCGAAGTGTTATGCCTTGCCAATGGGGAAGTACCGTTGCAAGCAATGGCGATGGTGCTGATGACCCCGGAAGCGCGTATCGCGCGTGTTATGATGCGACTCCTCCAATTGCGCCTGATTGAAGTGGTCGATACCGCTTTAGAAGCTGAACTCCAACAGGACCTGACCAACATTATTATCATGTCTCAGCACACGCTGGCACAACAGCGACAGAATCTCGCCCCGGAACAGCATCTCCTCGGGCTTATTAAAACTCTCTCTCAGTGTATCAATGGTCTACTGATCCATCATGGCACCTACGCAAAGAGTTTACGCGGGCGCGGTCAGCTACCTATTGCAGATATTGTGCGTTACCTCGAGCGACGCTTCGCTCAACCGTTACAACTGATGGCAAAACAACAGTTCCCCATCCTGGAAACGACCACCTTCATCAACGGGCAACTTGATTGCAGCGAAATATTTCACCTGGATAAATTGGTGAAAGGTGAGCAGTTAGAGGAGTTTTACTGGGAAGCAGTACGGGGACTGGCAGTATTTCTGCGGACGGTATTTACGACCCTGCTGAATGACGAAGTTGGTAATTCGCATACGGGCCGTCAACTGAATATCGTCTGGAAAGCGTTCTTGACGGAAATTGACCAGGAGGTACAACAGTACCAGATCTACCGCGCGCGTCAGAATGCCCAGAACAACCGCGGTCGCTCCGCTGAATCTTCGTATCAGAGCGATGCCGGTTGGAATACCATGCCTTACAGTGACAGCAACCCTCTTTGGTTGTCTGAATCGCAAAGGAGGTTAATCTAGATGATCGAGCCAATACCGACTGTTTTGGTTGTGGACGATAGTCCTACCGTGCGGAAAATTGTTCAAATGACTCTGCAACGTGAGCGTATTCGAGTGATAACTGCTGGAGATGGTCTAAGTGCTCTCACCTCTGTGGCGGATGAAATGCCTGCTCTTATCCTCTTAGATATTCAGCTTCCTCGCATGGACGGGTACACTATTTGCCAAATAGTACGGAAAAACTTGCAGTTTCGCGTAATACCTATTATTATGCTGAGTGGGAAGGATGGTTTGTTCGACAAGATGCGTGGTCGATTGGCCGGTTCAACGGAATACTTAACCAAGCCGTTCGACTCGGCGGAACTGGTTCAGACCGTGAAAAAGCATCTTGTCGGCTGGCAGCAGCGCATGCCGCTGCAACATGAGGGGATGCGAACACGACTACGACGTCGTGGGTAAAACTTGTCCTGTATCAACTGATTCCACGACCGGCAGGCCGTTCGGATGCGATCTATCGCGTCCAGGTTGGCAAGATGGGTATCGCCCCGCGTTGGCAGAACGGAACCTGTAGGGACTCGATGTATCGTGTCCTCACATGCACGAAATAGCCTTTCTTTCCCATTGGTCAGGTGCAATGTATTGCACCATTTCACAGGAAAGGTATACTGATATGCCAGGGCAGAAGGTACTCGTTGTAGATGATAGTTGGACAGAGTTAACCATGATCGCAGCACCACTGCGCAATAGCGGCTTTGATGTAGTCACAGCCGTCGATGGCGACGAGGCGCTTGAGAAGGTTTTCAGGGAACAACCACAGTGTATTGTACTCGATGTGGTCTTACCCAAACAAAATGGGTTTCAATTGTGTCGTAAGCTCAAAAGCCTCGACGCAAGTAAACATATACCCATTATCCTGTTGACGAGTAAAAGTACTCCACTGGATAAATCCTGGGGTTTACGGCAAGGCGCAGATATGTATATGACCAAGCCGTTCAATGATGATGAACTGGTAAATAACGTTCGACGTCTCGTATAGTTGTAGGAGCCTGAACATGTTGCAACGCAATGCAGGGTTTGAGTCACAATCACCGCCGGGCGCATTGCGGCGTGTAGATGGCACCGCTTCCTCCACAACGGGAGGAAGTGGTGCGCTTAATACCCCGCGCGTTTCTCCTGCTAATCTAGTCAATCCGAAAGACCTGGCAAATGTTCCCCTGGAAGCCAGTGTGGTTGGCGAACAGTACTTGATATTTTCGTTGATGGATTGCGAGCTAGCCCTGAAAGCCGAGCATATCCAGGGAGTGGAACGCCTTGCGGATGTGACTCCTGTCCCTAATGTGGTTTCCTGGATTAAAGGCGTGATAAATTTACGCGGCTCTATCGCTTCGGTGGTAGACTTGAGGTCTTTCCTTGGTATGGAGGTTCTCCCCCATAATCCAGGCACACGGCTCTTATCGGTGAGATTCAACGAGATGGTTATCTGCCTGGTTGTCGACAGCGTGAGTGAGATGACGCCGATTCCAGCTTCAGCTATCGTTGCAAATAGCCGCCAGGCGCCTGTTCCACAGTGGTTGGCTCCTTATGCTGAAGGAAGCGTTCTTGTTGGGAAAAGAAACATCATTATCATGGATGCATCTCGCATACTCTTCTCTGAAAAGATGCAACACTATTCGTAGGAGAGACTGCCAAAACGCTCTAATTGTCGTTACCAGTACAATGTTGCCCTCATGTGCGTGGTTGCAACAGGAGTTCATTTTTATACATGGTTCTTTTGAAGAGGCGCTCAAGTAGAGTGCCTTAATACAAATGCTGCTTCACTTGAGAGGAGGCCTGGCGGATGAATGACACCGATAGAGGCGGAATGACCATAAGCTCATTGTTGTTGATGGGTCTTATCGTTTCACTCGCCGTTCCTGAGATTGCCATTTTAATACTGGGTGTGATAAGGGGATCCGTCGATCAAACGGTCTTTACATCTGCGGTGGTAGGGACTGCGCTGGTGGTGCTGGTGGGAGTGTTGACGGTCAATTATTTTGTGCGCCGCAAGGTTCAAGACCGTCTTCTAAGCCTCGTGGATGTCTGCCGTAATTATGCAAGCGGTGATCGTGCTGTTCGCGCTACGGTCTCGGGCGATGATGAATTCGCGATGCTTTCCATGTCGCTCAATTCACTCCTTGACAGCCAGAACTTCGCGTCAGGTGGGCCTGCTCACAGCAGTAGCGGCAGTGATGCAGCGGCTCTGCAAGCGCAGATCGAGAAGCTGCTGCAAGAGGTAAGCGCGGTGGGTGATGGCGACCTGCGTGTTCAGGCAGAAGTCACTCCGGACACGCTAGGAGTGCTGGCGGACTCGTTTAACTATATGATTGAAGAATTGGCCAAAGTCGTGGAACGAGTGCAGGCCACGGCGCTTCAAGTGACGAATGCCACCCGCCGTATCCTTGATCGTTCTGCTGAACTGGCGCAGGCCTCGGAAACGCAGGTGGCGCAGATTTCTCAGACCACCCAGGCAGTGGAAGCGCTGGCAATCTTCATTCAAAATGTTGCGCGCAATGCCCGCTTAAGCGCCGAGGCTGCCCAAGAAGCATTACGCAACGCTAACGTCGGTCAGGATGCTGTGCGCCAGTCCATTGAAGGCATGATGCTCATTCGCGAAAACGTGCAGGAAACCTCCAAGAAGATCAAACGCCTGGGTGAGCGATCTAATGAGATTGGTGAAATCGTGCGCATCATTGAAGATATTGCCGATCAGACAAACCTCCTGGCTCTCAACGCCGCTATTCAATCGGCAATGGCGGGTGAACACGGACGCGGCTTCGCCGTAGTCGCGGATGAAATTCGTCTTCTTGCGGAACGTTCTACTGAGTCTACCAAGCGTATTGCGACCCTCGTCAAGAGTATTCAAGGTGATACCTACGAAGCAGTTGTTGCTATGGAAGATAGCACGCAGGAAGTGGTAAAAGGTTCCCAACTCGCTGATGATGCTGGTCGGGCGCTGAACTCCATCTACACTGCTGTGGAACGGCAGGCGCAAATGATCGAAAGTATCGCACGAGCCGCCAATGAACAGGCCCAGGTTTCGGAAAGCGTCGCGGTTGCCATGGGTCAAATCTCAGAAATCACGCGCCAGACGAATACTGGTACGCAAGAGGCTTCGATGAGCGTAAGTTATCTCGCGGAGCTTGCCGATCAGTTGCGCACTTCGGTCTCGACCTTCCGTTTACCTGAGCGTGCGAATGAAATGGTAGATGTCTATCCAAGTATGGCTGGCGTTCCTGCCCTGCCCGGTGGTGATAGCGACCAGTATTACCAGCAAGATATGGGCATGTATAACGACTGGAACCAGGGCTTCTCTTCGGATTTCCTGTCGCTGCCGCAACCACAAGAGCCTGATGGCACACTCCAGTATGCGTTCAGTAACCAGCAGGACTTTGGGCCTCAGGCGGGTTTTGCTCCTCAGTCTGGCAACCAGGCATTTGGAAGTCAGCAGGGGTTTGATGCCCAGCAGTTTGGCTTTGGAGGCCAACAAGGGTTTGATGCCCAGCAATATGGCAATCAGGCGTTTGCAAACCAGCAGGGGTTTGATACCCAGCAATATGGCAACCAGGCATTTGGAAGTCAGCAGGGGTTTGATGCCCAGCAATATGGCAATCAGGCGTTTGCAAACCAGCAGGGATTTCATCAGTATAGTGGGGGATCAGATCAAAATTCCGGTGATCGGGGTGGATTTGATCACCAGCAAAGTTTTGAGGGGCAGTCACAATTTGATTTTGCCGCCGAGGGATTTGGGAACCAGAATCAATCGTTTTTCCCAGGTGCTAACCAGACACCCAGGGTTCCGCAGCAGGGCTTTGGCTCTCAATCTGGCCCTCGCTCACATATGAGAAACCCTCAGCAGAATCAATCATCGTATAGTCAGGACCAGGTGCCTTTCCCAAATAATGGGCATCTGGGTCAATAGCAATCCAAGTTTCTGTCGATGGGAATTTTTGTAGGGTGTTCTGTAAGTCAGGCCGGGGAAGTCTATCCTGGAGGTCTCGATCTCAAGGAGGGAAGAGGAAATAATCCCCAGGCTTACCCTACAACCTTTGACGTGGAACTAGAATGAGTGGGTGCGCGAAGCATGTCGAACACATTTGATAAACTCTCAGTCCTCGATTCGTTTATCGAAGAGGTCAATAGTTATTTGCCCGAAATCGAAGCGAATCTCGGGCGATTGGCGCTGTCAACTGATGACATGGAGGCACTTGAAGAGACGTATCGCCGCGCCCATACCATCGGTGGCTCTGCATCCATGATGGATTTTCCAGGATTAGCGCATGTTGCCCATGGTATGGAAGATATCCTTGGTGATGTGTTAGACAACCTGGCTACGCTCGATCCTCCCACTCTTGGCCTGTTACATCGTTCTCTCCAACGTATTCACCGTCTCATAGATGGCATCCGCAACGGCATTGACGAGGATGCCATTATCGCGGAAGATGATGCAGACTATACACAGTATCGCTCGCTTATGGAAGCGTCAGCTAGAGGCGTTCAGGGGATAAACGAGGCAGAAAGGAATGCCGCGCTTGAGCAGCAGGAGCAGGTTGTAGCAACTACATCTCCGCTCGCTTCCTCCTCAACGATACCTTCGTTGGATGAGATGTTAGCTTCATTCCGTACGCCCAGTGTTTCTGTAGGAGAGGAAATTTCGTGGCCAGAGGAACCGCTTCCTCTGTCGAGCGCTGATGTACGCGCTCAGCAGGATACCCAGCCCAGGCAGCCTGTCCCACCAACCCCGGTGGCCCCGGCAGCTCAGCAACCTCCTGAACCAATGCAAACAGCGCAGCCCAGCGCTCTGGAGATGCTGGCAGTGGCATCAAGCCGTGCGCCAGAGCTTCCCCCTGTTACTCCACTCTTTCCCGTGGAGGATGAGAGCACTATAGTTGCTCCGCCGGTCACTATTCCAGCACCTGCCCCTGTTAGTGCGACGAAACAATCTGCCGCGCACCCAGCGGAACCTGTAGTGGCCTCTGCAGGGCAGGGTGCGCTTGCGCCACTTCAGCAGGATGGGTCGGTTGCAGAGATTTATCACAAGATGCAGCAAGATGGGCAAGTTTTAGAAGAGCAGGCTGCATCGTTGAAGAGAACTCTCACCCAGTTACGTCTGGCCGCCTCAATCGTCGAAGCTCAGCGTGCCGAATTTAAGGGCTTCCTGGACGGCTCTAAGGATGCGCTTGACCGTATGGAGGAATGGGCAGGAAAGGCGATGGGGCTGAACCTGCGCAACAGTCCAGAGCAGGTGAGGCGCTATCTGCCACTGTCTGTCATGTGGGTAGCAAACTCCAAACTCAAGAAAGTCCTGGATTTGCTGACACAGATGACCAGTAGCGTCGAATTGACCGATGAGCAGATGCACTTCAGCATGCAGCAATTACAGACATCTATAGAAGCATGCGGTGATGTCATCGAGCAATTGCAGACCTCTTCATCAGGACAAATGTTTACACAGGATCAAGGCTGGACTCCCTGGGAGATACAAGTCGCTCGTGATGCCTTGCGCGAACGCGTGACGTTTGAACGCCGAGGCGATGTCGCTTCACTACGCGCAGAGATCGAAGCCGGACTGCGTGAGGAATTGCGCCAGGAGTACGAGTATCGTCCCATGACTCTGGCAACCCGCTCGGAATTGGAACAGCAGATACGCAATGAGGTACGTGAGGAGTTTGAGGCCAAGAGGAAATTACAGGAAAGTGTTGTCGGTGTAGAATCGCAGGAATCGCTGCAGGAGATTGAGGCGCGCTTGCGTAGTGAGATTGAAATTGAAGTGCGCCGTGAATTTCTCAGCCAGCTTACCGGAGAGGTCGAGGAATCATCCCACCTTGCATCGACCGCGTCAGCACGACCTGTGGTACAGCCCTCTCCCGCACCTGCGCCTACCTGGTCGCCAACAGTGATGCCAATGACGCCTGCTTCTTCTCAAACTGCGCAATTTCCTGCAAGTACGCCATCGCTGACAGGTGATTTTGGTGAGGAAGCAGCCGAGATTTTCCGCCTTGAGGCTGAAGAGCATCTGCAAACCATCAGCATGTTTGTCGCTGCCCTGGAAAATGCTCCTACCGACCGCGATCCCATTCAAGGTATACGCCGTGCGACGCATACGCTCAAGGGCGCGGCGGCCATGATGGGGTTCCGCGCTATTGCCGATCTCTGCCATATCTCGGAAGACCTCCTGGATAGTGTGATGGAAGGAACCATCGCAATCTCGCCAACCGTGCTAAGTATCATTCTGGATACGGCTGAAGCGCTGGATATGCTCGTCAATGGAAAGGGAACCGGCGGCGAGAGCGATGCGGCTGTGAAGGCCCTGCGCGTGCGTTATACCGAACTACTGGGCGAGCAGCCGGCCCTGGTCGGCGTCATCGAAGAAGAGTTAGAAGCTGAGATCGAGGCGAGCGAGACTGTGATAATGGAGGAGGCGGTGGTTACCAATCTTGTCGGTGAGCACCAGGGTGGGGCTGACCTGCAACATATGGTTCGTGGCGACCTCAGTGTACGTGTGCCACTGACTAAACTTGACGAACTCGTCAACCTCTTTGGTGAAGTACTGGTCAATCGTAGTGTGCTGGAAGAGCGACTGCAGCGTTTGATGCGCCTGGTCTCAGATGCGGGAGTCAGCAGCAATCGCCTGCGCGATGTCGGTCAGAAGCTGGAGAGCCGCTTTGAAGCCGCGACTCTGCCGAGCGGGCGTTCCGTACAGGTGATGCCGGGACAGGGCAACCAGAATGGATTTGCCAACGGTAAGAATTCCAATTCACGGACGGAACCTGCACACCTGGCTGAGTTTGACGAACTGGAACTCGACCGCTACACAGAATTTCATCAACTTGCTCGTGGTCTGAGTGAAGGTATCTCGGACATGACCACCCTCAGTAATGAGATGGAAGCGATCATCCGTGACTGTGAAAGTGTCTTTAGCCGTGAAAATCGCTTAAACACCACGTTCCAGGATCGGCTGATGAAGGCGCGCCTGGTGCCGTTGTCAACTATGATTCCGCGACTGTACCGCACAGCGCGTGCCGTTGCTCTGAAGCAGCATAAAGAATTCGAGTTTGTGTTGGAGGGCCAGGAGACCGAAGTAGATCGAACCGTAATCGAAGAGATTGCCGGGCCATTACTGCACCTCATGCGTAATGCGGTCAACCATGCTATAGAAACGCCGGAGGTACGCCTGCAACGTGGGAAACCCTCTACCGGACAAATCAGACTCTCGGCAGCCTACGAAGGCAACCAGGTGGTTATCACTGTGCGTGATGATGGCACAGGCATCGACCCGCAGCGTGTGCGTAATGCAGCCCTGGCGCACAACTTCATTCGTCCCGATCAGGCCTTGAGCGACGCGGATATCATTGAATTGATCTTCCGTCCCGGCTTCTCAACCGCGGAGGTTTTGAGTGAAGAGAGTGGTCGCGGTGTAGGTCTGGATGTCGTACGTGATAGCGTCTCACGCCTGCGCGGAACCCTTGAAGTGGAGTCCACCCCAGGTCAGGGAACGGCATTTACCATGAAGTTCCCGACCAGCCTGGCAATTCAGAGCGCCATGATGGTGATTGTCGGCGAGCAGCAGTTTGCTATCCCGACAGTCATGGTCGAAGCCATAGGCCGCCTGGACAACTTCAAACAAGCCATGTTTGCTGGACGTCCCGCTATTATGGTGCAGAATGAATTGTATCCGCTCATCTTGCTCTCGCAATTGTTGGGGTTTCCGGTAAACCCACCAGATGAGAAAGCGCCTGTGTTGCTGGTACATACTGATCGCCATCGCGTTGCGCTGATTGTGGATAGCATCAGGGGGAAGATGGATGTAGTGATGAAGAACCTGGGACCACACCTGCGCCATGTGCATGGAGTTGCGGGTGGTACCGTGCTTGGTAATGGTCGTGTAGTACTGATCCTTGAACTGGTCGAGCTGCTATCGCCGCGCCCAGGCGCAACCTCCGCGGCTACCGCTCCGGTGCGCCGTGAGGGCGCTCCAGCTATTCAAGCTGCGGTTGCCCGTGCCGAGGCCGCACCACCTGTCGCGCTTGCCCCTGCCGCGCGTAGCACGACTGTTGCGACTCATCCTAAACAAGCGCCTGTTCCCCCCAGTGGTAAACATGTGCTTGTAGTAGATGATAGTCCGAGCGTGCGCCGCGTCGTGGGCAACATGCTCAAGCAAAATGGATGGGACGTGCAATTAGCCCGTGATGGTGTGGAAGCGTTGGAAATGATTACCCGCGAAACACCGGCAGCCGTTTTGCTCGACATTGAAATGCCTCGTATGGATGGCTACGAATTGATGGCGACCGTACGCGCCCAGGAGCAATATCGCACACTGCCATTGGTGATATTGACCTCGCGCGCCGCCGCGAAACACCAGCAGCGCGCCATGCAGCTAGGCGCGAACGCTTACGTGGTCAAACCCTATCAGGATGAAGAATTACTCAACCTCCTCAAATCGCTGGTCTATGGCGCAACCGTGTGAGTATAATGTAGGGGCGATTGTTGGTGTGGTGGAGGGTTGGGTATCCTTATGGTCGCCCATCGTCCCTATAAAATCATAGACGGAGAGCAATTCATGGGTGTCGAACGCGCAGTGACGCGCTGGTATGTGCAGCGACAGATGATACTCTACGAAATCGCCTCGCTAGAGGCAAAGCTGCAACAAATACAGGCCACGAAACAACCTGAGAGCGAAGAGCTCGCGGCGATCCGGCGACAGCTTGCCGGGGCGCGGGAGAAACTCCGTTTAGCGGGTTCATGCCCCAAAGCCATGATGGGCTAGCGTGGGTTACACCGTGAGTGCTTCCACAATCAATCTTCCCATCGTGTTGGCCTCGTGTTGCAACCCAAATGAATAGCGCAACATAAGCGCGACAGTCAGAATCGCCGCGATAGGATTCGCTTTTCCCAGCCCGGCAATATCTGGAGCGGAGCCGTGAATAGGCTCATAGAGACCGAACAGTCCATGTTCCGTCTTGCGCGTGCCCAGGCTGGCGGAGGGCAGCATACCCATCGAACCGGCCAGCATCGCGGCCTCGTCGGTCAGAATGTCTCCAAACATGTTCTCTGTCACAATCACATCAAAGCTGGCAGGTCGCCGTACCAGTTGCATCGAACACGTATCTACCAGCAAATGTTCGAGCGTCACATCCGGGTAATCGCTGGCTATCGGGTCTGCTATATGTCGCCAGAGCCTCGACGAGCTGAGGACATTAGCCTTGTCTACCGATGTAACTTTCTTCCGTCTGCCGCGCGCTAGCTCAAATGCCGTGCGCACAATGCGATCGATCTCTTGTTCGGTATAAATCAGCGTATCGACGGCTTCCAATCCCTGCGGCGTCTCGCGAATCTCGCTGGGCTTGCCATAATACAATCCCCCGGTCAATTCGCGTACCACCAATAGATCCGTGCCTTGCAGCACCTCTGGTTTAATGCTCGAGGCGTTGAGCAGCGCCTTAAAAGGACGCACGGGGCGCAGATTAGCGAACAGCGCGAGGTCTTTGCGCAGACGGAAGAGGGCGCGTTCGGGCTGTTTCTTTGCGTTTGGCCCCTCATAACGGGGGATACCGCCGACCGCGCCAAAAAGTACCGCGTCACTCTGCTGGCACATCGCCATGGTCGTATCAGAAATAGCTTCTCCCTCAGCCTCAATTGCCGCGACCCCTACCAATGCGTGCTGCGTCTTAAATGTATGCCCAAATCGATCAGCGGCGCTTTGCAGCACGCGCACTGCCTGTTCAATGACCTCTGGCCCGATCCCGTCTCCCGGGAGTACGGTGATGGTGTAAGTTCCCATTATCTCTAGCTCCTTAACTATGATTCTGCGTCAATGATTGCTTGAATTGCTGTGTTTCTTCTTCTACATCAAATCTTCGTCGTCCCTTGTTGACATACTCTGTGATTTTTATGATGGCGTTCTGAATGCGATATAGTTGCTCAGTTGGATCCCTCATGGTAAGGCTATCTCCTGTTTGCTGCTTGGGCTTCTCCATTGCCAGAATTATATACGATGTCCCTTAAATCCGTCAAAAAGGTATGACCTGGGGCAAGACAAGCCCTAAAGGCCCGCTTCTCATCGTATGGCAACGTATGGCCTCACGTGCTATAATTAGGTAAGGTTGGGAGACGGGTATACCGCACTCCTTTCACTCATTACACTCAGCGAAAATATCAACCGAGCAACAGGTGCTGCTAGACCTTTGCATGGGAGTTTACTAGTATGAGCAGCGAAAATAAAGGAAATGGGAGTACGCTTGTTGGTGGGCGGCGCAAACCTGTGCCAATTGTTATGGCATCAGGACCCCATGAGTACGTTCCTGGCGATCAGGAATTGCCAGTTCAACTCACCAGCCTTGCGGATATGCTGCAATGGGCGCAGAACTGGGCGCGTTCGAAATCTGTCTGGCCGCTTGGCTACGGCCTGGCCTGCTGCGCTATCGAAATGATGGCGAGCGCACAGGCGCACTATGACCTCTCGCGTTTTGGGTCGGAGGTCTTCCGCTCCAGCCCGCGACAGGCCGACCTCATGATTGTCGCGGGTACCGTCTCGGTGAAGATGGGTCCGCGCCTGCGTCTTCTGTGGGAGCAAATGCCCGAACCGAAATGGGTACTCAGTATGGGCCAGTGCGCGAACTCCGGCGGCGAATTTTACGATAGCTACTACACCGTCCAGGGAGTCGATACCATCGTCCCGGTAGACATCTATGTGCCTGGCTGCCCACCGCGTCCGGAGGCGTTGATCGAAGGTATTCTCAAGCTGCGTGAGAAAATCTTGAAACAAGGCTTGAAAGTACGTGGCGAGAAGGAGATAGAGGTGTAGCGTATGCGTGGAATACTTGAAGGAATGGGCCTGACCTTTAGCCACCTTTTCCGACCAAAGGTAACCCGGTTATATCCTTATGAAAAGCCAAAACTTCCGCCGCGTAGCCGCGGCCTGATACAACTGATCGCTGAAGAAGGACTGAAAACCGAATACAATCTCAAGTGCGAATCCTGCCTGCTCTGCGAAAAAGCCTGCCCGCCGCGCGCAATCACCATCAATTTTGAACCAATGCACCGCTGGAAGGAACGCCCCTGGTTCGTCTCCTATGTGCGTGAGGGCGCTGACAAATACACCTCGCACAAGATTCCGCCCGCGTCAGGGGCGTCGAAAGCTGGTTACTACGCACAGCGCATTTCAGAATACGCGACTGAATATCACAACAAACCGGTCGCTCCCTGCGTTGCCATGCCTGTCAAAGATTACCTTGAGCCAGAAATAGATCTCAGCAAAGTTGACGAATTGCTTGAGACCTGGCCGCAGGAAGCAGGCGCTTTATCCTCGCTGCTGGATGCCGTCATGGACATCTACGGCTACCTGCCCCTACAGGCGGCAAAGCGCATTGTACAGGTGCGCGGCGTGGATCTGAGCGATATCTTTGGCATCGCGACCATGAGTCCAAAATTCAAGCCGGCACCCGCCGTGGCGGGAGTTCGACGCGACGATCAACCAAGACGTGGACTATCCCCCGCTACACGAGGCGTGTACGGCAATATTAATCATGTGAGGCAGCCCAATGCCTGAGTTTGATGCTTATCGTGTAATCCGGCGACGAGGTGAGCCTGATATTCGCTCACTCGAATCATACCGCCGCGCTGGTGGCTACGTTGCTCTGGAGAAAGCCATACGCGAACAGACGCCAGAGCAGGTCATCCAGCAAGTTCTTGATGCCAGGCTGCGCGGGCGTGGCGGGGCTGGTCGTCCAACCGCAGAAAAATGGCGCATTGTGCGTCGCCAGGATGACAACATCAAATATGTGATCTGTAATGCCTATGATGCCGACCCGCGTTCGTGGGCTGCGCGCACCATGTTGGAGCGTAATCCCCACCAGGTCATTGAAGGCATTGTGCTCGCGGCCTATGCTGTAGGTGCATCGGAAGCCTATCTCTTCACCCGCAGCCTGTATCTCGAAGGGCTAGCCTCCGTACAGAAGGCCCTGGAAGAAGCCCTGGACGCCAATCTTGTTGGGCGCGATATTTTGGGAACCGAGTTTAGCTGCACCATCAACGTACTGGGCGTCGATATCGGCTTTATGGGTGGCGAGGAGACCGTGCAAATCGCCATGATTAAGGGCCGACGCGGCATGCCCGAACAGCGTCCCCCGTATCCTGCGCAGTACGGCCTGTGGGATAAGCCCACCGCGATCAACTCGATTGAGACGCTTGCCAATGTCCCGGTCATCATACGCAATGGCGCGCAGGCGTTCGCGAGCGTAGGCACATCCGTCACTGGCGGCACAAAGGTCTTGACGGTCTACGATTATGTGCCTGATAGCGAACCAAAGGTGGTCGAGGTGCCGTTCGGGATAACGCTGCGTGAGATACTGCGCCACGCGGGATATAGCCGCGCGGAAGGCGAACTGCGCGCCATTGTCGTTGGCGGTGCAGAGGGTGGCGCGCTGCCGACCTCACTGCTTGACACGCCCTTTGACTATGACCCATTGGAAGAGGCTGGCGCGATTGTCGGTTCCGGCATTCTCGAATTGCTGCCCGCCAATACCTGTATGGTGGCGTGGGCGATGGAACGCAGCCGCTATCTCAGCAAAGAATCGTGCGGGAAGTGTGTTCCGTGTCGTATCGGCATGAAACGAATTACTGGAATACTCGAAGGCATTATCAGCGATCTCGGAGTTAATTCAGATGGCGATATGTTGGATGAGTTTGCGGGATACGTCCCAGACGGCTCATTATGTGGCTTCGGGGTACACGCGCCGAACGCGCTGAAGACGGCCAGGCGTTACTGGCCCGATCATTTCCAGAAACATATCCAGGAACAGGAATGTCCAACTGGCACCTGTATTCCCTTACGTTCACATCGTTTTGTCACAAAACATGTCTTACCATAAATGTTTGTAGGAGCGCATACGCTGCGCCCATCTACATCTGAGAGCGCGGTTGCTTGCGCTCCTACAGAGGGGTAATATATGGCAATATCAATCCGAGATAATCTCTCTCTCATTGTGCATGATGCACAGGCCGTTATGGTGCGCAATGAAACTGGGCATCCCAGCTTCACGCTGACCATCGACGGCAAAACTGTGCAGGCCTATGAAAATCAAACGCTCCTGAGTGTAGCAACCGACAACGACATTCCCGACATTCCCAATATGTGTGATGACGAAAAGTTGGAGCCAACCGCCACCTGTCGCATGTGCCTGGTGCATGTCGAAGGCGTGAAGCAGCCGCTTCCCGCGTGCACCACTCCGGCCATTCCAGGGATGGTGGTGACGACCAATTCAGATGAGTTGTTCCACATTCGCCGCACCAACCTGGAGATGCTGCTATCAGACCACAACGCCTACTGCCAGCCCCCTTGCCAGATCGATTGCCCAACGCACATCGACATTCCTGGCTACCTGGAGCTGATTGCCAAAGGCTCTATGAAGGAGGCGGCGCGCCTGGTCAAAGAAGTGCTGCCATTTCCATACATCCTGGGTCTGACCTGCCCGGCGCCCTGCCAGAAAGCGTGTCGGCGTGCGCTGGTCGAGGAAGAAATCGCCATCTGCCGTATGCATGGTCATGCTGCTGAGATGTGCCTGCTCGACCCGCCTCATCCCTATCCGAAAGACCCGCCAACGGNCTGCAAAAAGATATGATGGACCGCGAAATCGATCATGTTTGGGAGCTTGGCGTGGATCTCCAGTGCAATGTCAAGCTTGGCAAAGACTTCACTATCGATGACCTGTTCGCCCAGGGCTTTGATGCCGTCTACCTGGGCATTGGCTGTTGGATCAGCAACGACCCGAATCTGCCTGGTGATGATGCTGAAGGAGTGGTCAATGCTATCGCCTACCTGGGTGAAAAAGTTGAGGGCAAGCCTGTACCCGTGAAAGAAGGCATGGAAGTAGTTGTCATCGGCGGTGGTTTTACCGCGTTCGACTGCACACGTACTTCGCTGCGCCTGGGAGCGAAAGTGCATACCATGTACCGCCGCTCGCGTCTGGAAATGGGCGCGACGCAGGAAGAGGCCGAGGACGGTGAAGCTGAAGGAACGGATCTGCAGTTCTATGTCAGTCCAACCAGAATCATTACTGAAGATAACAAAGTGGTGGGCATCGAACTCCAGCGCAACAAACTGGGCGAACCAGATGCGAAAGGTCGCCGTCGTCCCATACCAATCCCCGGTTCAGAGTTTGTCATCAAATGTGATACCGTCATCCCGGCCATTGGTCAGGCCGTAGATACCAGGGTGATTGACGAGAAGTCGGGTGTGAAGTGGACGAAATGGAATACTATCCAGACGGATCCGCATAACTACATGACCGATCGCTACGCCGTCTTTGCCGGTGGTGATGCGCAGATGGGCGCGAAGACCATTATCGAATGTGTTGCCCAGGGCAAACTCGGCGCTCGTTCCATTAATGCCTTTCTCAGCGGCGAAGATATGAAAGCAGCGGCACACCGCCTGGAATTGGAAGAGCGCAAACCCGACCTGTTCGACATTGTGCCATATAAGCCTGTCGAGCCGAAAGTCAAAATGCCAATGCTGCCGTATGAGAAGCGCAAGCGCAACTTCCACCTGATCGAGTTGGGTTATCTGAAAGAACAGGCCGAGCGCGAATCTGCCCGTTGTTTGCAGTGCGCGTGTCCCGCGGCCGGTCAGTGTGATCTGCAAAAGTACAGTATCGAGCATGGGCTGTCCGATAACCGCTTCCACGATGGCGAACCGAGCGATTATCACGATTACGAACTTGACCTTTCGCACAGCTTCATCCTGCGCGATCCCAACAAGTGCATCAACTGCACGCAGTGTGTGCGCGTCTGCCACGATGTGATCGGCCCCGACTGCTACGGCATGTTTGGCAAAGGATTCGATACCATCGTTTCCACGCCGTTCAACGTCAGCCTGCACGATACTGACTGTGTCTCCTGCGGCGCCTGCGTCCAGGTCTGCCCAACCGGTTCGTTGATGATGGCCGAGCGCACGCTGAAACGCTACGCCTTCGCCCTGGATCGCTGTATCTTCTGTGGCGACTGTGTAGAGGTCTGCCCACACGGTGCACTCGGCGAAACTCCGAACTTCGAGCTGTCCTTCTTCAACCGTTTCGGCCCGGATGTCACCCTGGAGAAAGGCGATCTGGCCGTTGCGCCAAACTACCTGGTGCGCCAGCGTCTACCGCGCGGAAAGAAGGATGTACCTGTGATGAGTCCGTTGGTAAGGCCATTACCTGCGCGTGGTATCCGCGAGTAGTCGCTTATTATCGTCAACCGAAACCAGGGTGATCACAGAAGCAATGTGATTGCCCTGGATAAAAACCAGGGCAATCACATTGCTTCTGTGATCACCCTGGTTTCGGTTGACGATAATAAGCGACTACTCGCGGATACCACGCGCAGGTAATGGCCTTACCAACGGA
>WNGH01004157.1_pt1 | contig 23561 bp, 26 predicted proteins | sample 5400631 | NCBI WGS metagenome assembly WNGH01 (sample SAMN13153373, study PRJNA577476) | soil metagenome | isolation source: 115 cm soil or saprolite under Garry oak tree replicate 1 | place: USA:California | collected 2016-06-15
CTTGAAGCATTCCTTTGAGGACTATGCCGAGATCATGTTACGTTTCAGTCGCGGCGTCACTGGTTTCTTGGATGCAAACTGGTTGACCCCTCGGAAAGTTCGTACGTTGATAATTACTGGGAGTGAGGCAACAATCAACTTAGATTACATAACTCAAGAGATTACGGTTGAAAACTCGAAAATGATGACCAAACCGTACATTCGGTACGATGAACCGTTACGATTGGAACTTGAATACTTCATGAAGGTCGTGAGTGACGACGTGGACCCCATACCTTCCGGGAAGGACGCTATGGAAGCCATTCGCGTGTGTGACACCGCCTTGAAATCCGGCAAAACCAGAACCGCTTGTAAGAATTAATGGTCCAGTTCGCACCGGCAAACCGCCTAGGCCGTTAACGTTGTCGCCTTCTACGATTGCTCTAGTCCGAGAACCAGTTTTGTCAAGATCTCATTTACAGGGGTCTTGACCTGTGTCTTTCTTCCGTGGGAGAGAATTGCACCATTTAATTGCCTAATCTCGGTCTTCTTGCCTCGTTCTATGTCTTGGAGCATAGAAGACTTGTTGGTTCTAGTTGACAACAAGATTCTCCGCCAGAGTTTTCTCGGGTCTCCTGCAAGTCTGATGTCTATTGCGTGGCTAACCGCTATCCCCTCGTTCATGGCGCTTCGCCCGATTTCTCGGATCCCTCGGTTCTTGGCTAGGGCACCGTTGGGTAGTCTGGTCAAACTTGAAAGCGGGTTTATTGCTGCGTTGACGATGGCTTTTGCCCACAGAACTCCTTGGATGTTGGAACTCGTCTTCGCCTTCAATCCTGCCCTATCGAATGCCAACTTGATGCGAGAGCACGTGTCCGAGTTCGCCCCTCGAGTGTCCCCAATGAGCGTCAGTCCTCTTCCGGTATGCACCACGTAGCCTGGACCCAACGATAAGGCTCCCTCGGTGGTCGATGCTGCGAGAATCTCGTTTCGAAACGCAGATTGTAGGCTCTCAACGTTACCGAGACCGTTTTGAAGACTCACGACTGTCGTTTCAGGAGGTACTATTCCACGATAACTTGCCGCGACTACTCTGGTATCGTAGGCTTTCACTGCAACAATGAGAACCTCTGTTCCAGGCAGCCTTGTCGGACCCTTTTGAACGGGCACACGAACCTTAGTGAGTGTTCCGTCGAGGTCTTGGAGCTTGATCCCATTCTTCTTGATCGCCTGGATGACAATAGAGTCCCGATGAACCATGGTGACGTCGTGGCCTGCCATCCTCAATCTTGCGCCGAAAAGACAGCCAATAGCCCCTGCGCCTACAATGCTAAACCGCAAGTCTTCAGATGTGCCTCGACGGACCTCTGATGCGTATTCTCTGAGAGCTTCCCCTATCGTGGATGCGAGGTCTGCGTATCGCTTTGCGAATTTTGGCACAAACCTAGGGTAGAGCCCGAGAATGTCGTGTAACACCAGGACTTGACCATCACAGTATCTCCCCGAACCAATCCCAATGGTTGGGACGGAGACGGTTTGCGTGATGACCTTTGCCACTTCTTCTGCTATCATCTCAAGAACAATCCCGAACACTCCCGCGTCCTCCAGTGACCTGGCATCCTCAACGAGCCTCTTGCCGGAGTGAGCGTTCTTGCCCTGAATTCTATACCCTCCGTGGAGTGTTGCGGTCTGCGGCGTTAGCCCAATGTGTCCGAGGACTGGTATGCCCGCATTCGAAACGGCCTTTGCCATGTGTGCCATTTCCCTTCCTCCCTCGATTTTGACAGCCTCCATTCTTCCTTCTTTGATGAAGCGTCCTGCGTTTCTTATGGCATCCTCTTCGGAGATCTGGAAGCTTAGGAACGGCATGTCACCGATCAACAGTGAATGGCTCGCTCCTCTTTTGACCGCTTGGCAAACGGGAAGAAGATCTTCTACTGTTACGGGAATTGTTGTGTCGTGACCCAGAACCACCATTCCGTACGAGTCTCCGACGAGGATCGAGTCGACTCCGACGTCATCCGCGATAATCGAAGTGGGGTAGTCATATGATGTTACCATGACGATTCGCTGACCCTGAGCCTTCATTTTCGAAAAGTCAGCGACCGTGACTTTCTTTCTTTCCGTGTTAGAATTCCTGCTCAAGTCTAGGTCCATCCTTGGATGTAGCGAATCATGTCTTGCATTGCTCTCGCAAGATTCTTCTCATTGTCAAAGCTCGAAGCTATGGCGTCTAATCTAGACCTCGAAAGAGGTTTCATTGTCTCAGTGATTCGGAGCAATTCCGGAATAGCTCTGATGATGTTGTCAACAATAGTGACAGTGGCGGCCCGGGAGGTTCGCGACATTGGATTGAGGTCTATCGCGATCACCGCCTTTCCTGCCTTTCTAAGTGCTTGCGCCCGGTCACCATCTTCAAGCGGGATCAATACAACGTCAGCGTTACCGATTCCTTGAGCATCGACGCTACGCCTTGGGCTGGCTACTCCTCGGATCCTAATCTTGGTCTTTGAGTCCACTCCAAGTACTCGATCTGCTCGGTTGCGTTTGAGCAAAGAAGCAATTCTTCTCTCTCGCGCGAGACTTCTATGAAACAGATTTACTTCAAGTTCGGCCGGAACCGAACGTGCAAGTTTCACGATATCTCGGGCTACTAAAGCGGCAGTGTTCCCGTTGATGGATATGACCGGGCTTCTTGCTCCCAATAGGAGAGCGCTGGCAGCCTTGGTCGCGAGTCGAGAGGATTTTGGTGTGACCTCACCGAGCATGTAATCGAATGCCTCTCCACGACCCTGTGCAATCAAGCCCTGAGGAGCTACGATTCCGCTTTGAAATCCTTGGACCAGTCGTTCTCTGGTCTCGAGGGATCTAAAACGTGGATGGTTAGGTGATATGTTCAATACACTACCGCTCCTTGTCGAGAGATTTTGCTTACTACTGGAATAAGGCCCGCTGACTTAATGCCGGCCCTGGCTTCAGGGACGAGATCTCTTCGAACTACCGTGAAAAGAGATTCCCCAATCATCATCATACTAGACACAATCTGTCTCCTTTGCATGTTTCCCATGGCTCCACGCAGCCGCGGAGAAAATATTCCGAGGCAATCTGCGAACCTTCGCGATAATCTGATGAAAGTGTTAGTTTCAGGACTCTTAGTTTGAAGCGAGACAAGTCCTCTTCCGCATAGGTTGATTCGCTTTCTCAAACCACTGTTCGTTAGAACCCCCGCAGTTGATATCGGTCCGAACGCGCCTGAAACAACTCTCAGCGAGGACGAAGGGATGATTCTCGTGACTTCTCCGATTCCAGGAGCTCCGGCACGGGTCCGTATCGTAAGTCCTCCACAGAATGCAGAAGTCACCGTTCCGAGACCGGTCTTGTACTTCACCTCCGCTTTGTGAGCGATCTGCGCGGCCTCAATCTCGCTGAGGTAGGACCCCAGCGCTTGATTAAGCGCTAGAGAGAGGCTTAGCGCTCCTGCGCCGCTGGTCCCGTAGCCGCAGCCCATTGGGAGGATCCCTTTGTGAAGGATGTTAACATGCAATGTTTCGGATGATCTTTCTAGATGCTCTTGAACAACTGCTCTCGATACCACTGGATGTGCGAGCGGCTTTCCGTTAAATGAGATAGCAAGTTTAGCTCGCGAAGCTCGGCTAATCCTCACTGAGGTCGTTACTCCTTGGTGAAGATTCACTCCAGCCCCTGTCGATCCGATCTTCAATGGATCCTTCGGGGCATCACATATGCTAAAGAAGCCAGTAATCTGACAGGGCGAAAATGACAATCCGGTCTTTGCCGCGAGGATCACGCTTCCTGACTATAGCGCGGTTCTCTCTCTTGGACATCGGTAGTTCCAAACTATTCTGTGGCCGGCTCTAAAGACAATATAGGGGACTAACGAATCGAAAAACCGCGGGTTGTAGACGATCTAGTTGAGAGGTTCGATACTTGCGGGAGGCTTCGCAACGAGACTGCGACCGCTCAGCTGCTCTAAGCCGAAGTTGTTATTTCCCATAGTTGGCATGCCGCTCGTTGAGTCCATGGCTCGATGGTTCAGCTCGGGTGGAGTCAACCAGATAATCCTAGCAGTCAATCATCTTTCAGATAAATTGAAGGTCGAAATAGGTCACCGTGTAGCTGGAGTGACAGTCGAGTTTTCCATAGAAGAGACCCCTTTGGGAACTGCGGGTCCGATTCGGCTTGCGTCCAATCTTCTGAGTGGGGATGAACCATTCTTCGTGACAAATGGTGACATTGTAAGCAATATCGACATTAGACGTATGCTGGTAGTGCACGAAGAGACTAGGGCAGATGCAACAATTGCTTTGGTCACCGTCCCCTACCCCTCGCCATATGGCTCAGTCTTGACCGACTCTGACGGAGCGGTGAAGAAGTTCGAAGAAAAATCGAAGGCTCATTTGGACGCGAGTCATGTAAACGCAGGAGTGTACGTCCTTAGTCCTAGAGTGGTAGATTCCATTCCGGAAGGCCGACCCATCAGTCTGGAGAAGGAGGTTTTCCCTAAGCTAGTTCGGAATGGGCGGATGCGTGGGTGGAAGCATGACGGATTCTGGTATGACATCGGACGGGTCTCGGAGTACGTGCGGGCGAACCGAGAACTCTTGGAGAAGCAAGAGCCTAAGGCCGCAGACCCTAATGCAACCAAGAACGGATGGGAGATCTTGAGGCCCTCGTTTTTGGGTACCCAGACCCGTTCGGGAGTGGGCGCGAAGGTCGGCCCTCTTTCGATTCTCAGCGAGAACGTGAGTGTTGGAGATGAAGCAATTGTCCGGAATTCAATAATATTTGAAGAAACATCCATTGGCGAGAAAGCGATTGTCGAAGGCTCGGTCATTGGCGAAAGAGTGGTTATCGGTAATGGATCCAAAATCGGCCATGGGTCAATAATTGCTGGCCAGTCAGTCATCCCAGGGAGATCAGTAGTGCCTCCGAACTCGACAATCCTCTACTAGAATGGAGGACTAGGAGGTTACCAAAAAGATGAAGACTCCAAGGCTGTTCGGAACCAACGGAATTAGGGGAGTCGCAGGCAAGGACATTGACTCCCGCCTTGCTTTCCGTGTAGGTTCAGCTTTAGGAACTCTGTTTCCTAAGCATAGAGTCCTGATCGGTAGAGATGGCCGCGTTTCTAGTCCAGTGCTTCTCGAAGGGGCGGTAGCCGGACTGCTCGCCCTAGGCAATGATGTAGACGATCACGGTTTGATCACGACCCCTGCGCTGGAATTCCTGGTAAAGACCACCCCCTCTTCGGCGGGAGTGATGATTACCGCAAGTCACAACCCGCCCGAGTATAACGGATTCAAGGTAGTTGATTCTGACGGGATCGAGATCGCTCGTTCAAAAGAAGAAAAAATGGAGCTGCTGATTTATCGAGATAAATGGCGGACTAGCTATCAGCCAGGTCGGAGGATTCGCAGAGAGGAAAGCATAGGGTCCTACTTTGCGAAAGTTGAGAGCCATCTCGTTGCTAAGGACCGAATCAGGAAGCTGAAGATCGTCATCGATACTGGCAACGGAGTTGCTGCGCTCACGACCCCCAAGTTGCTTAGGAACCTTGGCGCGCGTGTGATTGGTGTTAATGATGTGATTGATGGCGAGTTTCCCGGTCGGAATTCGGAGCCACGACCAGAAAGCCTAGGTGCTCTCTCGAAGATCGTGAGAGAGGAAAAGGCTGACCTGGGAATCGCTCATGATGGGGACGGGGATCGGGCGATCTTTGTCGACGAGAAGGGCATCGTTCAGCCCGGCGATCGGACTCTCGCACTCATTGAGGATGAACTGCTAAAGGATCATCCCGGCGCGATGGTTGTCACGCCGATCAACACCTCGATGGTCGTATCGGAGATTGCTAGCAGGAGAAAGGGCAAACTGATCCTGACTAAGGTGGGGAGTATCGAGGTCTCAAGAACAGTCGTAAGAGTAGGTGCATTGTTAGGCGGTGAGGAAAACGGGGGTATCTTCTACGCGCCTCATCATCCGGTCAGGGACGGAACAATGGCCGCTGTACTAGTAGTGAACGCAATCGTTAGGACTGGCAAGTCTCTTTCCAAGCTATTGGACGCGCTTCCCAAGTTCTACATGGTCAAAGAGAAAATTGCCTGCAAGGAAGGAACAAAAGAGCGCGTGATCAAGGCGCTCAAATCTAGGCTCGAGAGTAGGATATCCAGTAGTCTGGACGGCGTTAGAGTGGACCTTGAGGGACGAGGGTGGGTTCTGGTTCGGGCGAGCGGCACCGAGCCTTTGCTTAGGCTTTACGTTGAAGCGAAGACTGAGAGCCAGGTCAAAGAGTTACTAGATGAATTTCGACCCCTGGTTCTGAAGGCGGTAAAGTGATCGAAACTCGCCCAAAACGTGCCCAGATCTTCAATCTGGGATCAAGCCTATAACTTGCTCCAGAATCGTTCGGGAACTGGCCTAGATTCCCGTTATCTTCCCTTTTCATCAAAGCTTGGATCCTGCCCTGAATCGCGGGACTCGCCGATTATCGATGCCGGACAGCAAATTCCCTCGACAAAAGAGGAGGGGGTATTGCACAGGGCACCTCGCGACGCAGGAGTGGCTGAGAGGGAAGCTTCCATTCGCAAATCGCCCCTCGTAACCTAGTCTCGAAGCCGCCCATCTTCGTCACGATCGGCATCGAACCGAGAACCGGGGTAGCAGTGTGCAAGCGTGCACCAACCCCGCGGTTCCAATCAGCGGTCTAGATTGGACTTGCGTCGGACCAGCGTTTGTCAAACGCGTCGGCGAAGACCCGTATCATACCATCGTTCTTGGTGAAGTGTGGCCGGAAGAACTTTGGTCGCCGGCCATCTCTCTCGTTTGTAGCCCATATGAGAAACACGAGCTCTTTGTCGTCTGATAGCGTTCCTCTGACAGGATACCAGTCTTCCATGGGTTGTCGAACTTCCATTCCCAACCCCATTGCCTCTCGGGCTCTCGAGACTGCCTCAGAATCCTTGGCTGTCATGAGGAGGCGGAATTTCACCCTCCTCTCCATCGCGCGATAGATTTCTTCTTTGACCTTCCCGAACCAGCCGAACGTCTCTGCTGAGATTGAAATCTTTCGGGAGGCGTTTGCGATCACTTTGACTGTCCTGATTTCCATCTCCTCGAGAGTCGGCAACGGTTCCAGAAGGTCCTCCGGTCTCACTCCTAGCCTTAGCTCCCAGTACTGTGGTTCAAGCAGGGACAGCAATCGTGTACTTTTGGCGTTGAGGGCGTCCAAATCTCTTGACATCTCTGTCCTTTTCATGTCCTGGATCCTGGCCACGAACTGTTTGGGCTCGGACGCTTCGAGCTTGTTGCTACTAACTAGGACAATACCCTTCTCGACCAGCTCTTTAACTGCTCTTTCAGCGTCACGTGATGAGAAGCTTGAATGAGCCAGAATCTGCTCTATGGTCTCGCCTGAGGGCTTCTCCAGGAGGGAGAAGTAGATTGAGCATCCTTCTCTCGAGAATCCGAGTTCTTCCATGAGTTTTTGGGCTTCGTGGTTCAATCCGCGAGTCGCCTTTCCTCTAGGAATCGACAACTATGAAGTAGATGTTGGCAGGGGGAAACCTCGACAGTCGACCTTCCCTTTGACCCGTCGAATAAAGTTCGGACAAGCGAAGCACTGTGCGAAAGAGACGGTCTTGGAGAGAACTGGGCAGTCTACAGCTTCCTTCTTCATTCTAGCTAGCTGTTTGCCTCCGACGACGCCTTTCAGATCTTGAACATACTGTTTTGGAGTCGCAGGGCTCTTCTCTGGAACAGTGACTTGCACAACATATTTCGTTTGAGGAAGGTCTTCGCTCATCTGCTTCTGATTGCCCGCTCCCGTCCAGACTGCTAATTATTCCTTTGTTACTAGAGAGCGTCTACTCGGTCAATCTATTCAGCTGTTTCTGAACTCAGCCGTTGATCTGCGATAACGACAGCAAGTTCCTAGCTCTTTGACTTATCCTTCGGCAGGCCAACCGAGGAACCCTCCAACAACGAATTCGCCTTGGCAAGTACACTCTCGAACTCCTTCTGCTCCTCCAAGGAGAGTGAGTGTTGTTGCTCCATCACCTTTGCGAGTCCTCTTGCAGTGAGAATCATCAGTGGCAGAATGACCTCACGCTCCTTACCTGGTATTGCCCTGTAGACGTAAGGGTTGGATTCCGTCAATACCGAAGCCTCAGCGGAGTATGCCCCTGTCCGCTTAATGTGGTACAGCCCTGCGTAGATACTTATCGGAACAATGATGAGAATACCGACAATTCCGAAGACGTAAAGATGAGGGAATATATTGTGAATGACAGGCACGCTGACGACGGCGAGTGCATAGATTACTATCATCGTGCTGGCGAAACCCAGCGGAAAAGCAACGTAAGTTCCGTACCCTATCCGGAAATAATACCAGCTTCTGAATATCAACCTCCTGAGATTCATTGTCAGTTCCACGCGAACACTGCGCCTAACGTTTATATGAAATATCGGTCGGCGGTCAGTTCTGGAAGACACTTGGAGAAACGGCTCTTTCTACTTCCTTTCGCTTGGGTCGTTTTCGGCCTTGGCTTGGTTTATGGCCTCAGATTCCTACTCGGACCCATTGTAAGCATAGTTCCCACCATCTCCAATGACAAGCCTATTGGCGGCTCGATCTTCTCCGTCCTATTCTTCAGTGTCGCCGCGGTGCTGGGAGTTCTAGCCGTGAGCCTATATTCCGTAGGCATCTGGAACGTAGACTTGTCGAGGAGAAAGGACAAAGCGGATCTTGGAGCCCTACTCGTGCTGGTAACTGGAGGTCTGCTGCTTTGGTACGTTCCTCTAGCCTTCTTCGCCGTCGTCGCCTCCATAGTCTATTTGCTTGCTGTGAACATCGAGTAGTCCTCGAATACCCTTGCGACCGAAACCTTAGTTATCATGGCAAACTGAGCCGATCCCCACCGTTGAATCTGGGTCTCTTGCTCCCATTCAGAAGGAAGCTTGTGAATCAATCGAATGACAACTCCTAAGACGGCCGTGATTCTCTCCGGTGGAGAAGGACTGCGACTAAGACCGATTACCCATGATATTCCGAAAGGACTGGTCAAAGTCGGCGGGAAACCTCTCCTCGAATGGGTAATCGAATGGCTACAACAGAACATGGTAACTGACTTGATCATAGGCGTAGCCTATCTGAGAGAGAAAATAATCCACTACTTTGGAAACGGGGGAAAGTTTGGAGTGGACATTCGGTACAGTGTTCATACCGTGGAGGGCGGAACGAGCGAGGGATTTCGCCTCGCAATTTCGCGTTATGTGGATTCTCCCTCATTCTTTGCGCTCAATGGTGACCAAATTACGGATCTTAGACTAGGTTCGTTCCACAACAGCTACTCGAAGGATGGAGCCTTGGCGTCAATTGCGGTGGTGCATCCAAGGTTACCTTTCGGCCTCGTCGAAATTAGCCCCAAAGGCTTCTGTGAAGGTTTCGTGGAGAAACCGGTTCTGAGGGATTTTTTCTGTTCTATGGGAATATACGTTTTCGATCGGAAAGTGCTGAAGTACATGCCCGGGAAAGGCGATGTTGAAAGAACAACTTTTCCAAAGCTGGCGAAAATGAATAAGCTAAAAGCCTTCAAGCACAACGGATCTTTCATCACCGTTAACTCGTTGAGGGAGCTTGAAGAGGCCGACGAAGCACTGAAGGAAGGAAAATCAACATGAATGTCCTCATAACCGGAATAACTGGATTCATAGGTTCAAGGTTAGCCTCTCGCCTTGTCAGAGACGGCTACAACGTCCACGGTTTGGTCAGACACTCATCTGAAAGAGAACTGAGCAGAATCAGAGATGTAATTTCCCAAGTTCATCTCATAGAAGGAGATCTTGGAACATTCCACTCAATTATATCAGCAGTCGACGCCTCAGAACCAGAGATAATCTTTCATCTTGGAGCGCTAACACCTGTCAGGTTGTCGTTCGACGATCCCTATCCATATATCGCAACAAACTTCGAGGGAACAGTAAACCTAGTTCATGCGATCTTGCGAGAAGCGCCTAACGCACGACTGATCGCAGCCTCCACCGCCGAGGTGTACGGCTGGCAGGATGGCAACCGACCCATCGCAGAAGATGCCATACTCAATCCAGCTTCCCCCTACGCAGTCACAAAATCCGCCGCCGATCAGTACGTTCAGATGGCTGACCGCGTCTACCATCTAAAAGGTACAGTGCTCCGACCTATCAACAGTTACGGGAGAACCGGCGAAGGAGGGTTCTACACGGAATATCTCATATCAAAAATGCTTGCAGGAGAAACCTGTTATGTTGGAGCTCCGGACTCAATTCGGGATTACATGTTTGCAGAAGACCATGTAAGTAGCTACATCCTAGCAGCCAAATCGCCCAAAGCGATAGGCCAAGTCTACAATGTATCACCCGGTAACCCGGTTACAAACTCTGAATTGGCGAAAATGCTGACGGCAATGACAGGGTTCAAAGGGAAGATTGTCTTTGGATCGTATCCACCGGGCTACCCTCAGCGGCCGAAGTCGCAGGACCCCCAATATCTAGTATTAGACAACTCGAAAATATCAAAGGAACTAGGTTGGAAGCCGTCGCATACCCTTCAAGAGGGACTGAAACTGACGGTAGAGATGTGGAGGACTAAGAATACCTAACCGCGTGTCGATTAGACTTCAGATCACTGCGGTTAGTCCATGAAGGTACTTCTGGTTCACCCTCGATTAAGTGTTAAGGGTGGCGGCGAAAGAGTTGCTATTCACTCAATCCTCGCGGCGACGAAGGCCGGCCACGAGGTTTCGCTCGTTAGCGAACAGTTTGACGAGGCGAGTTTCGAGGACTTTTATGGTTGCCCTGGGCTCTTCGACAAAGTCAACCGACGCTATTATCCCTCCTTCAAGCCGCTCCTCGGGCCTCGGGTTCTGCTCTACCAAAGGCTATCATATCACTGGTATCGGATCAGAGATATCGTCTCGCAAGATTCTTTCGATATCGTGCTAAGTACGCAGGACATTGGTTACGTGCCTTCAACATGTGCTCCTGTCGTACAGTACTGCTATTTTCCGGAATACTTCTCTCATTTGCAAGCATCATCCTCTCCAATGTGGCGCTTGTACTATCGGCCGGCGAGTGTGTATTACCGGAATCGCGTTCGCCGCGTCGGAGTCCTTCTAAGCGTCTCGGATTTTACTCGAGGATTCGTGCGGAGAAAATGGGGACGCGATTCCAAGACAGTGTATCCGCCTTGTCCAGTCGAAGCTTATTCAGATCTAAGCGGGGTTCAGCCAAGGGAGAATTTGGTGGTAACGGTTGGTAGGTTCGTTCCCGAGAAGAGGTTCCACTTATTCGTTGAATTGGCTCGAATGGTTCCCACGACAAGATTTGTCGCAATAGGAAGTCTCCCAGATGGGACTTCAGCGTACTTTAAGGAACTGAGAAGAACGGCACCAGAAAATGTTTCCTTCGTTCTCCTACCGCTAAGAAAAGCAAAGGATCTTCTTGGAAGAGCGATGGCGTATGTTCATTGTGCTGAGAATGAGCATTTTGGGATTACGATCGTTGAGGCTATGGCTGCCGGATGCGTCCCCGTTGTCCATGATAGCGGTGGACCCAGAGAGATTGTGACCAATGATGTGGGTTTCCGATGGCGTAGCTTGCCTGTTGCAGCACGACAGATCGTAAAGCTTACTGAAAACGATCAGCTCCGTGAAAGGTTTTCTGCAGCCGCGTTCGCCAGGGCTCAACAGTTCCGACCGGAGGTTTTCGAATCAGAAATTGCAAGAGTCCTCCGAGTGTCTTGAAACTATGCCTCTTCTAGGATTCGGTTTCCCGCTCCTCCTCTAAGGCGACGAACCCCTGATATCCGCAGTTCCTACACACATAGGTTACAGGCAACATGGATCCCTCCAGTGGCATTCGAGATCTTACGACGGTTGAACCGCATTGGGGACATGTTCGAAGGACCGTCGGGCCTCGCCTAAATGAGCCAAGGACTTCTTTAAGACTGGACATGTTTTACAGCCGCTTAGTGAAGCTCTATGCTCGTTTCGGGAAAGCCGTATCCAACCAGAACCTTCTTCACCTTGTCACGATGGTCTCCTTGCAAGATGATGGCATTGTTCTTAGATGTCCCGCCGCAGGCACAGTAAGTTTTCAATTTTGTTGCTAGGTCTGGCAGGTCCACACTTTTGCCATCGATGCCTTCAACTATGGTCGCAGGTTTCCCCCATTTGCGCATTTCCATGCGCACTTTTACAGTCTGCTGCTCCATGCTAATGGTGCCACAGACGCAGAGGTCTTTGGGAAGGCCGCAGGTGGAACACACGTCGGCCATTCTAGAAGCCCAGTTCTCCCTTGTAATCGTCCACGAGTTTTGTATAGCTGGCTTGCGTATTTAAGCGTGCCCTCAGAAAAGATGGGTTAGACACCGAGGTAGAGGAAGAAAAGGAACCAGAACAGCCAAGCCATCCCAAGGGCAAGAATTATGGTCGTCCTTTCTGCCATGCTTTCCTTATGTGAGTCCTATACTGAATGGGTAAAATCCGGATTGTAACCACGGGGACGCAGGAAGGGAACGAATCTGGGTCCCGGACGGTGGGCAGCCAGATTGAGCCCTAGCCTGCTTATTCCTTCAACTCTCTCGGTATTGCCAAGGGTTTCCAGCGCTTTCCAGAGGACTAATTGAGGTTTAGTCGGCTCCAGGGGCTATCGATAAATAGGTATAGCCGGTATATAGGATAAGGCGAGTTAGAAGGTTCTCGGTTGAGTGAGCGGATAACCGTCTCGATTGAGCTGGAGTTCTTTAACAAATACCTTTTCAACGCTTTGAAGAGGAGTCTCTATAATGCGAATCCAAAGAAAAAACTGGACATTATCTATTACTACTCTAGGGATCCACGAGTGAAATTCTCGATTTCCATGACTGGATATAGCACGACGAAACCGAATCCTTCGCCCCAGTGGGCTACCGTATTCAATAACATTCAGAGCATGCGCCAGTATCTACGCTAGAACCGGTTCAAGCAGTCAGACCAAGGGCGTCTTTCAGACCCTTGTACCTATTCCGCACAGTGACCTCAGTAACGTTAGCAATCTCCGCGATTTCCTTTTGAGTCTTCTTTTCTCTTTGGAGGACACAGGCAACATAGAGTGCTGCCGCGGCTAGGCCCATCGGATCCTTGCCAGCTACAACTCCCTTATTTCGTGCGTCTTTCAGTACTTGAATCGCAGATTGCTGTGTCTGTATTGTGATTCCGGCTCTGCTGGCGATCTTTGATATGCAGCGAATCGGGTCTTCGACCGGCATCGACATTTCTAGCTCTCTCAGTAGGAGACGGTAGCAGCGCGCGACGTCTTTCTTCTTGATTCTGCTTGCTGATGCTACCTCTTTGAGCGTTCGGGGGGTCTCGCTAGACCTGCAGGCTGCGTACAGGGATGCCGCCGCTATTGCGGCAATTGAGCGTCCTCGGACCAGTCCGTTGTCCAGTGCCTTTCTGTATACGACTGCTGAATCTTCCTTGACGTTAGCGGGTACGTGTAACCTGTCTGTTAGACGGTCTAGCTCGGCCATTGCCTGGGCTAGGTTGCGGTCGGATGATGAGTGCACTCTCGTACGGATTTGCCATTTTCGGAGGCGGAGCATTTCCATTCTCGTCTCGAAGGGCAGCTGTCTGCCGAACGCGTCCCTGTTGACTCGGTCAATGACGGTTGAGAGTCCTTTGTCGTGGATGGAGAAGGATGTCGGTATTCCGACGCGGCCTCTCTCATCTTTTTCCTCCTTGGTAAAAGCGCGCCACTCGGGTCCGCGACTCATCAGGTTCTGAGACAGAACTAAGCCGCAGTCTTGACAGATGGTTTCGCCTTGGTCAAAGTCCTCTATGAGATTGAGGCTCCCGCACTCGGGACAAACGTGCACCTTGGGTGGTTGTGCGCTTGGGGAGGGCGTGCTCATGGTTTTTGCCTAGGTTCTAAGGGACCGTGCGCATCTCCGCCTGCTGGACTTGATTCGGACGCCGCTTTAGAAGAGTCCAACCTCGGAAAGCGAGAGCGACGCGTTTGATTTCAAATATAAGTGTTTCGACAAGTATATAGGCTAGGTCGGGTTCCGACTTGCTCTGGATTCCAATCTATTTCGAGTCGTCCGGTTGCAGGTGGAGACTCCCGATCTTGAGTCCGTAAGATTCTCCGTGCTATGCCCCTCTCTTGGCTACAAGATTCCCGTCTCGCGAGTTTCCCAGGCCAACCTCTTGATTCAGAAGTGCGGTCCAGCCTTTGATCGAAGGGCAGGAAGATGGGAATTCTCCCGACCTGTCCCGAATACTTTATTTTGGCAGAGTGAATATCGGCTTCACCGACGCTCCCACTCGACCACTCTTGCGTCGTGAGGTCTCTGCGCTATACCCCCCTCCCTTTTTCGAGAGTGAATTTGCTGTCCGGCAGCGATAATGGGCGAAACCGGCTTATCAGGGCGTAATCCGGGTTTTGGTGATAAGGGAAAAGGACGGAAAATCTAGGGCTTTTCCCGAACGATTCAGGGGCGAGATGCGGACCGTTTCCCAGATTCGGGATCAGGGCTGATTCTGGGCGATTCGCTTGCCAACCGCGCCCCGACATCAATCTTTCAGTTCACACGGGACAAAGTTGCGGCATGGGATCGCACGAGTGCCTTCTCGCGCTTCAATGGCGCCGAAGCAGTGACTTTTCAAGATCCCAATTCACACCAAATTGTTGGTCGGGAATGTCCCGCCAGGGGCAGTGACCAGTAGACCGCTCTCGATTCTCCCTTGCAAATTCAACGAAACCTATTATGGTTAGTCAGGGGGCAACCGAGAACTTCGTAGCCCGGTGGTGTAGTGGTCTAGCATAGCATGGGCGTTTCGGGCCAGAAACACGGAAGCGTCCCTAGTCGGCTCTGGATCCCCTCAAACAGAGGGGTTGGAGCAACCTGCTGACGGGAGGTTCTTCAGCTGCGGGTCCCAGAACCTTCGCAAAAGGACCCCCGTGACCAGACCTCCGATGTGTGCAAAGAACCCTCCCCCAGCGAAAAGGTCCAAACCGGCGATGAATATGATCAAGACGACGCCTCGGACCCCCGTTGCTGCCCCCATTATGCCGTAGACTGCGCCAGACGCGCCTACCCCACAGCTCAAAGAGAGAGAGTTGGGGAAGCCGGTGAGAAAAAACCCGGTGATATCGGCACCAACAAAGGTCAGGTTCCCAGCGATACCCGTAAGGAAGAAAGTTGTTACCCAGCGGGTTTTCGTGACTTGTTCTTCAAGAATGAAGCCAAAGAGCAACAGGAATAGAATGTTGCTCGCGATGTGGATGATACTCGCATGAAGAAAAATTGAAGATACTAAGGTCCATGGATAGATAGGCAAGGGCCCATCGCATTGTGCAAGAACCAGAAGTACAGGTGAATTCGTCGAGAGTGGACTGACAAAGTCACCTACTAGCAATGCAATGGTTGCGTAAACACAGATGAGTATGAGCGAGAGGATTAGAGTTGGGGAGGTTAGGTATGGGTTTGATTTCTTCTCCCCTGATGCTTGGATATTTTCGGGCACGAGAAAAGGCCAGTCTTCACCACGATATAACCTGCAGTGAAGAGTCCACCCATAATCAATGACGCACTCTTCCGCCGCTCAAAATCAAGCGCCCTCAAACATGCAGACTGCAGAATTCGGTTTAGGTGGTGGGGTCCCGGTCTAGAGAGACATAAACTATCGGCTTGAGCCTAGCCTCTTGCGTCGAATCCAAAGAGCGCCTATGAGACCCGCTAATGCCATTATTCCCAATTGAGCTGCATTCGCGAAAATTGACCGAACGCTGGATTTCTGAATGATTTCGTTCAATGCTGCCAGATCAAATGGCTTCGAGATCGAACTGTACAACCAAACTACTACCAGTCCGGTTAAGAGCATAAATACGAATAAAAAATGTCCGTAGTCTGTTTCCCTTTCCATTATTGAAAGGGGACTTTGGCTCAGAACTGAACCCCTGAATCCGACTTAGATCTTCTTCCTCTGCAATATCGGCTAATGCCAACCGATCCTCTTTCTCATATTTCTGCTTGAATTCGGCCTGCCTGGTAAGGCTAGCAAGAATGTCGTCGGCGGTAACCTTGTCCTTCCTCTCTGTCATCCGCGGTCCAGAGAAACCGAATCGGTGACGAGCCTTGGGAGATCTGGACTTCGAACTCATTTCTCTCCCTCAGTTGGTTATTGGGCCGATCGCGAATTTGAGGATGAGAGTACCAGTCAACGCCCGTCGCAGGACTGCCTAATCTTCCACTCCGCTAGATGCTTGAACGTGCAGCGCAATTGCCTTCGCTATCTGCCTCCTGAAAACCGAAGGAATTGACCATGCAAGCCCAAGGTTTATCCTTAAAATCCAGAAATGTGAATAGGTCTTGCCACGATCAGCCCGAAAATACAACCTTGTAGCTCTCGGAGGAACTTTCGACATCTTACACGCGGGCCACCGACATTTGCTCTCTGAGGCTTTCAAGCTCGGAGATATGGTTTTGATTGGCGTCACAAGTGACCGACTTGTCGCAAGTCTTCATAAGAAACACCAAGTTCGTCCCTTCTCAAGTCGAGTTCGCGACCTGAACCGGTTTCTAAAAACTCGGCGCTGGTCATCGAGGGTGAGAGTGACAGCCCTTCGCGAGCCTTACGGACCTGCAGCCCGACGAAAGAAATTGCAAGCACTGATAGTCAGCGAAGGTACTCTTGCGAGCGGCCGTCGTTTGAACCGACTTAGAAGGAAGAACGGTCTCCAACCGTTAGATCTGTTCGTTGTCGACTTGCTCAGGGCAGCTGATGGGAAACCGATCTCATCGACACGAATTAGGAATGGGGAGATGGATCCTCAGGGACGCGCTTTGTTGACTGCCCGATAGAGATTCAATTTATTGGATGTATGCCAATGATCCAGTTTATTGGAGAGCTATTTCGCCTTAGCTTCGTAACCGCTTTCTGAAGAATAGACCTTCATCATCTGTTCCAGTTCCTGCATGAACCCTCCACTCATGTGCCATTTGGAATCGCGCTTTTCTATGAACCCCGCCCCAACAAGTCCATGAATCATGTTGTAGAATTGTCCGACACTCATCCCCCTCTTCGAGATCCAGTCTTTCCATGCCTGGATTGGTAGACCACTAGGTTCCACCTTCTTGACTTCCTTCCAGAAGTTGTGAGCTTCCCCAGCAAGAAAATCGCTCTTCCAGAAGACCCGACGGAAGAGTTCCTCCGGGGTACTAGGAAGGTTTCCCGCTTTGAACAAGATCGTGGTTTTTTGCTTAGCTGGTCTTCGAACGGCTCTTCGGGGCAAATATTTCGCGTCCGACAACCGGCAATTTCACCCTTCGTTTAATCCTTATGGTTACTGAAGAATCTGTAAGCTGGGAGAAAAAGATGAATTGTCGGTTGAGAGATTTCTAACGTAAATTCTTTGATTAATCGCGCCTTACTTGTCCTCCTACATCCTTGCGTAACTCGCAGGTATCAGACAAACTTCTCAATTCTTCCAGTTTACTGCTATAGCTTAGGAGAGTTCTTCTCAAGTCACGGGAGACTCTTTTGAGGGGGCTAGGGCTCGTCTAGGAGCTGCTTCTTCTCTTCGAGGGAGAGCTCTTCAACATACACTGCCGTTGCCCTCAAGTCCTTGTGCCCCATGAGACTTTGAACTTTCCAAGGGTCTCTGCCGGTCTTTCTAGCCCAGAAAGTCCCGAAATAGGCTCGCTGACGGTGATTATGCAGACGGTCCCAGTCGGGAACACCAGCGAGTTTTGCATACTTTCGCAGGATGTTTGTTCCATGTTGTTCTGAAAGAGAAATGATCCTTTCGCCCTCCTGCGCCTTTGAGGCTAGTTTCTGAGCAAGTCTAAGCCACTTCTTCCCAGGATAGTCTGGCTCCGTCTTTCCCCCCTTGAAGTGAATCATTATTGTCTCCTCACCCACGTCCTCCTTTCGTATTCCCGGCAGGTCCACAATGCAGACAACCTTCTCCCCTGTTCTTTTTCTAGTGTAGGTAACCCTGTTATGACAACCCACTATGCTCCCGATACGCCAACCCCGCTCGAGCTGAAGCCCTAGGAGAAGGTGATCTCGAGGAACCGCCTCGGCCAACTCGATTATTAAATTCTTCTGAAGGGGCTGAGGCGAAAATAAGGTTTGCTAAAAGTGCAGTTTTAGCAAATACACGTGCGTATTAGTAGCGTTGGGCCAATGGGATTCGGTCGATCTCGCTCGAAATAGTGGTTCCTAATGCGGGGGGATCGGTGTCATTGAGACAACTCCTGATGAATGGCGATCTTTGATGAGCTTGGATCCCAAAGAGAGGGTCAGGTAAAACAGCCGAAGTTGTTCATGCGCGAGGCTGTGTTGTCCGTTCGTGGCCCCAAGATTCGATACTGTAACCCCATTTCTGCCGCCAGGCCCCATAGAGTCTGGGACCTAAAACCCACATATTTCCCGACATAGCATTTGTCCTTCTCTCAGTCCAATTTTTTGGAGGGATGACAAACCTCCAAGATTTTGGATGGCTCAAAAATAATCTGGTGGTCCGATTAGGTTGTGTAGCGTGACTCAGATTTTCTCGGGCTTTGCTGTTGCTGCGCGTGTATTTGTTCTGGTGGCAGGCCCATAGGGGGAAGTGGTGGTGGAATCCCCAGGCTTTTCGACAATAGAATCGCCTCAGCCATCGCAATGCTCGATACCGCTTGGATTATCGCAACAGGAGGTGGCTTGTTCTGTTTATGATCATCTATCATCTTAGAGATCTCTTCTTTTTCCCCGGACACTTGGGCCCGACCTTTAACGCTGAGCTGCGCGATGGATGGATTGTAATTTACCGTGAAAACAAAGGGAGCATTGGCCGTTAACTCGTTCTTCAAGTCCAATCCCACCACATTTATGTTTACAGCAATCTGGACTTGAGGAGGCAATTGTGATTCCTGATCCCAGAAACGTTCGCCTGTGAGATTTGTAATCTGTACAGTCACTCTTAGCATTCGACTTGCAGCGCAGGAGTAAGAGAGCGTTGCGCTGATATTATGGTTTCTGCCGAGTATCTCCGCTTTCAAACGACTGTTGAATGCTTTTCTGAGCCCTCTGGACGATCAGCTTGCGCCTATCAACCCGGATAGTAAGGAGATCTCCCTCTTTGAATGGAAAGCTAGAATCATCAGTGAATTTTGTGGGCAGGTAAATTCGAGGAGACCTGTATTGCGTACCCGCAGTTCGAGCTGGCTTCTTTGCTACGGCGAATCTAGTTAGGATTTTCTTAACCAATTTGCTACGCCTTGACGAGTCGAATAGTTGACGTATTCGCATTATGAAGGGTTTTTAGCTATTGTGACGAGATTCACTGCTGGAGCGGAAGGAGGTTTGGACAAGCTTGTCCAGTTTTGGGAACTTGCTGCCCGATTAAAGGCCGAGCCGCGCAGAGGCTGGCTCAAGAAGCTTCGTCTCCAGCGAAATGAGTCGGTCGCCGATCATTCTTTTGCACTATCGCTTCTCTGTTTATTCGAAGGTGAGAGACGAGGCTATAACGTGGAAAGATTGCTAAAGCTTGCATTATTGCATGACTTGGAAGAAGCGATTACAGGGGATCTGACGCCTCAGGAGAAAGAGTCGAAGGGAGAAAATGTCGTTAGAACTCAGAAAATCTCGGCCCGAGAACAACTCCTTTCGTACTTTCCGCAGGAGAATCAGCGAGCCTATCGGGAGCTGTGGTCGGAGCTCGAGAACGAAAGGAGCAAGGAAGCCCAGCTCGTTCACGAACTCGATAAGCTGGAGATGGCACTTCAGGCGAACCAATATGCCAGGGCAGGCATCGAAGCGACGAAGCTGAAGGAATTCTACGAGTCCTCTATCGCAGCGATCAAAGATCCCAAGCTAAAGCGGGTCCTAGGTGAAATTTCCTCTCAGAACTGAGATCAGGTTCTGTCCGACCCAGAGTGGCCATGGATAATAGCTCCAGTTTATCGACAGTCGTTCAATTAGATTTGAGTGACTACAGCGACGCGCGCTTGAGCCGCCTTTGTGAGGTACTCTTTCGGAAACAAAGTCTTGAAGTCTCTTGCGAGGATCGACATGTATTCCCCGATTTCGTCTTCACTCATGAATTGGAACATGTAGCCTCCGTTGTAGGGTGAAGCTTCTCCCTCACGCTTCATGAACTCAATGTGCATTAGAGGATCGCCTCTCCTGATCGTTATCGGTTGTCGCTCGTTGCTGAGGTTAACAAGCTCGAGAGCGAGACGACCTATGAACCCGCTGTGGACTTTTGCAGCGTTCAGAAACGAGAGTCCCATTCTGCCATACTTACTCTTGGCGGTGAGATGCGCCACAAATTCCGGAGGAGTAAACACAATCTCGTTGGAGATAAGGTTCTGATGTTCCAAATAATGGAGAGTCCTCTCCTCCTTCACCGTGAGAACGTAGCCATCTCCGTCAAGGAGCCCGTAATCAAATGGATGAATGCTCTTGTGAGCCTTAATCAGGCTAACCAGTTGATTCTTGCCAATCACGCACATGCAAATCTCTTATTCGAGGGTCGAATTTGATAGTTTCGGTAGCAATGTCAGACGACCGATGTCTGGACAACTTGGACCGATAGAGCAGCTGGATTCGCTAAGACAAGGGACTCATCGAAGCTTACCAGCAACAGAACGTCCCCAAAGCCGTTCGGAGGAACGGGTAAGGTGAAGTTTGCACTCAACGTCGGGGTATTTGATAGAGACACGTGAGAGGAGCCTACCAGTGCGGTAGAATTTGTCATGAATAATCGGACTGCATCATATCTACCTGACGTTATCTGAGCAGAGGCCACGATCTGTGGCAAAAACTGAGAGGTCATCGGGATGAGATCAATGATCGGCGTAGTCTCGGTAACGTTGACCCATCCTGCACTGGATCCGAAACCATAAGTGTGGAATTGCAAGTTCGCGAATTTGACGTACAGATGGTCAATGACCCCGCGGGTAGTTAATCCATAGATGTGGACCTTGATGGTGCCCTGAGTTATGGAAGGGGCTAAGGCAAAGACCAGCACGACGACGAGCACCGCAACGAAGATCACTCGCCGCCATCCGGGGTAAGGATACATTGGTATTATGACGCTTGGAAGAAAACACTGCTATTTAACAACCCGCCAGCTTTGGCCTTCTGGCTGCGTTTCGGTTGGAATCAGGTCCACGGGCCATAAAGAAGAGGTTCATCAGTAGATTCTCATAGAACAAATTTGTATCAGCGAAGAACCTCGACAACAATGCTTTCAGCTGGGGCTTTGAGAAATTGTTGTGAAACGGTTCGGATTGGGGATGGGTCACACTTAGAATGTTTCGGAACCTCCACAAAGGATTGCTGCTTGGAACCGAACCGATGAATGTACCGTTAGGTCTCATTACCCTCGCGATTTCCCTGAGGGCCCGAGCAGGAAGATAGAGATGCTCCACCACTTCAGTGCAGACTGCAAAATCTGCAAGACCGTTTCGGAGCGGCAAATGCTCGACGTCGCATTGTACAAAGTTGGCATCGGGAATCCGTCTCTTCGCCCTGTCAAGGTTCCATCGATTGATATCAACGCCTACGATTCGCGAAGACTGAATGTACCTCGTAATCAGGCCCGTCCCGCAGCCGATATCCAGCGCGAACTGCGATCTGCCTAGCCTTCGAATCAACCTCTTAGCAACAGTGGATCTTCCCCAATGGAATATCCGTTCCAGGGCTCTGGGATCGGTCACCCAGTCGTAGAATTCACCCGCGACGTAATAGCGCTTTACGCTTCGACCGTCGTTGCGTGGGGGCGCGCCCATATCAGTGGTCACCACCTATCAATTGAATCATCTCAATGATATGACATACTCGACAAATTCCAACGTCCTAGCACGCGCAGAAGGCAATTACAGCTCGCCTTTAAGTCCGCCAAATCTGTCGAAGGGGAATAGAGCTTGTTTCTAACTTAGAGGCATCATTGAATACCCAACTTTGCTTCGGAGCGGGACGTTAGAGACAAAAGGGACCTCACCTTCTTGTTGGCTCCTTCGAAGAGACAAAACGAGCTTGTCGCCCCGGACTCCCATAACGGTTCTCGCCCTTGGCGGGAACGCCATTCTTCAACGCAATCAAGAAGGGACATTCGAAGAACAATACGAGAACGTAAGATCGACTGCAACTCAGATAGCGACGCTTGTGGACCAAGGCCTTAGAATTGTCATTGTCCACGGAAATGGCCCCCAGATAGGTGCAACCGTCATAAGGCATGAGATGGGTCGAAAGAAGGTACCCCCCTTGCCCCTTCACGCTTGTGGAGCAGAAACCCAAGGATTCCTCGGCTATATTCTTCAACAATCTCTCCAAGATGAATTATCCAAACGTCGAACAAGCAAGTCAGTTGCGACAGTTGTCACCCAGGTCCTAGTGGAGCCGAACGATCCTGCATTCAGGAACCCCTCGAAGCCCATTGGGCCCTTCTACACAAAGGAGCAAAGAGATGCTTTGCTGAGATCTAGAAGCGACCTCGTCATTGAAGAGGATTCGGGCAGAGGATACAGAAGACTCGTTCCATCGCCTGATCCTAAGGCCGTCATAGAGGATGAAGCAATCAGGGTTCTAGTCGATGACGAGTCCGTGGTAATTGCATGTGGAGGAGGAGGTATACCGGTCATAAGACAAGGCAGCCGGCTGCAGGGGGTAGAGGCCGTGATAGACAAGGACCTAGCCGCTGAAAGATTGGCTACATCGATTCACGCAGAAAACCTGGTCATTCTCACAGACGTTGAAGGTGTCTACATTAATTACGGTAAACGGGACCAGCAATTATTGTCAAAGATTAGCCGAGATGAGCTTGAGAAGTACGCTAAGAAGGGATTTTTCGCTACAGGAAGCATGGGGCCCAAAGTGGAAGCTGCGATCCGGTTCCTTGGGAACGGTGGAAAAAGATCGGTAATAGCTAACCTCGGAGACCTCGGAAAGGCAATCAAAGGCTCTACCGGAACACAAGTAACAAATTAAGGCATCTAGCCCCTCATCACCCACCAGGCTGCTTCTGCATCTTGCTCTATTCGCGAATAGTCGAGACATACGCAAAGATTGAAGCGACCACGAAACGATTGGAGATCACCCGTCTTCTTGTCGAACTCATAGATGATACTCCACAGTCAATTATCGATAGGGTGGTATACCTAACTCAGGGAAAGCTATATCCAGATTTTCTCGGCATTGAGCTAGGAGTAGCAGAGAAGCTCCTGTTTCGGGCTCTCGCGACGGTAACCGGGCAAGCCGAATTGGAGGTTACACTTCTCTACAAGAAGTTGGGCGATCTTGGAACAGTTGCGGGGCAGCTCCTCAAAGAAAAGGCTCAGGTGTCCTTTGAGAGTGAGGCCCTAACGGTGGAGCAAGTCTACGATGCTTTCGACACCATAGCGCATGAAGCAGGCCAAGGCTCCATTAACTCTAAGCTTAGACATTTGACAAGCCTCTTGGGGAAAGCTTCTCCAACCGAAGCGAAATACATCACTCGAATGGCTCTCGGTCGTCTCCGGCTTGGAGTCGCCGACATGACCATTCTTGACGCTCTCG
>WNGH01002794.1_pt1 | contig 23521 bp, 30 predicted proteins | sample 5400631 | NCBI WGS metagenome assembly WNGH01 (sample SAMN13153373, study PRJNA577476) | soil metagenome | isolation source: 115 cm soil or saprolite under Garry oak tree replicate 1 | place: USA:California | collected 2016-06-15
GATCGCCTGCTCGAGCAGATGATGGCCGGCGAAGAGATCGACCGCCGAATCAGGACCGCTGAAGCTCTGCTCAAGGATGCGGAAAGGACCGTCGCTGAAGACCACCGGCTGATTGAGGCAGAACAGGCCGCCCGGCAGAAAGAGCTCGAAAGCGCGCTTGCCGAACGCGAGGCGGCTCTCGCCCCGGTCCCGGAAGACTTGCGCGAACTCTATTCGCGCATCGCGAAGCGCCATCACGGCATCGTGCTGGCGGAAGCGCGCAAGGAACAGTGCCTCGCCTGCGGCATGCGCGTTTTGCCGCACATCTATCAGGAGCTGCGGCGCGAATCGAATCATGAGGTTTTTCACTGCGAGACGTGCGGCCGGATTCTCTACTTCGTGGAAGCCGCTCCCGTGAACACGCCAGCCGCCGCCGGGAAGGGCGCGTCGGCGGCAGCCGATTCCTCCGCATGACAAAGCGTCCCCCCTCATCACGCGGCGGCGGATTATTCGAGGGCGCCCCTCCCGCCTCGCCCGCCCGCGGCCCATCCTACACGGCGAATATTGACGGAGCGGCGCGCGGCAATCCCGGCCCGGCATCTTATGGCGTTGTCGTGCGGGATCCATCGGGCCTTGTCGTCGCCAGGCTCAAGAAATATATCGGCCAGTGCACCAATAACGTAGCGGAGTATTACGGCCTGATTGCAGCGCTCGACTACGCGCAGTCCCACGGCATTCGCGCCCTGCGCATCGAAAGCGACTCCGAATTGCTCGTAAAGCAGATGCGCGGCCAGTACAAGGTGAAAAGCGCCGATCTGCGCCCCCTGTTCGAGCAAGCCAGGAAAATGTGCGGGGATTTCCAGTCTTTCGCCATCGAGCATGTCGTTCGCGAGCGGAATCGGGAAGCGGACAAGCTGGCCAATCAGGCCCTCGACGAAAGCTCTGCTTCTCCGGCCGGTTTTGCGGCTGCGAAATCCGGAACTCGAAACGCAAAAAACGAAGCGCGCCGCATTCGCGCCCGGTACAGTGGCGGCGCTCTTCATCCGCTCGAGCCGCTTGATCTTTCGGAAGGTTCCGACGTGGAACTCACCATTCACTTCCACCGCTGGTAGCGTCGGGCTGAGTTTGTCTCGGCCCGGTCTTGGTTACTTCAAGAGGTACGAGCGGTAGAGCGTGTCGCGCTGCGCCGGAATAAATCCTGCGTCGGAAATGATGCGGCGCAACTCGGACTCGTTGGTGCGGTTGCGTACGCCGGCGGCGAACACCACGTTTTCCTCGATCAAGATGCTGCCTACGTCGTCCGCGCCGAATTGCAGGCCCACTTGACAAACCTTGATCCCCGGCGTGAGCCAACTCGATTGAATGTGGTCGATGTTATCGAGGTAGAGCCGGCTGATGGCGAGGGTCTTCAAGTAATCGACGGCGGTTGTTTCCTGCACTTTCTTCCCGAGCGCCGTGTTTTCCGCGGCGAACATCCACGGAATGAAAGCGGTGAAGCCTCCCGTATCTTCCTGTATCCGCCGCAGGCGCTCGAGATGATTTACGCGGTGACGGTACTCCTCGCCGCACCCGAACATCATCGTGGCCGTGGTGCGCAGGCCGAGCCCGTGCGCCGTGCGGTGTACGTTCTCCCATTCGTCGCTGGTGCACTTCAGCCGCGCAATCCTGGCGCGGACTTCATCGTCGAGAATTTCTGCGCCGGCGCCCGGAATTGAGTCGAGCCCGGCATCCATCAGCCGGGCGATCGTGTCGCGCACGGAGAGCTCGGAGACTTCCGCGATGCAGAGGATCTCCGGCGCGGAAAAGCAGTGCAGGTGCACGCGCGGGAAGCGCTGCTTCAAGGAGCGCAGCAGATTCTCGTAGTACCCGATCTGCAGGTCGGGATGCAGGCCGCCCTGCAGCAGAATCCCCGTGCCGCCGAGTCCGAGCATCTCTTCGATCTTTTGGTAGATGGTTTCGAAAGAGAGAATGTAACCGTCCTTCGCGCCGAGCGGCCGGTAAAAAGCGCAGAACGAGCAATACTCCGTGCAGAAATTCGTGTAATTGATGTTGCGGTCGATCTGATACGTGACCATGCGCGGGTCGTTTTTCTCCAGGCGTACCTGATGCGCCGCCACCCCGATGCCGATCAGGTCATCGGACCGGAACATTTCGAGCGCCTGCTCGTTTGTCAGCCCCATTTTTCTTCCTGGTTCCCGCTTCCGCTTTCTAATACATCCTTCGGACTCACGAATCGCTGCGTTTCCCCGCCCAAATGACATCGTGATACCGCACTGGCGTGCCTGGGCTGGCCGCGATCTCAATTCCCTTGAATTCCGGAATCAGATTCAGTTTTTTGCACAAACCGTAGTAGTGAATCAACCCGGTGACGTTTTCCCGGTCCAGAGAAAAATCGACCTTGTTCCGCAGATAGTCTTCCAGCGCCGGCGCCGGGATCCCCAATTCTTTTTCGGCTGCGCGACAAATGTCCCCCAGGTGCTCCACGCCTAAGTCACGAGAGGCCAGAAAATCGGAGACCACCTCGGGCGTGACGATCTCGCGCCGTCCGGCCCAAACTGCCAGCACGGCAGGCCAGCCCGTCATCCGCCGCCAATGCTGCACGACATCGTACACAAATAGTTTGGTTCCATCCCCCAAGCCGACCTCTGCCTCAGCCGCCATACACCCAACGCTTCCGTCGAGTTGCTCTACAGCGGACCCCTCGATCTGGATGGAAAGCCGCAAGGCCGGATCGCCGATCAGTAAGGCCGCGTCCGCAGCCTGCAACATTTCTCCGAGGTCGGGAGGCGCTTCAAAAAACGCCGGTGCGATTTCCCAATGCTCGGCGCAAAGGATGCGCACCAGCGCCTGCGTACTCCGTGAGCTGCCGTCCAGGGCAATCCTCTGCACCTGTTCGATCGGCTTTTTCGAGATGAGCAGCAAGCTGCGCACTTCGTTCTTTGCCGCGATGGCAATGTCCGGCAGGATCACCAGCCCATCGATGCGTTCGTATTCGATCGAAGGAATGATTGCGATGTCCACCGTTCCTGCGCGCAATGCTTCTGCGCACTCCGAGGGCACCGTGAACGATAGATCGTACTTGCCGCGCAGCCGCCCCTGAGTGAAGCCATAGACGAGCGGGGTCGTATTCAGGTACTGCACCACCGAGATGCGGAGACGCGACATTGTGAGATGTTTCGCCAGGCTTTCACTATACCACACGCGATTTTCGCTTCCTGCGGGCGGCTTTTGCGATAAATCCTTCGGAAAATTTGGAGGAAACGAAGAAGCGGAAGCATTCAGTGCGTTCATTGATCGTGCCTGTGCTGAGCGCCTTCTTGCTTACCGCGCAATCGCGGCCCAGGCTGACCGCTAAGCGGTCACCCATAATTTGTCAAGAAACCTTTGGCGCGCCCGAAGCGTCACACGAATCGACACACCCTATCCTCGGCACACCGGGCAATGATTTGCGCAGCCACAGCACGATTCCGCTATTGGGTTCCCTTTTTGGCCTTCTTTGGGTTCGCTTGCGCCGTACCTGCCCACGCGCAATGGGTTTCATTTCCCCACGGGATGGTGCAACTGCTCACCGAGACGAATTCCATTACCCCCGGCCGGGGTTTTTCTCTCGGGTTGGATTTCCGGCTCGAAAGTGGTTGGCACATCTACTGGGTGAATCCAGGAGATTCGGGAGACCCTCCGCGCGTCCAATGGAAGTTGCCGGCGGAAATCACCGCCGAAGCCATGCAATGGCCTGTGCCGCACCGGCTCGGTTCGTCCTCCGTCGCTGACTACGGTTATACTGGCGACGTCCTGTTGATTGCGCCGATGCGTGCCTCTGCAAACCTTCCTCTGCAGTCACCGGCAAAGATAGGTGCACAGGTGAAACTCTTGGTCTGCCGCGAGCTGTGCGTCCCTGGCAAGGCCGAAGTCTCCGTTGCCGTGCCGGTCAGTTCGGGAATCCCGGCGCCGAGTTCCTCGCGAGCTCTCTTCAGCGCGGCGCGTCGGTCGTTGCCGCAGCCCACCCCAAAGAACTGGCGGCTCACCGTGAAAGAACAAAAGGATACCTTCGTGCTCGCGGCTCATACAGGCTTCCACGTCGCACACGCCCAATTTTTCCCGCTCGGGGATGGTCAGATTGAGAACTCCGCCCCGCAAAACCTTGCATCCCTGGCGGAAGGATTCCAGCTCGAACTTCGTAAGTCCGGCCGGCTCGTCAACTCCGTCTCGCGGCTCAAGGGAGTGCTTGTGCTCCCCGGCGGCCGAGCGTATCAGATTGACGTTCCCGTCCGTCGAGCCGCGCCAGGTACGCCCGGCGATGGGCTCGGTCGTTCCGCGAACTAAACTTTCGAGGAGGTGCAGTGATGAGGAAACCTTCGACCCCGGGACTTTTGCTCGTCGGCATCGCGCTAGTTTTCGCGGCGGGAGGGAATCCCGCGGCCAAAGTCGGCGAACCTGCGCCGGACTTCACTGCCAAGGCGAGCGACGGCAAGTCGTACCGCGTGTCTGATTATCGCGGCAAATTTGTCGTGCTTGAATGGCACAACAACGGTTGCCCGTACACGCGCAAGCATTACGACAGCGGAAATATGCAGAAGCTCCAAAAGGAGTGGATTGCGCGCGGCGTCGTATGGTTCACGGTCATTTCCTCGGCCTCGGGCAAACAGGGCTACGTGACGCCCGAAGAGGAGAATGCCTACCTGACGCGGATGCAAGCCGCACCGACGGCCGCTCTCCTGGATCCCAGTGGCGAGGTCGGCCATCTTTACAATGCAAAGACCACGCCGCAGATGGTCGTTATCAATCCGCAGGGCTTGATTATCTATGATGGCGCCATCGATGATCGCCCAACCACGGAAGTGAGCGACATCCGCACGGCGAGGAACTATCTTTCCTTGGCGCTCGAGCAGGCCATGGCCGGGAAACCCGTCGAAACGCCGACCTCGAGACCCTACGGCTGTTCGGTGAAGTACCCCTGACGCCGAGTAGAGCGCTTTTATCGGAAGTCGCTCTATTCAGCTCGCCTAGCGTTACTTTTTGACGGGATTCCTCTAATAACAAGGCGCGGCGAAACACTTCGCCGCGCCTGCGGATTTCAGTCTAAGAGTCAGTTTATTGCTGCGGTGGCTGTTCCTGGGCAGGAGGCTGTTGGGGCGGTTCCTGTGACTTCGGCTTCGCCGTCCGGTCGTTGTGCTTTGTGCGGTAGATGTCGCGGCTGGCCTTGTTCTGTTCCTTGTGGAGCTTCGCGCGCTCGGCTGGTGCTACTTTGCCGTTGGACTTCGCTTGGAGCTTGTCCGCCTCAATCTTTCCTTGTTCCTTCTCGAGATGCCGCGTCTCGCCTTTTGTGAGCTGGCCGCTCTTTACCCCCTGGCGGATGCGGTGCTGTTGATTGCGCTGCCGCTTGTTGATCCCCGGCGTTGCGTTGGGATTCTTCTTGGGCGCGGTTGCCTGAGTCTGCGTCGAACCGCTGGCCTGCGATCCGCTGCTCTGGTCCTGAGCCGCAGCCGGCAGTGCGAACGCGCCGGCCAGGGCCACGGGCGCCACCCACACAACAAACTTGCTCTTCATTCAATCCTCCTTGACAGATTATCGATGTTATATCCTTCGGGCCTGCGGCCAGTGAATCACAATCCCACCGGCACAATCAGGAGTCGTGCGCTCTTGCGCCCGCAGGCGTTACCTGTCCTTAGGAACAGGTGGCGTCGCCCTGGCGAGAACTCGTGGAACGTCTTCTGCCTTTGACCCCCCTGAAGCAATTGAATCGCACGTGGACGAACGGCGCGGCCCGTAGATAAGATTTGGCTGATGATGCCGGAGGCCCGCATCGCCGCACCTGTCGACACCCACGAAGCTGTGCGGCTTGCGCGGGAACTTTACGGCCTGGAAGTTTCCGCGGACCGGCTCCTCGGCGAATACGACGACAACTTTCGTCTCACCGTGGGGGACGGCCATGCTTTTGTGCTGAAGGTGATGCATCCCGCGCGGCAAAGCTCGTTCCTCGATCTTCAGTGCCGGGCCCTGCAGCATCTCGCGCAACGCGCACCGCAACTCTTGCTTCCCAGGGTCCGCGACACACGCGACAACCAAGCCTTTCAGACCGCAACCCTCGCGGACGGTTCGATACGGCTCGTCTGGATGCTCACGTATGTTCCCGGCAAAGTCCTTGCCGAAGCTCGCCCTCATTCGGTCGAACTCCTGGAAAGCCTCGGCCGTTTTCTCGGCGAGATCGACGCCGTGCTGCAAGACTTTTCCCATCCGGCAGCCCACCGCGAACTGAAATGGGACCTCTCGCGCGCCGGCTGGATTCGAGGTCATTTGCAACACATCGCTGACTCCTCGCGCCGGGCCCTCGTCGAGCGCTTCCTCGCGCTTTACGAAGCGGAGGCGCTACCCGTCTTTCCGCATCTTCGGCGCAGCGTCATCTATGGCGACGCGAACGATTACAACGTACTCGTCGGCACTCCGTGGCCTCAGCCGAGAAAAGTGATCAGCGTGATCGATTTTGGCGACATGCACCACGGGCTGACTGTGGCTGAGCCTGCCATCGCCGCTGCGTACGCCATCCTGGGAAAGAAGGACGTGCTCAGCGCGGCATCCGCCGTTGTGGCGGGATATCACCGGGCTTTCGCATTGCAAGAGTCCGAGTTGGCGGTTCTCTACGCGCTGATCGCCATGCGGCTGGCCGTGAGCGTCACCAATTCCGCCCACCGCAAGACGCTTCAGCCCGACGACCCCTATGTCGCCATCAGTGAGGAGCCCGCCTGGGATGCCCTCGAGCGCCTCGCGCAGATTCACCCGCGCTTCGCGTTTTACATTTTTCGCGAAGCGTGCGGCCTGCCGCCTGTGCCACAAAGCGAAAAGGTCCAGCGTTGGCTCGTGGACAATTCCGCCGCGGCAGCCTCGATCCTCGACGCAAATCTCCGCAGCGCGCCGAGCCTCGTTTTCGATCTCGGCGTCGGCAGCCGTTTTCTCGGCGCCGATCCGCGGACGGCGGAAACCAGCCATCTCACCGAAGCCATATTCGGCGAGATGAAACGCGCGGGCGTTTCCGTCGGCGTGGGGCGCTACGGCGAAGCGAGACCTACGGCGAAGCGAGACATCTCTACACGGCTCCACTATTTGGAGCGGGCGCGAATCCCACCGATGAGCGGCGCACCATCCACCTCGGCATGGATCTTTTTGTCGAAGCGGGCAGTCCGGTTTACGCCCCGCTTGACGGCGTCGTTCACGCCCTCGCGGATAATGCGGCCCCTATGGATTATGGCCCGCTCGTTATCCTTCGGCACACGGCTGGCGATGGCGCAGAGTTTTTCACCCTGTATGGCCACCTGACGCGAGATACGCTCACCGGGCTCCGCGTCTGCCAGCGCATCACGCGCAGCCAGCACATTGGCCACGTCGGCACGCCGCAGGAGAACGGAGGATGGCCGCCGCACGTCCATTTCCAGATCATTATGGACTTGCTGGATTGCGGCGCGAATTTCCCCGGCGTTGCTTACGCCAGCCAGCGCGCCGTCTGGCGGAGTCTCTCTCCCGATCCGAATTTGCTGCTGGGGATACCGGCCGAACGTTTCCCGCCGGGCGAGCTCGACAGCGAGGCGACGCTTGCCGCCCGCCGCGAACTGCTCGGAGGAAATCTCAGGGTTTCCTACCAGCGTCCACTGAAAATCGTGCGCGGATGGATGCAATACCTCTACGACGACACTGGCCGCGCATTCCTGGATGTGTACAACAACGTGCCGCTTGTGGGGCACAGCCACCCCCGGGTCGTTCGCGCGGTGCAGGAGCAAATCGCGCTGCTCAATACGAACACGCGCTACCTGCACGACAACGTCATCCGTTACGCGGAACGCCTCACGCGCCTGCTGCCCCTGCCCCTCCGCGTCTGCTATTTCCTGAACTCCGGCAGCGAAGCCAACGAGCTTGCGCTGCGTCTCGCGCGCGCCCACACTGGACGCGAGGATGTCATCGTCCTCGAGCACGCCTATCATGGCCACACGAGCACGCTCATTGACATCAGCCCATATAAGTTCGACGGCCCCGGAGGCCGCGGCCGCAAACCTTGGGTGCACGTGGCTCCCCTTCCGGATGATTACCGGGGGCCATACCGGCGCGGCGACCCGGACGCTGGCGCCATGTACGCACGTCACGTGGCGGAAATCCTGGATCGCCTGCGCCGGGAAGGACGGACTGTCGCGGCGTACATCGCAGAGACATTGCCAAGCGTGGCGGGGCAAATCGTATTTCCACCCGGCTATCTGGCCGAAGTGTACCGACACGTGCGGGCCGCCGGAGGTCTCTGCATTGCCGATGAAGTGCAGACCGGCTTTGGGCGTCTCGGCACGCACTTCTGGGGTTTTGAATCGCAAGATGTTGTTCCTGACATCGTCGTTCTGGGCAAGCCCATCGGCAATGCGTTTCCGCTGGCGGCAGTGGTCACGACGCGGGAAATCGCCGCCTCGTTCGACAATGGAATGGAATTTTTCAGCACCTTTGGCGGCAATCCGGTGGCCTGCGCTGCCGCCCTGGCCGTGCTCGAAGTTCTCGAAGAAGAAAAACTTCAGGAGCGCACGTTGCGCGTGGGCCGCCATCTGGTCAACTGTATGTGTGACCGCGAAGCGGTCAACGGCCTGCAATCGCTTCAGCAACGGCATCCTCTCATCGGGGACGTGCGCGGGTCGGGGCTTTTCCTGGGCGTGGACCTCGTGCGCGATCGCGCGACACGCGCGCCCGCTCCGGAAGAAGCCAATTACGTGGTCAACCGTCTGCGCGATTGCGGCATCCTGACCGGCACGGACGGCCCGCATCACAACGTCCTGAAGCTGCGGCCGCCGCTGATTTTTTCCGAGGCCGATGCGGACCTGTTCCTCCAAACGCTGGACTCCATTCTCGGCGAAGACGCGGCCCAGCCTATGGCTTGAAGCTCCGGATGCGAGCGACCAAATGGCCCATTTGCCCCTACATTGCGCGGGTGACGAAATTCGTCGGTTGGTTGTGGAAATCCACCCCCACCCTCGTGTTTTTCGTAAGAATGTGCCGATAAAGCGTTTAGGGGCGGCGTGTTTGTAAGAATGTGACTCGAAAGGGGTTAGAGCGGCCGCTGTGGAGGCAATTCGGGGAGGAAGGAAAACCGTCCGGCTAGAGAGAGGAGTGCTACCCTCCACACCCCCATGGCGATAGAAAGAGTGCGGAACGGATTGATTGCAAAAGGTTTGCCGTGCGCCCGTTGCGGAAAAGAGTGCGGAAGAGGCAAAAAGGAAAGAGGTTAGATGAAAAAGTTCCGTGTTTTGCAGGGAATTGACCGCGGAACTGGGTAGACAGTATTCCGAGATTTTGAAGGGAGCGAGCGGGGACGCATAACTGAACTGGGGCGGAAGAATCGTGCCCGAGCGATGAGGCCATTATAGCATAGTTCTCTTACTTGTTAATACATATCGTAGGTTATTGCGAACGGGTGAAAGTGCAGCGCTTATCGGTGTTCTGGGTGACCGCCCCGATTCTATCGGGGCAAACGCCGCAAGCGGTCAACTTCATGTATGACCGCAAGCGGTCAACAAGAGCGTGTTTGCATCCTGAATGACTGCTTGCACCAAGCGCTCGGAAAACGGCCCTTACCCTGGGCCATAGGGCGGTTGCTTCGGGGAATCGCGCCCAAGCGGCAGAATAACTTGCGAGTAGCCCGCCCACAATCCGAAGCGGTGTGTGGTGATGGCTCGGGCCACGTTCCGGCAGCGCCCTCCCACACGCGGGATCCGGGCGTCCGCTTCTGACCGCTGCCGCCGCCCGGAGCTTCTACAACAACCCCAATGGCTGGGGATCAATGTCTCCACCATCGCAGCCCATCCCGGGCAGCCTGTGCCCTTGAGCGATTCCTTAAGAATCGTAGCCGGGGCCGGCACGCGCCCCGCACTCTTTCCACAGCTTTTCCCAATTCCAGATCCCGGACGTCACTTCGATCGGCAACGGGAATCCGAGCTGATGCGCGAGCATACACACCTGCCCGCGATGGTGGGCTTCGTGAGAAAGCATGTAGCACAGCATTTCCACGCCAACCGGCCAAGGCCGGGCCCAGCCGTCTCTGCGAAACTTCTCGACGCGGCCCCCACAACCCCCGAGCGCTTCAGCGAGCATCTCCGCGCAGCGAGCGGCGCTCTCGGCCAATCCCGCACGAGCCTGCTGCGGCGTGCAGTGCGCGCGGTTGAGCTGTCGTGGAACCTTCAGGTGCGGAGCTGTAAGCCTGACCCACTTGGAGCGGACATTGTGCATGTGCGTGAAGATCGCCGCAATGGTGCGGGCCTTGCCGGGCGGTTTGGCTCTCCAGGCGGTAGGGTCAAGATGTTCGATAAGAATCTGGTTCATGCGATCATTGGCGGCAAAGATCTGGACCGCGGCTCGGCCGAGTTGAGTGTGAACCTTGTGCTGACGCGTGGTCACGCCTCCCTACTCCTTGACCTATAATACCTCCGTTATCTCACAGTGAAACTTGCCCAACCGGCCCACGATCTAAACGTGCAAGTCTTCACGGCAAGCTTCGCTAAACGCCCGAAGCACATCGGTTTCGTACTCCTGCCTGTCTTCGAGATTACGGTGAAGGGAATGTTGACGATACCTGACGCTCCTGGTCTCGGGATACCTCTTAATCGCGATGCCTTGCGGGAGAACGAAGTGAGCGAATGAAGATTCTTGATATTCGCGAAATCGCTGTCCCCATCAAATCGGGCATTCGCAATGCCTACATCGACTTCAGTCAGATGACGGTGAGCGCCCTGGCGGTCATCACAGACGTAGTGCGCGACGGCAAACGTGTTGTCGGTTTCGGCTTCAATTCTAACGGTCGATACGCACCGAGTGGCCTCTTGCGTGACCGCTTTATGCCGCGACTGCTGGCTGCAGCCCCCCATAGTTTGGTAGATGACACCGGCGCTAATTTCGATCCGTTTAAGATTTGGAACATTGTTATGCGGAATGAGAAACCAGGAGGACACGGCGAAAGGTCGGTCGCAGTTGGTGTCCTCGATATGGCGATATGGGACGCAGTGGCGAAGATCGCCGGGGTGCCACTTTATCGTCTTCTTGCGGATCGTTTTAGGGGGGGCGTCGCCGACGCAAAGGTTTTCGTCTATGCCGCCGGCGGTTACTATTACCCCGAGAAAAGTTTGTCAGCCTTACAAGAGGAGATGCAAGGCTATATCGACCTGGGTTATTCCGTAGTGAAGATCAAGATTGGCGGAGCTCAGCTAGCGGAAGATCTACGGCGCATCGAATCGGTCCTGAAAGTCTTAAAGAGCGGCGACCAGTTAGCGGTGGACGCGAACGGGCGTTTTGATCTCGAGACCGCGATTGCTTACGCGCACGCTCTTGAACCTTACCAACTACGGTGGTACGAGGAAGCCGGGGATCCGCTCGATTATGAATTGCAAGCAGAGCTTGCTGGCCACTATCAAGGTCCCATGGCAACGGGTGAGAATCTCTTTTCGGTCCAGGACGCACGCAATCTGATCCGGTACGCAGGCATGCGATCCAATCGCGATGTCCTCCAGTTCGATTGTGCACTTAGCTACGGCCTGGTCGAATATCTGCGGATACTGGACATGCTGAAAGACTACGGATGGTCTGCGCGGCGTTGCATTCCACACGGTGGCCATCAGTTATCTCTAAATATAGCCGCCGGCCTCGGGCTTGGGGGCAATGAATCCTATCCTGGTATCTTTCAACCCTTCGGTGGATTCGCTGATAACACTCCGGTTGAGAACAGTTACATTGCATTGCCTGATATTCCCGGAATTGGATTCGAATCAAAAAAAGAACTGTTCCGTCTACTAAAAACGCTTTCCGATAATTAGAAACCGGACCATCGATAGGAAACCTTGGGGAACGGCAATGCGCGAGACGTCCGGGACCAACAAGCCCAACTACGAAAGAACATTACTCTTCAAGTCTTGTTGGCGATCGTTGCTGCCATAGTGCTCGGCACTCGATCCCAACCTTGCCCTGGCCATGATGCTCGTTCCATGCTTGCACCGTGTTCGTGTTTGTCATTGGATCGCTCTGCCTTTCGTGGGTCGCAACCGGGAGTTCCGACTCGCGGAAAATTGCCGGGACTCATTCCACGGTAACGGTACACGTCTGCAAGAGCGGCTTCCTTCCCGCGTTTGGTCACAAGCATGAAATTCAGGTTCCGATTCAGTCCGGCGAAGTGAGTGAAGGATTCCAAGGCCCATCGGTTGAGTTCCGTATAGACGCTCGCAAGCTTCAGGTCTTAGACCCTGAGGCATCGGAAGGAACCCGAGCGCAAATCAAGAGACGTGTCGCTGCCTCGCTCGCAGACCAGAACTATCGGTTGTTCTCAGCCTGCTTGGGTATCGCTTCCGCCGATATGTCAAGTTCGATCTTCAGTTCGTCTTTGACCTTTACTGTGCCTCCGGCCACCGTGACGGGCGTGATGCCGAAGTCGCGTTGTTTCAACATGACGTCTCCGCGGTAATGTCCGCTGGAGCCAACAACGTGCAACGAGATTGGTCGAGTCTTCCCATGCAACGATAGTGTTCCTGCCAGCAAGAAGTGGTCTGCGCTTTCCTCTTTTACGTCGTTTGCCCGGAACCGAATTTCATGGAACTGATTCGAGTCAAGAACCTCTGGCCCAAGCATACGTTCCTGGACTTGCTGCCGCTTCTCCGGGGGCAGATTAGGATCCAACACTACCAGTTTTCGCGAATCGACGACAATTTCCACTCGTCGCTCGGCCTCGTCGAGTACACCGCTGGAGATAGGAGCCCGAATCTGGTGATTGTCAGCGAACGCCGAGAAAAGACCGGATTTGAAAACGTGCACGGTGATAACAGAGTGCTCCTTATCAATCGGCACAGTCTGGGCCAGAGATGTGCCTAATAGGAGCGCAAATACGGAGATCCTGCAGTTTCTTCTCATAACTATCAGCCAAGAGACCGACTCGATGTGGCTCGCCCTTTGGCACAAGTGGGGTTCAGAGTTGATATTAGAAACAACAAAACGAGCCATTGTCACCGCCTTGTCAAATTGTCGTCATACTGCTGTGACGATAATTTTCAGTCCTAGGCCAAACTTTGACGATAACCCCACATCGAAATCTCACACACTCGATAACCTTCAAACCGCAATTATTACAGTTGACCGTCACTGTATAGACTAAACTTGACCCCGCATGAATGGCCGCACTTGTCGGAGAAATATCTACGCCGAGGCCGCTGCCTCCATAAGCTTGGCGCGGGGACGAGGCTAGCCATGCCTAGCATGGCTAGGCCAGCGAGGCAGGATATTTTCCACTTGCTGACCCTGTTAAGTTTGACTGTAAGTGCGACTGCTAGTGCGAGAATCGATTCCTTTCTTGTTTTGCAAGTCATACGAGTAGCCTTATCTCTACTGCTAACGCAATAGTGAATCCAGCGATCAGAATCTGCCTCCTGGTCGCCCGCAACCGTCAGTAGCACAGGAAGGACTACGCGCGATAGCGTCCACATCCCAAACGGGAACGCGGTATTCCGTGGGTTTAGGCCGTAGCCGGTCATGACCTTGCCGTCCGCGGAAACTCCGACGAGAGCGTCCAGGGAAACCAGTTGTCGGCCGTGTGCACCCCGGCGGCGTCCAAAATTGTCTTGAGATCCTGCATTCCGTTTGTGCGCGTCCAAACGAGGCTGTGATTGGATCCGGTCGAGCCCGAGGTGAGCAAAGTACCCACAATCACCGAGCCGTCCTTATTCACCGCGTATGCGGCGCTCTCCGGACCGCCGAGAGTGCCGATATCCTGCATGCCAGTGGAGGAGGTCCAGCGCCCCTCAGAGGCTCTGCAGAAGGCAGGCTAGCCGACCTCAATCTCGGCTTGTGTCAGAGAACTGTAAAGAGTTTGTCAATTCATCAGGACGCTTGAAACATCTCCGACACCTCAGCCTCAGCAAATGACGCGGCGGCGCGTTCGATCGATCACTATTCGGAACGCCTGGGGTACCTCGTCCACAAAGGTCAGCAGGTTCGAGCCTCTGCTGTGGGTTTTCAAGTCTGGGACCCAGTCGTGTGAAAAGCGGGCGTGGGCAATGGAAGATAGGACTGTCTACTCAAGACCGACGTCAAACGAGGCGCTAAACAATTGGAAAGTACTCAACTGATATTCGCACGCCCCTCGAACGTTGCCGATTTCCGCTGGAGGATTCTGCTACCGGCAGCATGAAAGCTTTGCTCTTGAGTGAGCCTAACCGGTGGGTTCGCGGTTCCGATACCGGGATGCGAGGATGGTTCACTGGTCCCCAACCAATTCATGCGAAGCATCAGTCTCTCCCTCCTGATGGGTAGCGTCGAGTTCCGCCGCGAGCTGAGACTTGAAGCCCCGGCTCGCATCTTCGAACTGGGATTTAGCCCGCGCCACGTGTCCGAGCATTGTATGCAGCCGCTTTGGACCCAGTACCAGGAGCCCGAGCATAAGCATGAACAGGATTTCCGTGCCAAAACCCACAAGTCACTCCTTGGCTAGGCCTTGGTCTTTGGCAACGGTGGTCGTTGTGCTGACCGGCTTTTCTTCCTCAAGTTTCATAGCTGACTTGAAGCCCCGGATACCCTCTCCGATTCCTTTGCCAAGCTCGGGGAGCTTTTTGGGCCCGAACACGAGTAGCGCAATTCCGAAAATCACCAGCAGATGCATCGGTTGAAACAGTCCTTCAAGCATACGGGCTCCTTAGGTTGTGTTAGAGAATCTCAAAATCGTTCAGCACAAAATGCAGGCGCTGCAACCAGTAACCAGATACAGCGCCTGCCTACGGCAAGGGGAGAGCTTGCAACAATTAAAAGCCGCGTCGGACCGAATCAGCCTCGACAGCCAGCCGGTTAACCAGGTCAAAGAAGGCCGGCACTTGATTAAGGAACAAGAGGTCATCGGTGAAAGCCTTGATAGTGGCGACCGCTCCCCCGTTCTGTGTTAACGTTGGCCGAATCACCGAGCATGGAGGCAGACTCTTGCTGATAAACTCGCAGGGCTCAGGCAGGATCAGGTTTGTCTGAGTTAGCTCCGCTGCAGGGTCATTGAGATTGGGGAATGTGAGCCCGGTTGCCGGATCAATCACCCCCGCCAAAGGCGCGTTTACGGCATTGCCCGCCTTGTCATGCCAGAGCCCGAAGTGGTCGATCTCGACTCCGCCAATGCTCACCAGGATTCGCAGGACCTCAGCATCGGTTGCCTTGAAGGCCAGCGTAGGATACAGGCTCGCCCCACCCTGCTCGATAAACGCAAAGTGAAATCCGGCTGTGTTTGCAATCGCTTGCATACGGGACTCTTGCGGCGTCGCAGGAGGGACCGGCTGAGGCTGGTTGGGCGGTGTGTCAGTGTCGTTTAATGGAATGGCGGGCTGGTTCTCAATGGTGAAGGGTCCTTTGAACTTCACCCCGAAATCAGGGTTCTTTGCGCTGCGATAGCGTGTATACCAGCTAAGGTCAACATTCAGCTTCAGCAGGTTTGTCAGCCTCCCCTGATTCTTGGCGCCGGTCGCTTGACTGCTGGGCAGGTTTCGGAACGGACCCAAATCAACCGGCTCTTCGCCCTTTGACATCAAGTAGGCGTTCAGGAAGGCCGCGTGGCTCAATTCATCGTCGGTGTTATCAGAGATGTATTGAGGCATATCGCCATCAAGGTTGCTGAGCGCGGCCATGTAGGCCGGATTGCCCCCTTGGACTCCTCCCAGCTCGTTGTATTGCTGCCACAGATCAGCCTCGATGAGTTCCACCGCCGCCGCAAACCGCAAGAGGGCTGCGTCGCTTTTGGATAGCTTGCCTCGGCTTCGCGTGGCTTGCGCGTTGGCCTCAGTCCCCAATAAAACGCCGGTTGACAGCGTTGCGCCGGCAATTCCCAGGCCCTTGAGGAATGAACGTCTCTTCACGACACCCTGCCAGTGACGTTGAACACCTTCTTCTATGGAGGAGTGATTTGCTTCAGGGGAGTTTGCCTCGGATACCAGCGCGGATGGAGAATTCTTTTCTTTCATGGTTTGCGTTTCCACTTCCTTTTCTTATGATTTGTTCCAGCATTACTGTGCGTTAGACACAGCGACCAAGCGACGAGATACAGACAAGATGTCATTTAATTGTCAACTCTTTGCAAACGCGTGTTGACAACATCGCTGCGAGGTTCGGAACAGAGAGTGAGTTCATAACTGCCACGAGACGCTTATCTCCCATTCCTTTTGCCTATGCTTTTATTCCAGCTATCTGTGAAACTCGGCTAGTCGACCCTTATTCCCCAATTCAAAGAAATATTCTCCTGACGAACAATTTGTTGACACTTCCCTCCCCCGCCAGTCGGTTGACCCTTGGATTTACTGTGGGAGCTTTGCAGCGACAAGTCGCAGCGCAAGGCTAGATGGAGCCTGCTCCGCGCTCGCGCCTGGAATTGACCAGCCAAGCCACTGCCATGCTGATGGCGTAGAGCGCAACCATCGGAGCAGCGAAAAGGCACATGTTTAAGATGTCGGCCGTGGGTGTGACGATTGCCGCGATAATAAAGATGGCGAGTATGGAGTACCGCAGATTCCGCCACATCCAGCGAGCCGTAATCACCCTCATCAAAGCCAGAAAGAACACGAGAATTGGCATTTCGAAAATCAACCCAAGACCGATGGTGATGGTTACAAACAGCTTCGTATATTCTCCAATCGTAATCATCGGCTGGAAGCGTTGGCCGTAACCGATTAAGAAGTCCAGGGACGCTGGATATACCATCTTGTAACCAAACAAACCTCCAGCTATGAACAAGCCGACCGTACTGAGTAAGAACGGCAGAGCATAACGCTTCCTCGCGATACAGACCCGGAGCGATAAACCACCACAATTGATAGAACACAAATGGAGAGGCTGCAAATGTCCGGCAACAAACGTCACGTCGAGATAGAGATTAAAGGGCTCAGTCGGGTTTAAATACACCAACCCGCCGCCGAGCCCATGGTGACGTAGCGCCTGAATAATGGGTTGTTGCATTAAACCGAAAATGCGGTCAGCAAACGACCAGCACGAGAGAAATCCGGCGAGCACCGCAACGACTGAACAAATGATTCGTCTCCTCAGCTCCTCCAGGTGGGCCAGGAGCGGCATGGAGTGCGTGCGTTGTGCCAGCCCGAAGGCAGTCGTGTCAGACATGGAAAGCCTCTCCGATTATGTGTCAAAGATCGCCCATGACCGGGCACTACTGGAACGGCGCCACATACCATGCGCGGTACGTTCCTATGCCACTGAGCAGAACAATCACCCAAAGCACGAGCTCTGTGCGCATCCACCACTTCCAATGTCTGAACCGCAGCCACCGTGGAAGCACGTTCGTGCCGGCTGCGATGACGATATATAGTCCCAGAAGCTCAGCCGTTGTCCCCAGGAGCGCGTGTAGCATCGCCACCTCGTAATACCACTTATGAAGACCCTTAGACAGCGCTGGCTTCACCTGTTGCCGGAAGGACGGCCACATCACCAGTCCGATCATGAACAGGTTCAAGAGAAGCACGGTCGTCTGGCAGATACCGTGAGCTTTGTAGCGTTTGTGTTTCGCGAGACGAGCCCCAGCGATCAACGCTGTTCCCATGATGAGTTGCACGACGAGGTTGAGATCTGCCCCGAAAGTTGCGCCGGTGCCGAGAAAGCCCTTCATGGGAGGCATATACAACACCGTTGGTCGTCCACTGCACCCGCGGATTTCCGATTCTCAATAGCCGGCAAACTCTTCCGTCCGAATATCGTCTTCATCTACCCCCACCTCAGCAAGCGTGCGGCGCGTCGCCGCGACCATCGTTGGTGGCCCAGCTATGTAATAGATCGGGCCCCGTACGATTCCTATTTGTGTGAAAAGCATTTCCGCGCTGATGTGTCCAGTTTTCCCTGTCCAAGCTCCGTTATTGTCCGGGATGCGGGTGAGAGCGGAGTTCCCTTTTTTCCCCGAAGTATTTGTTTAATCCTTCCCGAAGCTGCAACCGGGCTCGCCATTCTCCACCTGGTTGATTCGCATCACTGTGAACCGGTCGCTGATGAAGCTGCGAAAGCAACGCACCGTAAGAGAGTTGTCCCTGGATGGATTTTCAGGGCGATGGAGACATGCTTCCAATAGAGGTCACCGATTGGGCTCCGAATCCTGAACAACTCTACTGGGCGTCTGAGTTACGCCGCATCTTAACCCAGACCCTGGAAGCGGTACGGCCGCCCCTTTTGGGAATCCTCCCGAAATTGGTCCAAGTTTTGGAAGGCCTTCAAAAAGGCTTCCTGAACCGCGTCTTGAGAATCTTCCCTGTTACGCGTAACGCTTTGGGCGATTCGGAGAAGTTTGCGATCGTATCTGTTTACGAGTTGCTCGAAAGCAGCGACATCCCCATTCTTGCTGGCATGGACGAGATCCAGGTCGGCGGTCGCTACCGCCCTCACTTCGAATTGTGCCGCGTATGCCGCCATAATTGTTCACCTCGCTTTGGAGAACAACCGCTTTGTTACAGCAAGTGGAACCGAATGGAAATGGAGGGCCGTTTTCGTTGCAGTGCCATCTGGAAATCCGGGCTCATTGCACCACGACCTTGCCGGTCATCTTCGGATGGACCGAGCAGTAGTAGGGATACGTTCCCGCTTTCGCGAACGTGTAAGAGAACTTTTCGTCCGTATCGCGCACCTTGGAGTTGAACAGGCCATCTGTGCTGACCACCGTATGGGGAATATCATCACGGTTGGTCCAGGTCACCGTAGCTCCAACGGGCACCGTGACCGTCTGCGGCCCAAAACTGAAGTTATCAATTTTCACCTCGGCGTTTGCTGCGGAGGATTGGTCATTGGCCGCGACGCTCGGTGATCCCGCTAACTGCAATACAATCGCAATAACTACCGCCGCTGCGAAACTTGCAACCCACACGTTTTTACCTGTCATTGTGCTATTCCTTTCTAAATTTGATCTTCTTGTTTAGACCAGAGCCCTGGCGGTCGACCCAGTGATCAAATCAACTTCTGCCTGGCCGCCTTTATCTCATGAAGCCAAAGAGCTCCTATGCCCCGAGTGGCGAATCGACGATTGCGAGGCTGCGACCGCTGACCACATAGTTCACATCGGTAATACCCAACACCCGCTGCAACTGGTCAGCTGGCACCTTCATCGGTCCGGCTGAGGGCGCGGTTCCCGGCGCAGGTTGAGGGAAAGCGGTCGACATCGCGGTGTGGAACGAAACCTTGCCTTCGACCTTCTGCATGATCTGGTGAATGTGCCCGTTTAACACCGTCACGGAACCGAACCGCTTGACGTAAGACAATGCTTGTTCGCTGTCATCGGTTCCCCAGCCCCAATCGGGGTAGATGGTCCACAGCGGAATGTGTGCGAAGAGCACAATCGGAGTGCTAGCGGGGCGGCCCTTGAGATCGTCTTCCAGCCACTCCAGTTGGCCGTGACCGAGGGACCCCATGCCTCCGGCTTTCAAATTGGCGACATTTACGAGACCAACGAAATGCGCGCCCTTGTGATCGAAGCTGTACCACCCTGTCCCTTTTGTCCCCTTCCCATAGCGCTGGAGATATTGCTCGCCGTTATCGGTCAGCATGTCGTGCTCACCCGGCACAAAGTAAATCTGTTTCGCGGATGCTCCTTTCAATGCCTGGTCAAGCGTGTCGAATTCACTCGGCTTCGAGAGCTGACTCAGATCACCGGTGTGAATGATGAAGTCCGGTTTCTGGGGCATCGCGTTGATCTTGTTGATCGCCGTCTCGAGAGTAGCGGTGACGTCGGGATTGGCCGGCTTGTTAAAGCCGATGTGGCTATCGCTGATCTGCACAAAGCTGAAGTCCCCGCCTTTGCCGGCATCTTTGCCGTAGTTTTTAGCGAATGCGCGGGAGACCGGAATGCCGCCGCTTAAGGTCCAGACCAAGCCAGTACCCGCCCATGCCATGCACTTCAGGAATCCGCGACGATCAACGCCGTCGTTGTTGAGGTCCTGTAATTTTTGATCGATAAGATCTTGCTTCTTGTTGGGCATTTGCCCTCCGTGGTTTGTAGCGTTCTGAGGTGATAACCGGCGCAAGTCACTTTTATTCCACTGATTTATTCTGCCGTCTAAACTTTTCTGGTATGGCGGACACGAGTGTCTCTGGCGGGGACAAAAGCAGGTCAGGCCGTTTACGTCATTGAGGTGGAAGGAGCAGCCGCGTGATCCAACATTGAATGACGCGTCGCAGGGAGACACGTTTGGACAGCCCAGCGGGATGCTATCGGTTTCTAAGGGACTGGGACCTGGCCACTTAAGCCACCGAGAACCTCGTCGGTCTCCTCACCGATTCGTGCTGAATTCTAGCCAGGCGTGTTTACGCCGCTTAGGAAACTGCCCAAATGCGCTGTCAGTGCCACGATGATGAGTGCCAGAAACTCAACGGCTAGACGGTAGGTCGGCAGGTATACTGTCCGTCGTCGAGCGCGGAAATGCACCCACCACACTAGCCAGATCATCACGGTCGAGATGCACGCAAGTACCAAGTGCAGCAAGAGGATTCCCTTCAGCTTCTGCCCCTCGAGTTGGAACTGCCATGCGAGTAGCCCAGTGACAAGAACCGGGAGTGTTGAAATCGCTGCCGCCAGCAGGTTGTAGTAAGCTGCGTCTGCGAGGCCACGTCGCTTCGTCCCGAGCGCGATGAGGTCGAATGCGATTGCCGCAACAAACAGAGCGATTGGAAAATGTATCAGCACCACATGTTGTGCGTGCTTCTCCAGAAGTACGGTCTTGAGGTCGAAAGGATTTACCATGGCTGCTCCCGTCTCTTAGATTTTGTCAAAGTCACTAAATGCACCAACCCGACTGTGAGTCTTACGCCCTGCACCGTTCAAGGGGGTCTTTCAGCTGTTTCGGAGTTCCAGCTCCGAGATAGAGTTGTTAATCTGAAAGACCAGTTTCAAGCCATAGGCCAGGAAGCGATAGGCATTCGCACCGCACGGTCGTCCGGAAGGGTCATATACATCACGTGATCTCCGAGATCGACCTGGATTGGGTGATTGGTGGCGAAGACTGCCGGAAGATAATCGAAAGCGGAAGCATAACTTGTTCGGTACAGGGTAGAACCCACCTGTATGCCGATGTCATAGGAGTAAATCTGTGGCTGCAGTGGGAGGTCTAATGGACCGGCATAATTGGAATTGGATTGCGGGTCGTGGTTCTCGACACTGACAACAATGGCCGGTTGATCTTCAGTTTTCGCAGCTCCGTGCATACTCGCTGACAGCACGCCGGACATGAGCGCAAATAGCGTGGCACTGGTTTTCATATTTCCTCCAGCCGCGCCGTCAATGGTCTCCCTGTTCCGGCGCTCACCACAGATAACCGGGCAGACGGTGATTTATTCCGCCGCCGAAATGATTGTTTGTCGGAAGGAATAAAAACCCCACGTGCCGGTTTAACCATGTGTGGATGTTAGGAGTTGGTTCTCAACCCGACTCGTTCGTTTTTTTCGACGGTGCGGAAGTGCTCGTCCATCCGGTGGAGACCAAGCAACATGTCCTGAAAATTGTCCGGGCCGCGCCAGAAGGATGGCAGCGACTGGAGTCGCGAGGGTAGCCGACATCCCTGGCTCCCCTGCCTTCGCTGCATTCGGTCAACACCGACTGAAAGGTGGTCAACAAGCAGAACGACGTCGAGTGTTTGGCAAGCACGGGAGTGAACACACCCGTTGCAATACCTCCGAATTCTGTATGCCCTGAGATCGTCTCTTACGAGCCTTTAACAAAACCGAGAGCCAACCGCTTTTGCTCCTTATCTTGCAGTGCAAGAGAACCGCCTCGATAGGATATCTCGCCTTCCAAGGAAATCGGTTTGCTCCGAAGCCGCTTCGCGACAGTCGGGTGGAACAGCTAGGCTCTATGGTCTGGATCGTCGCGGCGCCTACCATACCACGGTCCTTGCCGGGTTCTGAAGAACCCCGGGCCACGCAATGCGAAGCCAACCACGATACCCAGAACCTCGAAGGCAGAGTGCGAACGTAGATTCCGTCCTGACGTGACCACCTCCTCCGGCAGGATCACCAATCGACCCAAGCGCCTGAGTCGCCTGCTCAGTACGACGTCCTCGGCAGCGTACAGGGTCTGGTCGAACCCACCTGCGGCCTCAAAGGCGTCACGCGCGCAGAAGAGGAAGCAACCGGAAGCGAGGTGTCCGAACCGCTGGATCCACAGCCATAGCCACGCCAGAATACGCCCGTAGATTGGGACGGACCCATCGAACCTTGCCCTGGCCCCGCCGCCGACCGCGCCGGTCCGCATTGCGTGTACGGCCGCGCCGACAACCGCCCCAGGGACATGGGTGTCGGCATCGACGAACACCAGCAGGTCACCTTGAGCTTGCGCCGCTCCCGCGTTGCGGGCTGCGGCAATCTGCCGACAATTGACCGAGACGACGCGAGCGCCGCAACGCGCCGCCACCGTGGCTGTCGCGTCCGTCGACGCATCATCCACAACGATGATCTCGTACGGCTCGTTCATAGCCCCGCCCGCATGGAGCGCGCTGATCGTACGACCAATCAGGAACTCCTCGTCATGGGCCGGAATGATGAAGGTAATCATGCATGCGCAAGAGACACCGGCCTAATAAACCAAGGAAACAAACATCGCTAGTGCCAGCCGACCAGAGCCTTGCCAATTAGATTACGGCTTCAGTCCCAAGCAAAGCCAATCATAGCTACCTGTTTCACCATCGGCATCGGATGGTCGGTGTAACGAGGTGTAACGACGCAGCCAAGAAGGAAGTCGCTCAACTCCAGGATGGTCGCCAACACGGAAAGCACCCAAAAGCAGGCTTCTGAGAAGTTGGCATCGTCTCGGCCCCAAACACTTTAAGTTAACGCTTATGAGGGCAACTCCCTGATCTTGGTTTGTCCGAGCATGCGGTCATAGTTTCGGTTGTCTTTCTGGTTAAACCCAACGCCCCCCTTTTTCGCATCCTGTTAGAAAGTGCCAGCAGATGAGAGCGCATCCCAGCGACAAGAATGCTTCGTGGATGTCAGCCCGCTTTTCATAGCGAACGCGCAGGCGGCGAAACTGACTAAGCCAGGCGAAGGTTCGTTCTATTACCCACCGCCATCGGCCCAGTCCACTGCCGTGTTCTGTGTTTCGCTTGGCGGAGCCAAGGCCTAATCCCGCGAATTCGTAAGCCTTGCCGGATCGCTTCCGCGTCATAACCACGGTCGCCGATCACGCAATCTGGCTCGATGAACTGCGCCCCGAGCCGCGCTTCCAGGACCTGATGCGGCGCATGAACTTTCCGGCGTAGGTCAGGGCTGTCCCGAGGGTGTCGGGCGCAGTGATACACCATATGATTTGGTGAACTTAGTGGAAACTCGTCCAGTGCAAACTACGATTCGCTTCAGTGTTTTCGAAGTAGACTCTCGCGCCGGGGAGCTGCGCAGGCAGGGGATCAAGGTCAAGCTTCAGGAGCAACCCCTTCAGATCCTTGAGATCCTGCTGGAAAATCCAGGCGCGGTGGTCACGCGAGAAGAGTTGCAGCGGAGAATCTGGCCCTCCGACACTTTTGTCGATTTTGATCACGGTCTCTACAATGCCATC